>Ga0189287_100012_pt1 | contig 361154 bp, 343 predicted proteins | sample UW86minimetaG_FD_130319 | JGI IMG/M metagenome (GOLD analysis project Ga0189287, IMG submission 130319) | Marine microbial communities from the Costa Rica Dome - UW86 mini metaG | ecosystem: Environmental > Aquatic > Marine > Oceanic > Photic zone | place: Costa Rica: the Eastern Pacific... | reverse complement strand
GATGGCACGTACTTGCCGCCCACCCAATAGCCGCCGCGTGGATCAAACACAGCCTTGAGCTCTTCAACCACAAACGACACATCGCCACCGCGACGGAACACCGCAGAGATCATTCGCGTCAGCGCAACTGTCCACGCATAATGTTCGGTGTTCTTTGAGTTGATGAAAATTTCGAACGGACGCCGTCGGCCCTGATCATCAATGATGTCATTGAGCGTGATGTATATGGCGTGATCGCTTTCCGGCCAGCGCACTTTGTAGGTTTTGCCCGGCAATTCACCTGGGCGGTCGAGAGGCTGGAACATGCGGACCACGGACCCGGAATCGCCCTCGTCCTTTGGCAGCGTGTTTTTTGCCTCAGTATCAAATGGCAATTCAGGCTCAACGACGGCGGGTTTCTTTTTCTCGCCGACTTCAAGTACGGCGCCGGTCACATCGTTCGGACGGTAGGTCGTGCAACCTTTGCACCCCAACTCATAGGCACGTGCATAAATATCCTTAAACGCATCAAACGACGCATCTTCCGGGACGTTGATGGTTTTTGAGATCGAGCTGTCGATGTACTTTTGTACCGCTGCCTGCATCACAAGATGATCTTCGGGGGCCAGTGATTGCGCATCGACGAACGCGCTGGTCAATGGCGCGTCTGCACCCTTCATACGGCGATAAAGCCGGAACGCATAGTCTGAGACTTCTTCTTCGCGGCGCGTACCGTCATTCATCAAAACATGACGGCGATAGGTAAAACTGAAAACGGGCTCAAGGCCGGATGAGACATTATCGGCAAACAGTGAAATCGTGCCTGTTGGTGCCACGGATGTCAGCAACGCGTTGCGAATACCGTGTTCGGCAATCGCGTCTTGGACATCCTGATCCATCGCCGCAATGGTCTCGCCAGCCAGATACTGTTCTTTGTCGAACAGCGGGAACGCCCCTTTTTCGCGCGCAAGGTCAACCGACGCCAGGTAAGCCGAGCGCTGCACAGCCCTTAGCCATTTTTCCGTTAGTTGTACCGCGGCGGCAGATCCATAGCGGGCACCGCACATGATCAACGCATCCGCCAGACCTGTGATCCCGAGACCAATTCGACGTTTTGCCTTGGCTTCATTTCTTTGTTCATCAAGCGGGAAGCCGGATACATCGACGACATTGTCCATCATACGCACAGCGGTGCGCGTGATCTCGTCCAGCGCTGTCGTATCCAGTTCGGCATTCTCTTCAAACGGCGAAGTCACCAGTCGCGCTAAATTGACGGATCCCAAAAGGCACGCCCCATAAGGTGGCAAAGGCTGTTCGCCGCAAGGGTTTGTGGCATGGATGGTCTCGCAGTAGTGCAGATTGTTACGCGCATTAATACGATCGATAAAAATCACACCTGGCTCGGCATAGGCATAGGTGGCCTGCATGATCTTGTCCCAAAGCGCACGCGCCGACACGGTCTGATGAACTGTGCCTTCAAACACCAGATCCCAAGAGGCATCGTCTTTGACGGCCTGCATAAACGGGTCTGTGACCAGCACCGAGAGGTTGAACATCCGAAGTCGCCCTGGCGCCTGCTTGGCGTCGACGAAGGCTTCGATATCAGGATGATCACACCGAAGTGTGGCCATCATCGCACCCCGGCGTGAGCCGGCCGACATGATCGTTCGACACATGGCGTCCCAAACATCCATGAAAGACAGCGGACCCGACGCATCGGCCCCAACGCCTTTTACGCGGGCACCTTTGGGCCGCAACGTTGAGAAATCGTATCCGATGCCGCCGCCTTGCTGCATGGTCAGCGCGGCTTCTTTCAACTGCTCAAAAATACCTGCCATATCATCCGGCACGTCACCCATCACAAAACAGTTGAACAACGTCACCCGACGTTCCGCCCCCGCACCAGACAAGATGCGCCCGGCAGGCAGGAACTTGAAATCATCCATGGCATCAAAGAAGCGCTGCTCCCATACTTCGGGCTCAGCTTCGTCGACGGCCAGCGCCTTGGCGACGCGCCGCCAGGTATCTGTAACAGCCTTATCAACAGGACGCCCATCGGCATCTTTGAGGCGATATTTCATGTCCCAGATTTGCTGGGAGATTGGAGCAACGTCGATCATGGCGCTTTCTTTCGGCTGGTCGGGCAGATTTAGGGGCGGCAGAGATTGTCTCTACCAGAGCCCAAACAGTAGGCCCGACCGACACTTGCCTCAAGCAAATGTTCTTGAAATGTTTCCACCTATTTTACCAGATTTATCCTCATGTGCAATTGAGAATACATAAGTTATATCAATTGCTTGGAGAGTTTTCCCCAGTATTCATGATGCGGTGGACAGGAGTTTTCCACGTTGTCCACAATGGATGCATTGTCGCGATCGCCCTTCGACCTTGGAATTCAGGTTTTAAGTGACACGGATAAACACGAATGAACGCAGAAAATTAAATGTAAACTGTGCGTAGAACTTAACGCCGTCGCCCCGGACCTGATCCGGGGTCTATTTCCAAATAGGTTATTTCTACGCATGTAAAACATGGGTCCCGGGTCAAGCCCGGGACGACGTAATAAAACAATTTTTATCCGTATTCATAATAAACAACGACCCCTCACTCCGACCCTTTCCTAAAGGAGAGGGGGAAGTCACACCCGCCCTGTGCCCAAGAAGCGGGGCAGCGGATTAGAATTTACTCGTCAAGCAGGCGTGTTGAGGTTTCTTCGATTACACGCTCGAGATGCGCCATGAATTCTTTGCGCGGCATGCTCCCGGACATCACCGGGTCCAGAACCTCGAGGGTTATCACACCCGGTTTCACCAGAAACTTCCGACGGCCCCAGTATTTCCCGGAATTCAATGCAATTGGAATAGCGGGGACACCGTCGGGCAACTGCTGGTAAATCGCTGCAACACCTGGATGATAGCGTAGCTTCTCCCCAGGTGCCGTCCGCGTGCCTTCTGGAAAAATAATTACCTGACGGCCTTTCTGAAGCCGATCTACACACGCCGCGACCATATCGCGGAGCGCCTTCGCCCCCGCATCCCGGTCCACAGCGACGTGCTCAATTCGTTTGTTGTACCACCCCCAAAACGGGATCTTCATCAATTCCTTTTTCAGAATGTATTGAGGGTCTTCGAGGATCAAATACATGATGAAGGTGTCCCAGATCGACTGGTGCTTCGACGCAATCAGCACCGGTCCGCTAGGGATCTTGTCCAGTCCAATAAACCGTACATCAATATCTGCGACCACGCGCAACAACCATAATGTGCCCTTTGACCAGATACGAAACATGTGTTGAAGCGCCATCCGATGAAAGGGCAGCAATACCCAACCGAACAGCAACACCAAGGTTACCCAGCTAAAGAACAGGACGTTATAGAGAAGTGAGCGAATATAAATCATCTATCATCTTCACCTTGGTTTGCAGGCGACCCGGCCAGATCGAGGACCTTCACCCGATGACGTAACGATGCAACGAGGTACTTATTGTACTCCGTGACGATGAGCGCCATGGTCCCGGGCCAGGCCCACCATTTATCTTGTTTTACATGCTCTGGAAAAACAGGATGCGGTTCAATATCGATATCCGGCATGGCATCTTGGAATTCGAGCAAACTCCTTGGCATATGGTAAGCCGCTGTCACCAAACGGAGAGAGGTATACCCCTGCATCCGCATCCAGTTTTTAGTTTCAAGCGCATTTTCAATCGTATCGACCGCATTTCCAATGCTCACCCGGTTTTCGATCTCATCCGGGCGTTGTTTCAAAATTGCCAGAAGTTGCCGCACGTCGACACCCCCATAAACGCCTGAAATAAAAAGATGATCTGCGCGTTCAGCCAACAAAAGATCAAGTCCCGCCCGGAGCCGACCACTGCCACCCGTTAACACGACAATCGCATCTGTTTGCTTGTCTTCTGCTCGAACCTGATCCGGTATTTTTGCTGCAAAGGTGAAAAGACCTGCGCCCCACGCGATTAGGAATATCAGCGAAATACTGACAATGGTCTTTAGCCATGGCGACCGGCGGGCGTGACCTCGTTGCCGCATCAGAGCATCCGCGCCAACGAGCGAAGAACCGTAGAGCGTGCTGTGGTCATGGCGAGCCCCGCGACGCAAAGCGGAATGACAGCGAAAATCGCCCATTCTATCGGACCAAATGAAAGGTCCGGCAAGGCGGCGTCTTCAAGGCTTTCGGCCAATGACCCAACCAGATACAGGGCAGGCAGGCCAAGCGCCATGCCGATCAATCCACCCTTCAGGCCCAACATCATCGCACGTCCTGCGAATTGCCCCGCGATATAGCTATCCTGTGCGCCTATCAGATGCAGGACCTCAATCGCTTCCTTATGAACGGACAAGCCCGTCCGCGTGGTGAAAATCACTGTGCCCATTGTTGCCAGCGCAATGAAAACGAGGATTGCCATCGCAATGAATTCGACGGTTCGGATAAGATTTACCAGCCGCTGCAGCCAAATCCGATGGTCGTCGACCGTGGCATCAGGTACACGGGCCTGCAAAGTTCGAGTAAAATTCTTTAAATCGAATTGAGCTTCATCCGCCAACCCGACATCTATCAGTTTGGGGAGTGGCAGATCATTGATATTAGCTGAACTTCCCAACCAAGGCTCAAGCAATGCCATCATGCGGTCTTCTTCTATGATCACATAACGTTCAATCCCCGACGTCGCCGCAATCACATTCAAAACTTCCTGCAAATTGTTCTGATCGCGCGCCGGGTCTTCGGTAGCAGCGATTTGTACGGTCAACGTCCCACCGACCCCTTGATCCCATCGGGCCGCTGTCGCGTTGAGAACCAATATGCCGCCAATTGCCAGCACAGCGAGAAACACCATGAATGCAATCAGCCAGGGCAGGAAGCGGCTGTGCGCGTCTTTATCAAGTGGCAGGTCGGACCTTTTGACGCCTAACATGGCAAAATCCTATAGAAAATTTTCAATGCCGGGCGGGTCGGCATCGTCTATGTCATCATTGATCCGGGTCCGGCGCGGCGGCACAACGGCTTGAGTCGATTCGCGCGATTCGCGCCATTCACGTGCGGGAGACTTATTTCCGCTTCCCGCGACCATGGATAATGCACCTTCATTGAGACGCATAACAGGGTGTCCCAGGCGATCAACAAGCGCCATATTGTGGGTAGCAACGACGATCGTCGTGCCGAGCCGGTTCAGCTCCTCAAACAAATGCATCAGGCGTAACGCCATCGTATCGTCAACGTTTCCCGTCGGCTCGTCGGCCAGCAAAAGCTTCGGCCGTGCAATCACGGCACGTGCAATAGAGACCCGTTGCTGCTGTCCGCCCGATAATGTTGGTGGACGTGACTTCATGTGGTCTTTGAGGCCGACCCATTCGAGTAACTCGGTCACATGGCGGGTCACATCAGCTTCCTTGATCCCGGCAACCCGGAGTGGCAGCGCAACATTGTCAAACGTGCTCAGATGCCCAAGCAACCTAAACTCTTGAAAAACAACGCCGATTTGGCGTCTCAACGCAGGAAGTTTTGGCCGTGGTGTCGTCGCAATATCGCTGCCGAATAAGGAAATCAATCCGCGCGACGGTTTTAAGGCGAGATACATCAGCTTCAATAACGATGATTTTCCAGCGCCGCTCTCGCCGACAAGAAAATGAAATGATCCAGGTGCCAGGGAAAACGTGACATCCTGAAGCACTTCGGGCCCAAGCCCATAGCGCAGACCAACATTTTCAAATCGGGCAATTGATCCTTTTGACACCGCTGACACCTTAGGTCCTTACAAGGGGGCGCGCCCAATAATTGACGCTGTTCATGCCAGACAATGCCACGCTGAAGGTATCCGCGTCCAGCATTGGCATTTCAATTGATATGCATATTCCTTTGAATTGCAGTACGCACCTGCTTGCACGCTGAAATGCGAGCGCTTATAAACGTTAAAGTCTGAAACTGGCCGGTCGTACATGTTTATATCCTGCCCCAACTGCGCGACGAGATATAACGTCACTCCAGCTCAAATTGGGCCAGAGGGTAAATCTGTCAAATGTTCGAACTGCGCGAACACCTGGCATCAAATGCCCGTTGCCGACCCTCCGCCTCCGATGATGCCGCAAGGCGCACCACAATTTGCACCGCCGCCGCCACAACAGGCGCAACCTGGCGCGTATCCATATCCGCCGCCGGGCTACCCACCTTATCCGCCATATCCGCCGCCAGGTTATCCGGCCCCACCGGGTTATCCGCCACCTCCGGGCGCCCCTGCGCCTGAGCAGGCCGCACCTGCGCCGGCAACCGAACCAGAGCCGGCACCAGAACCAGCCCCTGAGCCCGAGGTCGAAGAGGAGATTGATCTTCCCGAAATGGATGATGCTATCGACGACGATCCGATGGCAGCATTCGACGACGATGATGGGGATGATGAAGACGGTCTCGCGGACGATGATGACGATCTGTCCTCAGACGATATTGATGCCATGTTCGGGGATGAAGATGAACCTGAACCTCTCTCTTCAATGGTTGCTGGCGCGCCTGAAGATGATGACGATGATGACGGCGCCGATTTTGATGATCTTGACGAACCCGAACCTATTCCTCAGGTCTTTACGGCCGATGAAACGGGCGATGACGATGATGAGTTCGACGATGACGATGAAGACGAAGATGAGGGTCGCGGCCCACTGTTGAAGATCATCATCGCGGTTGTGCTTGTTATCCTGATTAGCCTTGCGGGTGCCATTGTGTTCTTAAGGGACGTCATTACGGATATCGTGCCTGCCGCTGAAGGTATTTATAGCGTCATTGGTCTCGAAGATGACTCGCTTGGGGCGGGACTCTCGATCAAGAACGTCAAGAGTTCGCGTGAGTCTATCGGCGGCAAGGATGTTCTGGTTGTCCGGGGTGAAATTGCCAATGTCTCGGACCGTGAACGACCCATTCCAATGCTTGAGCTGAGATTGTTGGACCTCGAAGCGAAGTTGGTTCAATCCGCTCAACAGACTCCGCTAAAGCAACGGCTCGTCGCGGGGGATAAAATTGGCTTTAAAATTCAGTTGGAAGAGCCGAGTGCGCTCGCGCAAGGCCTCGAAATCACATTCGTAGAACGTCCCGGCAACGCCGCAAATTAAGCATTTCCATCTACGAAGTGTGAGATTGTATTCTTTCGTAATGTCTGCCTTCGCCGGGGTGACGTCCCTTCAAGCAAGACACGAATAAACAAAGATCAACACAGATAAAGGTGCGCCTCAGTGTTTATCCAAGGTCATCGGTATCGCTAAATTGCTGGAACGCTATTTGCCGCCGCTGAGCTTTGCCAGTTGACGCTGCATCTCAAGCATTTGCTCGCGCAAATCTTCGATATCGCCACCTTCAGATTCCGCTGGCTGTTCCGCTTGCTCTGACTCAGTGACAGGCTGACCGTCCTGGCCATAAAAAGGCGAAAACATCTTCATGGCGTTTTCGAACATTGCCATATTTTTCTTGGAAATTTCTTCCATCGGAGCAAAGGGTGCAAGGCCGCCAAAGGTGCCCGACATCATCTCGCGCATTTGTTCCTGGTTACGCGCAAACGAACCCATGGAATGTTCCAGGTAATTCGGCACGACCGATTGCAGGCTATCGCCATAAAAGCTGATCAGGTGACGCAGGAAACCAATTGGGAGCAAATTTGTCCCTTTGGATTCTTCTTCGACGATTATGTGTGTCAGGACCTGACGCGTAATATCCTCACCCGTCTTCGCATCAAAAACGTTAAATTCCTTATCGTCTTTGACCATTTGAGACAGTGTATCAAGTGTCACATAACTCGACGTCTCTGTATTATACAGGCGACGGTTCGCGTACTTCTTGATTGTGATCGGTTTTTGGCCACCCTCTTCGGGGGCTGAATTCTGGGGTTTTTTCGCCATGTTCGGCTCCATGCTCCTGAATTTCTGACCGTACCGCTGAAACTTGTGCACTGCAACGAAAAAAGAAACCAGGCTTTCGGGGGTGCAGCATTTTTGGTGTCAAAGAGGCCGGACGGCTTGCGAAGATCACGGCATTGCCGGAAGATGCGTACGCGATATACTTTTATCTGATTTGAACAGGCGGGGGAAGTAAGCATGAGTGACGCACCAAAAGATGACTCACCGGCTGAAGACGTTCAGCGCCTTGCAAAGGAATACGTTGATCTTTGGGAAGGCCAGTTCAAGGCCTTGGCTGGGGATGAGGCGCTCGCCAGAACTATGGCGCAAACGATGGAATTGATGAATGCGGGGGCTGCGAATGTTGCAGCCATGATGCAACGTGCGGCATCCTCGTCTACAGAGGGTATGGATTTCAAGGGAGCGGCGGATGACAGTTCAGGTGCCGGACAAAACGACCCGTCGTCAGGTACAGGCACCGCGTCCTCTGGCGTTGCACCTGGCCGTTCAGAACCTGACGTACGTGAGCTCACTCGTCGCGTTGCAAAGCTTGAAGAACGGCTCGCTCGACTGGAAGGGCTCTCTGAGCCAACGGGCAAAGTCGCTCCGAAAAAACCTCGAAAAGGTTGATCCGGAAGAATTTCAAACAGCTGTTCAAAAAGAGATTGAGCGGCGTGTCCTTGCGTTTGCCGAAGGTGTTAATCAGTTTCAGTTGGCAACGCGCACAGAACAGCAAACTGAGTTACCAAGTGTTTGGTCTGAGGGCACCACAAAGCTCATTCATGCCCATGCTGACGGTGCTCCTGTCATTCTCGTTCCATCGCTGGTCAATCGTGCGCACATACTCGACCTGACAGAACGACGAAGCTTGCTGCGATATCTCGCGGATGCGGGTCTGGACACATACCTCGTTGATTGGGATGCGCCTGGACCGCTTGAGATGCCGTTCACAATGGATGATTACATCGATCGTCTGGTTCGTGTCCGAGATTTTGTGCAGGAACGATCAGGTGCAAAGCCTGTTTTGCTTGGATACTGCATGGGCGGGAATCTGGCGTTGGCCCTAGCGCATCGTGCGCCGCATAAAATTCAGAAGTTGGCGCTGTTGGCAACGCCGTGGGATTTCCATGCAGTGGCTGCGGCCCCGACAATGCTTTTAAAGTCTTCGCTTCCAGGCTTGAAGCAGCTTATCACAGCCATGGGTGTGATGCCGGTGGATGTCCTGCAGGCAATGTTCTCAAGCCTCGACCCAGGTGGCACGTTGAAAAAGTTTCGCGCTTTTGGGAAATCTCACCAGAATACCGCGCAAGCCGAAGATTTTATTGCTCTTGAAGACTGGCTCAATGACGGTGTCCCGCTGGTCGCCAACGTCGCGATTGAATGTCTCGAAGACTGGTATATTGAGAACAAACCCATGCGTGGGGCGTGGCGCAGTGATGGGGAGGTTGTAAATCCTCGCTTGATTGACGTGCCGTCGTTGGTCATCATCCCTACAAGAGATACAATTGTTCCACCCGCATCGGCGGCACCATTGGCAGATCAGTTGCCGCGTGCTGACGTAATGAAGCTGAATGCTGGGCACATTGGGATGGTCGCGGGCTCTAAGGCAGTGTCACTGCTGTATAAACCGCTCGCAAAATGGATTTGTGCAGTGCAATAACATTTGCTGCATTGCACAATTAAACTTGAAGCAATAGAAGAATTGGCCTAGGTTTAAGAGCCTTTAAATTTTATCAAAAGAAGCATGTCGCTTGGCGGCATATGCTCATGGGAGAGGAAAATATAATGACTGAAGTTGTAATTACAGGTGCTGCACGTACCCCTGTCGGCGCATTTCTGGGTGGACTAAGCTCCATGGCAGCATCCGAGCTAGGCTCGGTTGCGATCACCGAAGCGCTCAGCCGTGCTGGTGTGAGCCCGGAAGACGTATCAGAAGTAATCATGGGTCAGATCCTGTCTGCTGGTGGTGGTCAGAACCCTGCCCGCCAAGCCGCGATTGGTGCGGGCATCCCGAACGAAAAAACCGCTTATGGCATTAACCAGCTTTGTGGTTCTGGCCTTCGTACGGTGGCTCTTGGTTATCAAGCAATCAAGACAGGCGACAGCGACGTTGTTGTTGCGGGTGGCCTTGAGAGCATGAGCCAGTCTCCGCACGTGATGCATCTTCGCAATGGCGTCAAGATGGGTTCCGGCGAGATGGTTGATACAATGATCAAAGATGGCCTTTGGGATGCCTTTAACGGTTATCACATGGGCACAACCGCTGAGAACGTTGCACGCCAATGGCAACTGACACGTGACGAACAGGACGCTTTTGCGCTGGCGTCTCAGAACAAAGCGGAAGCCGCTCAAAAGGCTGGCAAGTTCACGGACGAAATCGTTCCAGTGACCATCAAATCCCGTAAGGGCGAAACGGTTGTGGATACGGACGAGCATCCAAAGCACGGTACAACGATCGAAAGCCTGACCAAGCTGCGCCCTGCGTTTGATAAAGAAGGCACGGTTACAGCGGGTAACGCATCTGGCATCAACGACGGTGCAGCAGCCCTTATCCTGATGAGTGCAGATAACGCCGAGAAGCGTGGCGCACCTGTGCTGGCACGCATTAAGTCATGGGCAACAGCGGGTGTTGATCCTGCGATTATGGGCACAGGCCCAATTCCGGCATCGCGTCTCGCGTTAGAAAAAGCAGGTTGGTCTGTTGATGATCTTGACCTTGTTGAAGCCAATGAAGCGTTTGCTGCACAGGCGTGTGCCGTGAACAAAGATATGGGCTGGAACCCTGATATTGTGAACGTCAATGGTGGTGCAATCGCGTTGGGTCATCCCATCGGTGCATCTGGCGCACGGGTTCTCGTGACGTTGCTGCATGAAATGCAGAAGCGCGACGCAAAGAAAGGTCTGACGACACTTTGCATCGGTGGTGGCATGGGTATCGCCATGTGCCTCGAACGCGACTAGGATATCCTTGGACCTTGGGCGGGTGTCATGCTCGCCCAAGGGGCCTTTGATAAAACGACTGTCAAAATGACGGCATTGAATGGGGAGACATCAAGATGGGTAAGATAGCATTAGTTACCGGTGGCACGCGCGGTATTGGCCGGGCCATTTCCGAAGGCCTCAAAGACGCTGGCTATACCGTTGTCGCAAACTATGCGGGCAACGATGAAGCTGCGGCTGCCTTCAAATCAGATACGGGCATTGACGTAGTTAAGTTTGACGTTGGTGATTTTGACGCTTGTCAGTCCGCAATTGCCGAGATCACAGGCAATCAGGGCCCGATTGATGTGTTGGTGAATAACGCGGGTATCACGCGCGACAAGCCGCTCCACAAAATGGAAAAGTCACATTGGGATCAGGTTATCTCAACCAACTTGGACAGTCTGTTTAATCTTAGCCGTGCCGTGATTGACGGCATGCGCGAGCGTGGGTTTGGCCGGATCATCAACATTAGCTCGATCAACGGTCAAAAAGGTCAGTTTGGTCAGACCAACTATGCTGCTGCAAAAGCCGGCTTGATCGGCTTTACCAAGGCACTTGCACTTGAGACTGCGGCCAAAGGTATCACTGTGAACGCGGTTGCGCCGGGATACATTGGCACAGAGATGGTCATGGCAGTGCCCGAGAAAGTTCTGAACGAAGTGATCATTCCTCAGATCCCTGTGGGCCGTTTGGGCGAGGCAACAGAAATTGCACGCTGCGTAAGCTTCCTGGCGTCCGACGATGCCGGGTTCATTACGGGCTCAACAATTTCCGCCAACGGCGGCCAGTACATGGCGTAATGCTGTGAACCAAGCGTATCTATCAAAGGCGGTCGTTTTTGCGGCCGCCTTTTCTTTTGGTGTATCTGCTGTGGACCCTGCAGACGCTGAAACATGGACGATGTCCGTGCCGAACCTTGCCCGAATTGATGTCGGCAAGGATGGCCGACCAGTGGTGATTGATCAGGACGGCGCCGCAAATCTTGTTTCTCTTGTCGGGAACAAGGTACGGCTTCAACCCGTATCTGCTGAGAAGACGGCTCCCTTACCCGAAGGGGCACTGCCCGACGGTGTTATCGCGATCAGCAACAAGGGCATGAAGGCGTGGCTCGATGTGCCGACGCGGCGTTACGGACATGGTGTCCTGGGCGATGCGATCGAGGCAGGTGGCCTGACAGTTGAACATCCGAACGGTGTTCGTCACACTTTGCAACTTGGTGATGACGCTGTCTTTGAAGATCGGTTCCCGCGGTTCGCAGACATGGATGGCGACGGCGAACCGGAAATCATTCTGGTAAAGGCCTACCTGAATGCAGGGGGCGCGTTGGTTCTGATTGCGCCGGGTGATGCCGACACACCACCCCGGATCGTTGCTGAAGCCGCACCGATCGGCACGCCTAATCGCTGGCTCAATCCCGCAGGTGTCGGGGATATTGATGGCGATGGAAAGCCGGAAGCGCTCGTTGTCATCACACCTCATATTGGCGGCACACTTACGGCGTATGAATGGCGCGACATTCGTTTGGTTATTGATCACGAGATCCATGGATTCTCGAACCATGCCATCGGGTCGCGGGAATTGGCTTTATCGACGGTGGTTGATCTCGACGGTGACGGGGTTGCCGAAGTCGTTGTACCGGATGCTTACCGCAAAGACATGACGGTTGTCAGTTTCACTGGCGCTTCTCCGAAGATTGTCGCGCGAACGTCAACATCTGGTCAGGTCGCGCACCGTGTCGTTGTTCATGATCTGGATGACGACAATATGCCGGAAATTACATTCGCGACGTCGGATCATAATCTTATTGTTTGGCAACCCGGTCTCTTGGCGCGATAACACGGTTATTGGAGAGTAAGATGACCAGTCCACAATCAAATCAAAAACGCGTGCGTGCGACATTTATTGGCGGAACCGCTGTATTGCTGTGGGGCCTGCTGGCACTTTTCACGACATTGACCGGTAAGATACCGCCATTCCAGCTGGCAGCCTTATCCTTTAGCATTGCCACCGCGTTCGTCGTGCTCAAATGGATTTTCCGGCGTGAAAATGTCATCGCGCACCTCAAGCAGCCAATTGGCGCATGGGTGCTCGGCACTGTTGGATTGTTCGGCTATCACTTCTTTTATTTTATGGCGCTGAAAAATGCCCCACCTGTCGAGGCTGGCTTGATTGCCTATATGTGGCCTCTGCTTATCGTCGTTGGCTCGGCTTTGTTGCCCGGCGAACGATTGCGGTGGTGGCACGTCGCGGGTGCTGTCGCCGGCCTCATAGGGGCTATTCTGTTGATCACGGGCGGTAAAGGTTTGTCCGGGTTCAAGGCTGAGTTCACGCTCGGTTATGTGATGGCTGTGTTGTGCGCGCTGACATGGTCAACCTATTCGATTTTGAATAGACGGTTCGGCGATGTGCCGACCGATACAGTTGGCGGCTTCTGCGCAGCGACGGCAGTCCTCGCAACAATTTGTCATTTCGCATTTGAAGCCACAGTTTGGCCCAATGGATCATTGGAATGGTTAGGTGTTATCGGGCTCGGTCTGGGCCCTGTCGGTATCGCGTTCTTTACCTGGGACTATGGCACCAAGCACGGCGACATTCAGGTGCTGGGCGCGTTTTCTTATGCGGCACCGTTGATCTCGACAATCCTACTTATCGCGTTTGGTAAAGGCGATGCGACATTAAGCGCGATCATCGGATGTTTGCTCATTGTTGGTGGTGCAGTGCTGGCGTCGAAAGAACTTCTGAAACGAAAGGGAACGTCATGAGTACGTCTGAAATTACACTGGTGCAATTTCCGCGGCACTTAGGTGTCCCGAACGCATCGCCATTTTGCGTCAAGTTGGAGCTTTGGCTAAAGCTCGCAGGTATACCCTATAAAAATGAATTCAATGAAATGCCGTTTAAGGCACCGAAAAAGAAGATCCCTTATGTGATCATTGATGGCCAGGAGATGGGTGACAGCACCCTCGTGATCGAGCGTCTTTCAAAGGAACGCGGTATTGATCTTGATGAAGGGCTTAGCGACAAGGACAAGGCGCTGGATCAGGCGATCTGGGCGATGGCTGATGAACGGATCTATTGGTATGGCGTATATGATCGTTGGCTCGGTCCTGGATGGCCAGTTGTCAGTGAGGCATTCTTCGGCGCGATGCCTGCGCTTATGCGCCCGATTTTTAAGGCTTTCGCCCGTCGCGCTGTACGGAAACAATTGTGGGAGCAGGGCACCGGTCGCCATACAGCTGATGAAGTCTTAGGAATGGCGAAGCGTGATATTGATGCGTTGGCGGCAATTGTTGGAGATGGACCGTACGTACACGGAGATAAAATTAGTACGATCGATACGGTGGTTTTTTCTATCGTCGTGAACTTGACGCACGTCACGGTCAACACGCCGATGACACAAGCGGCAAGGGCGCATGCAAATCTCGTTGCATACGCCCAGCGCATTCTTGATCAGTATTTTCCTGATTAAGCTTTTGGGACCGTCGCCTCAAATGAAGGGCGGTTAGAGATTTTCTCAAACCAGTCGGCAAGTGCAGGTCGATCTCCGCGCCAATCCATATCTGGGAAGCGAAGATCAATCCATCCAAGGCCACATGCGACGGCAATTTCACCGATGGTGATATCACCGTCAGTGCCCATGCTGTCGGCAGCTGCATCTGCAACATCCATGCAGCGGAACATCGCTGAGCGCTGACGGTCAACCCACCAATCCCAACGAAGTTCTGCCGGGCGACGAACGGTTTCGATCAGATAAAGAATGCCCGCATCGGTCATGCCATCGCCGGCCGCAGCCAACGTCAATGCCTTGAACCGGGCATCTGGGTCCGCAGGGATCAACTTTGAACCCGTATTCATTTGATCCAGGTATTCGCAAATCACCGGGCTGTCATAGAGTGTAACACCTGCGTCTGTCACCAGACAGGGCACCTTGCCGATGGGATTGCTGTTTGGCAGGTCGGTGTCGGGAGACCATGGGTCGGTTGCGATGTGCTCGATCTGATCTGCGAGGCCACCCTCGATAGCGGTCACGGAAACTTTGCGGACATAAGGCGACGTGGGGGAGTAACGAAGTTGCATGAGAGAATTCCTCAGAGTTGTGATGTTCTCATTGAAATATGGTGCCTGAATGCCAGATGTCACTGATTATCTTGGCGCAAGTGCCGGTACGGGGCTTGTCCGGCCCCTCAAACCCTCTAAAGTTTTCATATGTGGTCTGATGTTGTTGATCTTCGGGAGTTTTATGCGCGTCGTATGGGGCGCAATGCGCAGCGTATGATAAGGCGTCAACTGCGGGTCATGTGGCCTGATGTCAAAGGCTTGCGTATTCTCGGCTTAGGGTTTGCCACGCCTTACCTGAGCATGTTTCGCGAAGAATCGGATCGCGTTCTGGCGGCAATGCCAGCCGGTCAGGGTGTTTTGCACTGGCCCGTTGGCGAACGCGGCCTGACGATGCTCGCAGATGAAATAGACCTGCCATTACCCGATTTATCGATGGACCGTGTGCTGATTGTCCATGCGCTGGAAAGTGCGGAACAAGTTCGCCCATTGCTCAGAGAAGCCTGGCGTGTGCTTTCGGATTCCGGCCGATTGGTCATTGTGGTGCCGAACCGGCGAGGGCTCTGGGCGCGGTTTGAACAAACTCCGTTCGGATACGGTCGCCCATATACCAAAGGCCAACTGGCGCGCTTGTTACGGGACAACATGTTCATGCCAATGGAAACACGGCGTGCGCTATTTGTACCACCATTCAATAGTGGCCTTTTGCAACGCTCCGCTTCCGCGTGGGAAAAGGTCGGGTCGCGATTGTTTCCAGCCGCTGGGGGTGTCAATGTGACGGAAGCCGTTAAACAAATGTACGCGGCGACGATGGTGACGACCGGGAAACGAAAGAAATCCATGAACGCTGTGCCAGGTCGGAGCCAGGGATACAACCGAGAACTGGATCAAGGTCAATGACGGTCATTCCGACATCGGACACGACGCGCTGTCGCGTCGCCGAGATTGAGATGGTCACGGATGATATCCGCATCCTCCGGATCGTCGCGACGGATATGCCCTTGATTGACTGGCGCGCTGGTCAGTACGCAAGTTTTCGTATCGATGGATTTGAGGCACGTGATTATTCGATTGCCAATGCACCTGGCGAAGAATTTATCGAATTACATATTCGCCGTTCAGGCGCGGGCGGGTTCAGCGACTTTGTTTGTGAAGGCCTTAAGGTCGACGACGTAATTGACGTCAAAGGGGCTTATGGTGGCGCTTATTTTCGTGAAAACCATGTTGGACCCGTATTGGCGATTGCTGGCGGCACCGGCTTGGCACCCATGAAGGCCGTTGTCGAAGCGGCGTTGTCCAGCAATTTGAAACAGGACATTCATCTGTACTTTGGCGTGCGCGACGAAAGTGAAATTTACCTTGAGCGCTATTTTATTGATCTGACGCGCGCGCATCCGAATTTCCGCTTTGTTTCCGTATTGTCCGAGCCGAAAGAGAATTCAGGACGGCGACGGGGATTGGTTAGTCAAGCTGTCGCAGCCGACTTTCAACTGCTGTACGGTTGTCAGTGTTATCTTGGCGGGCCGCCACAAATGGTTGATGCGTGCGCCAGTATGCTCAAACTTAAATCAGTGCCCAAATACGATGTATTTGCGGATGCCTTCTACCGCGAAGAAGAAATGCGTGCGATGGGCGCGCCACGCCCGGATTGGACGTAATGCGTCTGCGGGATTGATGCCGGGGACGGATCGGCGTAAAACCCGCGCATGGCATATCAAGTCAAAGAAATTTTCTACACCCTACAAGGGGAGGGACGCCAGGCTGGGCGTGCATCCGTGTTCTTGCGGTTCGCGGGATGTAACTTGTGGACTGGGCGCGAACAGGACCGGGCCGCTGCTGTTTGTAATTTCTGTGACACGGACTTTGTCGGCACTGACGGGATTAATGGTGGCACATTCAAAACGGCTGTTGATTTGGCCCAGGCGGTTGCTGATCAATGGCCCGATGCGCAAGCGGGCGCGCCCTACGTCGTCATGACAGGTGGCGAGCCATTGTTGCAGGTCGACACACCTTTGATTGAAGCGCTCCACGCGCAAGGTTTCGAGATCGCGGTTGAGACCAATGGCACAATTGCGGCCCCCGACGGTATCGACTGGATTTGTGTCAGCCCGAAGGCCAATGCCGAATTGAAGCAGACGCACGGCAACGAGCTGAAACTTGTGTATCCACAAGAAACCGCGATGCCAGACAGATTTGAGAGTTTGAATTTCGACTTTTTCATGCTGCAGCCACTGGATGGCGCGGATGTGCAAAAGAATACTGAACAGTGTGTGGCGTTTTGCCGTGACCACCCGAAGTGGCGGTTGAGCCTGCAAACCCATAAGGTGCTAGGCATCCCGTGATCAGGCGATGTGCATTCGAAAACAGGAAGTACGATGGAAATTTTTAAAGAATTTACGTTTGAGGCGGCTCACGATCTGCCGAACACCCCGGAAGGACACAAGTGTAAACGCCTGCACGGGCACAGCTTTCGTGTGCGCTTAGCGGTTGAGGGTGACATTGATCCGGATACTGGATGGGTGATGGATTTTGCCGAAATCAAAGCGGCGTTTAAGCCGATCTGGGAACGCCTCGACCACCATTACTTGAATGATATCCCGGGACTTGAGAACCCGACCTCTGAAGTCATCGCGAAATGGATATGGGGCGAGCTTAAGCCTGCGTTGCCGTTGCTATCCGAAGTCAAACTTTGGGAAACCTGCACGGCGGGCTGCACGTACCGGGGTGACTGACACTAATGCTATCGTCGCCCCGGGCTTGATCCGGGGACTATATTTGCGTCGAAAGAATCTTTGTGATGAGAAATGGGTCCCGGGTCTGCGCTTTGCTTCGCCCGGGATGACGTTGTGGCGATGACTACCCCCGCCCACGGTAAGGCTGCACACCTTGGTCCGGAAGCCACACGCCCTTGGGCGGCTCGCCGCTTTGATAGAACACATCAATTGGGATGCCGCCACGGGGATACCAATAACCGCCGATGCGTAGCCAATGCGGTGATGTCGCCGAGATAATCTTCTGCGCAATATCAATAGTGCATTGCTCGTGAAATCCCGGATGATTGCGAAAGCTGGCGAGATAGAGTTTTAGCGATTTGCTCTCAACAATGCTTTGCTCTGGTACATAATCAATGACGAGATGTGCAAAGTCTGGCTGGCCCGTCACCGGGCAGAGTGACGTGAACTCCGGGGCGGCAAAACGGATCAGATACCGGGTGCCGGGATGTGGGTTGTCGACGACATCCAGAACCGCAGCCTCTGGGCTTTCGGGCATGTCACTTTGTTGGCCGAGTTGGCTCAATGTTTCGTATGTGGTGTCATTCATAAAGATATTCTACGACATCCAATGACACAGATAAATAGAATGCAGTGGGTTATTCAGATTGTAGTTCATCAATGTCACCCCCGGTGTATGCGGCGCTGAAATCATCCTGAAACTTAGCAAATGTGCCGGCTTCAATGGCTTTACGCATGCCTGCCATCAGTTCCTGATAGTAATGCAGGTTATGGCGGGTCAGGAGCATCATGCCGAGAATTTCTTTCGCCATGACCAGATGGTTCAGATAGGCGCGGCTGTAGTTCGTGCAGGTGTAACAACTGCAATCAGCATCCAGAGGGCGCGTATCTTCTTTGTGTCGCGTATTTCGCATATTCAGCGTTCCACGCCGGGTGAAGGCCTGATTGGTGCGTCCGGACCGCGTTGGCAGCACGCAATCAAACATATCGATACCGCGTGCGACGGCTGCCACAAGATCATCGGGCTTGCCGACCCCCATTAAATATCGTGGCCGATCCTGGGGCAGCAAAGGTGTCGTGAAATCAAGCACGCGTAACATGGTTTCATGACCTTCACCAACGGCCAGCCCGCCGACGGCATAGCCATCGAAGCCAATATTCGTCAGCGCGTCGATGCTTTCAGCGCGAAGGTCTTCAAACACACTGCCTTGGACAATACCAAATAGGCCGTACCCGTCGCGTTCCTTGAACGCTTCCCGTGATCGTTTCGCCCAGCGCATCGACAGGGCCATGCTCTCCGCTGCGACGTCCTTTTCGCATGGGAACGGTGTGCACTCGTCAAATGCCATGGTGATATCCGCGTCCAGCATCCGCTGGATATCCATAGATCGCTCGGGGCTCAGATCGACATAGCTGCCATCGATATGAGATCGGAACCGCACGCCTTCTTCGCTCATCTTTCTGAGCTCGGACAATGACATTACTTGAAAGCCGCCGCTATCGGTCAAGATAGGCCCGGGCCAGTTCATGAATTCATGCAAGCCGCCCAGCCGTTCGATCCGTTCCGCGGTCGGCCGCAGCATCAGATGATAGGTGTTTCCTAAAATACATTCGGCGCCAGTTTCGGCGACCCATTCGGGGGGCATCGCCTTGACCGTCGCCGCAGTGCCGACCGGCATGAAAGCAGGGGTCTCGAAGCTCCCATGTGCTGTCTGCACACGGCCGCGTCTGGCCTGTCCGTCGCTGGCGATCAGTTCAAAACCGGTACCACTCATGAAATATTCTCCGCACGTTCGATGAAGCACGCATCTCCATACGAATAAAATCGATATTCATTTTCAATAGCATGCGCATAAGCGGCTTGCATACGGTCCAACCCTGCCAGCGCCGAGACCAGCATAAACAGTGTCGAGCAGGGCAGGTGGAAATTGGTCATCAATGCGTCGATGCCTTTAAAGGCGTACCCCGGCGTAATAAACAGATCAGTGTTGCCGTTGAACGGGTGGAATACACCGGTCTCGTCGACGGCGCTCTCGAGTGTTCGCAACGACGTGGTGCCACAGGCAATAACCCGGCCGCCGTTCTTGCGCGTCTCGTTCAATGTCTGTGCGGTCTCTTCCGAGAGGATTGCGCGCTCGGTATGCATGACATGATCATCTGTGTCTTCAACACGCACCGGTAGGAACGTTCCGGCCCCCACATGCAAGGTGACGCGAATGTCACGGACGCCCTTTGCACGTAATGAATTTAGCAAATCGTCGGTGAAGTGGAGGGCGGCTGTCGGTGCTGCAACGGCGCCGTCTTTTTCTGCAAACATTGTCTGATAGTCATCGCGGTCTTCGTCGGCGCCTTCGCTTGGGCGCTTTATATAAGGTGGCAATGGCATGACGCCGTGCTTCTCGAGCATTGCGATTAACTCGTGCCCGGCAACGTTAAAGCGGAGCTCGCGCTCTCCCATGTCGCCTTCATCCGTACAATCCGCAGCAAACCCCGGCCCAAAGACAAGATAGTCACGAAGTTGAAGCTTGCGCGCGGGTTTTGCAAAGACGCGCCATGTGTGCGCATCAACGGGTTGGTGCAACGTGACTTCGATCTTGGTGCCCTCAGGTTTGCCTGCGTGCGCGGCGTCACCGCGTTTGCCGACAAGCCTCGCCGGAATGACCCGCGTGTCATTGAAGACCATGACGTCGCCATCTCTAAGTAAATCTGGCAGGGCATCGACCCGAAGGTCATGAAACGGTGATTCGTCGCCCGGCACATGCAAAAGCCGCGCGTGATCGCGTGGTCGCACTGGTTCCTGGGCGATGCGTTCGGTCGGCAGGTGAAAATCAAAAAGTTTTAAGTCCATGACGGGCGTTTTTATAGACTTGCGGGCGATGCTACAATCATGGAACTTATAGAACAGAAATCAGATGCGTTCGCACGTCGAACGTCAGGTTCAATTATCGACGAGGTTATCCATGTTACGTCTTATTCTTGCCCTGCTTATCCCGTGGCTAAACTTTTTCACGATTGGCAAGCCGATCCAGGGCATTATCTGCCTGATCCTGCAGTTATCCCTTATTGGCTGGATCCCCGCGGCAATCTGGTCAGTGTATGCCCTAAGCCAGTACAACACCGACAAAAAGATCGAAGCTTCACAGGGGAAGTAAGTCGCTCTGCGTTACAGAGTGACTTCCACACCTTCCTTTGAGGCTTTGACCACGGCGTCGAGAATCTCGATGCCGTGAATGGCGTCATCAAGCGGAACGGCATAGGTCGCACCCGTCGTGACTGTTGCGGCGAACGCCTCTAGTTCAGCGCGTTCCATATCAAAGCCAGGGAACTCCTCGACCGACCTGTCGCCGTCAACCATGCGTACTTCGATGCGCTCCTGATCGCGCACTTCGGCCCAGCCTTTGCTGCCAAAAACCTGAATGCGCCAAAGCTGTTGGGTCGCGAACAAGGTCGTTAAAACGCCTGTCACGCCGGACTTGAATTTCAACGACGCAAATGTCGTGTCATCGATGGCAACGGGGGCGGCGTGATGCTCGCTCACGGCGCGCAAGCTTTTGACAGGTCCCATAATCGACATCATTGCATCCATCATGTGGACGCCCATCGCCGTCATGCCGCCTGCGGGGCTCTCAGTTTCGGACGCACGCCAGTGTTCATCTGTATATTTCAGCGCACCGCTTCCAGAAATATTACCTTCGATATGCATCAATGTGCCGAGCGCACCCGAGGTGGCCAACTCCTTGAGCTTGATCATGGCGGGCAGAAAACGTCGGTTGAAGCCGACGCACAACGGCAACCCAGCGTCTGCCATGGCCTTGGCGGCACGCCGCGCATCGCCTGCATCAAGGGTCAGTGGCTTTTCTGCAAACACTGGTTTTCCAGCCTTAGCAGCAGCGATGATCTGATCCACGTGCTGGGTATGCGGTGTTGCAAGAACAATTCCGTCGATGTCTGGATCGTTTAAAAGTTCAGAGAAATCGTCACGAAGATCGATGCCTTTTTCCGCGCAATAATCGACGGCACGCTCTTTTCGTCCCGTTACGCCAGCCGTGAAGGTCACGGTATCTGATTTTCCCTGGACAGAATCAACAAGCACCCGTCCCCAGCGGCCCAGTCCGGCCACACCACATCGTAGCATCTATATTCTCCTTTTAGCGGCGGGTTTGACGCGCCGGATTTGCTCCATCATTCTAAAGCTATCATTTCTTATCGCTCAATCGAGCGTGACGGTAACAGCTTTTTTCCGAACGGCAATATCATGGGCGAAGAAACAATCGCTGGCACAGGTAACAAGGCTGCCTCGAGACGCAAAGCAGCGATAAAGGGCGCCAGCTTCATGGCGATGGCAGGATTGCTGATCGCGATCACGCATGTTCTGGTCCGTGATTTATCTTCAGAAGTACACCCCATTCAAATTGCGTTCTTCAGAAACTTTGTTGGCTTTCTCATGTTGGTTCCTTTTCTGCTGCGTCAAGACCGAACCCACTGGAAAAGTAAGCAGCCAAAGTTGCAGTTTATCCGAGCGATCATCGGAACCTGCGCCATGCTCAGCTGGTTTACGTGTCTGAGTATGTTGCCCGTTGCCGATGCGACAGCAATCAGCTTTGTCACCGTCTTGTTTATTACAATTGGTGCCTCAATCTTTCTGGGCGAAAAGGTCGGTGTGCGCCGCTGGACAGCGATTGCGATCGGGTTTGTTGGGACGCTGATCATTGTGCGACCGGGCACAGAAGTCTTTGGCCCGGGTGCGATTGTTGCCCTGGGGTCGACCGTATTCTGGGCGGCTGCGATGCTGTGCGTGAAAGTGCTATCGCGCACGGATTCCAGCGTCACGATGGTTTTCTATGCCAATGTTTACTTTACGTTATTTTCGTTCGTACCAGCATTGTTTGTTTGGAGTTGGCCGAACCAGCACGCCTTGATCATGATGTGCATTATTGGGGTGATGGCGACACTGGGCCATTTATGCATGGCGCAGGCATTGAAGCTGACCGATGCCACGGTGGTGGCACCTGTGGATTACACACGATTGTTGTGGGCGGCAGGCATTGGTTACGTCGCGTTCGGGGAGTTCCCAGATGTTTGGACCTGGGTCGGTGGCACCGTGATCTTCCTGAGTACAATCTATATTACGTACCGCGAATCTCAACGCGGCAAAGGCGTGTCGCCATCTGTCACGCCTTCGACGACGACCGGCACCTGAAGTTTGCTCTCACGTCTTACGATGTAAAGCGACGAAGCGAAAATAACCGCAGCACCAACCCAAGTCCATGTGTCGGTGACTTCGCCAAAGGCGATCCAGCCGATCAGGACGGCAAACGGTAATCTCGAGAAATCTACCGATGCAACAATCGAGGCATCGGTCACCTCAAACGCCTTAGTTAGAAAAATGTGCCCGACGACAGCAATCGGTCCGGTCGCCAACAGAAACAACCAAACCTCGAATGACGGCCATGACCAAACCAAGATTGCGGGGATAAGCGCAATTGGGATCATCAACAAGTGTGAAAAGAACACAACCGTCCATGCATCATCGCCACGGGTCAGGGTCTTAATGATCAACGCCGACGCGCCCATGAATACCGCCGAGGCGAGGGCAAGCCAATTGCCAAGGCCCATTTCCGCCATGCCGGGACGAATGATTATCAGCGCACCACAGAACCCGATAAGGGTTGCCGTCCAGCGCCGCATACGGACGACTTCGCCCAAAATCAATGCCGCCCCAACAGTGGTAAACAAGGGGGCCAGGAAGCTTAGGGCCGTGACTTCGCCAATGGGAATCAATGACACGGCATAAAACCACGTCGTCATGGCACAAAAACTGACGCACGCCCGTATCATGTACAATTTGGTCTGAGAGGTGCGCAGGTTCCCAATGCCGCGCTTCATTAACCAGGGCAGCATACACATCCATGCGAACACAAGGCGGCAAAACACGATCTGCATCGGGTCGACACCAAGTTGCGACAAGTGACGCCCCAGGCCCGCCAGTAACGCCAACACCGCACATGATGCGACCATCCACATGGCACCTTCGAGAGGGCGGTTGATCCGATTTGGGTCCGCGCCAGCACGCGCCCGCGGCAACTCAGATAGAGGGGCGGGCTCGGCCACGTCTTAATCCAGGTCGAGCGGAAAGATAGGGCGACGTAGCTTGGTGAACGGCAGTTTCGAAATATCTTTGGTAGACAATGCCCCAGCATCGCAGATCAGAACTTCGCGAGCGATTGGCTGATAGGCAGCGCGGAAATGCTGCATCGATTTGACGACAACGACATCGTGCATTGTTGGGTCTATGTCGGCATGGGTGAAGGCTTCGATTTCGGTCAGTTGCAGGCGATTGGAAACCACGACGATTTCCATGCCACCAGACTTTAGAATGGCTGTCGGCCCCATGTTATGCGTGACGCCTTTCCAACGGGGGCCAAGGGCAACGTATGTCCCATTGGTGATCTTTGTGACAGTGCCGGTAACGTCAATCGGAGGGCCAAATTCCGGGTCCGCCTTGCCACCAAGTTTAACGGTAACCTCATTTCCTTCGCCAGCACGTATAAGCTCAGCCGCAGCCTCGGCATCGCAGATTGTCCCAAAACATGCGTTCTGGATACCTGCATCCAATAGGCCCTTGAGAAGAAACGTTGAGTCCCCATAAGCGCCAGATCCAGGGTTATCAGAAAAGTCTGCAACGACGATCGGGCCTTTGCCCGCACCTTCCTTCATCAAACGATGAATTTCTGAGATTGTCTCATCGACGCTGAGATACGTATTGGAATCGAAGTGCCGGGTTTCCCACACATAATCCATATACGCTTCGGCAATCTCTTTAAAGCGTGGGTCGTCACCATCGCCGGTGACGCACACAGTCGGCCCCGCTTCTTCCAGGTCAGCGGGAGTGAACCCCGCGTGAATACTGACAAGCAACACACCGTCGTCTTCTGCTTCGAGTTTATCCGCGCGGGCCAAAAGCGTCGTCATCGGATTGTCCGTTGTCGTCCGGCCATCATCCAGCCCTTCGATCGTGTTGCGACGCGCTGTCACCACACTTGGTTTGATGTCGCCTTGCATCGCACGCTCAAGCACCGCAGCGGCGCGCTTGGAGGTCGCAACCTGATCGATGTGAGGATAGGTTCGATACGCACAGATAATATCTGCATGTTCGGTCATCAACGTTGTGACATTGGCATGCAAATCAAGTGTGATCGCGAGCGGAACATCGGGGCCGATTATGTCGCGCAAACCCTTTAACAGCTCGCCTTCGGCATCGTTGAAGTCGACGCTTGCCATCGCTCCGTGCAGATTAATCAGCACCCCATCAAATGGACCTTTTGTGCGGGCGGCATCATACAGCGCCTGACTGCCAGCATCCCATGCATCGCGCGAGATCGGCCCTGAAGGTGTTGCCCAGGCAACAACCGTTCGCACAAGATCCCAACTATATTCCTTCGCAGCTTGCTCAGTGCCTGTCGGTTCAATTTGCGCCCCTTCGATAGCGGCGGGCACATCATCGCCAAAGGCAAGCAGGTAGTTTTCAAAGTTCTCACGGGTTGTGGGCAGGATTGAAAATGCATTGCTCTCATGGCCAAAAAGGCCGGTCAGTACTCGAAAGGTCATTCGTTCGCTCTCTCTTATGGGACACCGGGGAAGGTGATGTGACGGCTCATAACCGAAACTCTTGTCCCGACGCGACAAGTGCGCCGGAAATAGCGTCGGCGGTTTCAATGGCAAGGGGACCAAGTTTTCGCCGTGCGTCGGACAATGTCCATGCGGGCGTGTACGCTGGAATATGAACGGCGCCGACCGGATGCCCTCGGTAATCAACAATAGGGGCCGCAATCGCAATTTCACGTGGCAGTAACTGCGCGAAAGTTGACGCAAAACCAGTTCTTCGCGCCTTGCGGACAGCTCTCATTATCTCTTTGGGGTCAATCATTGTGTCGGGCATGCTCTCCGTCAGAATGGATCTGGCGACAATGTCCTCGGCTTCTTCAGCAGGCATGCGCGATAAAATCGCATGACCCGTTGCGGTGCAATACATCGGGATGCGTCGACCCGGCACAGTCGCAACGTATGCAGCTTTTTGGTGCGGAATTCGGACCGTGTATATCAAGCCAGTATCATCACGCTCGGCGAGGTTCATTGTTGTCTGATAGACAGCACCGGCTTCGATTAGGCGCGGCATGGCTGCGGCACCGAGCGAGCTGTGTCTTAGATAAGTAAATGCCAGCTCCATCAGTTTACGGGCAGGCCGGTAACGCCGCGTTGCGGCATCTTTTTCGAGAAATCCAAGTTGATGCAGCGTATTTGAAAACCTTTGCGCTGCACTTTTGTCCAGTCCCGTCCTGAGCGCGATTTCTGTCACACCCAAAGCGGCACAATCATCGCCGAAAGCTGCGAGGACACGAAAGCCTTTGTCCAGCGAGCCGACATAGAGTGGGTTCGCAGATGGAGCGTCAATAGTCACGACGGTTTGTGCAGATTCTGATTTGCCCATACTTGACGTTCCAACAAAAATATTCATAGCATATTGGATAACGCTACCTTGTATTAAAATGTAATACAATGTGATAAATAATAAGTTGTGCCGATCTGGGGGGTTTCAAAATAAAATGTCGTTTTCGTTGCGCTTGCCCATGGACTCGGCTGCAATTTCATCGAACAATACTTTTCAATTGGGGTGCGCTAAGCGTGCCTCCGCTTCTGGCATGCGCAATGTCATTTAATATCAGGAAGGCGAGAGCAATATGTTCCGCAAAGTACTAGCAAGTACTGCACTGGCAGCGGCGGTGACCTTAGCGGTCCAACCGGTTGCACATGCAGGTAAGGCGAATGACGAATTGGTATGGTCCACAACCCGTGAAGCAACGGTTGCAGATCCATACTACAATAACACACGTGAATTGGTGATCATTGGTAATACGGTTTGGGACGGACTTCTGTTCCGTGACCTAAAGTCCGGCGAATTCGTGCCATTGCTCGCAAAGTCATATAAGTGGATCGATAATCTGACGATCGACTTCGAACTTCGCGATGATGTAAAATTCCACGATGGGTCATCATTTGGTCCTGAAGACGTTGTTTACACGGTTAATCACGTTTCTAACAAAGACAATGGTGTGCTTTCGTTTAAAAACGTTAGCTGGATGAAAAATGCAGAGAAGACGGGCGATAATACAGTTCGTATTCATTTGCACGAACCATTCCCGGCTGCCCTGGCATTCTTTGCTCAAGCCGTCTTCATGATGCCTGAAGGGCATTACGATAGCGCGCCTGATACTGCTGAAGGCAAAAAGAACTATGGTGCCGTCGCTCCTATCGGTACTGGCCCATACAAGATCACCAACGTTGTTCCAGGTGATCGTATCGAAATGGTTAAGAACGATAATTACATGAAGAACGGCCCTAAAGGTCAGCCTTCGATCGGTAAATTAACGTTCCGTACGCTCAAAGAGATGAACACCCAGATTGCTGAGCTTCTGACAGGTGGCATCGACTGGATTTGGGACGTGCCAAAGGATCAGGCCGAAAAACTAAAAGATAGTGGTCGTGCCACCGTCACCAACGCCAAGACAATGCGTATCAGCTATATCGCATTTGACGTTGATGGTGATAGCGGAGATACAGCGTTCAAGAACAAAAAAGTTCGCGAGGCTGTTGCCCATGCAATCAACCGTAAATCGATTGTCGAAAACCTTGTGGGTCCTGCATCAGTTGTGATTGATTCTGCATGTCACCCTGATCAGTTTGGTTGCACACAAGATGTTAAAAAGTGGGACTATGATCCAGCTAAAGCCAAAGCTCTTTTGAAAGAGGCTGGTTATGAAAATGGTCTGACCACAGACATTTATGCTTACCGTCAGCGCGAGTTCACAGAAGCTGTGATCGGTGATTTGGCGAATGTAGGTATTCAGGCAAACATGAAGTTCATGCAGTATCGCGCGCTTCGCGATCTGGTATGGAAAGGCACAACGCCACTTCACCACATGACTTGGGGTTCAAACTCGATCCCTGATGTGTCTGCGGTTACCAGTCACTTCTTCTCAGGTGGTCGTGATGACCCTGCAAAGGATCCAAAGGTTGTTGAGGCCCTTAAGATTGCTGATACGTCTGTAGATCCAGCAGTCCGTGAAGCCAAATACAAAGAAGCTCTGGGGATCATTTCCTCTGAGTTGTACTGGCTGCCTATGTTTACATACGCGAAGTACTATGCGTATGGAGCAGAACTCGACTTCACGCCAACTCCGGATGAAATTCCGCGTTTCTATACGGCGAAGTGGAAGTAACTTTAAAATGTGATGCGGTTGGCCTGGGCAATTGCCCGGGCCAGCTGTTGATCAATAATAGGATTTTTAGGCATGCTCATCTATGCCATTCAACGGCTTAGTGTCGCTCTCTTAGTGGCTTTGACCGTTTCACTTCTCACATTCTCCATGATTTATCTGTCGGGTGATCCGGCGATGGCGCTGGCTGGTGAAACAGCCACTCAGGCCGATATTGAGAATATTCGTCGTGTATATGGCTATGATCAGCCGATTTATGTTCAGTATTTTGACTGGCTTGGGAATGCGTTGACGGGAAATCTTGGTCAGTCGCACTATTTGAATTCACCTGTTTCCGAAGTCATTTTCTCGCGCCTACCGGTTACGATGATCTTGGGGGCTTCGGCACTAAGCTTTGGCTTGTTCCTTGCGATCCCGTTGGGGGTTCTGGCCGCTATGCGCCCGAACACACTCATTGATCGATTTGCGCTTGGTTTGGCGGTGATTGGACAAGCGCTTCCAAGTTTCTGGTTTGCGCTGATTATGATTTTCTTCTTTGGTGTTGCGCTGAGATGGTTACCCATCACTGGCAGCGACTCGTGGCTTAACTTTGTTATGCCGTCAATTGCGTTGGGGTACTATATCACGCCAGCTGTTATGCGCCTGACTCGAGCCGGTATGATTGAAGTGTTATCAAGCGATTACATTCGTACCGCACGCGCCAAAGGCTTGCGTCCCCGTGTCGTGCTTTTCAAGCATGCACTTCGAAATGCAATTATTCCCGTGGTTAGTCTGGCGGCGGTGCAATTTGGCTTCATGCTGGGCGGTTCAATCGTTATTGAAACGATTTTCGCGATCAATGGTCTGGGTCAGTTGGCGTGGGAATCAATCTTGCGTGCTGACCTGCCGGTGATGCAGGCGATCGTTTTGGTGCTGTCGTGTATCTATATCATCTTGACGTTTGTGGCGGATTTGTTGAACGCGTTCCTCGATCCTCGAATTAGGGTGGGCTGATATGGCTGATAGTACGATAAAATCACGCACAGGCGTGCATATCGAAGACCGGATTATTGACGAGCCATCGCCTGGTGAACGCGCACGAAAACGCATGTTCGGCCACGTTGGTTTCATGTTTGGTGGATTTGTTCTTCTTGCAATTATTGCATTGGCGTTTCTGGCACCACTTATTTCGCCGCATGATCCGTTTGATCAGCAGTTGGCACGCAAACTTATTCCGCCGATCTGGCATGATCATGCCAAGGTCACCTGGATGCACCCGCTCGGTACAGACCAGTTCGGTCGTGATTATCTCTCACGACTAATCCATGGCTCGCAGATTTCATTGTTAATCGGATTTTCTGCAATGCTGATTTCCGGTGTTATTGGCACGGCGCTTGGTGTTGCTGCTGGTTACTTTGGTGGCCGTGTTGACATGGTTGTGAACTTCTTGATCACAACGCGTTTGTCGATGCCGGTTATTCTGGTCGCGCTGGCGGTGGTGTCGCTGGTCGGTAACTCACTCACGATTGTGATTTGGGTGCTGGGATTACTGATATGGGATCGCTTTGCCGTTGTTATGCGTTCAACGACACAACAGGTCCGAAATCTGGACTATGTTGCGGCGGCACAGGCCATTGGTTGCTCGGTGCCACGAATAATATTCACTGAGATCATGCCAAACATTGTGAACAATCTGATTGTTGTGGCGACGATTGAGATGGCACACGCGATTATCCTGGAGGCAGCGCTGTCGTTCCTGGGGCTCGGCGTTCAACCGCCGGCACCGTCGTGGGGTCTGATGATTGCCGAGGGTAAGAACCATATGCTGTTTGATCCTTGGCTGATCGGTATCCCGGGGACGGCATTGTTCATTCTGATCCTGGCAATCAACCTGCTTGGCGATGGCATCCGTGATGTCACTGCGCCAGAAAACCGGAATTAGAGGTGGCTATGAGCGATCGTATTCTTGAGGTTGATAACCTTACTGTCGACATTCCAGTCGGTGGCGGCGTGCTGCATGCAGTTCAGGGTATTTCCTTCCACGTTGATCGGGGCGAGACACTTTGCATCGTGGGCGAGTCCGGATGCGGGAAGTCCCTGACATCACTGGCCGTGATGGATTTACTGCCGTCAAAAGCGATCCGCACGGCAGACACGTTGAAGCTTGCCGACGAAGACATGCTTCGCGCTGGCGAGCGCCGGATGTCTGATATCCGCGGCAATACAATGGGGATGATTTTCCAAGAGCCAATGACCAGCCTTAATCCGGCGTACACCATTGGCAATCAAATGGAAGAAGGCATCAAACGGCACAAAAACGTCTCGACTGCCGAAGCGCGCGAACGGGCAATTTACCTGCTTGAGAAAGTTGGTATTACCGCAGCGGCCAGCCGCCTCAGCCAGTACCCGCATCAGCTTTCGGGTGGTCTTCGCCAGCGTGTGATGATTGCCATGACACTGATGTGCGGACCAAACCTAATTATTGCGGACGAACCGACAACGGCACTTGATGTGACCATTCAGGCGCAAATCTTGCTGTTGCTGGCCGAACTGCAACGTGAATTTGATATGGGCTTGATCCTGATCACGCACGATTTAGGTGTCGTGGCGCGGATCGCTGACCGGGTTGCGGTTATGTATGCCGGCCAGATTGTCGAGCAGGGGACGGCGGATCAAGTCTTCAATCGCCCAACGCACCCTTACACACAAGGGTTGCTCGAGTGTATTCCAATTCCGGGTAAGACGGATCGCTCCAAACCTTTGGGCTCTATTCCAGGTATTGTGCCGTCGCTGGTTGGAAAATTCAGCGCCTGTCATTTTGCGGAACGGTGTCCTTACGCGATGGACGAATGTGTCGCAGGTAATATTGATATGCGCGCCGCCGTCGAAACAGGGCATGAATATCGATGCTTGTTGGACAATGAGACCTGCGAAGCGAACGCTCGCAAAAAGGGGGTCGCATGAGCGACATAGTAATTAGCGCTAAAGACGTCACGCGGACCTTTATGATCTCAGCGGGGGCGTTCCGTGGTAAAAAACCGTTGCATGCGGTCAATGGCATTTCGCTCGAAGTTGAACGGGGTGACGTGTTGGCTTTGGTTGGCGAGTCTGGATGTGGCAAAACGACGCTTGCGAAGATGCTTTTGGGTCTGTTGCCACCAACGCAAGGCACGATCAAGTTCGCAGGCGAGCCTGTATCAGAAATTGATCGTCTGAAACTTGCCGGTTTGGTTCAGCCTATCTTCCAGGATCCATATTCATCGCTTAACCCAAGAAAGTCGATTGGTTCGATCATTACGTTGCCTCTTAAGGTACAGGGCGACCCTAATCCTGAGACATGGCGTAAACGTGGCGAGCAGATGATGGAAATGGTGGGTCTGCCGGGGCGGCTTTTCAACAACTTCCCAAACCAGCTTTCTGGTGGACAGCGACAGCGCGTCGCAATCGCTCGCGCGTTAATCAATAATCCTGAAGTGGTGATTTGTGACGAGCCAACGTCTGCGCTGGACGTTTCAGTGCAGTCGCAAATTCTCAACTTGCTACAGGATTTGCGCAAGGAATTGAACCTCACGTATATCGTCATCAGTCACAATCTGGCCGTTGTTGAACATATTGCGACCAAGGTTGCTGTGATGTACCTGGGCCGCATTGTCGAACAGAAAGACGTCGAAAGTTTATTCGCGGCACCTGAGCATCCCTACACACGTGCACTTCTGGATTCGGTTTTGACGCCAGACCCGTCGATGAATGTTCCAGACACACAACTGGGTGCTGCATATCCGAACCCGGTAAATCCGCCGTCCGGGTGTACGTTCCATCCTCGCTGCGCCAAGGTGATGGACCATTGCTCAACCATCGCACCTACAGCAATCCCGCGCGGCAACGGCTTTGCTGAATGTCACTTATATGATGAGAACGAGGGGCGAGGGCGAAAGGCATCATGAGCACACGCGACACGGCGATCGCTAACGCCCTAGCCTGGTTCGATGATGACCAGGGGTATTTCGAGACGTTATCCAAACGTGTTGCTGTCCCCACTGAAAGCCAGGAAGCTTCTCAACTTCCGGAACTCTACCGTTATCTCGAGGACTTCATTCGTCCCGACTTTGAAGACATGGGCTACGACGTCACGGTTTATGACAACCCGTTCGAAGGTCAGGGCCCAGTTTTGCTGGCGACGCGGATCGAAGACCCGGCGCTTCCGACAATTTTGGGCTACGGGCACGGCGATGCTGTGCGCGGACAAGCGGATAGCTGGACCAAAGGCGAAGGGCCCTGGGTCTTGAGCCGTGATGGCGATCATGTTTATGGACGCGGCACAGCTGACAACAAAGCGCAACACACGACGCACATGGGCGCACTTAAAGCCGTCATCGAAACCCGTGGTCGGCTTGGTTTTAATTCCAAGTTCATGGTGGAGACCGGCGAAGAGAATGGCTCCAAGGGCCTTAAAGAACTCGTCGCGGCGAACAAAGACGCGTTTATGGCGGATGCTTACTTTGCGTCTGACGGACCGCGCGTCAATATCGCCAAACCAAACCTGACACTTGGTAATCGCGGGTGCCTCAATTTCGATTTGCTGATCGAAGCCCGAGATGGCGGACATCATTCTGGCAACTGGGGTGGGTTGTTGTCTAACCCGGGCGTTATCTTGAGCCATGCGATTGCGACCATTACAGATGCAAATGGAAAAATTCTAGTCGATGGCTGGACCCCGGGGCCTATCGCCAATTCCGTACGTGAGGCCTTGCATGGTGTGGAGCGTGATGGAGGAGCCGATGCACCGACGATTGATGAAAGCTGGGGTGAGCCCGGCTTAACATCAGCCGAAAAAGTTTATGCCTGGAATAGTTTTGAAGTGTTGTCCTTTGTGACGGGTAACCCGAACAATCCAGTGAACGCGATCCCGCCCCGCGCGCGAGCGAATTGCCAACTCAGATTTGTTGTTGGGACCGATCTCGATAAGGTCGAAGAGAATTTAAGAAAGCACCTGGATAAACATGGTTTTGATCAGGTTGTCATAACCAAGCCGCCAGCTGGCAATGACGCCGTGTTTCATGCCGCGCGAACTCCTCCTGATCATCCGTGGGCGCAATGGATGCGCGATGCAGTGACACGGACAACCGGCGAAGTGCCTGTGATGATCCCGAACTCAGGCGGATCGATTTGCAATGATGTATTCCAAGACGTGCTCGGCATTCCATTTGTCTGGATGCCGCTAAGCTATACGGGCTGCTCACAGCATGCGCCGGACGAACATATTTTATGGTCACTGACACGAGAGGGTATGAGCCTTGTCAGCGGCGTCTATTGGGACTTAGGGGATGAGACAACAGCATGGAAGCCATGAGTAAAGATAGCGCGATTTCTGCGATCGAAGGTTACTTTGATGATGGCGACTTTCAAGAGGACCTTGCGCGGCGTGTCGCAATTCGCACCGAAAGCCCTGAGCCTGAGCGTCGACCAGAATTATACCGCTATCTTACGGATGAGATGACGCCCTATCTTCGGGACCTTGGGTTTGAGTGTGAAATTCACGAGAACCCGCGTGAGGATGCGGGGCCGTTCCTGGTGGCAACCCGCACAGAGGGGGCGGACCTGCCGACTGTAATGACCTACGGACATGGCGATGTGGTGCGTGGCTATGATGATCAGTGGCGGGAAGGTCTCAACCCATGGAAGATTACTGTTGAGGGCGAGCGCTGGTATGGGCGTGGCACGGCAGATAACAAAGCGCAGCACACGATCAATCTCGCGGCGATGAAGGCCGTGATCGAAGAACGTGGGCACCTTGGATTTAACGTTGTTGCATTGATCGAAACGGGCGAAGAGTGCGGCTCTCCGGGTCTTAAGGAATTCTGCGCGGCGAACAAAGATTTGTTTAAGGCAGATGTGTTCATTGCGTCAGATGGGCCACGTTTGCAGCCAGGTATGCCGACAGTGTTCATGGGATCACGCGGCGTTTTTAATTTTAAGATGAGCCTAGAACTTCGTGATGGGGGGCACCATTCCGGTAACTGGGGCGGCTTGTTATCTAATCCGGGTGTGATGATGTCTCATGCACTGGCGAGTATTGTTGATGCCAAGGGCAAGCTACTCATCGAAGACTGGCGTCCTGAACCGATGACAAATTCAGTACGGCGTGCCATTTCCAAACTTGAGGTTGGCGGTGGAGATGATGCGCCCGAGATTGACCCCGAATGGGGCGAGCCCGGATTGACGCCGGAAGAAAAAGTGTTTGGTTGGAACACTTTTGAAATACGTGCTTTCGAGACTGGAAATCCGCGAAACCCGGTAAACGCAATTCCACCCCGCGCTGTTGCCTACGGACATATCCGTTATGTGGTGGGTACTGATCCGATGGGCTTTCTGCCGGCACTTCGCAAGCATCTGGATGCGCTTGGATTTAAAGATATCCAGCTAGAAGCAGAACGCGATTACATGAACGCGACGCGACTTGATCCTGATCACCCATGGGCGCAATGGGCAATAAAATCGATTGAGACAACAGCGGATCAAGAAGTTGCAGTTCTGCCGAATCTGGGTGGCACATTGCCAAATGATGTGTTTGCCGAAGTTCTCGGATTGCCAACGATCTGGGTGCCGCATTCCTATGCAGGTTGTTCTCAGCATGCGCCAAACGAACATGTCCTGGCACCTGTCTGTCGTAGTGCATTGCGCATTATGACCGGCTTGTGGTGGGATTTAGGCGACGGCAAAACACCCGTTAGCGCGTAAGGAAAGAAAAGACATGACTGAGCTTTGTGACGAGACAGCGGTTGAACTGCGTCGACGTATCGGTGTCAAAGATATCTCACCGGTTGAATTGATGGACAGTTGTATTTCCCGCATTGAAGCGGTGAACGGCACCCTCAATGCGATGGTAACCACATGCTATGAGCGCGCACGCGATGAAGCTAAGATCGCTGAGCAAGCGGTTATGGATGGCGATTATCTTGGCGTGTTGCATGGCCTTCCGGTCGGCATCAAGGACCTTGAATCCACCGAAGGTGTGCTGACGACGTTTGGGTCTAAAATTTATGCAGACAATGTCCCCGATGCCGATCAGGTTTCCGTCGCCAACGTGCGCGATGAAGGTGGCATTGTCGTGGGTAAAACCAACACACCTGAATTCGGCGCCGGAGCGAACACCCGGAACCTTGTTTTTGGGGCGACAGGAAATCCGTTCGACCCGAACAAGACATGCGCCGGATCATCCGGCGGTTCTGCCGTCGCATTGGCGGCGGGCATGGTGCCGATTGCAAGCGGTTCCGATTATGGCGGCAGTCTGAGGACGCCAGCGGCTTACTGTGGCGTCGTGGGGTTCCGTCCATCGCCGGGTGTCGTGCCAGCAGAATCCAAGCCCGCTGGGCTGTTACCTTTTTCAGTTCTGGGACCGATGGGACGTAATGTTCATGACACGGCTCTGTTGTTGTCTGCACAAGCGTCCGTTGATCCGCGTGACCCCCATTCCGGTGATCTTGATCCGGCACTTTTTGATCCAATGCATGAGGCAGATTTAGGTTCTGTACGCGTCGCATTATCTGCTGACCTTGGGGCTGCGCCTGTGTCAAAGGCATATCGGCAGTTGTTTAAGGAACGGACCGACAGTTTTCGGGGGGTGTTTGCTGAAGTGCAAGATCGTGATCCAGATTTCACAGATATTCATGAGTGCTTTGAAGTGCTGCGCGGCGTTGTGTTCGTCGGCGCGCATGGAGAGCGCGTGAAAAATCACCGCGATAATATAAGCCCGAATGTTGTCGACAATGTAGATCGTGGTTTGTTGTACGGTCTGGAAGACGTTGCCCGGGCACACGTCCAACAATCCAGGATTGCCCGCGATTGGCTCGGCCTGTTTGACGATGTTGATGTGGTGATTTGTCCCGCCGCGTCCATCACACCGTTTCCGCACAGCGACTGGTTTGTTTCTGAAATTGATGGCGAAGAAATGCCCACGTATATGCGCTGGCTCGCGTTATCCTACGCGCCGACGATGGCGATGGCATGTGGTGCCGTTCTGCCATGCGGGCTTGATGAACAGGGAATGCCGTTCGGTATTCAGGTTCTTGGGGCGCCGGGTATGGATCGGCATGTCCTCGAAGTGGCAGCATCGCTAGAGCGCGTGCTCGCCAACAATCCTACTACACAGCGACCCCTGCCAAATATTCAGTCGCTGCAATCCTAGATCACAGAAAGGTCGACGTTTCATGAAGCTCTTTACCGCGTGTCTGGGCACAGAAACCCATACCGCAGCCCCACTTCCAACCGATTTGGCGGCCTTTGAGGATTCCCACCTTGTTCGCAATGGTGACCATGGCCCGGTGCCGCATATGTTTGGTGCCCCACTGGTGATCTGGCGCGAGCATGCAAAGGCCAAAGGCTGGGAGGTTGTTGAGAGCCTGTCAGCGTTCGCGACACCTTCTGGGATTACGATCCGAAAAGTCTATGAAGATTTACGCGATGAGATTCTTGCTGACTTAAAGGCCGCGATGCCTGTCGACGGTGTGATGCTCAGCTTGCATGGCGCAATGGTCGCCGAAGGCTACGATGACTGTGAAGACGATCTCGTACATAGAATTCGCGAAATTGCTGGCCCGGATATTCCAATAGGTGTCGAGCTTGATCTCCACTGTCATATCACGCGACGGTTTGTTTCCGAAGTTTCGGCGATTGTAATTTACAAGGAATACCCACACACCGACAGCAGAGAACGGGCTGAGGATTTGTGGCGCATTATGGAGCCAACCTTTGAAGGCAAGATAAAACCGGAAATCAGTCACTTCGATTGCCGGATGATTGGCTGTTTCCATACGACCCGCGAGCCGATGAGCTCGTTTGTCGCGCGGATGACGTCTCTAGAGGGCAAAGACGGTGTATTGTCTGTATCGCTGGGGCACGGATTTCCTTGGGGTGACGTGCCGGCTGAAGGCACTCGTGTCATTGTTGTGACCGACAACGATAAAGCCAAAGGTGACCAATTGGCGGAACAACTGGGTCGTGAGCTTTGGGAACTCAGGGAGGAGATCACGCCGGTTTTCGTTGATGTTGAAACCGCAATCACAGATGCACTTGCTGAACCCGAAGGCCCTGTGGTCATTGCGGATATGGCGGACAATCCGGGTGGCGGTGGCCCCGGTGACAGTACATTCATTGTTCGGCGCATGCTCGAGCGCGGGATCGGTATGGCTGCAGTTGGTGGTCTTTGGGATCCGGTTGCGACAGGGATTTGTGTCGGCGCTGGCGTTGGGGCGAAGTTTCAACTTCGTATCGGCGGGAAGTCAGGGCCCGTGTCTGGCGATCCGCTGGATTTGTATGTTGAAGTTAAGAACATCATTCGCGATGCATATGTTGAAAGCCTCGGTGGCTCGCAACGTTACTTGGGTGATGCCGCTTGGGTGCATGCTGAGGGCATTGATATCATCATTCACTCATCGCGTACGCAAAACACTATGCCGCACTTCTTTGAGGCATTGGGGATTGACCCAATGAAGCAGCGCATTCTGATTGTAAAATCGATGCAGCATTTTCATGCTGGATATTCGCCAATTGCGAAGAAGATTATTTACTGCGCAGCACCAGGCACCCTTGAGTGGGATATGACCAAAGTCGCGCATGAGCGTATTGCACGACCGGTTTGGCCTATTGATGCGGACCCGTGGACGATCAACGAGGAACGTCCCTGGTGAGGTCGAAAGTTTGAAATCAGCAATTGAAGTTCTCTCGATCAATCTCGCTGTATTGCTTATAGGTGCGCTGATTGCCGAGTTGGCATTTGGGAACTGGATTTTTGGCCCAGATTACCGGGCGCTAAATATTCCCAGAAATACTGAGCGGGTGTTCAATGTTGAGAATCTCTACAAAGGTGGTGGAGATGTCAGATATACCCGTGATGAACATGGATTTCGCGGACCTTATGATGACGTTGCAGCGATCGATATTCTGACATTGGGGGGCAGCACAACAAACCAGCTTTATGTCGATGACAATAAAACCTGGCAGGCTGTGATGCGTCGATTGTTTGCTGATAATGGTGCGCCACTGGCGATCGTCAATGCGGGCGTTGATGGTCAGTCCACCCGTGGTCACATCGCCGTATTTGATCGCTGGTTCCCACAAGTGGATGATCTTAAGTCGCGCTATGTTTTGGTATATGCAGCGATTAACGATATTGGGCTTGAAGGTGCGGCTAAATACGATGACATGCGCTCGCCCGACAAAGTGCGGCAATTTTCTGCATGGATAAAAAACAAAAGCGCAATTTACGAGCTATACAAGACGGTCAAGGGGATGATCTCGGCTCGAAATGCTGCGGTCATTCATGGAAGTGGTGTGCTCGAGGATGTTACGTGGGAACGTTGGCAGCGCCGGGATGCGCCAGTGAACGTTGGACCCGAGTGGACAGATCGACTGCTTGCTTTTGAAGACCGTTTGCGGCGACTTGCAGATCGAATTCGCAGCTTCGGTGCGGAACCGATTTTCGTGACGCAGCCGTCTGCGGAGTATCGCCTTGATGGAGAGTGGGTGTTATTGCCGGCGGGGTCGTCTGTCGAGAAAAATGTTGAGTTGCTGCACTCGTTCAATGGGGTTGTGTTGAAAACATGCAAGGCGGTGCAAGCCATCTGCATTGACGTCGCTGGGAATGTTGAGTTTGAAGACGGTGATTTTTATGACCGAATTCACAATACAAATATGGGCGCGCAAAAAATCGGCCAGTACATGTTCGAAGCTTTGAAGGCACGATTATAACGGCAGACGAATCCAAACGCGCAGGCCACCCATGGGCGATGCATCCAACTTGATCTCGCCGCCGTGTCCCTGTACGGCGTCCCTGGCAATGGACATGCCCAACCCGACCCCGCCGGTTCCTTGGTTCCTCGACCCTTCGAGGCGATAGAATGGTCGGAAAACGTCATCGCGCTGATCCTCTGGAATACCTGGGCCATCATCATCGATCACAACTTCAACGGCGTCACCGCGAATACCTGCGCGTATCGAGATATGCTCAGCATACCGCATTGCGTTCTCGACAAGATTGGTGATGCAGCGACGAAAACTGTTCGGGCGCAGCGTCATATCAATTCTGCCTTCGGTATGCAGATCGATACGCGCGTCGGATCTTCGCGCCTGCTCGGATACATCGTGCAAAAGCGCTGAAAGATCTGTTGTCTCGGGCGTCTCACCACCTTCGCCGCGTGCGAATGCCAGGTATCCCTCGAGCATTCGTTCCATCTCGGCAATATCTTCTTTCATCGCCTGGGTATCATCATTGGTACCAAGCATTTCCAACTGTAATTTCATCCGCGTGAGCGGCGTTCGCAGATCATGAGATACGCCGGACAACATATCTGTTCGTTGTGCGATCTGACGCCGGATTCTATCACGCATCGCGGCAAAGGCGGTGGCTGCCTGGCGTACTTCGGTTGCGCCTTCGAGTTTAAACACTTCCGTTGCACGGCCCTTGCCGAAGTCGTCCGCGGCGTCGGCAAGGCGCCGGATCGGCTTTACCTGATTGCGCATGAACGCCATTGCGACGGCAAACAGAATCAATGATGTGCCAACCATCCAGATCACAAATACATACGTTGTCGAACTGAACAATCGTTTCCGCGTGGTGACGATATGGAGAACACCGTCCGCCAATTGCACTTCGATGGATACGTCGTTTTCCAGTGACGTTGTGTCCAGATGAAAAGGCTTGTTAACAAATGATTTTAGCGAGCCTGCCAGCATCTCTTCTAGCAGGCCATCTGGCTTGGGAGGCTCGTTTGCTAAGATTTCTCCCTCTTTAAAGGTCGTCTGGAACTCAAAGTGTGTTGCGGCCATTGAGAAAATCCACGGATGATTTTCCTCGCCTGGGAACCGCCTCATCAATGTGATAACGGCCGCAGTGTCCCCTGCGACAGATTTCGCGAGACGCAGTGTTACTTTGTCCCAGTGGGTTTCAAAAAAGATAATCGCCGAAACAATTTGTAAAAGCACAAGCGGCGTCACAATGATCAGCAACGAGCGCCCGAGCAGGGATTTCGGGAGGTACCTTTTTATCCGAAGGCTCAGTGGTTGTCCGGCCACAATACATATCCTTTACCGCGCACAGTCTTTAGGTAACGTGGCTCGCGAGGGTCCTTCTCTATCTTGCGCCGCAAACGCGTAACTTGCACGTCAATGGCACGTCCCTCACCACCGGCGTTCGTTGCGTCTATTAACGTGTCACGAGACATCGGCGTGCCCGGCTCCTTGCCCAATGCACGAAGCAGTGCTGCTTCAACTTCGGTTAAATGGATGCGCCTTCCGCGACGACGCATCTCTCCGCGTTCAATTGAAAATACGGCATCACCGAATATCAATTCTGGATTGGGGAGAGGGTCGGGTCGTGCACGTTTGAGAATGTTGTGAAGGCGTAACAGTAATTCGCGCGGCTCAAAGGGTTTCGTCAGGTAATCATCCCCGCCTTTTTCTAGGCCCCGAATGCGGTCTTCAGTTTCGCTCATCGCCGTTAACATCAAGATTGGAATATTGTTTTTTGGACGAAGTTTCTCAGCAAACTCCAGGCCCGTTTCGCCGGGCATCATAAGATCAAGAACGATAATGTCGAAGGCCAGGCCCTGCATGCGTCGTCGTGCTTCTTCAGCGCCATCTGCCGGCGTCACAATGAAGCCGTTGTCGCCAAGGTATTTGGTCAGCAGTGTTCGCAGCCGGTCATCGTCATCGACGACAAGTACATGAGGCATTTCTTCGATGGGATTTTCCGTCATGCTCTTATTCTAAGGGCAATTGCGCCAGATTATAAAGGCTCAGTATCTTGACCAAGGACACGCCCGCGGTCTTCCTTGTTGATGAGCCCTCGCAATACGGTCCGAAAACCGGCAACAGCTTCGGCACCTGATTCTCGGTAAGCATCTGCGATCAGGCGACTTTGGCGTTCTGTTAACTCACTTTCGAGCGCACGCCCTTTGTCTGTCAGGTAAAGGCGGCGGCGACGTCGGTCTCCGCTATCCGTGGCCTGCTCGATAAATGCTTCATCAACGAGTTGGCTCAGCACGCGGGATAAACTCTGCTTGGTAATTTTCAGGATCGACAGCAGTTCACCGACGGATATGCCTTCGTTGGCACCGACAAAGTAGATGATCCGATGGTGCGCACGGCCAAAACCGTATGTATCAAGGACAGCATCCGCTTCACCGGTAAAATCGCGGTAAGCGAAAAACAAGAGTTCCAGCGCTTCACGCAAGTCTTCATCGCGAAGGAACAGAGGATTGGCGCGCGGGCGCACACGTGACTGTGGATCAGACATATCGGAGAGTCGCTAAGCCTTAGCCGCCTGTCAACAAAATTGGTCAGTGTTATTGACATACTATGAACTTTGCTGATAATTCACGCAATATATATGATGCCTTCAACCCAGACACGAAAGATTATTACAATGGCTGGCCCTAACTTCGCAGACCGAGATGGTAAGATTTGGTACAACGGCGAATTCATGGAATGGCGCGATGCGCAGGTCCATGTCCTGACCCACGGTTTGCATTATGCCTCCTCGGTGTTTGAAGGCGAGCGCATGTACAGTGGTTCGATCTTCAAGCTGAGAGAGCATACCGAGCGGTTGTTTTATTCTGCTGGTGAGTTGGGTTTCAAAATTCCCTACAGCATTGAAGAAATTGATGCCGCCAGTATCGCCGTTTGTGAAGCCAATGGCATTACGGATGGATATATTCGTCCGATCGCCTGGCGTGGCTCAGAGATGATGGGTGTCTCAGCTCAAGACAATCGTATCAATGTTGCTATCGCGGCTTGGGAATGGCCTTCGTACTTCTCACCGGAATTGCGCATGAACGGGATCAAGTTGCAAATTTCAAAGTGGAAACGCCCAAGCCCCGAGACCGAGCCTGTGCATGCAAAAGCTGCCGGTCTGTACATGATCTGCACCTTGTCGAAGCATACGGCAGAGGCAGAAGGCTATCAGGATGCATTGATGCTCGACTGGCGCGGTCAGATCGCCGAAGCGACGGGTGCGAACATCTTCTTTTTGATGTCGGATGGAAAGCTGCACACACCAAAGCCGGATTGCTTCCTTGATGGCATCACGCGCCGTACGGTCATTGATCTGGCACGTGCGCGCGGGATCGAAATTGTTGAGCGCGCGATTATGCCAGAAGAAATGGCGGATGCTTCTGAGTGTTTTCTGACCGGTACAGCTGCTGAGGTTACGCCCGTTGGCTCAATTGCAGATTACACATTTACACCGGGTGACGTTTCTCGTCAGTTGATGGATGACTATGACAAGGCCGTTGGCAAGGCACCTGCGGAGGCCGCAGCGGAATAACCTCGTTTCATAGAGACGCAAACTTTTGCTTGTGTAAAACCCCTTGTTTCTCGGAGATAAGGGGTTTTCTCATGTCATTTTTCAAGTTCCCTGAGATAAGATCGACGTCGGAGGTGAGCCTTTGAGAACATCGAAAACAATCCGTGTGATTTCTTGCCATGCTGAGGGTGAGGTCGGTGATGTGATTGTCGACGGTGTTGCACCGCCGCCCGGTGACACCCTGTGGGCGCAGCGGACCTGGATTGCTGAAGATCAAACTTTACGAAACTTCCTTTTGAATGAACCTCGGGGTGGTGTCTTCAGGCATGTGAATTTGCTTGTCCCACCGCGTCATCCGGACGCAGATATGGGCTTCATTATTATGGAACCTGAAGACACACCGCCGATGTCAGGGTCCAACTCCATTTGTGTTGCCACCGTTCTGCTCGATAGTGGCATGTTGCCCATGACAGAGCCTGTGACGGAAATTGTGCTCGAAGCACCTGGCGGTCTGGTCCGTGTCCGTGCAGCTTGTAAGGACGGCAAAGCAGAATCGATTTCAGTTCAAAATCTACCATCCTTTGTTGGTCAGCTCGACGCTGAGCTGGATGTGCCGGGTTGGGGCACGCTTAACGTGAGTACAGCGTACGGCGGTGATTCTTTCGTTATCGTTGAGGCCGCGAAACTTGGGTTCGAGCTTGTTGAGAGCGAGGCTCGGCAACTCGCTGAGCTGGGTGTACGGATAACCAACTCAGCGAATAAAGCGCTGGGTTTCCAGCATCCAGATAACCCCGAATGGAAACACATATCGTTCTGTCTTTTTGCCGGGTCGGTCACGCGGACCGGGCCTGCGTTATCAGCTCGGTCTGCGGTCGCGATACAGCCTGGAAAAATTGACCGCTCACCAACCGGCACCGCAGTCTCTGCCAGAATGGCGTTGCTCTATGCTGCAGGGGAGATGCAGTTAGAGGACACGTTCACCGCGCACTCCATCATCGGCTCAACGTTCCAGGGCAGGATTTCAGGTGAGACGATGGTCGGAGATAAAGCGGCAATTATTCCCGAGATAACCGGACGAGGCTGGATCACGGGTGTACACGAGCACATGCTCGATCCTGATGATCCGTGGCCTTCCGGATACCGGTTGAGTGATACTTGGCCGTCATATCGGAACGAATGAAGTACTTTACAACAATCAAACAGTTGTTTAATTGTTTAATATGGGATTATCGAAGAAAAAACGTGCGGCGATGTATAAAGATCTTGATCTGGACGTTCGAAGCGAAATCGCAGACCTGTTCAGGTTGTTGGGCGACCCATCGCGTTTGGGTATTGTATATGCTTGTCTTGGTGAGCAGGTTTCGGCGGGTGATATTGCGCGAACACTGGATATCTCACCGTCATTGGCCAGTCACCATTTGCGATTGTTGAAGGCGGCTCGGCTGGTGAAATCGAAACGAAAAGGGAAACAAATATTCTATACCGCTGCTGATGCACATGTGCGGCGCGTGCTGTTAGATATGGCGGAGCACGCCCTTGAGCATGAACACGAGGATGGTGCCTGATGAGTGCAATGTGCCAGCACGACTGTCACGACGCGAATGAACCGCAAATGCGTAAGGCACTTTGGGCGGCGTTGCTCATCAACATCTCAATGTTTGTTATCGAGTTCTCATCCGGATGGTTGACCGGTTCTGTCGGGTTGCAGGCGGATGCCGTTGACTTTTTTGGCGATGCCGCAAATTACGCATTGTCCCTTGCCGTGTTGGGCATGGCCCTAAGATGGCGAACACATGTTGCCACGCTTAAAGGGATCACCATGGGCCTTTTTGGGTTCTGGGTTGCTGGCAATATTGTATATCATTGGTACGCTGGCACGGTTCCGCCGTACGCCATCATGGGTGGCGTCGCGATCATTGCCCTTATCGCCAACATCGTATCCGCGCTGATTTTGTTTAAATTCCGCAATACGGATGCGAACATGGCGTCTGTCTGGATATGTTCGCGCAATGACGCAATTTCTAATGTCGCAATTGTCGTTGCAGCATTTGGTGTTTGGGGCAGCGGTAGCGGGATACCAGACTTGATTGTTGCGGCCCTTATCGGCGGATTGGCGCTCTACGGGTCTTACGAGGTTCTTCGCCGCGCGCGGCAAGAGTATGCCGTGACACAACCTCAGGGCTTACAGGAAGCGGGGGACTAAGGTCGTTTCAGCAAATGCCTTACCGAAAAGCACATAGACGTTCGGTCATTAAAGGGCAATAATCAACATTAACGGGCGAGAAAGTAATAAGGGATAAATAGGCTTCGTGGAAATTCTGATTAATATCTTTGGTGGCGTTGCCTTGATGCTTTGGGGCATTCGTATGGTCCGTACAGGCGTCATGCGATCATTCGGCGCCGAGCTTCGACGTGTGTTGGCCATGTCTGCGGGCAAACCTATTCAGGGATTTGGCGTCGGTTTTGCCGTGACAACTGTGCTGCAGAGCTCGACGGCCACGACCTTAATTTTGTCGTCCTTTGCCGCACGAGGCCTTATCGGTGGCGCCGCCGCCCTGGCTATTATTCTGGGTGCAGATGTTGGCACAACAATCGTTGTGCAGGTGTTGTCATTTGATTTGGCCTGGCTATCGCCTGTTCTTATCGGAACCGGTGTCATTGCGTTTCTGAGTTCAGAAAAAAGTAAACGCCGTAGTCTGGCGCGTGCGGCCATCGGCCTGGGTCTTATTCTTCTTTCGCTGAAACTCATCGGGCAGGCGTCTGTTCCGCTCAGGGAAAGCGAAGTTCTTTCGCTTATTCTTCAGCCTTTGAGTGACGAACTTATCTTGGCAGTATTCCTGACAGCTTTGCTGACCTGGGTTGCCCATTCGAGTGTAGCCGTTGTGTTGTTTGTAATGTCTCTAGCAGCGCTTCAGGTGCTCAATATGCAATTGGCCCTCGCGATGGTGCTGGGCGCCAACCTCGGTAGTGGCATCATTCCTGTTATTGCGACGCTTGGCGAAAAACCCGCTGGTCGCCGTGTGGCGATTGGCAACTTCATGATGCGTGCGACTGGTGTCTTGGTGGTTGTCGCATTTTTACCCTGGGTCCAGCCGTACCTCGCAATGATCAGTAGCGACCCATCTCACATGGTTGCGAACTTTCATACCGCCTTCAATATTGCCCTGGCATTGGCGTTTTTGCCGTTCGTATCGCTTGTTCACGGTTTGACGAAACGGTTTGCGCCGTCTCGTGATGCCAGTGAAGATCCAGGTGCTCCAAAGTATCTTGATCAAAGTTCGTTCGACGCGCCTGCCGTTGCCTTGTCGTGCGCCGCCCGAGAATCATTGGCGATGGGTGATAGGGTCCGCGATATGCTGGCCCGGAGTTTGGAAGTCTTCCGCGCCAATAACCCGGAACTCTTGAAAGAGATTGAACGTGCAGATGATGCCGTTGATCAATTGCATGAGTCCATCAAACTTTACCTGACACGCCTAAGTCGGGAAGAACTGGATTCTTCTGAAAGCGAGCGCAATATCGAAGTGCTGAGCTTTACCACAAACCTTGAGCACATTGGCGATATCATCGATAAGAATTTGATGGATCTGGCCGCTAAGAAAATCAAGAAGCGCGCTAGCTTCTCGACGGACGGCTTCAAAGAACTCGAGACATTCCATGGTCATATCCTTGAGAATTTTGACCTCGCGATGAATGTTTTTATGACGGGTGACGTCGAGATGGCACGTCGCTTGATCCACGAAAAGGTCACTGTTCGGGATTTGGAACGTAGTTTCGCTGAAACCCATTACATGAGGATTGGCGAAGGGCGACCGGATTCTATCGAAACCAGTTCGTTACATCTTGATGTACTGCGCGACTTGAAACGCATCAACGGACATCTCACGTCTGTTGCGTACCCCATTCTGGATCGCGCTGGCGAATTGACAGAAAGCCGTCTCAGACTGGAAACAGATGAAGCCGCCGAACGTGAGGCGCGAAGCAGTGCTGATCCGGTTCGGCCAAATGAGGCCTAGAAAGAATCCTTACGGCGCCTGACTTCGGCAAAAACATCGACAATATCAGCGCCGACAAGGCCAACAGTTGCCTGCAGGTCAGCACTGGATGGTCTGAGGAAGGGGTTGGTCGCGCGTTCCTGGGCCAGTGTTGATGGAACTGTCGGTATTCCCTTTGCGCGCTTGGCGTCGACATCTTTCATTAAATTGACCAGATCCTGGTTTTGAGGCTCGACAGTTAACGCAAACCGTCCATTGCTTTGGGTGTATTCATGCGCGCAGTAGACGCGAGTTTCACCCGGCAAAGCATCAAATTTTGAAAGTGAATTGACCATTTGTGCCGGTGTGCCCTCGAACAAGCGTCCACAGCCCATGACAAACAGCGTGTCGCCACAGAACAATGCGTCAGAGCCTTCGAACCAATAGGCGATATGACCCCGTGTGTGCCCCGGCACGTCAAATACTGTCGCCGTCGCATTCCCTAGTTGGTAAGTCTCGCCGTCACCAACCTCGATATCAATCCCCGGTATGCGATCACGGTCTGCGCGCGGCCCGACGATGGTGCAGCCGGTTTCGGCCTTAAGCTCGAGATTGCCGCCCGTATGATCCCCGTGGTGGTGCGTGTTCAGGATGTGTGTGAGTGTCCAGCCTGTTTCCTTGAGAGCATCCAACACCGGATCGACGACGGCCGGGTCAACAACGGCGGTCTGCCCCGTTTCTGGACAATGTGCCAAATACACGTAGTTGTCGTTCAAGACCGGGATTTGTTTAATTTCAAGTTTGCTCATGTCGCACCTCATATAAGGAAACCCCGCCTTTGCGGGCGGGGTCTCTCAACTTTGACAAGACCCGTGGGTCTTTGAATTACAGGTTTTGCTCGATCCATTGTTGGAGCTGGTTCTTGGGAAGTGCACCGACTTTGGTGTCTGCAACTTCGCCGTCTTTGAACAGCATGAGTGTCGGAATACCACGCACGCCATAATTGCTTGGCGTTTCCGGGTTGTCATCGATGTTGATCTTGGCGATGGTCACACGATCCCCCATCTCCGCTGAAATTTCTTCGAGTGCAGGCGCGATTTGCTTGCATGGTCCGCACCACTCGGCCCAGAAATCGACGACCACAGGGCCATCGGCACCGAGAACGTCGGTCTGAAATGAACTGTCTGTTACTTGCTTGGGCATAAGGATAATCCCTTCAAAATTTTATAGATTAATAGACGATGCTTCTTCGGCACCGATCTCATTCGTTACATTGAATCTAGGTAGGTGCAGCTATGTCGTCAAGGCGTGTAGGGGGTTATTAAATTATCCGGCAATTCCATCCACTTGGGCCCATCTGTCCACAATAGAATGCACCGGACAGGCTTGTTTGGGAAGATAGTTGACATGGCAGCGCGATAAGTGGCCATTTGACGCAAATAGACCGGTGCGACGTCTTTCGGGTCTGAAGGGGGTGGCCTATTTGTCTTAAAATCGACAATCAGCACGTCCTCACCGGTATATATCAGTCGATCAATCTGGCCAGATACCACACGTGGCCCCTCTGCGGTCTGAATGGTGCCTGCGACGGGGACTTCGGCACGAGACCCCGGGCCGAATGCTGTTGAAATCTCCGGGTCTTCGAGCACAGCCATAACTTCGTCAATCAATGCCGATTGCTGCGATGGCTCAAATCCATGCAAAGGCCGCGCGATGTATTGCGCGCAGGCGTCGCGCCTGAGCTCAGCGGGTAACTCAGGTAAAGTCTGCATCAATGCGTGGACCACGTTGCCGCGTTTGAAGCGCTGACCATCGTCAGTGCTTAAAGGAGATCGGACCGGCGGTTCCTCATCATCAGGTCGAGAGGGGCTTAGGGGTTTTGGCGGGTTAGGCTCATCATCAGGTGGCACGCTGGCCCATGACGGCAACGCAATCGCGTGTGCGATATCATCGTCGAGGCTGGCGTTCCCATCCGGCTCCGCCGTTTGCGGCTCTTCATAGACAATACGCTGGCGACCATCATGTTCATCAATGATCTGTCCCATTGGCGTCAATGCATCCTCAACCATGTCATACCAGGACGGTTCTTTAACTGACTTCTTGGTTGTGAACCCGGTGATATATAACCGGTCCTTCGCGCGGGTTAGCGCGACATAAAGCAAGCGCCGGTATTCCTCAAGCGTGGCTTCACGTCGGGCGTCTTTGATTTTTTTCAGGGCTTCTGTTTCGTTCTCCACATATCCAGGCCAAATGGGAATTTCCGGATCATCGAGCCATCTGATTCTGTCATCCGTCTGAGACGCTGGCACTGAGCACGCGTCAGCGAGGATCACAATTTCTGCCTGCAAGCCCTTGGCGCCATGCACCGTCATCACACGAACCTCGTTGCGGCCTTGTTCAAGATCACGTTTGACCTCGGCAGCACCGGTTTCGATCCAGTGCAGGAAACCCTCCATCGAAGGAACATGATCACGCTCAAAATCAAGGGCCGCAGAAAGAAAGTCATCAATCGGATCAGCAGCGTCCGGGCCCAGTTGTGCCAATAACGCACGCCTGCCACCCTCGGCATGCAGCAACGTCGAGAAAAATTCAAACGGCGGCATGAAATCGGCACGGTTTCGCCACGTTGTGACTTTTTCCCAGGCGGCTTGAAATGCCGGGTCATCGGTTTTCTTGTGGCCAAGTGACGTCAGAATATGCCCATCACGTTCATAGGCGATATCAAACAGCTGATCCTCACTAAGGCCAACCAGCGGGCCTTTAAGTACAGTCGCTGTATTCAAATCATCTTCGGGAAGCAACGTGAGGCGGCCAAGCGCGATCAGATCCTGGATGACAAGTTGATCGGGTAGGATCATTCGGTCACGACCGGATACCGGGATATTGCGTTCTTTCAGGGCAGCGACCAGTGTTTCGGCCATTTGCCGACGGCGTTGCAGGAGAATCAGAATGTCGCCTGGGCGCACCGGGCGCCCCTGAGCGGGGAGGATTTCTTTATTTTTGATCCAATCATCAATCGTATCGGCAATGCGCAATGCGGTGCGACCGACGGCACTATCACCGCCAATATGATCAAGTGGTAGGTCCCAAGGATCGTCCTTGCCATCATCTTTCTGGGGCTCTTCCTTGGGCCAGAGCGTGACCATGCCCGCTTGTCCTCTCCGGGCTGAAAAGTGAAGAATTTTGCTGTCATTGAAACTCAAGCCTTTGGCCGCATCGGGCAACTCAAACACGGCATCGACCAGTTTCAAGACCGCGGGTGCAGACCGGAAACTCTCAGCCATCGCGACGGGTTTCCAAACCCGGTCAATTGCCGTGACGCGCCCGGCGAATCGCTCCCGCATACTGCCAAACATAATCGGGTCGGCACCTTGGAAGCTATAGATCGATTGTTTTTCGTCGCCCACAGCAAATACGGTGCGCGGGCGTTCCGCGATTTCCTCGTATCGGCTTTCACCAGAAAAGAAGTCTGACGCGATTTCTTCAACCACGCGCCATTGTTCCGGACTGGTGTCCTGAGCTTCATCAACGAGAACATGTTCGATGCCGCCATCCAATTTGTAATGCACCCAACTGACACCGGAGGGACTGTTGAGCAACATCGACGCACGGGCAATCAGATCATCATAATCCAAGCGGCCGCGGGTTTGCTTGATACCCTCATAGGCATCGATGAGCGCAGCGCCGACCTGGATCAATGCTTTGGTTGCCGACGCGACATTAATTGCTTTCAGTAGATCACGCACAGCCTGACAACGCGCTGCTTCTGCATGGGCGATTGCCAGGGCATCCGCGTCTTTGGCCAAGGCACCTTTGGACATTAATGTTTTATCTGCCTTGATGGCGCCAGGCTTGGTCAGAAAAACGGGAGAATACAGATCAAGCCACCGGGTTTCGCGCACCTCTGGCTGCATGGCCAGCCACGCGCGGACATCCTTTGCAAAACCGATATTCTGCCCGGCGCCCTCATCCCACGCGGCACAAAGCCGCTCGAGGTCATGTTGGGTTTGCGCATCAATGTCGCAGGCGTCCCGGATCACGGTCTCAGCCGTGGTATCGGGCGTTATGCCCATCGATGCATAGACAGCATCAGCAAGTCCGCCCGCATCCTGGTGATTCTGAATAGCGTCCCGGAACTTGGTTCGCGTGCCGTCCAGTTCTTTCATCAGCCCGGCGAACTGCTCTTCGTTGACAAGCCCTGCCAAAGCCCTGAGCGCGTCTGTAAGCTCAGTGCCGCGTGCCTCGGCCTGACTCAATACACGGTCACGCGCTTCTAGTTGAAGCTCGCGCTGGTCGCGTTCATCCATGACACGAAAATCTTGAGATATCTGTGCTTCGAGGGGGAATCGGCCTAACAATGATTCACAAAATGAATGAATGGTCCGAATGCGCAGCCCTTCCGGAGCTTCCAACGTTAGCGCGAACAGGCGCTGTGCGCGCGAGATCAGTTCCTCGTCGACAGGGTTTTCGCCGAGAGAATGTAACTCCTTTTCAAGTACATCCGTCGGCATGGCGGACCAGTCACTCAGAAGGGCGGTAAGGCGGTTGGCCATTTCTGCCGCCGCTGCTTTGGTGAATGTCAGGCAAAGAATACGCTCGGGCTCGACACCGCTCAGCAGCAGTCTTGAAATGCGGTCGACGAGTACGCCGGTTTTGCCTGTGCCCGCATTTGCCGACACCCAGACTGAGGCTTCTGGAGTTGCCGCCGTAATTTGATCTCCTGTGCGGTTGCGGACGTTGAATGTGCGGGTTTCGGTCATTCCGGTTCATCCCCACCAGATTGCCATTCGCCAACTCGTGCCAGATGATCGTACTGACCAAACCGGCTCTCGAACTGCGGCCTTGGTCTCGACAGATAGGCCCGGTTCGGGTCGGCAAAAGCGACGATGAGTTTGCTGACACCCTCCAGCGTACTTTGAGTGACCTCGTCGATATCGACTTTTAATGGCTCGGCTTTGCCGGGATTCCGCCCACCAGACAAGCTGACATACATTAGCTCGGCAGACGGCTCAGCAGGCACGCCTGCAAAGCCACCGCTTTGAGCAATGAGAGCTTCTAAAGGAAGTTGCGGGCTCAATCCGCTTTCCACTTGTGGCTTTGACGGTGCCTGACCAGTTTTATAATCAATGATTGATAAGCCGATATCAGGACGATAATCGATGCGATCCGGCTTTGCTGAAATCTTGAACCCGCCCTCGACGGCGTCAATCACAAGTGCGCCGATGTCTTCCGAGAAACGGACCTCCCAGCCAGCTGCCAGACGCTCACGCTGCCAATCAACGAACCATGCGGCGATCCGCTCAAACCTCGGCCACCAGAATGCACGCACACCAGGCCTGGACAAATGATCGCCAAATTCACGCTCACCGATCTCTAGCAAACGTCGTTCAGCGTCTTCAGGCATCGCCGTTGGATATTCTTCAACGAAGGCCTGTAACACGTTGTGAATGATGTTGCCACGATCTGCGGCACCGGGATCGGCATCAATAGGATCAAGCGGCTTGAGACGCAGAATGTGGCGCGCATAAACCGAATAAGGGTCGCGGATAAGCGTTTCAATATGTGTGACGTAGAGCCTTTTTGGTCTCGCATCAATAGGCGGGCACGGTCTCGGCGGTTCCGGGATTACCCGTGGCGCAAGGTCCAGCGCCTCAACCCAGTGCAACCAGTCACCACGGCCCGCTTCATTGTTGACGGCTTTTGCCCCCGTGCGTTCAATCAGATTGTCCAACCGCAATAACCAGCGTGACGGGACAGTTGGCGCACCGCCCAGTCGTTCTGCCCGGGTCAGATACACTTCAGGGGCACTCAAAGCTTGCTGGAAATCATGTGCAGTCAGACCAATCCGGCGCTCAGGGGGTTCCAGCCCCATTTCGCCCATCATCGGGCGGCTCATCCATGGATTGGTTTCCGGTGTCGGCGGCCATGTGCCCTCATTCAAGCCACCCAAGATGACCGTATCGGCATGCTGCAAGCGGGCTTCGAGCAGACCCCAGATAAACAGGCGGGGGTGCGCGCCAAACCTGGGCCGGACAACGCGCGCGGCCATCAGGCTATCGAAAAGGCCTGCATATGCACGGCCGGGTAACGGGCCGAGCGTTTCAATGGCATCCACAAGCTCGGCAATGAAATTCGCAGCACTCTCGCCGGCTTCGCCAACCCAAAGGCGTGCCGCGCCTGAAACTGTATCGTCCTGGCTTAGATGTTCGGCGCTTTGGATATGCAGGTTGAGCACTTGAGCATAGTCTGTTTGATCGTCTGCCAACGCATTCATCAACGGTGACAGGGCGGCTTCGCAGGTATCAAGCAGAGGCCGTAGTCGTGCCGATTTAGGGTCTTTGCCAATAACCGACTTGAGCCCGGCAAAACCTGGTCCCGGTCTCGGCCCACGCAATACTGAAATCTCCAAATCCCGAACCAACTCGCGAAAGTCAGCCGTCGCCAGTCCGCCACTCGAAAGTGGGTGTTTCAAAAGTGCCAATAATGGGATCGGGGCGAGGCGCTGGGTGGCAGCGTCAGCGACCAGGCGGAGATATGCGCCAGGCGGTGTTGAGGCCAATGGTAATCCAGCGGAATCGTCGACATCGAGTTGCCAACGTTTCAACGCAGCGGCGACCCGGCGCGCGAGGTTTCTATCCGGGGTGACAAGTGCGCAGGTCTTGCCGGGTGTCTCAAGCGTTTCGCGCATGATCAACGCAATGGCCGAGGCTTCTTCGCTGGATCCGGGACAATTTAATCGTGTGACCCCGTTTAATGCTGTCGCGACCTGATCCGCCGTGGGGAGATCAGGGGGTGTTGCAAGTGCCGGGGAAAGAGCCGCGGACAACAAGTCACCCCGTGCGACTGTATTTGATGGAACGGTCGTGGTCGCGGCGAAATCAAGAACATCCGGGCGCGTGACCCCGACGTGGTTCAATAATTGTTTCAGACCGAACTGCGGATGCGTTGGTCCCATGGCCGCCCAGGCGTCGTCTTTCAATGTTCGGTCGAGGCCGGGCAAAATCACCATGCCTTGCGGCAGAGACGCAATGACCGAGAGCAAGTCTGCGGTTGCCGGGATTGAGCCTGTTGAGCCTGCGGCGATGACGGGTGTTGTTGGCGGGGCCTCTGACCACAACAAAGCCTGGCCACGCAGCAAAGCATTCCGCCGGGCTGCGGGGTCCAGCGCACCTTCTTCGGCAAGGATGGTTGGCCAGAGCCCAATCAGGATTTCAAGAAACCTCAGAACCTCCTGCCAATGCTCGGAATATTTATCGTCTTCCTTAATGAGTGTTCGAAGTGCTTTAGGATCACAATCTTCTGTTGCCAGTCGATCGATCAGTTTGGCGAGTTCGAGCGCGAGTGCAGTTGCTTGCTCGGGCTGCATGGAATGTTCGGGCATCGCCATGACGGCGCGGCTGAGCATCAGTTGCCGTCGCAAACTGGGAATGGCGGGAGGCAGGTCACTGGCACGTGCCGCGCCTGCTGGCACGCCAGCTTCAGAGATTGCCAACTCTTCTTCGTCAATGTCGCCTAGTGGTGTCATGCGTGGAAGCAAAACCGTCCCGCCGTCACTCAACCTTAAAAATGCATCGCTTAAAGCACGGCAAGCGCGACGGGTCGGCAACAGGATACGCATTTCCGCAAGCGCGAGTGGATCGCCTTGGGTATGCTCAATCAGGCGGGTTGCGAGCATGTCCACAAACGCAACACCGCTATCGACACTATAGATGCGCGGTGTTTGCGGGGTGAACATCAGGTGGACCTTTTTTGCACGCCAGCAAAGGGTTCGTTGATAAAGGCCTCGGCCTCATCCAAGCCATCAGGTGTGCCGATATGAAACCATTCGCCGTCATGGATCACGCCATATAACCGGCTCGCTTCAAGTGCTTTATCAAACAGAACGTTTAACGAGTATACTCCGTCATCCGCACCCTCAAAAAGCCTTGGATGGAGGATTTGCACCCCAGCAAAAAGCCAAGGCGTAACTTCACTTTCGGGGCGGCGATATAATTTCCCCAATGGATCTGCGACGAAATCTCCCTTACCATCATAGCCATGCCCAATGACCGTGGAATGAAGTAACAGCAGCCCGTCCATCTGATCGTCATACCATTCGCGCGCCAGGCGGATCAGCGTATCCTCATACCCATCAAGCCAAAATGCATCGGAATTAACCACAAAAAACGGGTCCGGCCCGAGCAATGGCAGGGCATTTTTGATGCCGCCACCGGTTTCAAGCAAAACGTCTTCTTCGGAAAACACAATGTCGAGGCGGTCCTCCGTTGCAAGATAGTCGCGAATGAAATGTCCCAGGTAATGTAGGTTCACAACAGCTCGCGTAACCCCCGATGCAACAAGCCGATCCATGACATGGCCGATAAGTGGCTTATCGTTGAGATGTAGCATGGGTTTGGGTTGGGTATCGGTCAGGGGCCGCATGCGCTTGCCGAGCCCTGCTGCAAGAACCATTGCTGTTTTTGGAACTTGAAATGTCATCTTAGCGCTATTTGCCTTCTATTGTTTTGGCGACAGGGGTGTGTCGTGTCGACGGTGGCACATGAGTATCAAACCATTGCTGTACATCCGTGAGAGCGGAATGTTTTAAGCTGTTTTCCAACAGTCCCCAAACCCGTGAGATGTGTTTCAGATACTGCGGTTTGTTGTCACGTTCTGCCAGTCTCGTAAAAATTCCTATGACTTTGGCGTGGCGGCCTGCACCCAAAATAGCAATGTCTTGGCGCAGTGTCGCCTCATCCATATCGCCGCACGCATCAAGGTAACGTTTAATCAGTTTATCGGCACGGATAAGCGGTACATCGCGCCGGGCATCCTCGATCAAAGACATAAGATCGTAGGCGCGCGCGCCAACCAGTGCATCTTGAAAATCCAGCAAACCGCAACGCGCGATATCTGAGCGATAGGGAAGCCACATAAGGTTGTCCACGTGATAGTCTCGCAGAACCAATGTCTCTTGTTTATCTGCAACAAGTGAGAAAGCCCGCTGCCACACATCATCAAAGGAGGCCCGTGCTTCAGCAGAGATCATCAGACCCACCGCTGGCAAATACCAATCGGCGATCAAGGCAACTTCAGCCATGAGACGTGAAAGATCATAAGATGGCGTGTCGGCGGGAACGGTTGCAGCAGAGGACACTTCGTGTAGTTGGACAAGTGTATCCACAGCAAGCGCATACAGCATCTCTTCGTCACCACCAGTCGCAAAAACACGGGTATAGGTATCGTCACCCAGATCTTCCAATAGTAAAAATCCACGGCGCACGTCTTCAGCGTAAATCTTTGGAGCACTGAACCCGAGCTGGCTCAGATACTTGCCGATTTTTACGAAAGGGCGAATATCTTCCTCAGGTGGCGGTGCGTCCATGAGCACAGCCAGACGGTCATTCAGTCGCACCCGGTGGTAGCTTCGAAACGAGGCATCAGCGGCCAGCAGTTCCACCTTGGAACTTGCCCAACCCGCATTGGCGAGAAATGTAGTTTGTTGTTCCTGGCGTTTATCCATTGCGCGAAGCCTTTTGAGAGAAGCTTTGTAAACGTGCCATCCAATCGTCGTTCCCTTCAAACGCTATCTTTCGGGCGTTTTCAGCTTTGGCTTGATGTAGTGAAACCTTAAGGTGAGCAGGGGGTAGCAGGCTGCCCAGGTTGCCGGGCCATTCAATGATGCTGAGGGCATCGGCAAAGGCATCGTCGATACCCAACTCATACGCGTCTTCCGGGGCCTTGAGTCGGTACAGATCAAAATGCCAGACTTCAAGCGGTCCCCGTTCATAGGTCTGTACGAGCGTAAAGGTAGGGCTGGGGACGTCTTCTGCTTCGCCCGGCAATGCATTGATGAGCGCGCGGGCAAACGCCGTCTTTCCGGTCCCCAGGGTGCCATTCAGCGCAATGATATCTCTGGCGCGCAACAATGGAGCCAACGATTCGGCGATTTCGCCGGTTTCGTCTTCGCTTTCGACATCGAACGTTGCGATTAAGTGTACGTGTTCTGACATGATGCGGTTTTATCGTTCACGCCCGCCTCGAACAAGGGTTGAACAGTTCGCGCGAGAGAACCATCCTATACGGGTATGTTGCCAGACGATGAAAAGGGCCTATGCGTGCCAGCTACTGGAAGAACAAAAGAGTTTTCAACTGACGTCGCGATTATCGGTGCAGGCCCCGTCGGTCTATTCGCTGTGTTTGAATGCGGGATGCTCGGAATGTCCTGTCGGGTCATTGATGCGCTGGAAGATATCGGCGGGCAATGTGCCGCCCTGTACCCTGAAAAACCGATTTTTGATATCCCAGGCCAGCCCGAGATCGCGGGCGGCGAGCTTGTACGGGCACTTGAGGCGCAGATTGCACCGTTCGATCCACATGTGCATTTGAACCAGCAAGTTGTTGAGCTTGACGGTGCAGCGGGCGCGTTCCGTCTGACAACCTCTCTCGGCAACGTTATTAATGCCAAGGCCATAATTATCGCAGCCGGTGTCGGCGCCTTTGGCCCCAAACGTCCGCCGCTTGCCAATATTCTGGAGTATGAGAATGCCGGTGCGGGGGTGGGCGTGAATTATATGGTTCGTGAGATCAAAAATTTTGCCGGTAAGCGCGTGGTTATTGCCGGTGGCGGAGATAGTGCGGTTGACTGGGCTGTTCAACTGTCCAGCATCGCTGCCAAAATTCATGTGGTGCACCGTCGCGCAAAGTTCCGTGCCATGGAGGGCACCGTGCGGCAATTACATACGCTGGCCGATGACGGCGTAATTGAGTTGGTGACGCCCTACCAGCTTGAGCGGCTCGAAGGTGAAAATGGTGTGCTGTCTAATGTCGTTGTCGCCGATCTGGATGGCGCCGAACGCACCATTGAAGCGGATGTACTGTTGCCATTCTTCGGATTATCACAAAGCCTTGGGCCAATACATGAATGGGGCCTTGGGGATACGCAAACAGGCATTCCTGTGCAGCCAACAACGGCAGAGACATCTCGGCCTGGCATATACGCAATCGGCGACGTCGCGACCTATCCTGGTAAGTTAAAGCTCATCCTGACCGGGTTCTCCGAAGCTGCATTTGCTGCCCACCATGCGTATGGGACGGTGTTTCCTGAAAAGGCGCTGCATTTCGAATATTCAACAACCAAAGGCCTGCCAGATTGAATCTGACAGGTTGCGTTCAGTTCTAGCGGCTAGTCTGATTGTTCTTATAGATCAGAGGACGAGGGATGCGGATTCTTGGAATTTTTAGTTTTGTCGTGATGTTCGCGGCTTTGGTGTCTGGAGAACTTCAGGCGGCGTCCAAAGGCGATGCACAAAAGGGACGGGTCATCGCCGAGAACTGCGCGGGATGCCATGGCGTTGACGGTGAAACCAAGATCGAAGGGTTCCCAATCCTCGCCGGGCAAAAATACAAGTACATGGTGAAGCAGCTACGTGAGATGAGAACATCCGCGAAAATTCGCGCTGGGACCAAGGTTTTTATGTCCAGAGACCCATCTTCATTGGCCCGTGCCCGACGGTCCAACGACATTATGGACCCGTTTGTCATCGATTTGAGTGACACGGATATTGAGGACGTTTCTGCGTACTATGCGAGCCTCAAGTGCCGCGCCATCATGGATGCGCCGCCATTGCCGGCACCAAAACTGGAAATTAGGTGCCAGATTTGCCACGGCAAGCGAGGTGTCGCGAAAAACAGTAATATTCCCGATATTGCCGGACAAGATTTTACCTATCTTCAGCAGCAAATGCTGAATTTCCGATCTGCCAAGTTGCAGGCGGGTGACGGGCAGGAACGCCGTCGCTCTGCAATTATGGAAGGGCAGGCGGCGAAGTTATCAGATAAAGACATATCAGAACTTTCGCTGTACTATTCTCGCCTTCCCTGTGGTGGATAGTTCAGACGAGGCTCTAAAATGACAATTGATGTTGCGCGCGCTCGCGCGGAAACGCCCGGTGTCGGGCATGTAACGCATTTCAATAACGCGGGCGCTGGGTTAATGCCCAGAGCCGTTTTGGATGCGCTGACGCGGCATCTCCAATTGGAAGCGGAGCGAGGCGGATACGAGGCCAATGATGCGCGCTTAGATGAAAGGCAGCGCACATACGACGCCATTGCACAGCTTTTGGGGGCTAAATCCCAGGAAATTGCTTTGGTCGAAAACGCTACAGCGGCGTGGTTAATGGCATTTCATGCGATGATCCGCGATTTTCAGCCCGGCGATAAAATCATCACGGTCGAAGCCGAGTATGCAACGAACTACATCTCCTATCTAAAAGCGGCAAAAGAACAGGGTCTGGAGATTGTGATTGCGCCTAGCGATGAGACGGGCGCGGTCGATACAAAGGCACTTGAGAACCTGATTGATGATCGGGTTAAACTGATTTCGATCACGCATGTGCCAACGAACGGTGGATTGGTCAATCCGGCAGAGGAAATTGGTCGCATCGCCCGGGCTGCAGGCGTGTTGTATCTTCTGGATGCATGTCAGTCGGCTGGGCAGATTCCTTTGGATGTTGAGAAAATCGGCTGCGACGCACTATCCGTAACGGGCCGCAAATATCTACGGGGGCCTCGAGGCACTGGCTTTCTTTATGTGCGAGAAAATTTGATCCAAGACCTGGAACCCCCATTTTTGGATTTACATGCGGCGTCATGGACAGGACCTGAAACCTACGAGATTGCGCCGACAGCAAAACGTTTTGAAAACTGGGAGTTTTATACGGCTGGGGTGATCGGGTTGGGTGTTGCTGTCGACTATGCACTCAGTTGGGGTATGGAGAATATTCATACCCGTATCGTCAGTCTCGCGGATCAATTGCGCACATCCTTGAGCGCCATACCGGGTGTTACCGTCCGTGATATCGGTACGCAAAAGTGTGGCATCACGAGTTTTACCAAGGAAGGCATGGCACAAGCAGATATCAAGGCTGCGCTCGCCAAACACAATATCAATGTGTCGGTCTCTCAGCGCCGATCTACTGTGCTGGATATGGACCGACGTGGTTTGAGCGAGGTCGTCCGCGCGTCAGTTCACTATTACAATGATGATGCAGAAATCGCGCGGCTTTGTGAGATCGTCGAAGATTTATAAAAGGCTCACGAGTACTTAGCGCGGACCACGCACTTCGGCGTCCGTAAAGTATGACAGGATGCGGGCAAAATACGGGCCGTCATAGTCGGGATCACAGGCATCTGCGCCGTCCATCTCGCCAGCGATAAGGCCTTGCTGTCCCTCGTCACTGCCTAAAAGTTTTGCAATCGCTTCGCCGTGGGATTTGCCGCTGATGCCCAGTCGGATCATTTCCATGCGAACGGGCGTTTCAATCGCAGGGCCATAGGCTATTTGGTTCATGACAGCGATTTGGCGCGAAACACCAATCAGATAGGACAAATAAAAACGGGCACCCTGTGGGTCACTTCGCCCGGGCGCCTTGTCACCGAGATTATGTTGCAAAATCCGTACGGTCTCATTGAGTTTATCGAGCGCGTCATTGAGGGCAACAGAACTTGGAACAGACTTTCGGATAACTTTACGTTTGGACGTGGTTTTTGATTTGCCAGCGCTAAAAATTGCGCGCAACAGCATCATCAGGACGGCGCTGATAATTACAAAAATACATAAAGTTTGTAGATCCAATAGTTCCTCCCGGTGCTAAATCGCCAATCTATTCGGCAGCGCTTTCTTCTACGTTAGCATACTCACCATCAAAGGGCGCAACCCCTGCTTTATTTTCTCCATCAACCGGGATGCGAATTATTACCTTCGTGCCACGCGATTTGTTGGAGCGAATATCAACACCGCCCCCGTGAAGTTCGACGAAACGCTTTACAATTGTCAGGCCAAGCCCTGGTCCTTCGCCTTTGTGTTCAGCATCTTTCAGGCGGCCAAAAGGCTCCATCATGCGTTGACGTTCCGACTTTGGAATGCCTGGGCCGCTATCGGAAACAGAGATTTCAATCCAGTCATCAATACGCGAACCCGTCAGGGTGACGTGGCCCAGTTTTGGGGTGAACGCGACGGCATTTGTTAGAAGATTAAGAACAACTTGCGTCAACCGCTTTGCATCTGCGGTGATCCAGCCAATATCCGGTGGACAGTCAAAGTCGACACGAATATTTTTCTTCTTTGCCTGCTCTTTTGCGACATTAAACGCATCGACCATGATGGCATGTGGATCGACTGTATCTTTGTTCAATTCCATCCGGCCAGCCTCAATCGTGGCCAGGTCGAGAATGTCTCCAACGACCCCCATCATCTTCTCGGACGTTGCGACAATCCCTTGGGCGTATTCTTGTTGGCGGCGATTCAATTCGCCAAACATTTCCTGATAAAGAATATCTGCAAAGCCGTGGATCGTATTTAGCGGTGTGCGGACTTCAATCGCCACGTTGGTAATAAACTCCGTTTTCATTCGGTCGGCCTCGGCGAGGGTGCGGGCGCGTTCACGTAAAGCGGTTTCGACGCGGCTGGCATCTGTAATATCACCATAACTGACGAGCGTTGCGCCGTCAGGTAGCGGGATATTGGCGAACGCCAGTATGCGATTGTTGATCAGATCAACTTTGCCGGTGGAAATCTGCTGCGCCAAAATCTCGCTGGCAATACGTTCCTTGCGCTTGGCCCAGGGCTCATCGTTTGCGGCCAGACGCATGCCAAGTGCTGCAATGACGTCGCTCAACCGCATATCCTCAGGCAAATCTTCAGGGGTGAAATCCCAAAGCGAGAGCATTTGCGGATTGGTCAGTTGCAGACGACCGTCTGCGCCAAAGACGGCAATCCCCTCACGGAGGTTTTCAAGGGTTGTCCGCTGTACCTGATCCAACGATTTCAGAGATCGCTTGATTTCCAGATTGCCGGACAAATCCTCACACGTCATGACCAGGCCATCGCCATCAAGCGCACCGAACCGGCGACGGATAGTACGCCCATCTGGCAGATATAATTCGTCCTCGTCTATACGGTCGAGGCCGCCAAAGCGTCCCAACTCATGACGCCTGAAATCGGAAAAATCCGTAACTTCTGGAAGGCGGCGCAATTCACGCAATCGCGTCAAAAGGTCGCTCATCGCGGGGCGTGTCTCCAACCAGTCATGGTCAATTCGCCAAAGCTCGGCAAAGGCTGCGTTGGCGGCAACCAAAGTTGTATCGCCATCAAATACTGCGACGCCGATATCCAGCGGCCGGAGGATATCAATCGGGGATGAACCTACAGGCACGGGGATGTCTGTTGGACCTGTATCCACAGACGCCAGATCAACAGCGAAACCGATTGTACCACCATCGACGCCACTCCCCGGGGCCAGCGGTGTTTCAGTCAGACTCATTTGACGCCGTGTCGAATTCTCTGTGATCTCTCCAACGGCCGTGACGGGTGTTCCGGCCTGGCGGGATTTCTCAGCAAGGCTGATATCTAGTCCCTGAACACGCTCAGCGGCGTGATTTTGGAACGCCAGATTAAGTTTGGCATCTCGGAGCCACAACGGGATCGGAAGCGTATCGAGCAATGCGGTGAGGTGTTTGTCGTCTGCACCTGAGGTGTTACGAGGTGTAGTATCTGGCGAGGAGCCGATATCGGTCACATCACGCATCCATACAATATCTGCGACCGGTTCGTTTTCACTGTTTTCCGCTCGTGATCCGAGCGCTTGAAGACGCTGTGTGCCTCGGTTCAGGATGATTTCGAAGGGAGTTCCTTTGGCGCGGAGCAAGCTGACGTTTTGCTCTAGTCGCTGTAAATCAGTGTCGGCGAAACAGGCGCGAATATCGTCATAGCGGGCGAGCGTGCCGTTCTTCAGTGCCAACAAGTCAGCAAGGCGTCTGGAGCAACTAATGCCGCCCGTCGCATGATCCCAAAGGAAAATCCCGTCTGGCGATGCGGCGAGAATACCGCGTGTTCTGTTAGATAAGGATTCAAGCCGAATATTCTCAACAGAGGCATCTTGAGCGCGCGCACGGAATTTGAGCAGAACAGGCATTAATGCCGCTGCGCCAATGACCGTTCCGAGAAAAATCGACGGTATTGATGAGTAATCTTCAATCACGGTCGGCAGTCTACGCTTCTTGGCCTGCGGGGCCAAGAATTGCATTGCGAAAAATCCTGATTTCAGGTGCCGCGCTGCGTTTCAATGCTTTCAGCGATATTCATCAATCGATCAAGGGTGGTTTGCAAACGTGCGAGTTGGGAAAACTCCGTTTCAACAGCATCTGCCCAGGTATCTCTCAGAACCGCGTTCGATGCGGGCAGGAACGGATAGTTTGGCAGCAATCCGCGAAGCACGTCCGCCTGATTGGGAACCGCAGCGGCGTAACTGCCACGAGCAATTCGGGTTTTTCTGGCCCCGGAACTATCCATAATCAACCATTTGTCAGCGGCATCTATATATCGGGGCAGGTTTTCCATGGAGGCCTCAAAGCTTCGCTCCATGATCTCAGCGGTGACATCTTCTCCACCTTTGAGAATGCGCGAACGCACCCGTTCTCGGCAAAGGTTGATTTTGGGAAGGGCAAGATAGATTAACGTCACGCCCCAACCTCGCCGACGTAATCGCAATGTGGCCGAGAGAGGTTTGCGGCTCACAAGTCTGCTTTCGACAACAAAGCTTCGCTGCCCCAGTTCTGCGACCTCTAATCTCTTGGAAACAGGCACAACGCGTCTGTGCAAACCTTCTGGCAGGTCGTCGGCCGTGCCAAAGCCTTGTGTGTCGTCGGCATCTATGTGGCGTGATGTGCCAAGCCAACTTGGGAACAGCCGTTGGGCAAGGCTTGTTTTCCCTGCCCCCGGGGGACCAGCAATGATCCACATGCGTCTTTCCGTATTCATAACCCCGTTTTAGCGGAAATGTGGGCATGCAGGAAAGGGGCGCTGGGTATTCTGCCTGGGGAATGCGCAAAAAAATGAGAGGGCCAAAGCCCCCTCATTTGATCATCACGCCGTGAAGCTGCGCTCTTAGTAACGGTAGGCTTCCGGCTTGTGTGGGCCGTCGACAGCCACGCCGATATAGTCAGCCTGCTTTTGTGACAGTGTCGTCAACTGCACACCCAGTTTCTCGAGGTGCAGTGCTGCGACTTTCTCGTCGAGGGCTTTTGGCAAGACATAGACCTCGTTTTTGTATTTGCCGTCGGCGTTGTTCGCCCAAAGCTCGATCTGTGCCAATACCTGGTTGGTAAAGCTGGCGGACATCACGAAGCTTGGGTGACCTGTTGCACATCCAAGGTTCACAAGGCGGCCCTGTGCCAACAAGATGATGCGATTGCCATCTGGGAATTCAATCTCGTCCACCTGTGGCTTGATCTCATCCCACTTCATGTTCTTCAGGCCTGCGACCTGAATTTCGCTATCAAAGTGGCCAATGTTACAGACAATCGCGCGATCTTTCATGTTGCGCATATGGTCCACAGTGATGACATCGACGTTGCCCGTTGCTGTACAGAAAATGTCAGCACGCTTAGTGGCTTCGTCCATAGTTACAACTTCGAAACCTTCCATGGCAGCTTGAAGCGCGCAAATCGGATCAGCCTCTGTAACCATCACACGGCAACCTGCCTGACGGAGGCTCTCGGCAGACCCTTTGCCGACGTCACCAAATCCGGCAACACAAGCAACTTTACCTGCCATCATCACGTCGGTGGCGCGGCGAATTGCGTCAACAAGGCTTTCGCGGCAGCCATATTTGTTGTCGAACTTTGACTTGGTGACCGAGTCGTTGACGTTAATGGCCGGGAACATAAGGGTCTTTTTCTTTGCCATTTCGAGCAAACGGTGAACGCCTGTTGTGGTCTCTTCGGTAACGCCTTTGATTGCCTTGGCGCATTCTGAGTACCAGCCCGGCTTTTCTGCGACGCGCTTCTTGATGGCCGCAAACATGACTTCGGCTTCTTCGCTGTCCGGATTATCCAGAACAGAAAGATCGCTCTCTGCCTGCATGCCGAGATGGATCATCAACGTTGCATCGCCGCCATCGTCGAGAATCATGTTTGGTACGCCGCCGTCTGCCCACTCAAAAATGTTGTGCGCGTATTCCCAGTATTCTTCGAGGGTTTCACCTTTAACAGCAAACACGGGAGTGTTTGTGGCGGCGATCGCCGCCGCAGCATGGTCCTGCGTAGAATAGATGTTACATGATGCCCAGCGGACATCGGCACCCAACGCCTGAAGGGTCTCGATCAATACAGCGGTTTGAATGGTCATGTGCAGTGATCCGGCGATCCGTGCACCCGCCAATGGCTTGGATGCGCCATACTCTTCGCGAATTGCCATCAGTCCTGGCATTTCGCTCTCTGCGATGTCCAGTTCTTTGCGGCCCCAGGCGGCGAGGCTCATATCGGCGACTTTACAGTCTGTGAATGCGTTCATTAGGTGTGCTCCGTGCTCAACGTCAGATTACGTAAAAATTCGTTACTTAAAGACATAAAGATTTCTTTATATCATTGTATTGCGATGGTTCTAGCAGGGGATCAGCTTTGAGACAAGAGGGAAAATTCATGCAACGCGCATTGCCTGAAAATACCGATGTTGGCGCGGCCTCCATGGTTTCTGGCGCGCAAACACAGATTTCAAAACTCACTTGAAAGCGGAGAAAAGAGGGAGTCTTCGGTTAAATTCACTCAGGCTAACGCGTTGAAATCGTCGATCATCATGGCAATTCGACCGCTATCGGTCTGCTCCATGATCTGCAGGGCACGCTGACCGGCGGCCAACGTATCCAGTTCCATGATGCGTTTCTTGATGATCGGGATATTGCTCGCCGTCATCGAAAGATCATGTAATCCAAGTCCTACCAGCAACGCGGTATACCGCGGGTCCCCTGCGATCTCGCCGCAGATGGATACCGGAATGCGTGCGCGCAGCGCCGCCTGCGTGGTGAACTGCACGAGCCTGAGAACCGCAGGATGCAGCGTGTTGAACAGGTGTGCGACATGCTCGTTCGCACGGTCAACGGCGAGGGTATACATGGTCAGATCGTTCGACCCGATGGCAAAGAAATCACTGGCGCGTGCCAACGCGTCAGCTGCCAGTGCGGCCCCCGGCACCTCGATCATCACGCCGACGGGCGGCAATGGATCAGGTAGCTTAACGCCTTCGGCCATAAGCTCTTCAGCGGCTTCGTTGAGGATTTTCTTTGCGCGTTTTACTTCGCCAGGCGTTGTCACCATGGGCAACAGAATGCGTACGTTCCGATCTACACCAACCCGAAGGATGGCACGGAATTGCGTGCGAAGCGTATCCGGGTTGGCGAGCGACAAGCGAATACCGCGCAATCCCAGCGCCGACGCCGCGGCCTCATCCACCTCTGATAAAAGTGCCGGTGCCGGCTTTTCTCCCCCGATATCGAGGGTTCGAATTGTGACGGACTGTGTGCCCATGGCACCGACGATTTGCTCAAGGATTGCTACCTGCTCTTCTTCGCTGGGAATATCATCGCGGTTCATAAACATGAACTCGGACCGCAAAAGCCCAACACCTTCGGCACCGGATTGTCTTACGTTTTCCATCTCGACCGGCAATTCAACATTGGCCATCAATTGAATGATTGTGCCATCGCGTGATTGGGCGGGCTCAAATCGTAGACGATCGAGAGCACGGGTATGTTTGCGTTTTTCAGCTTTCCGTTTCTCAAACCGTTTGATGGTCGCCGGTGTCGGATTGACGATGATCTTGCCAGAATATCCATCAACAATGATTTGCTGGCCCTGCTCGACACCATCCAGCAATTCCGACGCACCGAGGACAGCAGGCAAGCCAAGCGCGCGGGCCATAATAGCTGTATGGCCTTCTGTGCCGCCCAATGCCGCGGCGACAGCGCTCACCGAATCTGGGTCGATTTGTGCCATATCTGCAGGGGTAAGCTGTTCGGCGACAATTATGCCACCCTTCGGGGTTTTGGGCGGTTCATTTGCGGGGGACCGCACAAGAATGCTGATCAGCCGTGATGCGACTTCACGGATATCATCCAGGCGGGCCGCAATGTATGCGTCTTCCATGGATTCAAAGCGTTTGGCCAAGGCCGTAAATTCGCGTTGTACAGCGGCTTCGGCATTGAACCGCTCTTCCTCAATGAGGCTTCGGGCACCTCGCACCAATCTTGAATCATCGAGCATCGCAAGGTAGGCGTCGAACAAGAAGACAAGTTCTTCACCTGCAGTTCCTCGCATCCCGGCGGCGCGTTCCTGAAGGCTTCTGATTTGCCGACGCGCAACGTTGACCGCCGCATCAAGCCGCTTGAGCTCGCCCCGCACCTTGCTTTTAGCGACAACGTATTCCTGAACTTCAATGTGACTGCCAAACCGCACATAGGCTTTGCCGATCGCAATGCCGGGTGCGGCTGCAAGTCCCTTAAAAGTCCGCTCGCGGGTTCTACGCGGCAGCTCTTTTGATTGTGTTGTCTTTGCCATGTTAACTCAATTCGTTCAGCAGACTGATATTCAATCTTCGTCGAATTTGTTCTCGGTCAGTGTTTCAATCGCGCCTAATGCTTGTTCTGCGTCTTCGCCGTCGGCGCGGACAATTATCTCAGTCCCCGTGCTGGCTGCGAGCATCATCAAGCCCATAATTGAACGACCAGATACGCTTTGACCGTTTCGTTCGACCTCAATATCTGATGCAAATGTACCTGCCAGGGCAACAAACTTGGCTGCCGCGCGCGCATGCAGACCACGTTTGTTTTTGATTGTTAGACGTCGTTCCACGTGCACGGACTCAGGTGTTGTTCTTGTCGAGAAGTTGAGAGGCGATGTTGATATATTTTCGCCCGGCGTCCTGCGCACCTGTCGCGGCTTCTAACAGGGTATCAGCGTCACGTATTGACGCCAGCTTGATAAGCATTGGCAGATTGACTCCGGCGATCACCTCAATCTTTCCATTGTCCATGATCGATATCGCAAGGTTTGACGGTGTGCCACCGAACATGTCTGTAAGCACAATGACGCCATCTCCGTCATCGACATCTTTTGTACTTTTCATGATTTCTGTTCGCCGCTGTTCCATATCGTCATCCGGACCTATGCAAACAGTAGCAACATTCTCTTGCGATCCGACAACATGTTCCAGCGCAGAAACCAACTCCACGGCCAGACGTCCATGCGTCACGAGCACCAATCCGATCATTGTCGGCTTCCCCAATTGTTGTTTTTTATAATTGTGAGCAGATTTTTACGCTTTGTCCAAGTCTCTATGTCGAATTTGTGCGCGCCACTCGTTCTCCGACAGCCAGGCGCCAAAATATTCAGCCATGGTAACAGACCGGTGCCGCCCACCCGTACATCCGAAGGCAATCGTCAGATAACTTTTACCTTCTGCTCTGTAGCGCGGTAAAAGTGGCCCAAGCATACCCTTCAGATGTGCCGTGAAATCTTCGAATGCGGGGTCCTTTGCAACATAGGCCTGGACATCGGCGTCTTGTCCGGTCTTGGAACGCAGCGCTGTATCGTAATGGGGATTTTTAAAAAACCGAACATCAAAAACCAGATCTGCATCGCGTGGCAAACCACGCTTGAAGGAAAATGAGGTCACAAAGATTGCGAGACCAGGATCGCCCTCTAGTCCATAGCTCTGATCAAGTTTCACCTTGAGGTCACCCAATACGTATTCTGTCGTGTCGATCACGGTATCAGCACGCGCGCGAACAGGCTCAACAACTCTGCGTTCATGCTGAATCCCATCAATGACCGGGCGATCGGCTGCAAGTGGGTGGCGTCGACGGGTTTCCTCATAACGGCGCCCGAGTACGTCATCGTCGCAGTCCAAAAACAGGACTTCGGCATCAATTCTAGGGCTCTCAGTAAGCTGATCAAGAAAGGCCAAAAGGCGCGTTGTATCAAAATCACGGGTCCGAATGTCGATGCCTATGGCCAAGGGGTTTGGGCCCGGCGGAGGCACATCGTTGCCATCGACACCGAGTAACAGACGGCTGACCAGCGACAATGGCATGTTATCAACGGCTTCATACCCGAGGTCTTCAAGCAGCTTGAGCGCGGAACTTTTTCCCGCACCCGAAACACCTGTGACCAAAAGTACACGATGGGGTGACGCAGTTTTGTTCATGATGGCTCTACCATAGCCTCAGGCCCCAGGGTCAACGCAAGACGGATTTTTGCCGGTGTCGATGCGGCGAAGGCAGATAGTCTCAAATGTCGCAAGGTTTGTGCGTACAATTCAATGGTTCCGGTTTCCGGCAGTCGCGACTGGCTGGCTAAATCTTCAAGATCTACGATTAAATCAATGGGCGCTTTTGGTGCGCATTCAAGTTTTATGATGCCAACACCTCGGACCTCCAATAAGCCACTGAGATTTGCCGGCGCGGTACAATGCAAATCATCGTTTTCAGAGAAAATATCAACACGGTCGTCGGCGATCAAAACAGCACCGCGATCGATCAAGCGTAAGGCAAGATCGGATTTTCCAGATCCAGAAGGGCCGCGCAAAATAACCCCCTTACCATCCATGAGAATGGCGGTCGCATGAATTTGATCAATATGTGTGGGCTCGGACATCTGGCGCATACCGCGTTTTTGATTGTCAGCAAGCACCATGCAGATGAAAACACACGGCGGTCAAGTGCTCGCAGCAGGCAACCGGATCAAGAACCGCGCGCCTTTAACACCTCCGTTGCCATCATGTCGATTGCTGGCGGTGATTTGACCATCATGGACATCGATAATCTGCTTGGAGATTGAGAGGCCAAGGCCAGAATGCGTGCCAAATTTTTCTCCCTCGGGCCGGTTTGTGTAAAACCGGTCAAAGATTGCCGCTTCTTTGCCCTCAGGAATGCCCGGCCCTTCATCGTCAATGGTAACATTGATCCAGCCATCATGTCGGCTCAACGCAATTCGAATACGCCCGTTGGCAGGAGAAAATGTGTTCGCATTGGTGATGATGTTTCGAAATACCTGTACGAGACGATCCTCAATGCCATCAACCACAAGCTCACCATCGCTGACAATCTCAAGCTCAAGCTTGGCTTCATCATCCCGTTCCGCCGCGTTTCGCATGTCGACCAACGCACCCAATAGTCCGCCGAGGTCGACGGGCGCAAACTCGGCTCTGCTTAGTTCAGCATCAAGCCTGGATGCATTCGAGATATCGCTGATAAGACGGTCCAGCCGCGCTACATCATCTTGAATAATAGCCATAAGTTTTTCCCGTTGCGCGGGGTCTTCGATGCGGCCAGCCGTTTCAACCGCGGATCGCAGTGATGTCAGTGGATTTTTGATCTCGTGGGCAACATCGGCGGCAAATCGTTCAATTGCATCCATTCGAAGCCACAAAGCCTCAGTCATTTCTTTGAGACTGACAGCAAGGTCACCAATTTCGTCGCGCCGGTCGGTGAGCACGGGAATGGTTTCTTTTCGCCCCCGGTCATGACGAATACGCTCAGCAGCAATTGCCAAGAGACGGATAGGGCGGGCGATGGTTCCGGCCAGATAGAAGGATAACAAGATCGTCACGCTCAATGCGATCGCAACCACTTTAAGAATATCAAAGCGGACATCCTGCAATGCGCTACGAATATTTCGTCCGTCCTTCGACAGCATGATGGCGCCCAAAACCTGCTTGTAACGCTGCACAGGGACGGCGGCCGTCAACACGATCCCATCGTCCCCGAAGCGTCGTGCCGCAACCGCACTGTCACCTGTTAAAGCTGATGACGTTTCATGGAAATCAATTGCGGACTGAACCGGATTTTCCTCGTATTCAGGTAAGGGGCCTTCGCCACGAATGGCACGTGCAAGATCGTCATATTTTCTCAGCAGCACGTCGATGGGATCGTAATCCTGTTCGGGGAGGGGAAGGATTTCGATCTGCACGGCGTTCCCGGCACCTCCGAGACGGCGAGAATCGACAATCAACGTACCGTCCGCGCGAAATAAGCGCGCTCGAGTTCCGGTGATTTCAACCAATCTGCGGGTGATTTGATACGCGATATCAGAGACCAAAAACTGCCCATTTGGTGCGTCAGATACAACGGCGCCCTCACCTAAGGCGGCGGCAAACATTTCCGCCTGAACTTTGAGCGATGAAAGTTCGTTGGTGATCAGCGTGCGGCGGTATTCACCCAGGTATAAAAGGCCTGCGACCAATGTGCCGATGGCCAAAAGATTGACGGTGAGAATTCGACGCGTGAGCGGTGAGATAAATCTTTTAGAGGGCGTGCCGCGTAAGGACGAGCGTCGCTCAACGTCTTTGTCCCCCTTAGCCATTTATTCCCCCTCGAAACGAACGATGTGCCAGCGTCAGGCTTTGTAGCGATATCCGACACCGTAAAGGGTTTCAATTTCTGAAAACTCCTTATCCGTCTGGCGAAACTTTCGACGCAGGCGTTTGACATGACTGTCAATTGTGCGGTCTTCGACATAGATATTTTCACCGTAAGCGGCATCGATCAACTGATCTCTGTTTTTGACGTGGCCCGGGCGGCGTGCCAACGCCTCAACCAGCAGAAACTCTGTGACAGTCAACGTGACTTCTTTCCCTTTCCACATACAAAGATGACGGTCCGGATCAAGCATCAGATCACCCCGGCGCAGCACATTCTCTCCATCTTCGCTACCGACGGGTGCCGCGTCTTTGCGACGTAAAATTGCGCGAATGCGTTCAATCAGGAGACGTTGGGAAAACGGCTTTTTGATATAGTCGTCAGCACCCATTCGAAGCCCCATCAATTCATCGACTTCATCGTCCTTTGAGGTTAGAAAGATAATCGGCATCTGGTCTGTCTTGCGAATTTCGCCCAACAACTCCATGCCATCCATCTTCGGCATTTTGATATCAAGCACAGCAAGATCAACCGGATGCGACCCAATGCCCTGGAGTGCCGCCACACCATTTGGGTATGTGTCGACATTGTATCCTTCGGCCTCCAAAGCCATGGACACGGATGTCAGGATGTTCTGATCGTCATCAACAAGGGCGATTTTCTGATGCATTGGTTTCTTTCCAGTCATAGTTAAGCTGTTACCTCGACCCTGTTGTAAAAACGCATTATGGCAAAATTATATGCCAATTGCGGCGAAATAAGGCGAAATTCAAGAAAATCACCAAATTCGGTCAAATTTCGCTCAGTCTTTCGCGGTTTCGGCTGAATACAACTCACTTTTGACGCCGAGATAGTTATCCCAGGCAAACCAGTAAACAATGTGTCCGGCAACGCGGTTCAACTTTTGCCCATCGGGGCCCGCTAGGAATTCTTCGGTGACCTTCCAAGTGTCACCTGCCTCTGCGACCTCTCCCAGTCCTTCCATTTTCTGAAATGTGTGCGTGCCGCGATCATATGCGCGCACCGTTCGCGTTTGGGCATCGCCAATCAGCACGATATTTCTATCGCCAATGCGATCATTTATGACCGCACCCCCTTCAAAGGCAATGACGGGCCAGGCCTTGGATGCACCAACATCCCGAATGCCGAAGACATAGTCCTTTTGGCCGATCTTATCCTGCCCTGTGACGACAGCTGGAAACATTAAATCGGGACTTGAGAAATAGCTGCTATAGACAACACCAGATGCGTAATCTCGGGAAAACCCTGTGTCCAACGAAAGCACTTTTGTTTTTGGATGCTTGTTTCGCCAAGCAGCCCACGACGTAATGACAACGGGTCGAATTTTCAGTTTTATACTACTGTCAACTAATGGCCCGTTTACCGGCTCACCCGTGAATTGGTTCCACAAGCTGTCCGTTTGCCGATCAAACATCAGTTTGTTCGAGCGATACAGAAAACCAGATGACCCAAAGATCAATGGGCTATCCCGGCCTTCGATATCTGTTTCAAAAAGGATGCCGGCTCCGCAAAGTGTGCAATAGGCGAGAGCGACAGATACACCGCCAATGACCTCATTGAACATTTCATGCCAGCCCATGATGCGCAGCGGATAGGCGCGCACATCGCCATTTATGGCAACACCAAAGACAAGGTCGCTGTCTTTAAGGTAATCGGCGTCACGGGCATCGATAAGTTTGGGATTGTCCAGCGATGGAATGCCATCGACACGGACACCGCCCCAGGTAATTTCTTCCAGCCTGATTTTCATGTTTTCTGGCAAGGATCTGGGGCCGCCGACAAACCTCAGGAATTCCGGATCAATGCGCGAGAAAAGTTCGATCTTCAGGTAACGGTAACTCGGATGAGGGGCGACATCTGGATTTCTCTCTTGCCAGAGCATCGCGTCGAACCAATTGTCTGCCTTGCTTTTGGTCAGTTTTTGGAAGGCGCTGACAAGCGCGGGGTTATCGCGATTAAAGCGCATCGCCAAAATCATTGTTGCAGCGACATCGATGTTTCCGCGGGCAACCAGTTCCTTAAGGGCATGTGTCTTTTCATCGGGTGCGCCCAGCAAAACATGGCGGCTGTAGACGGCGACCTTCTCATCACTTAAAGGTGCTGATGAAGCGGGTATCGCGGCAACGAGAAAAAGCAGAAAAGCACTCGTTGCGCGTATTAAATTTGTTCCAGGCATGTGCGGCGTCCATCTGTTGAAAATTTAGGACGCAATATGACGCATGCCGACATCAAACAATATCCCTGGTCACAGGCTTGTGTAACGATTTGAAGTTGTTCCGCCTAAGGTGTTTGCCGCATTTTTTGACGTCGATTGCGTGATAGCATGTTGAGACCTTCGACCAGTCCCGAGAATGCCATCGCTGCATAGATATAGCCCTTCGGAACGTGGAAACCCAGTCCATCGGCGATCAACGTTGTGCCAATCAAGAGTAAAAATCCGAGTGCCAGCATCACGATCGTGGGGTTTCTCTGGATAAACTGGGATAGCGGATTGGCTGCCACTAGCATAACGATGACGGAGACGACGACAGCGATGACCATAACTGGTAAATGATTGGTCATGCCGACGGCGGTGATAATGCTATCGACCGAGAAAACAAGATCCAGGATCAAGATTTGCCCAATCGCTGCACTGAATGCCATGTTTGTTGCACCCTTATTGAACATATCTGGTTCTGGGTCAGGGTCGACGTAGTGGTGAATTTCTTTGGTTGCTTTCCAGACCAGGAATAAGCCACCGGTTAGCAAAATGATGTCCCGCCATGAAAAGCCTTCACCCATAAGCGTGAAGACAGGCGCCGTGAGGCCAACGATAAAGCTGAGTGTTCCAAGTAAGCCGAGGCGCATCACAAGCGCCAAACCAATGCCGATACGACGCGCCTTTGCTTGTTGCTCTATCGGAAGTTTGTTGGTCAGGATTGAAATGAAAACCAAATTATCAATGCCCAAAACGACTTCCATGATGATCAGCGTAATCAGGGCAACCCATACAGTTGGGTCAACGGCGAGCGCTGCTAAATACTCCATTGGACATCTTCCTCAATGCGTATGGTTTAAACTTTGACCTGGCTTCAATACCAGGACATCAAAAGTAACGGCGCCGGCTTTCTCAAATACGAGTGTGAGTGGGAAAGACGCACCAGCTTTCAATGGCTCTTTCAAGCCCGTCAGCATGATATGATGCCCTGCGGGTTTTAGGTGCAATCTGCCGTCGCCCGGTACTGCGATAGATGACGCGCGTGCCATTTTCATCACCCCGTCAACCATCTCGGTTTTATGAAGCATGGTGCGTTCGGCGATCGGCGTGGATGCTGACTCCAGTACATCATCATCAAGTCCGCTATTTTCAATTTTGAGATACACCACACCCGTCTTCGCCGACGGGAACGTCGCGCGGGACCAGACGCTGTGAATATACATGTCCTTGTGAATGATTTGAACGTTTTCACGGTTCTGATCGCTATGCGCCGCGCCAATTGATGTTGAGCCGAAAAGCGCAACTATAAAAATTTGCATTAAAAGTTTCATCACCGGCTCCTCGAAGTTAATCGCATCAGGTGCGTCAATCGGACAGACAAATAAGTCATGCCCTTGACGATTTGGCACCATCTTCCGAGACTTGTCACCGAAGATCAAACAGGAGGACACGATGACCGCGCGGCGAAACCAAGATGATGCCCGTTTGCTGGTCCGCCGCCGTGGCGTCGGCACGCTGGCAACGGTAATGGCGGACGGTGGTGCGCCTTATGCATCGATGGTGACGTATGCATGTGATCATCGAGGGCAACCCATTTTTCTGTTTTCCACCCTTTCAGACCATACCCGGAATGTATTCGCCGATCGTCGGGCGTCGCTGCTTGTTGAAGATGCCGTTGGTAAACGAAATCCGCAAACCGGCCCCAGGCTTTCATTGATGGGACAGATCAAGCGGGACACTTCGTCTGGGTCACGTGCCCGATTTTTGGCGCGACATCCCGATGCTGCGTTGTACGCAAATTTTGGTGACTTTGGCATTTACCGGATGACGGTAGAGCGGGCCCACTACGTTGGCGGATTTGCGCGCGCCATCTGGTTTGAGGCAAAACACGTGCTTACTCCTCAAAAGATTGCCAAAGAAATGGCTGCTATCGAAGCGGGTGTTGTTGAGCACATGAATGAGGATCACCTGAGCGCGATTTCAGCGTATGCCGAGTCGTTACTGGGGCGTAAACCCGGAAATTGGCAGATGACAGGGTGTGATTCTGACGGGATCGACTTGATCTGTGATGGCCGCACCGCACGGCTTGATTTTGATAAACCTGTAACAGATTCAACCACCTGTCGGGAAATGCTGGTGGAGCTTGCAGCCAAGGCAAAACGTAAATCGTGAAAAAGGCCAGATTTCCGCCAGTTTGTCTTGTTTCTAAAGTTTACTTTGTCTAAGTTCGCCGCCTTAAATCTGTAACAAGGTGGACAACAATTGATCCATCGGACAAGGAGCGAGGAAACGGTGCAAAACATCGGTCATCGGATCAGCCGAAACGGGCTAGATCAGCTAGGGTTGGGTAAAGTCTCGAATGCGTTCTGGAATTGCTCGGCACCAAGACTTTATGAAGAGTCCATTCGCCGCGGCGAAACACAAATTGGCCAGGGCGGTTCACTGTTGGCGCTTACGGGCAGCCACACTGGGCGCTCACCTAACGACCGCTTTGTTGTCGAGGAAAGCGAAACGTCCGGCGATATTTGGTGGGGAGATGTCAACCGCCCGATGAGCGAAGAGAATTTTGAAAAGCTTCTGACCAAGATGCTGCGTCACTACGAAGGCCGCGATGCATTTGTTCAAGATTGCTATGCCGGTGCAGATGCGACGTATCGTCTGCCTGTTCGTATTGTCACAGAAAATGCGTGGCATAACCTGTTTGCCCGTAACATGTTCATTCAGCCAGCTGACAGTGAGTTGGAAGATTTTGCACCTCAGTTCACGGTTATTCAGGCACCAAGCGTGCATGCCGACCCTGAAACAGAGGGCACAACATCCGAGACGTTTATCGTTGTGAACCTGAAACGCAAGATGGTCATTGTTGGCGGTAGCGCCTACGCGGGTGAAATCAAGAAATCAATTTTCTCGGTGATGAACTATCTGATGCCGGCACGCGATGTTTTACCTATGCACTGTTCATCGAACATGGCCGCAAACGGTGATACGGCGATCTTCTTTGGTCTTTCAGGCACAGGAAAGACAACGTTGTCTGCAGACAGCTCACGCACATTGATTGGTGATGACGAGCATGGCTGGGGCCCTGAAGGTATCTTTAATTTTGAAGGCGGGTGCTACGCCAAGTCGATCAATCTGACGGCTGAAACCGAGCCTGAGATTTTCGCCACGGCCTCTCGCTTTGGGACGATCGTTGAAAACGTGCTGATGGACCCCATCACACGGACATACGATTTCTTCGATACGTCGCTGACAGAAAATGGTCGCTTGTCATACGACGTAACGCAAATTCCAAACGCGTCTCTCGAAGGGCGTGGTGGTTTGCCAAAGAACATTGTGATGCTGACATGTGATGCGTTTGGTGTTTTGCCACCAATCAGTCAGCTGACACCTGAACAGGCCATGTATCATTTCCTCTCTGGTTACACGGCGAAAGTTGCTGGAACAGAGCGTGGTCTGAAAGAGCCTGCGGCAACATTCTCGACATGCTTTGGCGCGCCATTTATGCCACGCCATCCAACGGTTTACGCGAAGCTTCTGGGTGAGAAGATGGCAAAGCAGAATGCCAAGTGCTGGCTTGTGAATACTGGTTGGTCCGGTGGTGGCTATGGCGTTGGTGATCGCATGAAAATTGCTTACACACGCGCTATGCTCAATGCAGCGCTTGATGGCCGTTTGGAGCAAGGATCGTTTGCACAAGACCCGAACTTCGGTGTTCTGGTTCCTGAGAGCTGTCCGGAAATTCCAAGTGATGTCTTGAACCCCAAGAACACCTGGAGCGATGGTGCCGGATATGATGCGCAGGCGCATGATCTCCGTCGTCGTTTTGAGACCAACTTTACACAGTTTGAATCACACGTCACCGATGACGTGAAGGCATGTGCTATTCGCGCGGCTGCATAAATCGGGTGTAAATTGAATGAATTATGGCCGGTCCTTCGGAGCCGGCCTTTTTCATGCCCAATGAGATATATCGCTCTCTTGAATTTTGGTGACCGCACCAGACATATGTAATTGGGACGGTGGTCGTTTGTGGCGCTCTGGTTGCACTTGCCGGGCGGGTATGAAATCGTCATCACAATAATTTTTAAAGGGAGGCCAGACGGCCATGGAAAAAATCAATATACAGTTCACCTTGTTTTCGGCCTTTTACTCGCCGTTGATCTCAACCATGTCGGGCGGCTTTCTTAAAGCTGAAGGACTGGACCCTGAATGGTCGGTGTCGGCACCTGGTCGTACAGCGATTGATTCCATTATCGATGGCACAGCACACGTTGTTCAAACGGCACCCAGCCAGACCTTTAATGCTTTGAAAAAAGGCGAAACGCCACCCGTTATGCACTTTGCGCAGATTAATGAAATGGATGGATTTTTCATCACGGGTCGCGAAGCAGATGATAACTTTACCTGGGACAAGCTCGAAGGTGCCGAGGTCGTTATGTTCAAGGCCGGGCAGCCGAATGCCATGTTCCGTTATGCTTGTCACAAGGCGGGGATCGATTACGACAAAATTGTACCTATCACCCCTGGCGGTGCCGCGGATATTGATAAGGCGTTTCGCGACGGTCAGGGCCAATACGTCCAGCAACAGGGACCTTTCCCGCAACAACTCGAAGCGGACAAGGTTGGTCATGTGGTCGCGCAGGTCGGTCCGCAAATTGGTCCGAACGCATTCTCAAGCCTCGCGGCGTCCAGAGAATGGCTTGAAACCGATATGGCGAAAGCCTTCACGCGTGCCTATCGCAAAACCCGGCAATATATGATTGAAACTCCAGCAGCCGAGATTGCCAGAGCCGAGAAGTCATATTTTCCTGACATTGATGAAGCCGTTCTCGCTGATTGTATTGGAACCTACCAAAAACTTGGTTGTTGGACGCCTCACGTCGAGATCACACCCGAGGCGTATGAGGTGATTTTGGACGTATTTCTGCATAACGGCACGATTTCGGAGCGATATCCGTATGACGCTGTTGTTGCGCAACCACCATCGGATGGATGAGTTTGGTCAGAAATGCCGTTTGAGTAAGGATTCCTGCCAATAAATAACTATCTTAAAAAGCAAATCTCCGTCTTGGCCAAGCCACAAAGCAACGCTATCATCACCAAGCTCAAGGGGATGTAACGAATGCTTTGTCATGTATTGGCTGAACAAGAAGATCGCGTCTGGTTGGCTTTCCGCCGACCTGTGAGCGCGGCCAATGGCGCCAGAGTGACAACGCATTATGTCGTATGTTCTCCGGACGAAGCGGTTCTTATAGATCCCGGTGGGGCGGCTGACTTTGGCCCGCTTCTCGATGCGGTCTCCGATAAAATTTCATTGGACAAAATTTCTGGAATTGTTGTCACACTTCCTGCAGCCCACACGATTGGGTCGATTGGATTGTGGGCTGAAGTATTGGGCCACGATACACCAATTTATGCTGCCGAAGTGATAGCGCCCGACATCCTTCACACTGACTCCAAACTGGAAATTATCAATATCTCGGAAAGTGGTGGCGAAGTCCCCATGTCCGATGGCTCCGGCCTTCATCTTGTGCCAGCCCCATACTTGCCCACAGCCGCCTCGATGACGTTGTACGACCCGGTAGCACGTGTTTTGTATTCCGGAGATATTGGAACAACTGAAGGTGCCTGGGCAGATGATGCGACTCCATTCTGCGAGCAGTTTTCACTCATCAGTCATGCGATGAATGCGTACCATCATGCCTGGTTGCCCTCTGCACCGGCGCGTGATGATTGGTTGTCGCGAATTGATGGTCTCACGGTGGATATCGTGGCGCCTCGTGCGGGGCCATGCCTGGCTGGAAAGAACGTCGATCACTTCAAGAACTGGCTCGCATCGATGGACGTGGGGGTTCTGGTTGAAAATTCACAATCCGAGTCGTTCCTGACCAACGAGAACTTCAAGCCAGAGCGTACCCCGTCAGATGGCGCGGATGTTTTGGGCGCGTTGTCAGATAATGATGCTGCATCTTTGCTTGCGTCCGAAGAGATCGAAGAAACTGAGCAGGGCGAGCAGCAACTCACAGATGAAGAGGATATCGCGCGTCTCGTAGATGCCCTGCGAAACGATGACGACGATGACGGTGTCGTGGTCGCTGAAGACACGCCGCCTGTTACTGATGACGGCCTTGATGATGAGGTCCCTTCCGCTGCACCAGCAATAGCCGAAGAGGACGATGACGAATTTGAAGACGATGACGAAGATGATGATAGCGAGTACGAGATCGTTTACGTCGATGAAGATGGCAACGAGATTGACCCAAGTGAGTTCGATGATGAGGTGATCCTCGAAGAAGAAGAGATCATTGAAGGCAATGACGAACAACGGCTCGACTTCCCACCCGGACAAATGTTCCGCCTGATTACCCGAAGTGATTTTGATGGTCTTGTCTGTGCAGTGCTTCTGGAAGAATTGGATCTGATCAACGATATTATTTTCGTGCATCCCAATCAGATGCAGGAAGGCGAGATCGACGTCTCTGAAACAGATATATCAACCAACCTGCCTTACACGCCAGGTATTTTCGCGGCCTTCGACCACCATTTGTCCGAGATCAAACGCCTCGGCACGCACTACGAAAACCATATTATTGATCCGTTGGCCCCGAGTGCGGCACGGGTGGTTTATGATTATTTTGGTGGCAAAAAGAGGTTCCCCGATATTTCGGTTGATATGATGGATGCGGTGGACAAGGGCGATTCAGCTCAATTCAGCCAAGAAGAGGTTTTGAACCCAGCAGGCTGGCCGCTATTGAACTTTATTATGGACTCCAGAACCGGTCTTGGACGTTATCGCGGGTTCCGGGTGCCAAACTACGAATTGATGATGTCATTGATCGATTATTGTCGGCGCTATGATATCGACGACATTCTTGAACATCCCGATGTTAAGGAACGGGTCGATTTGTTCCTCGAGCATCAGGAGCCTGCGAAGGAACAGATCAAACGATGCACCACAGTGCATGGCAATCTGGCTGTTATTGATTATCGCGAAGAAGAACAGATTTACGTCGCCAACCGGTTTCTGATTTATGCACTGTATCCAGAGTGCAATATCTCGATGCATGTGCTTTGGGGACGTGCCGAGCAAAACACAGTGTTTGCTGTCGGCAAATCGATTTTCAACAAGACGTCCGAGACCAATATTGGCGAGCTAATGCTGACGTACGGCGGCGGTGGTCATCGCAATGCTGGAACGTGCCAGTCCGATAATGCGCTGGCTGATATCGTGCGTGACGCATTGATCCAGCGCATCAACGAAGACGGCTAAGAGAAGCTTGCCTGGACTTGATTCAGGCGCTCATCAATCCAAAATAAACAAGGTCAGGCTTCGAGATCGTCGCCGCGCATTGCTTTTTCGATCAATTGCAATGTCTCGTCACGACCGTAAAGCGCGATGAATGACCCCATGCGCGGTCCCTGACTTTGGCCAAGCAGAATTTCATATAACGCCTTGAACCAGTCTTTCTGATCCGCAAACATCTCGAGCTTGCCGACCTGGTAGACCTCGGTCTGGAATTCCTCGGCGTCAGCATCTGCAGGCAATGCTTTTAAGCGTGTTTGAAGATCACCTAGCGCGACACACTCATCTTCGGTTGCTTTGCGATAGGCTTTGTTAGGGCGAACAAAGTCTTGATAATAGTTGATGGCGTATTCAACCAGACGGTCGAGGATCGGCGCAGTTTCCGGGCTCGCGTCCGGACGGTAACGGGCAATAAAGTGCCAAAGCACAGATTTGTCTTCGGTCGCGCAGACACTCGCCAGGTTCAATAAGATATTGAACGACAGATGCGCTTTCTCCGCAGGGGGGGTGCCCATGTGGATGAAGTTTACAGGGTTATCGATTTGCTTCGCGGGCTCTTGGGTTTCGAACGCATCCAGCATGCGGGAATACTCGTCGACCTGACGCGGTATAACGTCAAAATACAGACGCTTCGCGGCCTTTGGCTTTTGATACATGAAGTACGCGAGGCTTTCAGGCGGCGCATAACGCAGCCATTCATCAACCGTCAGGCCATTACCGCGAGATTTTGATATTTTCTCACCGTTATCATCCAGGAAAAGTTCATAAGAAAAACCAACGGGCGGCTTGCCATCAAGAATGCGACAGATTTTGCCGGAAAGGTTTACACTCTCGATCAAGTCTTTGCCGGACATTTCGTAATCGACGTCAAGTGCCGCCCAGCGCATTGCCCAGTCCGCTTTCCATTGCAGTTTGCAATGCCCACCGGTGACAGGAACTTCGGTCTTCGTGCCATCGTCTTCTTGATAAACAATAGTGCCCGCATCCGGATTGCGCTCAATGACTGGAACCTGCAAAACAATACCTGTCTTTGGGCATACAGGCAGGAATGGTGAATAAGATTTCCGTCGTTCTTCACCCAATGTTGGCAGGATGACATTGATGACGTCGTCATACCGCTCAAGAATTTTTTTCAATGTGGCGTCGAAATGGCCACCTTTGTATCGCTCTGTCGAGCTGACAAACTCGTACTCAAAGCCGAAATCATCAAGGAATGCCTGGAGACGCGCATTGTTATGCTCGCCAAAGCTCGGGTGCGTGCCGAACGGGTCTGGGATCGCCGTCAAGGGTTTGCCAAGATGCGGCTCTAGCACTTCTTTGTTGGGCAGGTTGTCCGGGACCTTGCGCAGGCCGTCCATATCATCTGAAAAGGCAAACAGGCGTGTTGGGATGTCTGAGAGCTGGTGAAACGCATGACGTACCCATGACGTGCGCGCAACTTCGCCAAATGTGCCAATGTGCGGCAGGCCGGATGGACCATAGCCGGTTTCGAAGAGGACATAGCCTTTCTCGGGCGTTTTGCCGTTCAAGCGTTTCAGGATTGCTTTTGCTTCGGCAAACGGCCAGGCGTTAGATTTTTCGGCAAGCGCGCGCATCTCGCTCATGTGTTCAATTCCTTATGCGTTTCAGGCGTGCGGAAACTACGGTTTTGATGCGGGTTTATCAAGGCGGGGCTGGTTTTAAGATCGCACAGTAACATCTTTATTGATGACATTGATCGGATTGCCGTCACTGAAGGCAACGATCTGATCAAAAATATCGGTAAACTGCACATTGTATTCATCCTCGGTGACGTAACCGATATGTGGCGTGCAGATCACATTTGGCATGTTGAGCAAAGGATGATTCGTGTCTGTGACAGGTTCGCTTTCATAGACATCGACGGCGGCGAATCCGGGGCGGCCGGCTTTTAGGGCTTGAACCAACGCGCCTTCCTCAATTAAGGGCGCGCGACTTGTATTTACCAGTGTCGCGGTTGGCATCATGTTCGCAAGATCGCCTGCAGTGATAATGCCGCGGGTCGATGGGTATAGGCGAACATGCAAACTTATGACGTCAGACGTCGCAAAGAAGGCGTCGCGGCTTTTGGGGATTTCAATCCCATCCTCGCGTGCGCGCGTCATCGAGCCTTCACCGCCCCAGGCTTGTATATTCATGCCAAAGGCTTTGCCGAGTTCCGCAACAGCGCTACCAATCCGGCCATATCCATAGATTCCCAGTGTGCGCCCTCGGACAGACTTGCCGACGGCCATCTGCCACGTCCCAGCTTGCAAGGATTTCATCTGCTGTGGGATTAAGCGCATGGCAGAGAGAATGAGGCCCCAGGTCAACTCGACCGTTGCGAACGATGGCGTTCCCGCATGCTGACTTGAACACAGCATGATGCCCAATCGTGTGCAGTCATCGACGTCAATATGAGGATACACACTGCGTTGACTGATGAGTTTGAGGTTTGGCAAGCGCTCGAGCAGGTCTTTTCGAATGTGCGTGCGTTCGCGGATCAGGACAAGAACTTCGGTTTTTGCCAATCGTTCGGCCAAAATATCCACTTCCTGCACATGATCATTCCAAACTGTGATGTCATGCCCGGCAAGCTTTTCAAAACAAGGCAGGTTTCGGATCGTGTCGTAGTAATCATCAAGAATGGTGATCTTCATGGAATGGATATCTCCTCAGCTGAAAAGCTTGGTTGCTGCTGTAAACATACAAAAATCCGCAGGCCGTTTCTAAGTTTAATGTGTGTTTGCATAGCCGCCATCCGTTTTTAGCAGGGCTCTGCTTCTTGATCTATTGTGGAGAGCGGGGCGTAATACATCCTTGCGTCCAAAAATGACTTCTATGGGAGAACTTCAAAATGACAGTTGAACGAATTGATTCAGGAGAAATCCTGAGCCAGGCTACTATTCATAATGGCGTTGCTTATGTGTGCGGTCAGACCGCAACGGACCGCAGTGCCGGCTTAAAAGCGCAGACAGCCGAAGTGTTGGCAAAGATTGATGATCGTTTGGCCAAATGCGGTACGGACAAGTCCAAGCTGTTGATGGTCACTATTTATCTTTCTGACATGTCGATGAAATCAGAAATGAATGAAGCCTGGTTGGAATGGATGGGTGACCTGCCACGTCCAGCGCGCGCCTGTGTTGGAACGCCTTTGGCAACGGCTGACACACTGGTTGAGATCGTCGCCAACGCAGCAATCTAAGATACGCCTGCGTGGAGACTTCCCCCCTCATTCCATCCAGCATGAAAAGAAGTGCCGTTAAAGGTATCCTTTTCATGCTGGCATCGACATTGCTCGCGGCGATTATGAACTCGGCGGCGCGCCATGTGTCGCAGACTGTACATCCGTTTGAACTGGTGTTTTTTCGTAATCTGTTCGCGTGTGCCTTCGTGCTTCCATTGGTGTGGCGCGCGGGGCTTGCATCACTTCGGACCGAGCGGTTTGGCATGCACTTTGGGCGGGCCAGCCTTAATGTGGTCAATATGATGGTGTGGTTTTCGGCGGTTAGCCTGGCACCCTTGGCAGAGGTTGTCGCACTTGGATTTACGGCACCAATCTTTGCAACAATCCTGAGTGTACTCATTATCAAGGAAGTGGTCGGTGCACGGCGGTGGTCAGCGATTGCCGTTGGCTTTGTTGGGGCATTGATAATTTTGCAGCCAGGGTTCGATACCATTCAGATTGGCCACGGGTTGACCTTGTTCGCTGCAATGATCTGGGCAGGCATCCTCTTGATCATCAAATCCCTGAGCCGTACGGAATCGAGCGTGACAATTGTCGCGTATATGGCGTTGCTGATGACGCCTATTTCGCTGGTGCCGGCTCTTTTCGTCTGGGTATGGCCTACCTGGACGGAACTCGCGTGGTTGGCGTTAATCGGCGTCTGCGGCGGGTGGGCACAATATCTTTTGGCGCAATCCTTCCACGAGGCTGAAATCAGTGTTGTGATGCCTTTTGATTTTGCAAAGCTGCTGTGGATCGCATTGATTGCATATATCGCGTTTGCCGAAATACCAACATGGACAACATGGGCGGGGGGCGCTGTTATCTTTGCCAGCGGAATCTATATTGCACAGCGTGAATCCATAAAGCGACGTGCGCCAAAACCGCCAAGCGTCTCAACTTAGTTCGCAGGTTCCAACCGGATGATCTGACCAGGATCGTGATCTACCAGAATATAAAGATATCCATCTGGCCCATCGACGACGGCACGAATGCGCTTTTCGAAGCCTTTGAGGATTTGTTCCTCACCAACAACTTTCTCGCCATCCAAGGTCAGCCGCACCAAGAGACGGTATTTCAGCGCACCCACAAATGCATTGCCGCGCCACTTTGGAAACTTGTCGCCGGTGTAGAACGCCATGCCGCTAGGCGCGATTGATGGATCCCAGTAGTGAACAGGCTGTTCCATGCCCGCTTTGTGTGTGCCTTCTCCAATAGACAATCCAGAGTAATGCCGACCATATGAGATCACTGGCCACCCATAGTTTTTGCCTGCGGCCGGGATGTTCACTTCATCGCCGCCTCTAGCACCATGTTCATTGATCCAGAGCTTTCCGGTCTTGGGATGAAGCGCGGCGCCTTGCGGGTTGCGGTGTCCCACAGACCACGTTTCCGACCGATAGCCGGGTCGACCGACAAATGGATTGTCTTTCGGAATTGAGCCATCCGGATTTATACGAACGACCTGTCCCCGGTGGATCGAGAAGTCCTGTGTCCGATCGCGTTCACCACGTTCTCCGAGCGTGATGTAAAGGTGCCCGTCGGGTGAAAAGACAAGCCTAGAGCCAAAATGTCGTCCGCCGTGGCTCTTAGGAGCCTGGCGGAAAATGACCTCGACGTTGCTGAGAGAATTTTTGCTTCGATCCAGTATTGCGCGCGCAACGGCTGTCCCGGCACCACCTTCGCCAGGCTCGGCGTACGAAAAGTAAATCATGTTGTCGTTTTCAAAGTCCGGACTGATCGCGACATCAAGCATCCCACCCTGGCCAGATGTATAGGCTTCAGGGGTGTTTTTTAACGGGAGCGCAATTTCACCATCAGCGGAAACCAACCGCAATGTACCAGGGTCTCTCTCGCTCACAATCATTGTGCCATCGGGAAGGAACGCCAGCCCCCAAGGGTGATCAAGGCCATCAGCAATAATATTCAGTGCGACCGCGTCGTTTTCCGTTTTATAGGTCTGGGCCGTGGCAGGCTGAGCCGCAAACGCAAGCAGGGTAAACACGAGTAATATATGGCGCATAAAAGCCTCCAAGCCTAAAATATTAAACCTAGTCGTATTGTAACTGATACGTTGTCTGCTGGTGCCTTGGTTCACGTGGTAAAATCTATACTTCCGTCTGCCGTTGGGAACGCACTATTAAATGCCCGGTGTCTCATTTTACGCGACACTTTCAGCGACGCGCGCCCGAAGCCATTTGTTTAGTGGGTCACGATTCAACCGTTTTGGCCAAAGCTGGATGATACTGTGTGGTGGTGCTGCAAACGGCAATGGATATGTAACCAATTTATTATCGTGCTCCAATGTCTTGGCGATACGACCGGGCAAAGTCGAAATCATCGACGTTCCGCGTATGATCGGTGGGATTGCAAAAAAATGTGGAACTGCATGCTGCACTGTTCTCGTCAAACCAAGATCGGCCAGATGATCATCGATCCAGCTCTTGGAACTGCCATTCGCTGCCATGATCACATGCGGGAATGCGACATATTGTTTAAGCGTCAATCTGCCTTTGATTGATCGATTATCCGCAGCGGCGACGACTCGCGCATCCTCACGAAACAAAACCTCCGCGTTGGTCCAGCCCGGGCGGTCGCTATCTATTGTGATTGAAAGATCGATGTTGCCAGCGCGTAGATCGTCATACTGTGAACCATGCGCATAATGACGCGTTTTGAGTCTTACCCCCGGTGCGACTTTGGCAATGAGACCAATAAGTTTGGGTAAGATAACCGATGCACCGTAATCATTCATACCAAGCGTGAATGTCCGCTCCAACGTCTCCGGTCGTAGCGCTGTCGTTGAGACCATACTGTCCTGCAATTGCTTAAGGCCTGGATAAATACGCGCGTAAAGATCTTCAGCGAGCGCTGTTGGTGTCATGCCTCCTTGGGATCGGATGAAAAGTTCATCGGCAAAGATCATGCGTAACCTTGCAAGTGCATGGCTCAAACCAGGTTGCGTGATGCCGAGCCGGTCGGCAGCAGCGGTGATTTGACGCTCTTCGTAAATTGCCAACATCGCCTTTAGCAAGTTCAGATCAAAAGCATCCAGATTGAAATCATTATTCATTTAATAATGATAACTATATTTTTTATTCATTGGTAAATTTAATTTCGATCGCTGATCTTAACGAAAATATCGATGTATAAATTTGACAAGGAGAACACAATGGGGTCGTTAATCAAAAGGATTAGGTTCTTCCCGATGGTGGCTTTGTTCACACCTTTATTGGGCATGCTTATGGCCTGTGCTGGCACATCTCAAAGTACGGATATATTAGCTCACGATATGTCCGGTACAGGCGATGAAAAGGTCATAATCCTTCACGATTGGCTCGGTGATCGACACAATTACGATGACGCTCGTGCATACTTGGATACTGATAATTTCACCTATGCATTTGTTGATCTCCGCGGCTACGGTGGGTCTATTGGCATGGAAGGTAATTTCACTGCTTCCGAGGCTGCCGCAGACACTCTACGCCTCGCCGATCATTTAGGTTGGCAACGGTTTCACATAATCGGCCATTCAATGACGGGTATGGTCGTGCAACGTGTTACTGCTGATGCGCCGGCGCGCGTGATATCTGTGGTCGCAGTAACTCCAGTTGCAGCAAATGGTATGCAAACTGACCCCAAGACACGGGCTTTCCTTGAGGGAATAGCAAGAAATACTGAAGTTACACAGCAAGGAATCCAAGTGCTTACCGGTAAGCGTTTATCCAAAACCTGGGCATCATTTAAAGCTGCACGTGCGATGTCATCCAGCACCGAGGCTGCTCGACTAGGCTATCTCGACATGTTTGATAAAGAGGATTTTCACAAGGATGTTGAAGGCCTAGATGTGCCGGTCACAGTGATTCTGGGTGAGAATGATTTGCCGTTTTTTCAGCCTGACTACATCAAAAGTACATTTGGTAAATGGTACTCAAATCTGAAAATTGTGATGAGTGAGAACGCCGGTCACTATGTCATGCAGGAAACACCAGTTTTCTTTGCAACGGTCGTCGATGCACACCTTAAGGAAAACATGTTAAAGTGAAGAAGACGATATACAGCAGGCGGCAAGTACTCGGCTTTATCTCGGCGAGTCTATTAACGGCTAACGTCCCACTGTTCGCGCAGGCAGAAAATATCCCTGTGATACGTGAACATGACATGGTCGTGGCGATGGTCGAAAAGGCATCCTCAGCGATTGCCAAGTACGGTTTTCCGAATGCATTGAGCCGAACCAAGCGAGAATTATGGAGCCGCCCTAGCTTTGGATTGTATGTATTTGTTTTGGATACTGAGGGAACATTGCTTTTGCATCCGGACAAGCGTGGCGGTCATCAGAACGTGATCGCCAGTCATGATATTCAAGGGACGCCATTCATCCGAAATATGATTCATGCCGCTACTGACGCGCATGGTGTTGGTGTATGGACACGTTACCTGTGGACGGATGCCAATAGTGGTGAATTAGGTACGAAGCATACATATTCAAAAGCGATAAATGGCATGATAATATCGTCTGGATACCTTGCCACTAAGGGTCTTGGCTCTTAAGTCGATCAGTACATTCGCCCGCCGTTTGGAACCTCTTTGTCTGGTGTCAGCAAGACAACATGGCCGTCTTCATCCGGAATCCCCAGCACCAGGACTTCAGACATAAATTTACCAATTTGTCTTGGTGGGAAATTGACGACACCCAGGACTTGTTTGCCGGGCAAATTGTCAGGGTCATAATGTTTTGTGATTTGCGCCGAAGATTTGCGCTCGCCGATCTCATCGCCAAAGTCCACCCATAGCTTAATCGCTGGGACGCGGGCCTCGGGATAGGGTTCGGCGCGCAAAACAGTGCCGACACGAATATCGACTTTCAGAAAATCATCGAATGACAGGTCCACGGTACTCTCCTCTTCAGCTTTGAGAGGAGGGTGCCAAACAGACGGGCAAAAGAAAAGGGCCGCCCGGTAATCCGGTACGGCCCTTAATCATCACTTCAGGGAAAGCGCGATTATTTTTTCTTAGCAGCTTTGAGAACAGTCTTTTTGACTTCTTCAAGAGCTTCAACAACGCGTGTGTTCATTGCGTCAGTTGCTTCTGTGTTTGACTTAGTCATCAGACCAGCCAACTCACGTGTGTTGTCGACGGACTGAACAAAAGCACCTTTGAGCATGTCAGCTTGTGCAGCTGCTACAGCTTGTGGATTATCGATCTTCGAAAATGTTTCGTTCATTTTAGAAGCGTCTTCGATTGCCTGCTGAACCATTTCAGATTGGCGCTTAGCAAGTGCCTGTGCACCTTCGACAGCGAGCTGGCTAACAGCTGTGAATGCGTCGAGATTTTTCTTCTGAAGCTCAACGATTGCGTCGAAGTCAAATTTAGGAACGTCTGTTGAACCAGCAGCTTTTGCGAACTCATCAGCCATTTTCTTTGGATCGAAATCGCCCATGATTTTCTTAGGGTCGAATTGAGTCATCATCTTTGAGTATTCTGCGAAGAAAGGGTTAGATTTCTCAGCCATTTTCATAAAATCTGCATACATCGGTTTATCTCCAGTTTTGTGGTTGGATGCCGTGCATCCATTTAATTTCTGTATTGCCTGGCGCGATAAGATTTTTATTGCGCTGCAACATAACCACAATATGCGTTAGCAAGTGCAGCATGTCAATAGTTTTTTGTGCAGTGCACAAAAATAATTTCGCACATGCAATATACGGAGAAAATCCCGGATTTATGCGGCTTCTGGCTGGCCTGCATTGACTTTTGAGGTGCGTGCGACAAAATTTTCAGCACGCCCGAGGTCTTTGTCGAGGGTCGACATTGTTCGCGATAGCCCTTCATCCTCATCTTTTAGCCATGTCTTGAAAGCGTTCAGATGAATGGCGCCCAAGACCTTTGTTTTAATGACACCACTGCAGCCGGCGGTCGATACCCCCGCGGCCTCAAGGCTCAAAGACATAGATTTAAGAAACCGTTTTCCCAGGCATGCTGCGGAAATAGGGTCGCTTCTGAGGTCTGACGTTATAGAAGCCATTGCTGAGCGATGGTCCGCCATGACATCAAAGCGGCGCATCAGGACATCAAACAACTTGTCCTTGGTTGTGCCATCGAGCGGATCGTCTTCCAGGCTGAGCATGACGGTCACATCGATGCGATCCGAAATTGCGATCAGAATGTCGAGTTTACTCGAATGGTTCAGCAGGGCATCGCCAATAGGTACGCCTGCATGTGCCGCAATTTTCGCAAGGGAGATATCCCGCCAGCGTTCTGTTGCCGCCAGGTCAAGCGCCGCATCAATCATTCGCTCTGACGTGGAACGCGTGTCCTTTGATTTGGAAGTTCCCTTTTTCGACGTGGATTTCTTTGTTGCAGCCATGAAATTTCTCCGCCATTGAGCCAAGGATATCTGTCTAGCAGTTCCTTAGTATATAAAATGGGGCGAGATTCGTTAACCCGCAAGTTCGCGGGAACGTTTTGTCGCTTGCGCAATGGCCTCGGTCATGAGTGGTTGCAAAGCATCTTCAGCCATAAGAACGCGCAAGGCTTCTGCTGTTGTACCGCCGGGACTTGTGACGTTTTTCCGCAATGTCGCGGCTTCCTCGCTGGCTTGATACAATAGCTCACCCGCACCAGCCACCGTTGTTCGGGCCAATTGCATGGCAAGCTCTTCAGGCAAGCCGGCCTCAACACCCGCCTTTGCCATTACTTCGACCAGCAAAAATACATAAGCCGGGCCGCCTCCGGAAAGAGCCGTCACGGCATCAATCTGTGCTTCATCATCGACCCAGGCGACAACACCAACGGCCTGTAAAAGCTCATCAGCCCAGTTGCGCTGGGCGGAGGTGACATGATGGTTGGGGCAACCCACAGTGATCCCGCGCCCAACCGCTGCAGGCGTATTCGGCATCGCACGCACAATCGCTGAATTGTCACCAAGGTGCTTTTCAAAGTAGGTAATGGTTTTGCCCGCCGCGATGGACACGAATAAGCAGTCAGGTCCGTTAAATTGGGCGTACGCCCCAATCGCGGCATCCATCATTTGCGGTTTTACAGCGAGAACGATGGTTTCTGGTTTCAGGTTGTCCGGCAGAGCTGCAGCGTCAGTCACGACGGCGACGCCATAGGTATCTGCGAGTGCTTTGCCGGTTGCCTCGAACGGTTCGACAACAATGACGTCTTTGGGGGTGAGGCTGTTCTTTAACCATCCAGCCAACATCGCTTCGCCCATCTTGCCGCCACCGACAAGAAGTAGTTTTACAGACATCTTACTTCTAGCCCTATGCTTCGCCGACAGTCTCGATCATCGCAGCAGCAATAGCGTCATTCGCAGTTTTGCCGCCCCAGATCACATATTGGAAGGCAGGGTAGAATTTTTCGCACTCAATCAGTGCGGTCTCCACCAAGTCTTCCATTTGCTCCAATGTTGGCTCTAGTTGACCGCGCATTGGTAAAGCATGGCGGTACATCGGCAGACCTTCGTCTGTCCACATACCGAAATGTCCCATCCAAAGACGCTCATTCACTTCGGCCAGCAATTCAAACACAGGTGTGCGACGATCACCGGGGACGCGCATATCGAACGCGCAGGTGAAGTGCATCGCACCAACATCATCATTCCAGGCGAAAAAAAGACTGTAGTCGCACCAATCCCCAGGAACCTGAACAGCCATTTCCTGATCACTTCGGCGATCGAATGTCCAATCGTTATATTCGACAATCTTCTCGACGATATCCAAAGGGTTAGCGAGAGTCTCTTCGCGGGATATTTCCATAGTACGCATGGGATCTCCTCTCATGCCCGGCAGGCGTGGTATTAGGATCGGATGACTCGCAGCTACTATACCTAGTGGTAATTACTAGATATGGCGAAACTCACCAGACCACCTACAAGATTTACCCTGCACTATGTTGGAATCCCACGCAAGAAGAATTCCCGTAAACAGCACAAACTGTTGTGGATAATATTAAGATGACTACCTTAATTGGTGTCTTTTGCAGAATTTGAGTGAAGTTGGCCTAATCGAAGGCAGCTGCGCGCAACGCCTAAGATTTTGACGGTTTCGCCTTTGTTGCTTTTGTCGCCTTGGCGCGTTTTGGCTTTGGTTTGGACGCAGCGGCTTCAAGGGCAGCAATACGCGCTTCAAGTGCTTCGTTCTCAGTCCGTGCCTTGGCCGCCATGGCCTTTACGACCTCGTATTCTTCACGCGTGACGAGATCAACGGTGCTGAGGTAGCGTTCGAGGCGCTGGCGTACGAGGGCATCGATTTCATCTTTCATGCTCATGACAGTTGAGACGGCGCCGTTTGCAACGCGGGCGAGATCATCAAAAAGTTTGTTCTGTGTTTGCATGAATTCCTCCATCAATTCACGATAATATGGTCTTTTCGATCTGTATTCGCAAGCCGCAGAAGCTTGCCCGCGCACATAATCGCGGCCTATAAGAACACATTGCCAATGTGCATCTAAGGAAACGACATGTATGTAATTACCGGTGGCGCCGGATTTATCGGATCGAACATTGCCCACAAACTGGATGCGCGTGATGCAGGTCCTTTGGTCATCGTTGATCGCCTTCGTGAAGGTGATAAGTGGCGTAACATCGCCAAACGTCCGCTGAGCGATATTATCCATCCTGATAATCTTCATGCGTTTCTGGCGGAGAATGCGCGCGCGATAAAGGCTGTCGTTCATATGGGCGCGATTTCCGCGACTACAGAGCGAGATGCGGACCTGATCGTCGAAACGAATTTTCGTCTCTCCAGAGATCTTTGGGTATGGTGTGCCGAACACGATAAGTCATTCGTCTACGCATCGTCGGGGGCGACCTACGGCGACGGCAGCGAGGGATTTGACGATGATATGTCCAGAGAGGGCCTTGCAAAATTAAGACCATTAAATCCGTATGGCTGGTCAAAACTTTTGTTTGATCGATGGGTCGAAGCAGAACTTCGAAATGATGCACCGCGACCACCGCAATGGGCCGGCCTCCGATTTTTCAATGTCTATGGTCCAAACGAATATCACAAAGGCCGAATGCAAAGCGTTGTTTCGCAGATTCAACCGATCGCTGCACGTGGCGAGACGTGTCGACTATTCAAATCACATCATCCGGATTATGAGGATGGTGGTCAGCTTCGGGATTTTGTATCTGTAGATGACTGTGCAAAGGTGATCTCGTGGCTTTTGGAAACGCCATCTGTTTCTGGGTTGTTTAATCTGGGCACGGGTAAAGCGCGAAGCTTCGTTGATCTGGCCAAGGCTGTCTATGCCGCCATGAACCGGGAATTTGCAGTTGAGTATATTCCGACGCCAGAAGATATCAGAGAGAAATACCAGTATTTCACTCAAGCCAATATGGCCAAGTTAATGGGTGCGGGATACACGCAATCGTTCATGTCACTCGAAGACGGTGTCAGTCGCTATGTGCAGGATTTCCTGTGCGCCGATGATCCGTATCGCTAATAGCTGATGTTTTACGCGCTGCCGTTCCCAAACATTGACCCAGTAATTTTTGAAGTCGGCTTCTTTGCCGTGCGTTGGTATTCGTTAGCATATATCGCCGGGCTGGTCTTGGGGTGGCTGTATATCAAGCGCTTGGCGGAACGTGATCCCGCTGTCTGTGACGCGTTGGCTGTTGATGACTATCTGGTCTGGGCGACTTTTGGTGTCATACTTGGTGGGCGCGCCGGCATGGTGCTGTTCTACCAGTTCGATTATTACATGGCGAACCCGGCCAAGATCATTGCGGTGTGGGAGGGCGGTATGTCCTTCCATGGTGGCTTCCTTGGTGTTGTTGTCGCGACGTATATTTTTACGCGCAAGCGCGATATCGATCCGCTCAGGTTCGGTGATCTGGTTGCATGTGCCGCACCCATTGGGCTGTTTTTTGGACGCATCGCCAATTTTATTAATTCAGAATTATGGGGCCGCACAACAGATGTGCCATGGGCTGTTGTTTTCCCGACAGGAGGTCCCAATCCGCGTCACCCCAGTCAGCTTTACGAGGCGACTTTAGAAGGGGCGGTATTGTTTGTCATACTCTTCATCCTTTTCCGGCGTGAAAGTATTCGCCGTCGGCCTGGGTTGCTGATGGGCGTATTTGTTGCCGGGTATGGTATTGCGCGGACAATTGGTGAGGTGTTCCGCGAACCTGATACCTATATCGGTTTTCTGGCGTTTGGTACGACATGGGGGCAATGGTTGTCGTTGCCGATGATTGCGGTGGGACTGTACTTCGTTGTTCGTGCGCGCAGGCAGGATCCGGTCTGATATGTCGCCGCTTGCGGTCGAATTGAAGGCCCGGATTGAGGCTGATGGCCCGATGACTATTGAGGCCTGGATGACCGCCTGCCTCTCTGATCCTGAGCATGGATACTACATGACCCGCGATCCGTTTGGCCGCAAAGGCGACTTCACCACAGCGCCTGAGATCAGTCAGATGTTTGGAGAACTGCTTGGGCTGTGGGCGGGGGTTGTCTGCCAACAAATAGGTGCACCATCAAAATTGCGTCTTGTCGAGATTGGTCCCGGGCGCGGGACGTTAATGAAGGATGCTCTGCGTGCATTGAAGGGCGTGCCTGGGGCATTGGAAGCCTTTGATGTGCATATGGTTGAAACCAGTCCGGTTTTGACGGCGGCACAGCAACGTTCATTAAAGGACGCGCCGTACAATACGGCTTGGCACACCAACTTAGATACGATCCCAAAAGGCCCCACAGTGCTTCTTGCCAACGAGTTTTTGGATGCACTTCCAGTGCGCCAATATGTTCGGAGTAGTGGTGATTGGTTCGAACGCGTGGTGATGCTTGAAGAAGATCGATTTGTTTTTGGGTTGGGTGCAAAAGTAGATGCGACGATAGTGCCAGAGAAACTGAGAACCTCGCCCGACAACACAATCTATGAAGATGCGCCTGTCGTTCAACGCGCCGTCGCGGACATTGCAACGCGTATAACCGAAGAGGGGGGTGCTGCGCTCATACTTGATTATGGCTATACAGAGTTTGCAGTTGGCGAGACATTGCAAGCTATGAGCCAACACGCTTTCGCCAACCCACTCGGAAGTCCGGGTCACCACGATTTGACGGCACACGTGAATTTTGCGGCGTTAAAGGATCAAGCTGAGGCTGCCGGAGCCCGGGTTTGGGGCCCTCTTGAGCAGGGTGCGTTTTTAGAGCGTCTTGGCATAGCTGCTCGTGCGGCGGCCTTACTTGTAAACGCAACCAAAAAACAGGCTGAAGATATCGCAACTGCGCGGCGACGACTGGTCGAAGCCGACGCAATGGGCCGCTTGTTCAAGGTTGTTGCGCTCACCCGTGCTGAGGGTGCTGCGCCACCTGCGTTTGAAAGCGTCCGCTGGGCTTAGCTTGATTTGCAGCTTGAGATCCCAAATGGTGCATACATGGGACACCTGCGTGTAAGGGCTGTGACAAGTGGTACGACACCAACCCATCCCCACATTGCAAGTTCGTGCTGACTAAACAGAGCAAAAGCGATCAGCCCAAGGCCAATCACAAAGCGCAAAAGACGATCAATTCCACCAACGTTCGTGTTCATCACATTCTCCTACATATTCATATTTTGTATAATGTAGTGTGATGCACTGAACTTTGCTTTGATCTAAATCAAAACCGTTGAAAATTACTCAGCGAACTCTATGCGATCGACAAGTTCATCAAGAGCTTCCTGGGCACAGGCCTCATCAATGTCGCCGCCGGGCGCACCGCTTACACCCACAGCGCCGATTCGCACACCCGCAGCATTGATGGGAAGACCACCATCCATCATCATCACGTCATCGAGATGCATCAGATTGGCCGCGAGATCCGGGCGGGATGCGCGCAGAGCAGCGGTTGGTGTCCCTGCCATGATTGCGCCACGGGCTTTACCCGCTGCGATATCGAGAGTCTGAATAGCGGCGAACTGGCTGCGTAGGACGGCAATGATCTGTCCTGACCGATCAACAACGGCGGCCGTTACAGAATATCCTTTGTCTTCGCAGGCTTTGACGGTGCCATTGGCCACATCTCTAGCGAGCTCAGTGCCAATCGTCTTTACAGTCAACACATCGGCGGCATGCGCGGACGGAATGACACCGAGCGCAACAATAGCAAATGCCATAACAGCGTGTTTTAGTGTTTGATGGATACTTCCAAGCATAACGATCGAACTCCTCACCTGTATTTCATACAAAATTCTAATATATAACATATTCCTGTGTGCGAATATGTAAAGGTGCGTGAAGATTGCGTGCGCAAGGGCTTTCAAGGCAGCCCTGTTTCATCAATAATCACATCATGATTACAGCAAAAAATATTTCTGAAGAAACCGGGGTGCGTCATGCTTTCTTCACACGCCAGGGCGGAGTCAGCAGTGGCATTTACGCATCCTTGAATTGTGGTCCGGGTTCGTCTGACAAACGCGATAACGTCATTGATAATCGTGCGCGGGCAATGGCGGGTCTTGATCAGGAACCAGAGGCACTTGTAACCGCTTATCAATATCATTCTGCCGAGGTGGTTTTAGTCGACGCACCCTGGGAATTGGGCGATGCACCCAAAGCTGACGGCATGGTCACAACCCAACGCGGCATCGCGCTTGGCATTCTAACGGCCGATTGCGCCCCCGTGCTTTTCTCAGATGCAGGGGCAGGTGTCATTGGCGCTGCGCATGCTGGCTGGAAAGGTGCATTGGGTGGTGTTGTCGATGCGACCGTTAGCATGATGATTGATGTGGGTGCCCGAGCTTCGTCGATTGTCGCGTGCGTTGGGCCGTGTATTGGTCCGGCGTCATATGAAGTGGGCGCTGATTTCCGCACCTCATTCATGGAAGCCGGGTCGGGCAACAGCCGGTTTTTCGAGCCCGGTGTTGCGCCTGACAAGTTCCAGTTCGACCTGCCTGCATACGTAAGTCATCGGCTACATGAATGTGGCGTTGGTTCAGTTGATGTACTTGGCCTCGATACTTATGCAGATGAAAATAAGTTTTTTAGTTACCGGCTCACTACACACCGCAAGCAACCTGATTACGGCAGGCAATTGTCGGCGATCGTTCTGGAGAATTCATAATGGCATTACATTTTAGCAAACAAGAACTGGCCGAGCGTCGCCAGCGGACCTGTGAGGCAATGATTGCAGAGGGTCTGGATGGCCTATTGATCTTTCGCCAGGAAACCATGTTCTATCTCACGGGATACGACACTTTTGGCTATGTGTTCTTTCAATGTCTTTATCTCGGTGCCGACGGCAAAATGACACTGCTGACGCGTTCAGCAGATCTACGCCAGGCAAAACATACATCGATTATTGATGATATCCGAATCTGGATTGATCATCCGGATGCTCAGCCAGCAGTTGAGCTTGCAGATATTCTGCGTGAACACGGCTGCGCGGGAAAGCGGCTGGGAGTCGAGTACGAGGCATATGGGCTGACCGCGCGAAATGGTAAGCGTTTGGAAGCGGCTCTTGAGGGTGTCTGTCTGCTTTTAGATGCATCTGAGCTGGTGACCCGGCTTCGAGTGACAAAAAGTGAAGCCGAAATTGCTTATGTCAGACGGGCCGCCGAGCTGGCTGATGATGCTCTCGATGCCGCAATCGCGACAGCCGCTCCCGGTGTATCAGAGGGGGAAGTACTGGCTGCAATGCAGGGCGCTGTGTTTAAGGGGGGCGGCGATTACCCGGGCAACCCGTTCATTATTGGATCGGCGGAAGACGCATTGCTGTGTCGCACCAAAACCGGGCGACGTGATCTCAGTCCCAATGATCAGTTGAATTTGGAATGGGCGGGGGCTTACCGGCACTATCATGCTGCGATGTTCCGAACCATGGTGTTTGGCGAAATGCCCGATGCGCAAAAACGCATGTATGATGTTGCGCATGAAGCCTTAATGGCTGTTGAGGCGTCGTTAAAGCCCGGCAATATCGTTGGAGATGCATTTCAGGCGCATGCTGATGTGATTGATCGGGCGGGCATGGGACAGCACCGCCTCAATGCATGCGGATACAGTCTGGGAACAACGTTTGCACCGAACTGGATGGACTGGCCAATGCTCTATGCAGACAATCCGGTCGAGATCGAACCTGGCATGGTGTATTTCTGCCATATGATTATTTTCGATAGCGATGCCGAATTGGCGATGTGTCTGGGCGAGACTGTTCTGACCACGTCAGGTGCTGCAGAACGTTTGTCGCGATCTTCACTTGACCTGATCCATATGCCTTAGGTTCTCGCATGCCACACATGATGATTTTTTTGATAATTTTGATACTCGGCTTGTTGGCGACATGTGTGATTGGTCTTGGCACGTCGTAAGGGAATAATGGTGCTGCGTTCAGCGTCGATACTGATATTGGCAATTTTTATGCTGACAGGGTGTGGCAAATTGCCGCGACCCTTTGAACGTGATGTCGAGAACGCCCCAAATACACTGGCGACGAATATTTTCTTCGAGGGCGTTGAGGTTTTACCGCTTACAGGAACGACCCCGCCGATGGGAATTTTGCTCGCAGAGTCTGTCGTAAAAAACCTGGAAAGAGAATACGAGATCCCGGCCGCGGTCGGGGGGCTCGATCGAAGTCGATTTGTATTAAGCGGAAATGTCGTGACCAACGATGGGTCAACAGCCGCAAGAACACTTTATAGCATCGGTTGGCAACTTTCCGCCCGCGGTGAGGGCCCGGTGTCCACATTTGTTCAAGATGTTCCCGCAAGTCGTACGGAATGGGATTATGGGTCTCCTCCAATCCTCAAGCAGATTGGTACTTCTGTTGGCACAAGGGTCGCCAAACTTGTGTTGGGTGACAGGTTCAATACAGCCGGACAAGACCGGTTTTTGGGCCGGAATGGTGTGCTGATAGGTGATGTTACTGGTGCGCCAGGAGATGGGAATGCCGCATTGAAGCGTTCAATGGCTGTGGCCCTCGGTGGTGGCGGGTTGAAGATTGCTAGAAATCCACAGGAGGCTGTATTTACAGTGACCGCTGAAGTGGATATCGGCCCGCCTGAACAAGGTGTTCAGGCCGTACAAATTCTTTGGCTTGTGAAAGATATTGATGGCAAGGAAGTGGGACGTGCCGAGCAGGCAAATGCGGTTCCCGCAGGCAGTCTTGATGGTCGGTGGGGGCGCACAGCTGCGTTTGTTGCGGCGGCTGCCATGGACGGCATAATCACTGTGATTGAGCGCAATGATAAGTCGAAGCTCCGGGTGCCGGACCTAGGTTCAGGCTCGAGAAAACGCTATGAAGTTCCCGTTTTGCCCAAGCCGCAATTGAAGCAGATTCCGGGACGTGCGCCGCCGCCACCAACATAGATGCGCTTTTTGCTGAAAACTATTGCTGAGACTGGTAGATTCATTGTGTGGCGACATATTTCTCACGGCGGTTAGAAAAATGGCGATCGTACCTTCGTGTGCGATCTGCCAATCCAGCGTTGTGCGCGTTACTGAGCGCCGTTTTTCTCATCACGGCATGTGGTACGCAAACGCCGTCTGACACACCTCGTGTGCAGAATGTTTCTGGCGAATCGGCAGCGCGAAGTGAGCAGATGTCGGAAGTTGTCTTCGTGGTCCCGTTAGAAGGCGCGCCGACACAAACGGCACTTGTACTTGCGGATGCTATCGCTGCAGAAATCAGAGATACCAATCATCCGGCAATTTTGGCGTATGAGCCAAATCAGATGGGCGCGTCTGTGGTCGGTAAGGTTGTGACGGCGGATCAACGTGGAAACGTTGTTTGGCTAACCATAGAATGGGCGATCCGTGCACCTTACGGTACCCATGTTGCAACATATGACCAGAACGTCGTGATTGACGCCGGTATGTGGCAGCGTGCCGCACCAGAAGCTATAAATCTGCTGGTTGGAGATGCTGCGCCAAAGGTTGCGGAAATGGTGAATGCGCAAGTTGGCCCGCCGACTTTTGCATCAATGCAGCGGCCAGGAGAAATAAACACGCGGGCGCCTGAACAGGCGATGACCGAACCGCCGCAGATGACCGGTCCAGAGACAATTGAGCCAATGGCTCCAAAGAAAGTGCCAACAGCACCTCTGAGCCAGCCCCTGGCTCGTATCGCGGAACGCACGAACGGTCAGGTCGTCATGTCGCCGGAAAATTCAACAGCGACACAGGTTCCCCCGGTAACGGAGACACAACCCGTGGCAATGAATGCGCCGCCGGGTTTGCCGTCACTGCTGGAACAGGAACCGGCACCCGCATCATCGCCACCGCGTGCGCTGACACCGGGTGCTGTTAACGTTTCGCCGCCGCCGGGAGGAACGGCCGAGGCGACGGACGAGGATAAAGAGACCTTCCTAGAACAACTAAAGCCCAATATGGACGCCGACGCCCGGCGCGCTGGTGATGCCAGACCTGCTGGAAGCGGCGGCGCTGCATTTTCCAAGGTTCGCTGGGGGCAGCCATCTTTCTTGATCAAGCCGGTCAAAGGAGCGCCAGGCAATGGCAATGAGGCACTCACAGCAGCATTGAAGACGGCGCTTCGGGGACGGGACCTGACCATTTCTGAAGACCCTCGTCAGGCTGGATTCGTTATTCAGGGAACTGTCGATACCGGCGAGCCCACCAGTGGACGTCAATATATTCGCATTATATGGCGTGTTGATACGGTCACGGGTGACGAAGTTGGGAAGGCTGTGCAGGAAAATACTGTGATCGCCGGTAGTCTTGATGGCGAGTGGGGACAGGTCGCCGAAGTCGTCTCGAATGCGGCTGTACGAGGGATAAAAGACCTGTTTGGAGAGGCAGATGACCGGATAAGTAGCCGCCAACCCTTACCTGAGTTCCCAGATGTTCAATTGCCAGCTATTCCGGGTCGCGCACCCCCGCCGCCGTCGTCCTATTAACACCATGAGAAACCTGTCATAAGTTCGTCATCAATGAGTTTACATGTCGCGTTTCGGTTGATATGTTCCGCGCGCTTTTCCCAAGGCTTGGATGGATAAGATGAAAATCATTGCTTGCAACAGCAATAGACCGCTCGCAGAGGCCATATCGGCTTACGTCAACCTCCCGCTCACCAAGGCGAGCGTACGTCGGTTCTCGGATATGGAGATCTTTGTTGAGATCGAAGAGAACATTCGAGGCGAAGACGTCTTCGTGGTTCAGTCCACGTCTTATCCTGCCAACGACAATCTAATGGAATTACTGATAACCCTGGATGCGCTTCGCCGCGCGTCGGCACGTCGTATAACAGCAGTTATCCCGTATTTTGGTTATGCCCGTCAGGACCGTAAATCAGGCTCACGGACACCGATCTCGGCCAAGCTTGTCGCCAACCTGGTGACTGAAGCTGGCGCTGACCGTGTCCTGACCATGGATCTACATGCGGGGCAGATTCAGGGCTTCTTTGACATTCCAACGGATAATTTGTTTGCCGAACCTGTGTTGACCGAACACATCAAAAGCGTCACGAAAAGTGGCGATGAACTGGTGATTGTGTCCCCAGACGTTGGTGGTGTGGTTCGTGCACGTGGTCTTGCCAAGCGCCTCAACGCTGACCTCGCAATTATCGATAAACGCCGCGAACGTGCGGGCGTTTCCGAAGTCATGAACATTATTGGCGATGCCGATGGCCGCCACTGTATTTTGGTTGATGATATTGTCGATTCGGCAGGCACACTTTGTAATGCCGCCGTCGCGTTGATGGAAAAAGGCGCCAAATCTGTTTCGGCATATGTAACGCATGGCGTGCTCTCTGGTGGTGCGGTTGCGCGGGTAACATCATCACCAATGGAAAAACTCGTCACCACAGACAGCATTCAAGCGACCGAAGCGGTCCGTGTTGCACAGAATATTCACCAACTTTCAGTCGCTCCATTAATTGGAGAGGCGATACAGCGAATCAGTCAGGAAAGTTCAGTTTCGACCCTGTTTGATTAAGCTTAAAGAATTCCGGTTCGATGACGGACCGGTACCTCGGACGGACACCCCTGGAGGCCGTCCTAAATTTGTTGAGCAAGGAGATTTATGATGGCTCAGACACATCAACTAAACGCGGAAGTCCGCGAACGTGCCGGCAAGGGGGCCGCTCGTGCTACTCGTCGTGCTGGACGTGTTCCAGCAGTGATTTACGGGAATAAGCAAGAGCCGGTCCTGATTTCAGTAGATCCTGTCGATCTTATGAAAGAACTACAACAACCTGGCTTTTTCTCGCATGTGTACGAGATTGCTGTAGGTGGCGAAACATACAAGGTGCTTGCACGTGATCTGCAAGTGCATCCGATCAATGACTTGCCGACGCACGTTGACTTTATGCGCTTCTCTAAAAAGACGCGCTTGGCTGTCGACGTCTATGTGGAATTCATCAACGAAGATCAGTGCCCTGGCCTCAAAGAGGGCGGCGTGCTGAACGTTGTTCGTCACGAGGTTGAATTGCGCTGTTCACCAGATGCTATTCCTGAGTCATTGTCTGCCGATCTTTCCGGTCTGGAAATTGGTGACACGCTTCACATCAGCGGCATTCCATTGCCGGAAGGTGCTGAGCTGACGATTACTGATCGTGACTTTACTGTCGCAACAATTGCTGCGCCGACCATCTTTACTGAAGTTGAAGAAGGTGATGAGGACGGCGAAGAAGGTGCGGGCGAAGATGGCGAAAGCACTGAAGGCGATGATGAGGACGGTGACGACGAAGAGAAGTCTGAGGACTAATCCTTAAGGCAAACTCCACTACGGAGGTTTCTCATGTTTCTCGTTGTGGGGCTCGGTAATCCGGGCCAATCCTACACCGATAATCGACATAATATTGGCTTTATGGCGGCGGACGAAATCGTTCGCCGCCATGGCTTTTCGCCATGGCGTGCCAAATTTCAGGGCGAAATGTCAGACGGTACGGTTGGTGGCGAGAAGGTTATCGCTCTAAAGCCGATGACGTATATGAACGAATCTGGTCGCTCAATCTTAGCTGCCGCCTCGTTCTACAAAGTGCGTCCGGAAGATATTATTGTTTTTCATGATGAGATCGATCTCGCACCCGGTAAACTTCGCGTCAAGCGTGGTGGCGGGCATGCGGGCCATAACGGTTTGCGCTCCATTCATGCTCATCTGGGGGCGAACTATGCGCGTGTACGGATGGGCGTCGGTCACCCTGGTGAAAAAGACCAGGTTAAGAATTATGTTTTAAAGGATTTTGCCAAGGCAGATGATGCCTGGCTTGATCCGATGCTGGATGGTTGCGCTGAATACCTGAGCCTTGTGCTCGATGGGGATGATCCAAGCTTCATGAGTAAAGTTGCTCAGCGCATAACACCCAACCGACCAAACGCGCCGCACCCTAAGGTTGGCGACAAAGATGAAAAGGCTTAAGTGATGGGATTTAATTGTGGAATTGTTGGACTTCCGAACGTCGGTAAATCCACACTTTTCAATGCGCTGACTCAAACGGCGCAGGCCGAAGCCGCGAATTTCCCGTTTTGCACGATTGAGCCGAATACAGGCCGTGTTTCAGTGCCGGACCCGCGCCTTGATATCATCGCAGCGATCACCAAGCCGGAACGCGTTGTTCCGACCAGCCTGGAGTTTGTGGATATCGCGGGTCTCGTCCGAGGCGCATCAAAGGGAGAGGGGCTTGGGAACCAGTTCCTGGCCAATATCCGGGAAGTGGATGCGATCTGCCATGTGCTCAGATGTTTTGAAGACGAAAACATCACCCACGTCGAAGGTAAAATTGACCCCATTGCCGATGCGGAAACTGTTGAAACCGAACTGATGCTGGCGGATATGGAAAGTCTCGAGAAGCGCGAAGTGCCACTTCAAAAGCGTATTCGAGGCGGCGACAAGGACGCGGCGCGTGAACTTAAATTATGTGAACGTGCGTTGGAACTTTTGAAAAGTGGCCAGCCAGCGCGCAATCTCGAAGTCGCTGACGACGATAAAAAAGCGTTCAAGATGCTGCAACTTCTCACCAGCAAGCCGGTCCTCTACATCTGCAATGTTGAAGAAGAATCAGCGGGAGACGGCAACAGCCAATCGGCGCGCGTCTTTGAGAAAGCGGCGAGTGAGAACGCGGAGGCTGTTGTGATTTCTGCCAAAATTGAAGAAGAGATTGCACAACTGGGCTCTGATGAAGAAAAAGCAGAATTTCTTGAAACCTTGGGCCTGGAAGAAACTGGGTTATCACGGGTGATTCAGGCTGGATACCGCCTCCTTGGCCTTATCACGTTCTTTACGCAAGGCCCCAAGGAAGTACGCGCATGGACTGTCCGCGAAGGCGCAAAAGCACCTGAAGCTGCGGGGGCTATTCATACGGACTTTCAACGTGGTTTTATTCGTGCTGAGACGATTGCTTATGATGACTTCACATCGTTAGGCGGCGAAGCGGCGTGTAAGGATGCTGGGAAAGTACGTCAGGAAGGCAAGGAGTATCTGACCAAAGATGGTGACTTGATGTTGTTCAAGTTTAACGTCTAATGGGTGCGCAAACTTACTGGCTGTTTATGGTAGGTGCGATCTCGTTTGAGGTTGCCGGGACGATTTCCTTGAAAATCTCCGATGGCTTCACGAGGCCGATGTTTGTTGTCCTGACAGTTGTGGCCTATGTGGTTAGCTTCACATTTATGGGCCTGGCCCTGAAAGGGCTGCCGGTCTCGACGGTTTATGCTTTGTGGGCGGGTGTTGGGACGGCATTGGTGGCAATTATCGGTATTGCCGCGTTCGGGGAGCCAACAAGCGCCATTAAGGTCGCAAGTATTCTAATGATCATTATGGGCGTTGTTGGCCTGCATTTCGCGGAACGACTGGTCTAGTTTATTTGTCCGGACGATGAGACCGGCGGGTGACAATATAGGCGGCTGTGATCAGCATGATGCCCCCTGCAACCGTCGGTAAAACCCAGTCCTTTGCAATCCAGCCAACGAGATAGATAAAACTCAACATCATCACAAAGACGGCCAGGATTTTCGCGCGTATGGGAATGACACCGTACAGAAACCAGTCACGCACGGGGGGGCCAAAATGCTTATGCGTCCAGAGCCATGTTTGAAACTTATATGAGCTTTTTGAGAATGCCCAAAGGGCTATGATCAGAAAAACGGTGGTTGGCAGGCCCGGAATGATAATGCCGACAATCCCTGTCGCGACCATCAGCCAGCCAAAGCCCATTAATAGCCACCGCAACCAGACAGGCCCTGTCAGATCCATTGGAGGCAGTTCCAGATTTTCGCTATTGTCGTCTTTGATCTGATCCATGCTTTAGAGCATACTTGGCTGATCGCGCTAACGCGAGGACGACAAGGTTAATTTGAGAGAAATGTATCCAACGACACTTCCCTTTGGTGCTGAGATTGATCATGACGGCGTCTGGCGCCAACTGTTAACGCGCCTGAGCGGGACTGAACGGCGCGCCGCACTTTTCCTCGACCGAGACGGGGTCATCGTCGAGGAAGCACATTATCTGCGTCGAGTTGAAGATATGGTTTTGATCGATGGGGCCGCAGACGTTATCCGTGCGGCGAATACCAATGGCGTGCCTGTTGTCGTTGTGACCAACCAGGCAGGTATCGGACGAGGCATCTTAAACTGGGACCAGTTTATTGATGTGCAGGAAGCGATGTTGAATGCGCTCGCTGATCAAGGGGCGTATGTGAACGCAGTATTCGCCTGTCCGCATCACGGCGATGGGCATGCGCCTTACAATGTCAAAAATCATCCAGCCCGAAAACCAAATCCGGGGATGCTGCTTGCGGCCGCAGAGCTGATGCCGATTGTCTTTGAAGGATCATGGATTGTTGGTGACCACGCGGGTGATATTGGCGCCGCGAAGAATGCAGGCTGTGATGGTGGTGTGCATGTGCTCAGTGGGCATGGAGCCGAAGAGCGCGCGGGAGCTGACGCATATCGAACAGTTACATTTAATGTGAAACACGCAAACAGCATCAAGGAGGCGGGGCCTATGATCCCGCTGTTGAACAAAAAGTAATTAAGAGGGCAAAAACGAATGACTATGCGCGCTGATATCATCATTGAGAATGCGACCGTGATAGATGGGACGGGTCAGGCTGGCATCCTTGGTGGCGTCGCGATCACCGGTAACTCAATTGTTGCTGTTGGTGATGTTGAGGGCTATCAGGCGGAGCATCGTATTGATGGAACGGGCAAAGTCGTGTCGCCCGGATTTATTGACTGTCACACCCATGATGATCGGGCGCTATTGGACGACCCCAATATGGCCTGCAAGGTGACGCAAGGTGTGACGACAGTTGTTACCGGGAACTGCGGGGTAAGCCTAGCGCCGTTCGTACCGGATGAAAGCTGGGAAATGCCCGTGCCGATGGCATTGCTTGGATCAAAGCAGCAGTATCGGTTTCCAAGTTTTGATGATTATGCGAAAGCTTTTAAGCATGCAATGCCTTCAATCAACGCGGCAATGCTTTGCGGTCACAACACATTGCGTGCCGAAGCGATGCAAGGCGATGTCTCTAGGCCTGCAGATAACAACGAAATTATGCGGATGCGGTCACGTCTGAAAGACGCCATGCAATCTGGCGCCATAGGCGTCAGTTCCGGATTGATGTATCCGGCGGGGATTCAGGCACCGACATCCGAGGTGGCCGCATTGGCAGAAGAAGCAGGTGCCGCTGGCGGGTTGTATGCGACGCATCTGCGTGACGAAGCGGAGCATCTGGTACAATCCATCGAAGAAGCCGCCGAGATTGGCCGGGCCGGGTCACTTCCGGTTGTCCTATCGCATCACAAAGTCACCGGGCGTGCTAACTGGGGCGGCACCAGGGAATCCCTACAGCGCATTGAGCAATTGGCGGAAGGACAAACCATTCACTTTGATGTTTATCCATACGTCGCCAGTGCCACGGCCTTAATGGTGGATCGCATTTCTGTCGCCGAAAAAGTCTTGATTGTTGCTTCTGACAAGCATCCACGCACGGCAGGGTGGTATTTAAAGGATATCGCTGAAGAGTGGGGGATGTCTGAGGCTGAAGCCTGCGAAGAACTGATACCGGCGCAGGCGATATACTTTGCCATGGATGAAGAAGACGTACGGCGGGTGTTGTCGAACCCACGTGCCATGGTTGGCTCGGATGGCATCCCTGGAACGGATGCGCCGCATCCGAGGCTCTGGGGGTCATTTCCGCGGGTTCTTGGATATTACAGTCGTGAGGTCGGACTTTTTGGTCTGGAAACTGCGGTTCACAAAATGACCGGGCACACAGCAAGCGTCTTTGGATTTAATGATCGTGGTGTGCTGCGCAAAGGTGCTATCGCTGACGTCACTGTGTTTGATCCGCAAACGGTGCTTGATAGGGCGACGTTTGAGAAACCGACAACACCATCGGACGGCATTGAACACGTCATTGTTGGAGGTGAAGTCATCTTTGAAAATGGGTGCCACACTGGTGCGCGACCAGGCACAATGCTTCGACGTGAAAATTAACTCGAACGACTTTTCCCAGAACTAGGAAAAGTTACTCTAATGTTTCCAGCAATTTTATCATTAGACGGCAACGTTCAACCAAGCTCGAATAGTAAATGAACTCGTCGTTTGAGTGTGCGCCGTGGCCGTCTGCGCCGAGGCCATCCAAAGTCGGAATGCCAAGTGCGCCCGTGAAGTTGCCATCTGATCCGCCGCCGGTTTTTAGGTCCTGCAATTCGAATCCAATTTCTGCGGCACACGCCTTGGCGTGATCGAATAGCTTCGCTATCCCTTCAAATTTTTCATAAGGGGGGCGGTCGACGCCGCCTTCAATGACCAAAGTGCAGTCTTTGTCTTCAGGCTCCAGCCCTTCGACATAAGCCATGACTTCTTCGGCCGCTTCCATATCGGGGATGCGGAAGTCGACACTGATGGTGCATTCTTCAGGCACCACATTCGTAAGCGTACCCCCATTGATAATGCCCACCGAGCATGTCTGGCCTTTCTCATAGTCGGTCAATGCTTCGAGCTTCAAGATGATATGCGCCATTTCCTTGATTGCGGATCGGCCATCCATGTGCCGGGCGCCGGCATGTGAGGGAACACCTTTGACCGTAATCTCGTACTGCAAGCGGCCATTTCGCGCTGTTACGATCTTACCGCCTTCGCGCGCCGGTTCTGTAACCAGAACGTATTTATTCTTTTTGCCTTCCTCGGCGATCATGGCTTTGGAAGTCGGAGAGCCAATTTCTTCTTCGGGGATGTACATGAAGGTGACGGGGAGTGGGGTTTCCTTGCCTTCGCGAATAAGATGCCGCATCGCATGAAGTGCAATGTACGCACCTGCTTTCATATCATAGATGCCAGGCCCATAAACCTTGTCGCCTTCTTGACGAATTTTGAGCTTGGTGTCTTTGATGCCAATCGGATGCACGGTGTCCAGATGCGATAGAACCAATATGCCAGGGCCATCGCCGCCCCATGGGGTGCGTGTCCTTAAGATATCACCAAATCCATCTACGCCCGGTGTACGGTCGATGTTGAGGCCAAGCGCTTGTGCCTCGGTTTCAACCTGCGTCACCATCCCATTAACGGCTTCGCCATCATGGCTGGGGCTTTCGATCTCCACCCATTTCAGGACGCCTTCCAGAATTTCTTGTCCGTCTAAAGCTGGGAGATTTGATTTTTGATCACTCATGAAGATGCCTCTTGGTAAATGTGTGCTCTTTCAAACGTAGGGTGCTTGGATTATTTATCAAGATACCAGTTGAGATGAATAACAAGCATATGAAGGTAATAGAAATGGATGACCTCAGACTTCGTCAGGCGACGCGTAATGATCTTAATGCGATGATCGCATTGCTGGCAAATGACAAGTTAGGTGCTGGGCGTGAGGCACCGGGTGATCCTGCCTATGCGAAGGCTTTCGCGGAAATCGAAAACGATCCCAATAATGAAATTTGGGTTATTGAGAATGATCAAACGCCTGTGCTGGGCGTTCTGCAACTCACCTTCATTCCTGGCCTCAGCCGTTTGGGCGCAAAGCGCGCAATGATTGAGAGCGTGCGGGTCGCGGATGAATTGCAGGGGCGGGGTGTGGGTCGGTGGTTTTTCGAACAAATGATCGCGCGTGCACGTGACCGAGGTGCCGTGCTTGTGCAACTGACCTCGGACAAAACCCGCCCCGATGCCATTCGGTTTTATGAAAGCCTGGGCTTTGTTGCATCGCATGAAGGCTTCAAGTTGAAGCTGGATTGATAGCATCTAAATTTTTTTATGGATGCAAAATTAAATCGTGGGCATCTTCAGGTGATACGACTTAGGCCGGGTCAGACTTTGATAGCCAAGGGACGATAGCGCCGCGCCGCGACCAGTATCCTTGCAGCCCGTCCAACACAGGCCGGGGTCAAGATAATCGGCCCTGTTCATGAATACTGTGCCGGTTTCGATCTGGCGCCCAATATTGGCCGCACGTGCGGGGTCGGCTGTCCACAGTGACGCGGTCAGACCAAAATCACTATCATTCATAAGCCGGATGGCGTCGTCATCGTCAGAGACCTTCATGATTCCGACAACGGGGCCAAAGCTTTCATCGCGCATGACGCGCATGTCATGTGTCACGTTAGTGAGAATTTGAGGCATCAAGTAGGCACCCCCGTCATCCTCTGGGAATAGTTTGGGATCGATCATTGGAGTGGCGCCAGCTGCGATAGCTTCAATAGTTTGTGTGCGCACTTCTTTGGCAAATCTGACATGGGCCATCGGCCCCAAAGTCGTTTCAGTTTCTAATGGATTGCCGAGTTTGTAGCCGGAGACGATAGCAACGGCTTTCGCGACGAATTCATCATATAAAGCCGCCGTGACATAAATGCGTTCAATTCCACAACAACATTGGCCCGCGTTGAACATTGCGCCGTCAATCAACGTGTCCACGGCTTGATCAAGATTAGCATCTTCCATGACATAGCCCGGGTCTTTCCCACCAAGTTCCAGCCCGACACCCGTAAATGTTCCAGCAGCTGCGCGCTCGATCGCGCGCCCACCACTGACTGAACCCGTGAAGTTAACAAAGCCAAATGATTTAGCGGCAATCAGTGCTGCAGTTGTTTCATGATCAAGGAACAAATTCTGGAAGACAGCTTCTGGCACACCGGCATCAGTGAATGCGCGGACCATTCGCTCGCCAACCAACAAAGTCTGTGTCGCGTGTTTGAGGATCACTGTATTGCCAGCAATAAGCGCTGGTGCAACAGTGTTGATCGCCGTCATATAAGGATAATTCCAGGGTGCAACAACCAGAACGACGCCGACAGGTTCGCATTCAATCCGACGCTGAAACGCTTTGCTTTCCTCGACAATAACAGGGGCGAGCGCAGTTTCGGCAATCTCTGCCATGTAACTTGCGCGTTCGTTGACGCCGCCAAACTCGCCGCCATAACGCACAGGACGGCCCATCATTTGTGCAAGTTCGGGTACAATTTCGTCAGACATTTCGCCAAGCCTTGCAACACCGGCCATGACGAGAGCAGTCCGCTCCGCAATGGGGCGAGCAGCCCATGCTTTTCCAGCTTCTTTCGCGCGCGCTACCGATGCGAAAGAGGCGTCTAACGTTGATACATCACGTTCGGCATAGACGGCGCCGTCAATCGGAGAAATACAATGAATTTTCTTGTTCATGACAGCCCTAAATGGCGAGTGCCATACCGTCGCGGCCCGGGTCTGCTCCGCCGTCAATGCCGTCTTCGGTAATCCGAATAGCGTGCACGCCTGCAAAGTGGAAGCCCAAGGGATAGCGTCGGAACGTATACCCATCAGCTTCAAGTTCTTCCTGAACAAAGCGTGGAATTCGGTTAACGATTTCAATAATATCGCTCGTCGCTGAGAATCTTGGCGCAGCCACGGCTTTTTCGGCATCCATGCCAAAATCAAGAACGTTCAGGATGCCCTGAACAACGCCCATTGCAATATAAGTACCGCCAGGTGCGCCAATCAGGAGCATCGGCTTGCCATCTTTAAAAATCATTGATGGCGCCATGGACGTGAAGCGAGATTTCCCAGGTGCCAGCGACCCTGTCATGCCTGGACGGGGGTCAAACACACCCATACAGCCATTGTAGACAAAACCTAAGCCTTCGGTGACAACGCCAGACGGCATGCCAAGCGAATGGGTCATGCTGACGCAGTTGCCGGTGCTATCGATCGTGCAAACATGCGTTGTTTCTTTTTGATCTTCGCCTTTTTGCAAGCGCGGCACGTGAGTCTTTTCGCCAGATTTGATCTTGTCGGCCATCTCCTTAGCGTATTCTTTGGACATCAGCCGTTCGACCGGAATATCGACAAAACGTGGATCACCAACATGATTGTCCTTGTCCACAGTCGCGATTTTCATCGCTTCAGCGACCGTGCGGATGTACTCAGGACTATTATGGCCCATCGCGGCGAGATCAAAGTTCTCGAGAATATTCAACATCTGCAAAACCATAATACCGCCACCGGGAGGCGGGCTCGAGGCAACTTGGTAGCCACGATAGTCGGTCCATAGCAGTTCGGTATCTTCTGGTTTCGCGTTCTTCAGGTCCTCAGCAGAAATGAGACCGCCATTGGCCTCCATATCCGCAACAATTTTCCCGGCTATTTCGCCTTCATAGAAATCATCGGCACCCGCCTCCGCAATGCGCCGATATGTTTTCGCCATATCGGGGTTATGAAGGATATCGCCCATGTTTTTCATGGATCCGTCTGCGTTAAGATAAATTTTTGCGGTGGCTGGAGAGCCGCGCAGATATTCGATGTGTTCGACCCGGCCACCAGGCTCAACCTGTTCCCAAAAACGTCTTACGTGTGGGCGAATCATCCAACCCTGCTCGAGACAATCGATCGCGGGTTGAATAACTTCGGCGAGGCTTTTTGTTCCCCATTTTTCAAGGGCGGTGGCATACGCGCGCAAGCTTTCAGGGGTTGCGATAGACTGATATCCAACTTCGTTAACGCGGCCTTTGAGAATAAATCCGAAGCCATCTTCACATTCCTGGACAAGCTTGTCGGCCCACATGTCCGGCGTCACACTACCTGGTGCGCGCGCATGAAAATCGAGACATTGATGCGTATTCGTTTCAGGCAGGTAAACATGCATAGAGCCAAAGCCAGCAATGCCTGACATGAACGGGTCAACTGCGGTTTGAACAAGCGCGGTTGCAATTGCTGCATCGACGGCGTTGCCGCCTGATTTCAAAATCAGCGCACCGGCTTCTACCGCTTCAGGCTGCGGCGCGCACACCATTCCATTACTCATGGGTTGCGTCTCCTTCTATGTGATTGTTTTCGTCTTCTAGAGTCTTACTGAGCGTAACTTGGGTCCATACGGTCGAGCATACGGAGGAGGGCTTTCCATTGGATTTCAGAGGTTTCGCCGCGCGATGCGGATACTTCGAATTGCTGGGCTGTGTGCTCACATGTTTCCTCGGAAGGGATACGAAGCTCGCCGCCACCGGATTGCGCCATTAATTGAAGTTCGCACGCGTCATTTAAGCGTCGATGAAGAATGAAGGCGTCAGAGATCGTACGCCCAACTGTCATCAAGCCATGATTCCAAAGGATCATCGCGTTGAGGTCGCCCAGGTCTGCTGCGAGGCGATCTCGTTCATCCAGATTGTCGGCGATTCCTTCAAATTCATGATAGGCGACGCGGTTGTGAAAACACATTGATTTTTGGTTCAGCATCAAGAGGCCGTCTTTCTGTGCTGAAACGGCCATGCCTTCCTTGGTATGCGTGTGCATAACACAAACAGCATCTTCCCTGTTCATGTGAATGGCGGAGTGAATTGTGAAGCCCGCTTTGATATAACCAAACGGGCTCTCCATTATCTTATTTCCATCGAGATCAATCTTGATCAGCGATGAGGCCGTAATCTCTTCAAATTTGAGGCCAAGCGGATTTATTAAAAAATGATGGTCTGAATTTGGCACTCGTGCGGAGTTGTGGGTGAACAGTAAATCGTCCCAACCATAATGTGCGACAAGTCGATAACAGGCTGCAAGATCGACACGCATTTGCCATTCTTCTTCTGAAACACGGTCGCGCACTGAAGGTAATTCGAGGGTATGGACGTTGCTCATATTGATTTCTCCGATTTCGACACTAACCTAAGGTTCTATCATTGTTGCGCGTTCTGCAAGTCCCGCTCGGGAATATCCAAGGAGATATCATGTCAAACGATCAAAAAACTGCCGCATGGAATGTTGATCCACGCGACTATGTAAGAAGCCTTGATAATGCCTATCAGGGTGAGCGCTTGATCTCTCAGTACGTGACCATGCGAGATGGGATCAAACTCGCTGTAGACGTGCATTTGCCGGGGACGGAGGATGAGCAAAAGGGGTATCCAACCATATGCGTTTTCACCCCTTACTATCGCCGGTTTGCGGTCAACGAAGAGACCGGGTCAAACGTCGATTCATGTCCGACAATTGCATTCTATCGGGATAACTTTGTGAAACGTGGTTACGCACTTGTTTGTGTCGATGTACGCGGATCAGGTGCCAGTTTTGGCTGCAGAGACGGATTCCGTTCGCCCGCTGAACGGCTCGATCATCACGATACAGTAGACTGGGTTGTTGATCAGTCATGGTGTGACGGAAATGTCGGCGCGACAGGTGTTTCCTACCCAGGTGCCGCGTCAGATTTTCTTGCTTCAACGTGCCACCCAAATGTGAAAGCCGTGGCACCGTTGTTTGCTGTGTGGGATACATGGTCCAACCACATATACCCTGGTGGCGTTCTGCTGACGTGCGTAACTCGAAATTACGGACAACTTGCAGATTCTCTCGATCTTGATCGACGCGACCTGATTCCTGATTACGCATATTTCAAAAACGATGCATTAGAAGGGCCGGCACCGGTCGATGACGATACAGATGGTAGTATGGTCGCAGCGGCGCTTGAGGAGCATGCTGCGAACTTCAACATGCAGGACTTTGCGCAACAGTTTCGATTTCGTGATGATGCCCTCACGGATGATCCGGAGTATATCAGTGCGAAAATTGCACCGTATCATTACGCTAATCGTAAAGCGGATGACCAGACGGCCTATTACTCAGTGTCAGGTTGGATGGATGGTGGCGGTTATTCTGTCGGCACCATTCAGCGTCACTTATGGCTGAAGAACCCAAAGAATAGATTGATGTTGGGGCCATGGGATCACGGTGCCCGTGGTCATTGCAGCCCTTGGCGTCCCGAGAAGCATGGCGCCCAGCAACCATTCGTTGCTTCCGAGGTTCTCCGATTTTTTGATACACACCTTAAAGGCGTTGATGCCGGATTGGATAACGAAGCCAGGGTTCACTACTACACCATGGGGGCAGAAGAGTGGCGTGCGTCTGATGCATGGCCACCAAAGGCAACTGAAACATCGTTTTACTTTGCAGACGATGATGGACTCACTCCGACTATGCCGACCGAGAGCGACGCCAGTGATATTTATCAGACGACATACAGCAGTCGTACAGGTTTTCATACGCGATATGACCGTCTTTATATCGCAAATGTTGAAACGTATTACGATGATTGGGATGGCCGTGAAGATTTAATGCAGTCATATACGTCGGAACCCTTTGATTCGGATACGGAAATGACCGGCCATCCGGTTGTTGATATTCACTTTGCGGGCTCTGAAAAGGATGGATGCTTCTTTGTGTATATATCGGACATTCTGCCGGATGGTCGCTCGGTTTATGTCACAGAAGGCGTATTTAGGGCATTACACCGGAAGATCGGTGATCAACCGAACAATCTGCCCGTTATGGGGCCGTCACATTCATTTAATCGCGCAGATGCAGAACACATTGTGCCGGGGGAGCCGACATCGGTTTCGTTTGATTTGTTGCCGACATCATACCTGTTCCGTGCGGGGCATCGCCTTCGGGTATCCATTGCGGGGTCTGATAGCGATCACTTCACTCGAATTCCGGACGGGCGCCCGCCGAAGTATCAAATTTTTCGTAATAAATTAAGGCCTTCATCGATCAGAATTCCGATTGTTTGATCACGGGTATTGAATAATCATATTTCCTGCCGACATTTAAAGATGAAGGGACAGGTATGACTATCGACCAATTACCCGATATCGATCCGGCGTTGCAGCCGACGACAGAGGACATAACGTTCGATCTGAAGGCAGCGTTGCGCGCAATCTACCTGATCAGAACGCGTGCCCCGGAAGATGGATTTACGGCGCAGTCTTTGGGGAGTGAACGAACGGGGCATGCTGTTTTAATCGATGAGCGCGGGCTGCTGCTGACCATTGGCTATCTGATTGTTGAGGCTGAAAGTGTCTGGCTCGTGGATGCTGACGGTGCAGCGGTCGAAGGGCACGTTATCGGGGCAGACACCGAAACCGGGTTTGGTCTCGTACAGATGCTGGGTCGTCCAAAAAATTCACCTTTGAAGATTGGTACGGCAAACGATCTCGGTGTTGGAGATCAGGCGATCCTTGCGGGATATGGTGGATGCGGCCAGGCGGTCAGTGTCGACGTTGTGGGACGGCGCGAGTTCGCAGGGTACTGGGAATACCTGTTGGACAACGCAATTTTCACCTCCCCACCGCATCCATTTTGGGGTGGGTCAGCGCTTATTGGCATGGATGGTACGCTCAAAGGCATTGGATCGCTGTTCGTTCAGGAAAGTGAAGCCGATGGCGAAAATGAAGAGCCGCGCGAAGGGAATATGATTGTTCCTATCGATCTGATACATGGCGTAAAAGACGAAATGCTTCAACATGGACAGCGACTGTCTCCTCCAAGACCGTGGCTTGGCATGTTCTCGGCAGAATCATCCGGCAAAGTCATTGTTGCCGGTTTGTGGGAAGGTGGTCCTGCGGACCAGGCAGGGCTGGAAGCTGGTGATCTGGTTCTAGAGATTGCGGGGCAACCCGTTGAGTGTATGGCAAAGATGTACAAGACGATCTGGGGGCTGGGTGGAGCAGGCGCGACTGTCCCCATGACGGTGTTTCGAGATAAGCGCATTATCGAAGTCGATATTGAGAGCGCGAGCCGCAGCGATTTTTATAAAAAGCCGGGCCTGCATTAACGTTGATAGCGCGCACAGAGACAGTCCTGAATTCACTTGGTGGTGATGTGACGCTTGTCCATGAGGCCTTCGAAGATGCCGATCGACTGTTTCACGACATCGTTAACTCAACAAAATGGCGCCAGGAAGAAATCAGGGTCTTTGGCCGCAAGTATCCGATGCCACGCCAGACATTCTGGATGGGTGATATACCCTATTCATATTCAGGATTAACCAATTTTCCTGAGAAAGTCTCTGGTCCGGTTCGTGATATTTGGAGCCGCGTCGAAGAACTATGCGAGACATCTTTCAATGGGGTGCTGCTTAATCACTATAGAGATGGGCAAGATTCCATGGGCTGGCATGCTGATGATGAAAAATCGTTGGGATCGCAGCCGGTAATTGCGTCGGTGAACCTGGGGGCAAAGCGAAGATTGCGGTTTAAGCCAAGATCGAAAAACCTCTCAGAGAGCGTCTCGGTTGACTTGCCGCACGGCAGTGTTTTGGTGATGAAAAAAGATACGCAGACCAACTGGCTACACTGCATTCCAAAAACAGCAAAAGATGTTGGCCCGCGTGTGAACTTGACCTTTCGCTGGGTAAACGCGGAAAGCTGAAGGCTTAATCTTGCTCAGTTGTGAAGTCTTCAGCAATTTTTTCAGCGTAGATATTGAGCGTCGGCACGAGCGCAATGGCTGCATCAAGTGACATCCGGGCGGCAGGTGCATGAATCGCCAAACCGGCAACAACGTGATCTGGCGTGCTGTAAATTGGTACGGCCACACTAATAATACCGTCGTGATATTCTTCATTGTTGGTCGAAAATCCACGTTTCTTTGTCTCGAGACAATCAGCTTCTAGTGCGTCGATATTAGTGATCGTGTGATCCGTAAATTTCTCGAGATTCAGACGATCTATGACACGTTTGCGAGTCCGCGTGGGTAAATTGGCGAGAAAAAGTTTTCCGAGGCCTGTGCAATGAATAGGCACCTTGCTGCCCGGGTGAAGTTCAGCCCGCAAAGGGAAGTTGCTCTCAACACGATCCAGATACAACACATTGTCGCCGTCGAGGATGCCGACATTGCATGTTTCCGAAACCTTCTCAACAAGTCTGGCAAGGGCTGCATGGCGAGGTGCATAGCGCATGCACCACCCCATAACGTCTTTGGAAACGTCGAATAGTTTGGGGCCGATTGCATATCGATCGCGAACAGGTTCACGAAACAGAAAGCCATGGTCTTCGAGTTGTCGCGCCGTCCTATGGACGGTTTGTTTAGGGCGGTCGAGCGCTTCAGCAATTTCAGGGAGTGATAAGGGGCGGCCTGCTTCCAGAATGACTTCTACCAAAGCGAAGGCTTTGATAACGACAGGTTCCGATGTGTCAGACATTTTATGACTCCTCCCCCAATTTTTTAGACGGTATGTACCATTTATTCAGATTGCGGGAAAGTAGAATGACTGGCTTTACACGCCCAGATAGTTTCTAACGACTTCTGGGTGTGCATTCATGTCATCAAATGAACTTGTATGTCGGTTCATTCCTGTTTCCAGAATAAGCGCATGATCGACAAGAGTTGAAGCAAGGCGGTAATTCTGTTCGGCAACGAGAAGGCCAACATTCTCGGCACGAAGCGCAGACAGCACAGAACCCATTTTCTGGATAACAACCGGTGCAAGTCCTTCTGAAGGCTCGTCGAGCAAAAGAAACCTTGGGTTGCCAACAAGGGCTCTGGCGATGGCCAGCATCTGGCGTTCCCCTCCGGATAAAGAACCTGCAGATGCGTATTGGCGTCGAGCAATTTCGGGAAACAATTCAAAGACTCGTTTTTCAGTCCAGAATGTTTCTCCAGACGGCCCTACTTTCTTACCGGCAATCAAATTCTCGGTAACAGTCAGGTCTGCAAAGATGCGCCGTTCTTCAGGGACATAACCAATTCCCAATTGTGCAATCTGGTCTGTTGCCATCGTGTTGATGGTATGACCATCAAGACGAATATTTCCTGACCAAGGCCTGAGAAGCCCCGCAATAGTTTTCAGCGTCGTGGATTTGCCGGCACCATTGCGTCCGAGTAAGGCCAATCCTTCCCTTGGATCGACACAGAATGAAAGATTATCGATAACGCGCGCATGTCCATATCCGGTTGTCAGATTTTCAACTTCAAGCATCTGAAATTTCCTCGTTGCCCAGATATACTTGCTGCACAACTGGGTTGGCACGAATATTCTCCGGAGCACCGTCGGCGATTAACTCCCCTTGATCCATGACAAGAATTCGCTCAGCAAATTCAAAGACACTATTCATGTCATGTTCAGTAAACAGGACCGTCGTGCCGCGGGCTTGGGCAAGCTCTGAAATCAATTCCATGATTGCATGTCGTTCGTTTACACCCATCCCGGCCGTTGGCTCATCCAATAAAAGAATGGCGGGAGAATTTGCCAACGTCATCGCGAGTTCAACCCGCTTGATATCGCCATAAGCAAGTTCTGTGATGAGACGATTTGAGTGTGCTGCTATTCCAAGTTCTTCCATGAGTTTTTTCGCGTCGCCCTTATTGGCATTTGCTGCCATCAGTGCGACTTCGACATTTTCGAGGACTGTCATTGAGCGGAACGTCGCTGCGATCTGAAAGGTTCGGCCGACACCCAGACGCGCGCGGTGATGCGTTGGCTGGGTTGTAATGTCGATGCCCTGGAATGCGACGCGACCGCTCGAAGGTTTTATGATGCCACTCAGAAGATTGAAACAAGTGGTCTTGCCTGCACCGTTCGGGCCAATCAGCGCAACAATAGAGCCGGGATCGAGTGCAAATGAAACCTCGTTGACGGCTTTAAGTCCGCCAAAATGCCTGGACAGTGCGAATGTTTCTAAAATCGCACTCATGAGCTGGCGCCATTTCGAGAGGATCTAAATTTTGCAAATAGACCTGCGAGCCCATCCGGTGCGTGAATGGAAATTATAACAATTGTGGCTCCAAGCAGTGCGCGCCAGTAGGGCAATCTGCTCAATCCATCTTCCAGAAGTGCGAATACCCCCGCACCCAGGATAGGGCCTGCTGGCGCATGCAATCCCCCCAACAAGACCATCACCAAGGCGTCTACGGAATGCGGGATGGCAAGGGTGTCTGGAAAAATACTGCCTTTGGAAAACACAAAGATGCCACCGGCGAGACCCGCGCTGGCACCGGCTGTAATAATTGCGATCCATTGGCGGGCTTTGACGTTGATTCCGAGCGCGACAGCTCTCAATGGTGCATCTCGTGTTGCACGAAGTAACATGCCGTGTGGCCCAAGTGATAAGCGCATTAATAAGGCTATCGAGGTGCCGCACAGACCAAGTGCAAGATAGTAAAACATCGTTGCATCAGTGGCCCAGGTTGACGGCCAGATTCCCAAAATCCCATCATCACCACCGGTAAAATCTTGCCACTGGATCGCTGTTGACCATAGAATTTGAGCGGCAGCCAACGTCAACATCGCCAGATAAACACCACTCAATCGGATTGCAAACCAGCCGATAATGATCGCGCCAATGCCGGCGATTATCGGTGCGATGACGAGAGCGGACGGCATCGAAATACCAAAGGTCTTAACTGCCAGGGCCGCCCCATACGCGCCGAGGCCAAAAAACGCGGCATGTCCGAACGAGATCAATCCGCCCGTTCCCATCATGTAGTGAAGACCCGCTGCGAACAGGGCGAAAACAAAGATATCGCTCAGTAAAATGATTACAAAAGAAGGGGCTAGTATCGGCAGAATAAGCAATACGGTGATCAGCAATAAACCTGCGAATTTACCTGCGTCCCCGAACGTCATCGGTGGTGTAATCTCAACCGCGTTTGGTGTCGCAGCGCTGGGTTTCCCCATCAGACCGTGGGGTTTGAAGATCAGCACTATGGCCATCGCGGCGAAGGCCGCTACCAGTGTTATTTCGGGAAAGATCAGAATGCCGAACGCGTTCAGTTGGGCGATAAGCAACGCCGCCAGAAACGCACCGACGATGCTGCCCATGCCGCCAATGACGACGACAACAAATGCTTCGGCAATGATATTGAGATCCATCATCAGATTGACAGGTTGCCGTGGCAATTCCAATGCGCCGCCAAGGCCAGCCAATGCAGCACCAATGAAAAACGTAATCTGGAAGAACGTTGATGGTTTAACACCGAGTGTCTGAAGCATTTCCCGGTCTTCGGTGGCGGCGCGCACAAGAATGCCAAAGCGGGTTCTTTTAAAAGTCCACCACGTTGCGGCAAGGACGGCTAGGCCAACGATGATCAAAAACAAATCATATTTCGGGATAGGTTCATCGAAAACTCGGATCACGCCTTCAAGGCCCGGTGCCCGAGGGCCCAGTAAATCTGTTGGCCCCCAAATCCAAAGCGCCACATCCTGAATAATCAATACCAGTCCAAAGGTGGCGACCAGCTGAAAAAGCTCTGGGGCCGCATAAAGTTTGCGGAGTATGCCACGTTCCAACAACCAGCCAATGACCCCAACGCTAAGCGCGGACAGCGGTACGGCCCACCAGAAAGATACATGTCCGCTAATTGTATAGGCGATGAACGCGCCCAGCATAAAAAGAGACCCGTGCGCAAAGTTCACGACCCTGGTCACACCAAATATTATTGATAGACCCGCAGCAACAAGGAACAACGAGGATGCGCTGGCAAGCCCGGTCAGGAACTGCGCAAAATAGAATGCCATGCGACTATCCCAATCTGAGTTGCCGCGATTTCATCATCCTTTTGGACGCATCGCCTTCGCGTCTTTTGGAGAAGGCAGGACACTGGCACCGTCAATATACTGCCAATTTGTCATCTGGCCTTTGCCATCAATCACGTCTGTTCTTCCAACCCAGGACCCCATTGTCGCCTGATGATCGGCATCACGGTATGTGATCGTTCCCATCGGGGTGTCATGAGAAAGCCCCTTCATTGCTGAGATCAATGCATTCGTGTCGGTACTTTGTGCATTTTTGAGAACAGCCTCAACAGACAGCATCATATTGTAGCCGACCATTGACCCCATTTTGAGGGATTCGTTCCAGCGTGCTTCATAAGCCTTGCGAAACGCATTGTGCTCAGGCGTATCAATTGCATACCAAGGGTATCCTGTCACAATCCATCCCTTTGGCGCTTCGCCCTTCAGGGGCTCCAGATACTCAGGTTCACCAGTTAACAGACTTACGACAGTGCGGCCATCGAACAGACCGCGCGTGGTACCTTCGCGCACGAATGCACCGAGATCCGGGCCAAATGTGACATTGTAAATGCCATCAGGTTTTGATTGTTCGAGTGCACGTACAGTGACGCCCGCATTGATTTTAAATAGTGCAGGCCATTGCTCGTCAACGAACGTGACTTCGGGCTTGAGTTCACGAAGTACCTGTTTGAAAGCGGCCACGGCATCTTTGCCATAGGCATAGTTAGGCGCAATAGTTGCCCATTTCAGAGCATCTGTTTTTGCGGCTTCCGCGGCGAGCATAGCGGCTTGCATATACGTCGATGGACGAAGCCTAAATGTATAGTCATTGCCCTTTGACCAGACGATTGCATCGCTCAGGGGCTCAGACGCTAGAAACATCACTTTGTTCTGTTTTGCGAAATCAGAGACTGCAAGACCGATATGAGAGAAGAACGTTCCCGTCAACATGACGACGTCGTCACGACGAACGAGTTCTTCTGCAATCTTAACGGCGTTGCCCGGCTTGCCGGCATCATCGCGGCTAATGACTTCAAGTGATTTACCGTTGATGCCGCCGCGCGCATTGATTTCTTCTAGCGCAAGTTGCCAGCCTTTTTTATATGGCTCGGTAAATGCAGGAAGGCGCGTGTAGCTGTTAATTTCACCAATCTTGATAGTGTCAGCATTTACTACGGGTGCAAAAATACCAAGTAGCATCGCGATTGCGATGGCACGTACAAATATCATCTGGATTCTCTCTTTGTTGTCCCTTGAGACACGGCGATTGCGAACCTGACGGCAATCGTCTTGTGTGTAGAATGTAACGGCTATTCCGCATTTATGAAAAGAGCTTATTGTTCGTGTAACAAAGTTTTGGATATTAAAATGGCACTAATGTTGATGGAGAGGAAACAAGGGCGCCGAGGCAAATCAATGCAATGCTTGCGCTTGGCGTGTTCATATCCAAGATAGATGAAACAACATTTTAGATACGAAGGATTTGGTACTTATGAAGGTCGCTGTAATTGGATTGGGCGCAATGGGGATGGGGATCGCGACATCCTCGCTTCGTGGCGGCCTGGATACGGTCGGGTGCGATGTATCTGATGCGCAACGTGCGGCTTTTGTTAAAGCTGGGGGTCGCGCCGCTGTTACATCTGCTGATGCTGCACAGGACGCAGATTGCCTTGCGGTTGTTGTCGTAAATCAGGATCAAACTGAAGCTGTATTGTTTGGTGAGAATGGCGCGGCTGCGGCTTTGCCCAAAGGTGCTGTCGTACTTGGATGTGCAACCGTGCCCCCAGCTTATGCCCGCGATGTCTCTGCAAGATTGAACGCGCTGGGCTTGTTGTATCTAGATGCGCCTATTTCAGGTGGCGCTGTCAAAGCCGCAAGTGGGCAGCTTTCGGTGATGGGATCGGGCACACCAGAAGCCTACGCACGCGCTCGTCCTTTCCTGGATGCTGTTGCCGAGAAAGTGTTTGAGCTTGGCGATGAGGCTGGCCCAGGATCGACGATGAAGATGGTCAACCAGCTGTTAGCGGGTGTCCACATCGCAACGGCTATGGAAGCCGTCGCACTGGGCATCAAGTCTGGCCTTGATGCGGAGACAGTCTTTGAAGTGATAACAGGGTCTGCGGGTAATTCCTGGATGTTTGAAAATCGCGTGCCCCATGTTTTGGAAAATAACTACGCGCCAAAAAGTGCTGTCGATATTTTTGTAAAGGACCTGGGAATTGTGCTTGAAACCGGTAAACGGGAAGGTTTCCCCCTTCCTGTATCAGCAGCAGCGCATCAACAGTTTATTGCCGCGAAGGCGATGGGCCTGGGACGGGAAGATGACGCGGCGGTGATCAAAGTGTTCGCAGCGCTCAGCGGTATCGAACTTCCAGATGGCAAAGATAAGGACGCCTGATATGCCATATTTTGCGGCTAATCTGACGATGATGTTCACTGAGGTGGATTTTCTTGATCGCTTCAAAGCGGCTAAGGAGGCTGGTTTCGAAGCTGTTGAGTTTCTTTTCCCATATGCTCATCCGGCCCAAGTTGTCGCTGATAAGCTGAAGCAAAGGAATCTGACCCAGGCTTTGTTTAACGCACCACCTGGTGATTGGGACGCGGGCGAGCGTGGCATCGCAGCCTTGCCTGGCCGCGAAGAAGAGTTTCAGGCTAGCATTGCGACTGCGTTGGAGTATGCGTTAGCACTCGATTGCAGAACGGTCCACGTCATGGCGGGGCTTGTACCGACCCCTGATGACTATGCTGAAGCGATGTCGACATATATTGAGAATATTATGTACGCAGCGGACCAATTTCATCCTCATGGAATTATGCTGGCTTTGGAGCCATTGAATTCGCGGGACGTGCCGGGGTACTTGATTTCGAAGATTGGTGACGCTGCGGACGTGATCAACCGTGCAGGTCGACCCAATATCGGGATACAATTCGACTTTTATCATACCCAGATTATGGAAGGTGATTTGGCAAAGCGCTTTGAAGCGCATCTTCCGCAAATTGCACATGTTCAGGTATCAGGCGTCCCAGAACGCCATGAACCGAGCATCGGTGAGGTTAACTATGTCTATTTGTTCCAGTTGATGGACCGGCTTGGGTACGACGGGTATGTGGGATGTGAATATAATCCACGTGGGAAAACTGTCGATGGATTGACCTGGCTATTCGATTGAGATGATTTGTGCCTGTGAGGACCGAATGAATTTCGACGTTGAATGTGGATATCCACGGTCGAACCTGTATAAACCGACCTTATTAGATTTATTGATTTTAACCCAAAGGTGCCGGGGATAGCTGGCACTTTGCGTAACCCCGATTGAACGAGGATGATATGACTGAACGCGTCGAGAACAGTGGCCTGAAAATTGACAAGACATTGCATGATTTCATCGGCAATGACGTTCTGCCGGGTTTAAACATAGAGGCGGACTATTTCTGGAAATCACTCGCTGATCTGGTGCAAGATTTTGGACCGAAAAACCGCGAACTGCTGGTTAAACGTGATGACCTGCAAGCTAAGATCGACGCGTGGCATCGTGAAAACAGAGACAAGCCATCAGATACATCCGCTTATAAAGCATTCCTTGCCGAGATCGGCTATCTCGTTCCTGAAGGCGATGATTTCAGCGTATCCACATCAAACGTTGATGCGGAGATTTCAACAATCGCTGGGGCCCAATTGGTCGTTCCTTTGACCAACGCGCGGTATTCACTAAATGCTGCCAACGCGCGCTGGGGCAGCTTGTATGATGCATTGTACGGCACCGACGCTATCCCTAGCGATGATGGATGTGAGATCACCAAGGACTTCAATCCAAAACGAGGCGCGAAGGTCATTGCATGGGCGAGGAACTTCCTTGATGAGCACGCACCGTTGGCATCCGGGTCACATGCCGATAGCACGGGTTACAAAATTGTGGACGGTTCTTTGGTTGTGTCCCTCGCAGGTGGTGCCGAGACATCACTTTCTGTTCCCGAAGATCTTGCAGGGTATACGGGTGACGCAGAAAACCCGGCGACGATCTTGTTTGTGAACAACAATCTGCATTTTGAAGTCGTCATCGATCGCGAACACATGATTGGAAAAGATGATGCAGCAGGTATCGCAGATGTAATTTTAGAATCAGCAATCACGACAATTATGGATTGTGAAGATTCTGTTGCCGCCGTTGATGGAGAAGAGAAGGCGCTTGTCTATCAGAACTGGTTGGGCCTGATGAGAGGCGATCTTAAAGCGTCATTCCAGAAAGGTGGTAAGACGGTTGACCGGAAACTGAATCCGGACCGTGTTTACGCGACACCCGGTGGTGGTGAGATGACGTTGTCAGCGCGCTCGCTTTTGTTGATTCGCAACGTGGGCCATTTAATGACAACACCTGCAGTGTTGGATAGTGAAGGAAATGAAATCCCTGAAGGTCTGCTGGATGCATTGGTGACCACGACGATTGCCAAATACGATCTGGATAAGATTGGGGCGTTTCGGAACTCTCATGCGGGGTCAATGTATATCGTGAAGCCGAAAATGCATGGACCGGAAGAGGTGGCATTTGCGTCAGATACTTGCGCGCGCGTCGAGGACATTCTGGGTCTTGAGCGGAATACGCTCAAACTTGGCATCATGGATGAAGAGCGCCGGACGACAGTAAACCTCAAGGAATGCATCCGGGCCGCAAAGGAACGTATTGTATTCATCAATACTGGCTTCCTGGATCGCACTGGCGATGAGATGCACACATCAATGGAGGCGGGGCCAATGATCCGCAAAGGCGACATGAAGGCCGCTCCATGGATTGCTGCATACGAAGATTGGAATGTTGATGTCGGTTTGATGTGCGGCCTCAAGGGCAAAGCACAAATTGGCAAAGGCATGTGGGCGATGCCTGATCTGATGCACGACATGCTGGAAACCAAGATCGGTCATCCGAAAGCTGGTGCCAATACGGCTTGGGTCCCGTCACCAACTGCGGCAACTTTGCACGCTACACACTACCATCAGGTTGTGGTATCGGACATTCAGGAAGAGTTAAAATCACGTCCGCGCGCGAGCCTGGATGATATCCTCTCTTACCCGGTCGCGGAACGTCCGAACTGGACCCCCGAGGATATTCAGGCAGAACTGGATAACAACGCGCAAGGTATCCTTGGGTATGTTGTTCGCTGGGTCGATCAGGGTGTCGGATGCTCGAAGGTGCCAGACATCAACAACGTTGGGCTCATGGAAGACAGAGCCACTCTGAGGATATCTGCACAGCATATCGCGAACTGGTTACATCATGGCATCTGCACAGAACAGCAAGTCATGGAGACGATGAAGCGTATGGCGGCTGTTGTTGATGGCCAGAACGCAAGTGATGATGCTTATGTGCCGATGGCACCTGGGTTTGATGGGATTGCCTTCAAGGCGGCGTGTGACTTGGTGTTCAAAGGAAAAGAACAGCCAAGCGGTTACACCGAGCCATTGTTACATGCGCGGCGTCTTGAACTCAAAGCAAGCTAGACAGTTTTAATATTCCGAATTGAACAAGCTGGGCATATTGTCCGGCTTGTTTGCCATTACGGTCAACGACAGGTTTTTGGTGTTGATGAAAGGCTTGATCTTCTGAGCCCGAACCAGCGGATAGGCTGCGTTGTACACGTAAAGCTAATATGCAGCGCTTCATAGATTTCGTGTAACACGGCTTCGGCCCTTTTCCCGTTGTAAATTTGAACGTCACCCTAGCGATACATTTTGTATAAACAAAATAGATTGTTATTATGAATTCAATAGGAATTGCGGATGTATGGGTGTCATGAATTTACGCGATCTTGAATACGTTGTCGCTGTTGCCGAGGAGTCTCATTTTGGGAGAGCTTCGGAACGATGCAATGTTTCTCAACCTGCTCTTAGTGGGCAGATCAAAAAGCTTGAAGATCAATTGGGTGTCGCGTTGTTTGAGCGCACGAACCGCCGTGTCGCCGTGACCCCCATCGGTGTTGACGTTGTCGAAAAAGCGAAACGATTATTGATGATTGCCGAAGAGATCAAGTTATCGGCTGCGGCATATACTGATCCATTGGCAGGTAGCCTGAGGTTGGGTGTGATTCCGACAATTGGACCCTATCTGTTGCCTGACATTTTGAAACCGTTGAAGTTGGCCTTACCAAAGGTGCAACTGACACTTTGCGAAGACCAGACAGCTAATCTTGAGCGTCGACTATGTAACGGTGATATTGACGCTGCGATAACCGCGACGGATGTTCAAGAATCAGGTCTCAGTGAAATCCCGCTATATGACGAACCATTCCGTGTTGCGCTGCCCGAGGGTCATGCATTGGAGCAATCAAAGGAAATTGACGTCACACGTATAGATACATCTGAATTGCTATTGCTCAAAGACGGGCATTGTCTGAGTGATCAAGTCGCGAAGTTGTGCGGTCTTGCCCGTGCAGCAAATGCGCGAGGCGTGGACACCCAGGCGTCCAGTCTTGAGACGATCGTTGGATTGGTGGCAGCGGGCGCAGGCGTTACTTTTCTCCCGGCATCAGCATTGGACGACAACGGGGCGTCACGTAGAGGCGTCGCGATTAGAATGGCAACAAATAAGGCAGCATCTCGAAAGGTTCGCCTGATCTATCGTGATACATATCCAAAGCGTCAGGTTCTTGCGGCCGTATCCTCTGTTGTTTCGGGGCATTTGCCATACGGCGTGGTATCTGTGGCTTTGGATTGATACCTTTTTGGACATAGTATGACGCAGCCAATAAAGACGCAGAACTCAAAGGGGTAAAATGTCAGAAAATCAAGAAATGCTGGCCGCGATTGAAGCTGCAGAAAGCTTTATGGATGATCGTAACCCCGACCAGGTGATGGCATTGCTCATGCCGTTTGCTCAACAAGGGATCACCGGACGCGGCCTCTGGCTTGTTGCCCGCGCGATAACAATGAATGGCGACCCCGTTCAAGCAATCGCGCTATACCGTGAAGCCTTCAAGCACGATGCGACGCTTCCGTTTATTGATGTGCGCGTGGATGATATCGAACTTCGCCTAAGCGATGTTGAAGGATCGAAATCCATCGTGGATTTTGCAGATGAGCTCTATCAGGATATCTACGAGCTAGGCCAGATGGACCTACAATCAGGGGATGTCTTTATCGATGTTGGCGCGAATATTGGTTTCGTTTCCCTGTTTGTTGCGAAGAAGTATCCGCAAGCACAGATTTTTGCCTTCGAGCCAGCACCGGGCACGTTTGGTGCGTTTGAGAAAAACATTGCGCAGAACCAGGTCCAGAATGTAACGGCACTGAACATGGCGATTAATGGAGATGGCCGGGATTTGGAACTCTTGATCATGCCAGGAGATTCGGGTGCTTCGAATGCATTTGGCACATCCGCACTCGTTGAACGATTTAAGCAAGATATGGGCGCCACGGTTGTTACAGTTAAGGCGACAACACTTGATCAGGCCTTTGAAGAATACGGCATTACGAATTGCAAGGTACTGAAGCTTGATTGTGAAGGTGCCGAATATGAAGTGCTTCGTGGCACGAGCGTCTTGGAAAAGATTGACCATATCGTGATGGAACTTCATATCAGCACGAACGATACAAAGACGACCACGCCAGAGGCATTTCGGGATCAGTTTATAAACGAGATAACTAGCCGGGTGGCGCATCCGCCGGTCATACGCGTGGCAACGATGGTTGGCGTCATTCAATCTTAGTCTGAAGAATTACTCTTTTAATGACGGGCTGACGGCAAGCCCAGCAGCTTCGATGCCGACCACAGCAGCCTTTTCATCGTTCCAAGAATTGTCGCCGCTAATTCCAACCGCACCGATGATGCTCTGAGATTTTGGATCGCGAATCAGCACGCCACCTGGAACTGGAACAAGTTTTCCGTGTGATGCCGCGGCGACAGCATTCAGAAAAGTCGCATTCTTTTCTTTTAAATCGCGGCCATCGAGGCCAAAACCCAGCGCCCCGTAGGCTTTGCCCATAGCAATCTCGGGCCGCAAAATCCCACTGTTATCGGCACGCTTGAACGCGACCAAGTGTCCACCTGCATCGAGAACAGCCACCGTAAGCGGGTCAAAGGCGTTCTCTTTTCCAAATGCCATCGCGCCATTTACCATGATGTCGGCTTGATCGAGTGTGAGGGTCACGACAACTCCTTAAGTGCAGTCGCGAGGAAGTCAGACGCGGCTTTGATGCCGCCTTTGGAATTGTCATCAATCATGCCCAGAACATCGAGGGCAATTTCCAACGCGCCCAAGCTGCCCAGCATCATTGGCGCGTTGACATGGCCCATGTGTGCGACACGGAACGCTTTGCCGCTTAGATCGCCGATCCCAAGGCCGAGCGTAACCCCCAGAGTGTTCTGGCAATATGACCGAATAGGCTCTGGCGCATATCCTTCAGCAAGTCGGAGTGTCGTCACAGATTGTGAGCGTTCCGTCGGATTGATGACGTTGAAATCGAATGTTCCGCTTTGGCGCCATACATCGACAGCCGCGTGGGTTGCGCCTGCGAGCAACGCGTGGCGCAGATGCACATTTTCCAAGCCTTCTTCCAAAAGCATGTCCATGGCTTTGCGAAGCGCAAACAGCAGATGTACAGGTGGAGTTCCACAGTACTTTCTGTAGTGTTCTTTCTCGTCTCGCGTATCCCATTCCCAATAAGAGGTTCGAAGATCCGCACTTTGATGGCGTTCTTTTGCCTTCGCGTTGGCGGCGACAAACCCAAGTCCTGGCGGTGTCATCAATCCTTTTTGCGATCCACCAACTGCAACATCAACGCCCCAGGCATCCATATCAAACGGCATGCACGCCAACGAGGCGATTGTATCAACCATCAGCAACGCATCATGGCCCGCGGCGTCCATCGCTGCGCGGATCGCTGGAATGTCATTGACGCAACCGCTTGCTGTATCGATCTGAACAACGAGGACAGCTTTGATCTTCCCGTCTGTATCCGCCTTCAGTGCTTCTTCGACCTTTGTTGGATCAACGGCACGCTGCCAATCTCCGGGTACACGGGCAATCTCTATGCCCATGCTGCGCGCCTGTTCTCCCCACCCAACAGCAAACCGACCACTTTCAAGAACCAAAACCGTGTCGCCTGCACTAAGAACATTGCAGAGCGCGCCTTCCCATGCGCCATGGCCATTGGCAACGTAGATGTATGTGTCGCCAGTCGTCCTGAAAATTTTTTGTAGATCACTCAGGCAACGAAGTGTGATATCAAACAATTCACCGCCACCTTCGCCGCCATAAATGTCGATGGCTGGACGGTGCATCGCCTGTAAGACTTCATCAGGTACTGTCGTCGGACCTGGAATACTAAGAAATTGCCGTCCACTGCGAAGCGTCATTGCCTTAAACCTTGTTTGATTGATCGTAATTCGAAATGAGTGCTGATCCTTCCCGAACAAAGAGGAATTGTCCAGAGAGTAACTCATAAAAAGCCAGAGTTTGCGCCTTGCGATTTGGACGCTAAATTAGAACACTGTCTCGAAGGGGGGGGAAGTAATGGAATTCGATTTCATCGTTGTTGGCGGCGGCTCTGCAGGGTGCGTCCTTGCCAATCGGTTGAGCGCTGACCCGCACCATCGTGTTTGTTTGATTGAAGCCGGTGGCGAAGATCGAAACCCATGGATTCATATTCCCGCGGGATATGTGAAAACAATGGTTGATCCTGCTGTAAACTGGCTCTTTGAAACCAAGCCTGAAGCGACCTCAGGTGATCGCGCAATTCCAGTACCGCGTGGTAAAGTGCTCGGTGGTTCCAGTGCTATTAACGGAATGCTTTACGTTCGTGGGCAGGCCCGGGACTACGATACCTGGGGGCAGATGGGTTGTCGTGGATGGTCGTACTCTGAAGTGTTGCCTTATTTCAAGCGTTCCGAAAATCATGAGCAAGGTGGTGATACCTATCATGGTGAAGGTGGGCCTTTGAATGTCGCACCCCCGACTGTCACATACGATACTCTCGACAAAATTATCGAAGCCGGAGGTGAGCTTGGATATCCCACAAATCATGATTACAACGGCGCCGACCAAACCGGTTTTGCGTATTATGAGCTAACGCAAAAACATGGGCGACGGTGTAGTGCCAAGAACGCATTTATTGACCCGGTTCGGGCGCGCCGGAAGCATCTGACGATTGAAACCAAGGCCTTTGCAAAGAAGATCCTCATTGAAGATGGTCGAGCTGTTGGCGTGGTATTTACGCAGAATGGTGAAGAGCGGACGGTAAGGGCCAAACGCGAAATTGTTCTGGCGGCGGGCGCCGTGCAGTCGCCGCAATTGCTGGAGCTTTCCGGTATTGGGCAGGGTGCGCGCCTGAAAGCGCTAGGCATTGACGTTATTCGTGACCTGAAAGGTGTGGGTGAAAACCTCCAAGACCACTATATCTCCAGGCTTACCTGGCGACTCAAGGGTCTGGATAGCCTCAACAGATTGACTCGCGGCCCCTTGCTGGTCCGTGAGGCTCTCAAGTTCTTGCTATTCCGCAAGGGCGCACTGACGATGCCCGCAGGTATCATTGGCGGCTTTGTGAAAAGTAAGCCTGACCTGGTAGATCCAGATATCCAATTTCATGTGGCGCATGCGACATTCGCGGACCCGCACAAACGGAAATTCGATAAGTTCCCGGGTGTCACGATTGGCCCATGTCAGCTGCGGCCTGAAAGCCGTGGCAGTATTCATGCAACAAGTGCCGACATGAAGGACGCACCGGAAATCATCCCAAATTTTTTAAGCGCACGAGAAGACTGTGATGTTCATGTCGCGGGGCTCCGAATTGGCCGCGCTCTCATGGAAACGGGAGCGATGGCACCGCATGTGGTGCAGGAACTATCGCCTGGTATCGATGTGAAAGATGACGATGCGCTTTTGGATCATGCCCGGCGAACAGGTGCGACGCTCTATCATCCAGTGAGTACATGTAAAATGGGCACAGATGAAAATGCGGTTGTGGATCCTGAATTAAAGGTCATCGGTATCGACGGGTTACGTGTCGCCGACGCATCCATTATGCCTAGACTGGTGAGCGGAAATACCAACGCACCGACAATAATGATCGCCGAGAAAGCCTCAGATATGATGATTGCAGATGCGCGTTAAACACTGACCTCAGAGTTTTTCGGCTGCTGCGAACTTCTCCCCCACCCATTCATGGAATATGCGTGTCGGCCGGTCCATGATCGGCGACAATGTGCCACCATCAAAGCCAGGCGCCGATCGCCCTTTTTGCATTCCCTGGACGGCGAACACGTCCTCCAGAAAAACAGTTTTCCACATTTTTGAATTGGCTTCTCGCATCCGGGACCATTCACTAGCGGTCATTTCTTCATCAGCGTAATAGATTTCGACATGCTCACGGGTTTTCGCATTACTTAAGGGTTCAATGCTGATGGCATAAAAATGATCCTTATGGATCCCAAGCAATGTATTTGGGAAAAGCGAAATATACTCACCCGCGGTATTCCACTTTTCAGATAATCCTTCAAATTCTGTAAACCGCCGTCCGGTTTCGTCGAGGCTTGGGGCATAAACACGTGTGCCCTGACCCGAGAACTGACCGTTCTCTTCGATGATTTCATAGTGGTCTTCCAGTTTTGAATACTGGTTCAGAGCGGGGTGCACCCAGGGAAGGTGATAGCTCTCACAGTAATTTTCGACTGCGAGCTTCCAGTTGCAATTCACTTCAAGCTGGAAGGAAGAATCTTCGCCGCCATGAAAAATAGGTTTGCCCATAAATTCAGCCCAGCGCGCTTCAACCGGGGCAATGTACTCTGAAAATTCGGGCCCATCGCCGGAGATATTGACGAAAATAGTATCCATCCAAACCTGACTACGAACCGGTGCAAGGCCAAGGTCTTCCTTATTCATATCCGGATGGTCATGGATGCCAGGGCCGCCAACGTGTGGTGTCGTTTTAAGCGCGCCGTTAAAGCTGTAACACCAAGAATGATAGGGGCATCGGATGACACCTTTGAATGTTGTCGGCTTCTCAACAAGCACCATGCCTCGGTGGCGACACACGTTTTCGAAAACGCGAACCTCTCCATCTTGAGTACGAACAAGTAACAGTGGACGGCCCAAAAATTCAACGGGAGATGCATCTCCCGGGTTGGGAATATCTTTCGCAAACCCAATGGATGCCCAACTTGAGAAGAGTACGGCTTCGTTCTCTCTTGCGTGGACATCCGGGTCAATATAATGCGCGTTGCCAAGCCCATGTGCGAGTTTGGATTGTTGAGGTTCAGATTTATCTGTTAAGGCCATGCTCTCAATCTCCTGAATGAGGACCGCCGTGCTAGCGAATAGCCGTGCGCATTTATGACGTTACACCCAAAATTCCGAACCTTTGATCTCGATTTCGGACATCGTATTGTTCCCGGACGACATTTTTCTTTGCCCGGGGCGACAGCATGCGTCACCATGCGCTGTGTTCATAACCAGAGGATGACGATGTCGCGGATTCAAGCAACGGTTGCCGAGGTTTTGCCCCTCGGCCCCGAAATAAAAAGCTTCAAACTTTCAACGGATGATTTCGCCTTTAGATCAGCAGCGCCCGGTGCTCATATTGATGTGTACCTGCCAAATGGCATGATCCGCCAATATTCACTTTGGGATTGGGCGGATGACGGCAGTTGGTGCGCAATTGGCGTAAAGGGTGAGGAAAAAGGGCGCGGGGGCTCAAAATGGCTGCATGATAATCTGAAGCCAAACGATCAAATTGAAGTCGGTGAAATTCGGAACAACTTTGTGCTTGATGAATCAGCGCCAGGGTACGCGTTGTTTGCCGGCGGGATCGGTGTCACCCCGATGGTTGCCATGGCGCGTCGTCTGAAAGAACTTGGTAAGCCAATGCAGTTCTTTTACCTCGCACGCAATGAAGCTGCAGCTGGTTTCGCACCTATCCTCGAAGACTTGAACCTTGGTGCATCTCTGCATCATCATTTCGATGACCGGGATGGACTCCTTGATATTAAGGGACACCTGGATGGATTGGACGCCGGGACGCAGGTTTATTTCTGCGGACCCGAGGGATTGCTGAACGCTGTTCTTTCACATACAGAAAATTGGCCTTCAGACCGAGTGCGCTTTGAGCGCTTCAGCGGTGATCCGACAAAACTGAATGCGCCGACCGATGGGTTTGAACTGGTATTGCAGAAAAGTGGGCAGACGTTCCATATCCCAGAAGATGAAACTATCCTAGATGTGCTGATGGAGAATGGTCTCAGCCCTGACTTTGGATGTATGGACGGCGTATGCGGAAGTTGTACATTGGACGTCGTCGAAGGCGAGGTGGATCACCGTGATGCGACAATGACACCGGAAGAGCATGATGCAGACGGCACAATGTGTATCTGTGTATCGCGTGCAAAAGGATCGCGTCTGGTCATTGATCTTTAGATAGGACGTCGTCTGGCGTATCGATGTCGGCAAGTGTGCCGGCGTCATCAACCGTAACCGCCTGAATACGTTCGGGATGCGCCGCTAAGATCGCCTTGGCACCTTGGTCTCCGGTCAAAGCTCGAAGCTGGTTCAGATATTTCTGTGCAAAAAGAACAGGATGACCGCGTCGTCCATCAAAAAATGGAACCGAAATATCGTTGCCACTTTGAGGATCAAACGCATCGACCAATCGAATAATGGTCTCGGGTCTTAGATATGGCATGTCACCTAGAACAACCAGGAACGCTTCCATATCTCCACTCAGGGCGTTTGCACCTGTTGCTAAGGATGTCCCCATCCCGGCCCAAGGTGTTCGATTTTCTATGTGACGTACATTGGTATTCTGACAGGCAGCCTCGATATCGGCAGCATCTTCGCCTGAAACAAGTACAATATCTCCAAGCCCAGCCTGACTGACACGATCGACGGCATGACGAATGACGGCTTTGCCATCAATCTCAAACAGCATTTTGTTTTGACCCCCAAATCGTTTGGATTGTCCTGCGGCCAATATGATCGCCGCGACGTTTTTGGGCGCCGTCATACTGGGAACCTCTGGCGGTAAACCTGAAGAACTTCGGCCACCAACGAGATCGCGATTTCTGGTGGGTTACGTGAGCCAATTGAGAGTCCAAGCGGCCCTTTGATGCGTGCGATTTCTGTTTCAGGAAAACCATCTTCAATTAGGCGCGCGATGCGTTCTGAATGCGTCACGCGACTGCCAAGTGCGCCAATATAAAACGCGTCGGAATTCAATGCAGCTGACAACACAGGGCCTTCAAGCTCATGCTCGTGAAATAATGTCGCAACGGCAGTCCAGCGGTCGATACCTTGTGGGCTGATGGATCGAGCTATTTCGGCACCAAAACTCTTACATTGGGCTGCTGTATCGTCTTCAGAGGTGATGACCGTAACATTGATGTCTGACGCACGGGCAATTTCTGCAGATGAAATTACAGCTGGACCTTTGCCAGCAATGATCAATCGGAGTAACGGGCGATAGAGACGATTAAACGTCTGACCCTGAAGGACGAGTTGTGCTCGGTCGTCGTGATCATCCAGAGATGACACGCGGCTCGATCCATCTTTCATATCGGTGATAAGTTGCACGGGTTGACGGTTTGTCATGGCGCTAACAATCTTATCGAGATTGCTCTCAGTAAAATGGACATCAATGAAGACATCAATCGCGCTGCCGCAAGGTAGGGCAATATCGAAGTAGGGGGAATTTACGCCATAACGGATTGAGCGATTTTTCCCTTCAATGATAGCGGCCTTGGTCTCCTCAACCAATGCGCCTTCGACACAACCGCCGCTCAAGAACCCTGTGAAGTCACCAGCTTCCGAGACGGCCATCTGGCTCCCAGTTGGGCGAGGACCCGTCGGCTCTGTATTGTAGAGTGTCAGGAGCGCAGCACGTTTTCCCTGCTGACGCCACAATTTAAGGTCACTCAGCACGAACTCGGAAAATCGACCGTTCATCAGATTATCCAAAGTGATGATTTACGAAGCTTTTGCATCCTCAATGGCACGCCAAACTCGCTCTGGTGTCAACGGCATATCGATATGATGAACACCCAGATCTTTGAGTGCATCACATACCGCATTGACGATGGCAGGGGGCGCTCCGACACAGCCAGCTTCGCCTGCACCTTTGACGCCTAACAAGTTTTTCGCTGTCGGCGCGTCCTCGTAATACCCAATTTTCATTCTAGGCATGTCGTCAGCTCTAGGCATTGCATAGTCCATGAGTGAGCCTGTAACCAATTGGCCGCTGTCATCATAGACGATGTTTTCCATAAGTGCCTGACCTATGCCCTGAGCAACGCCGCCCATGACCTGTCCGTCGGCCAGCATCGGATTGATAATGGTGCCGAAATCATCAATGACCCAGTATCCATCAACACTGATGACACCTGTCTCTGGATCGACTTCAACCTCGGCGGCATGACCACCATTTGGTATTGAGATAATCCCGCGTTCAAATACGCTGGAAATGTTGAGTGCACCGGGCTCAAGGTCGTCTGGCAGCATGTCTGGATCGTTCTGCGCATCAATAGCTTCGCGCATGGTCATTGTATGGTTGGTTCCAGGGACGTGGAAGCGGCCTTCAGAAAACGCGACCTTATCTGCATCAACATCGAATTGGTTTGCCGCAATTTTCTTGCCAACCTCAACAATCTCACGCGATGTTTGCAGGACGGCGCTACCACCCACTTCAAGGCCGCGAGACCCACCATGGCCGCCACCAATATCGGTGGCATTGGTATCCGCCTGGCGGAATGAAATCTCGTTGATATCAAGCCCAAGATGCCCGGCGAGGATTTGCGCAAAGGCCGTCTCATGGCCCATGCCGGTTGACGAACTACCAACTGAAAGTTCGACTTTGCCGTCTTCACGGAAGGTCACTTTGGCTTCTTCTTTTGGGCCACCGCCTGTGCACTCCAGATACATGGAAATGCCAAAGCCTCGTTTTTTACCCTTGGCATTGCTTTTCTGAACACGCGCGTCAAAGCCCTCCCGATCCGACAAAGCGATGGTCTGCTCGAACACTTCCGGGAAATTGCCGCAATCGATATCAAGGCCCATCGGAGACTTCATCGGCAGGTCTTCCGGCGGAATCAGGTTCTTGCGACGGAGTTCAATCGGATCCATGCCGAGCTTGGCTGCCGCGTAATCAATAATCCGGTCCATCTGGTAGGACCCTTCAGGGCGACCTGCGCCGCGGTAAGGATCAAGCGGGCAGGTGTTTGTGAAAGGCGCGATCGCCGTGTAATAAATCGCGTCAAATCGATAAGGCCCGCCTTGTGTCCTGCTTGATCCACCTGTCGGCGTAAATGGCCCAACAGTGCCACAGAAAGCGCCCAGATTGCCGACCGTCTCGGTGCGAAGGCCACGAAATTTGCCGTCACTATCAAGGGCGAGCTGGACAGTAGAAACCTGGTCTCGACCGTGTGTGTCAGACAGGAAGCTCTCAGAACGGTCATTGATCCATTTAACGGGGCGCTCAAGCAACTTTGTCGCGTGCAAGATCAAAATGGGTTCAGGGTAGACGCCGTTTTTGACGCCAAATCCGCCGCCCACATCCGGTGCGATATGATGAAGGTTCTCCTTGCCGATCCCCAATACAACTTCGGCAATGGTATCACGACCCGCATGAATATTCTGTGATGCGTTCCAAAGTGTATATTTGCCTGTTCCTTTGTCATAAGTCGCGAGCGCGCCACGAGGTTCGATGGGAACAGCCGTTACGCGATTGTTGACGAGATTCAGTGTAATGATGTGGTCAGCGTCACTGAATGCTTTTTTCTGTGCGTCCTGATCACCCAATTCAAAATCAAGACAGATATTATTGGGCGCAATATCCCATATTTGCGGTGCGCCATCTTTGATGGCCTCGGATTGATGAGAAACGGAGGGAAGGCTGCCGTACTCGACGTCAATCAGCTCCATCGCGTCCTGACAAACGTCAATTGACTCAGCAACGACAAGGGCCACGGGTTGTCCTACGTAACGCACACGATCAACAGCCAGTGGATGATGTGGCGGCTCTTTGAGATCAGATCCGTCAATTGCTTTGCGAACCGCCGATTTTGTGGGGATCGGGTTGTATCCCGCGGATTTCCAATCCTCGCCCGTGACAATGGCGAGGACACCATCCAAGGCCAACGCTTCGGAAGCGTCAATCGACAAAATATCGGCATGGGCTTCAGGGGATCTCAAGACCGTTGCATAGGCCTGCCCGTCCAGATTCATATCGTCGATATAGTTACCTGCGCCCGTCAAAAAGCGGAAATCTTCCTGGCGTTCCTGGCTCTTGCCAATGCCGTCTGTCATTTGTGTAGTATCCATTTCTTTTCTCCCCCTCAAGCCGCTGCTTCAGTGACGGCACGTCGGGCCATGACGGTAATCAAGTGCGCTCGGTACGCACGGCTCGCGTGAATATCGTTATTGAGATCATCAGCGGATATCATGCCATCTTTGATGCTCTCTGGCGTAAAGCTTGATGTGAGGGCCTGTTCCATCTCCGCGTCGCGAAATACGCAGGGTCCCGCGCCAGTAATAGCCACGCGGACGTTATTATGTGATTTGGCAACCATGACACCAACAAGCGCGTAGCGCGTCGCCGGATTAGCGAACTTCATATATGAAGCCGTCTCAGGTATTGGGAAACGGACCTCTGTGATGAGTTCTCCTTCATCCAATGCGGTTTCAAACATGCCTGTGAAAAAATGATCTGCGGTAAATTCGCGGCGATCTGTAACAATGGTCGCATTCAGGGCCAACACAGCAGCAGGATAGTCTGCAGCAGGATCATTGTTGGCAATCGACCCGCCAATGGTACCACGATTACGGACGTGCATATCCCCAATACCGCTTGCCAGCTTGGCTAATGCAGGTATCACATTCTGAATTTCCGGATGTGCGGCGACCTCAGCGTGCCGAGTCATGGCCTTGATTGAAATAACATCACTTTCTACGGAAATTCCTGAAAGCTCATGAACGTACTCTAGGTCAATGAGGTCGGAAGGCATTGCCAGGCGTTGTTTAAGGACAGGGATCAGCGTCTGTCCACCGGCAAGGAATTGTCCATCTTCAGCGGCTTCAAAGGCGCTCTTTGCAGCTTCGACGGAATTTGGTGTGATAATATCAAATTCGTACATGTTCTTAACCCCGCATCGCTTTAGCACCGGTTTTCACCGCATCGATGATATTCTGGTATCCTGTACAGCGGCAGATATTCCCTTCCAGGCCCTCGCGTATATCATCTTCAGAAATTTCTGGATTATCTTCAACCAAGGCGATAGCGGTCATCACCATGCCAGGCGTACAAAATCCGCATTGCAGGCCGTGATGTGTACGAAATGCCTCTTGCATTGGATGAAGCTTGTCGCCGTCTACCAGTCCTTCGATCGTTTTGATTTCTGCGCCATCGAATTGCCATGCGAAACTTGCACAGCTTTTGACAGTTTTGCCATTCACCGAGACGACACAAGCGCCGCACTGACTGGTGTCACAACCAACATGAGTGCCGGTTAGTTTCAGTTCTTCTCGAAGAAAGGTGCTTAGCAAAGCGCGTGGCTCCACCTCTTTTGTCGTCTCAACACCGTTTACGTGCACTGTAATTAAAGGCATTCCTCTGTCCCCTTTGATTCCGTCATTGGTCACCTAAATGCCCATTGCATGATCTGCGTAGATCTCTCATTTGCATGACGTTCCATCCACATGACACGTGAATGGCAATCCAATGATGTCGTTCCTATATAAAAATTGGTGATGACGCAGGGTGTTGCAAGTCTTTATACAGGTATTTGTAATTTATTCCGCTGACCGGTGATTGTAACGGTAGCAATGGAGAGACAAAGATGAAGTTATCTGACGAGAAGCGTATCGAAGCTTCCAGGGAAGATGTTTGGAATGGTCTCAATGACGTGGACATTCTAAAGCAATCGATACCAGGTTGTGATAGTCTGGAGCGCGTTGATGAAAATCAGTTTGAGGCAACGGTTCGTGCCAAGGTCGGTCCAGTTAAGGCAAAATTTAAAGGCAATGTCACATTAAGTGATCTCAATCCTCCAGAAAGCTACCGGATATCTGGCGAAGGCAAAGGTGGTGCCGCTGGGTTTGCCAAAGGCGGCGCGACCATCACGTTAATGGAAGATGGTGATGCAACGATCTTGAAGTATGACGTTGACGCAGATGTTGGTGGAAAGCTTGCCCAGATTGGAGGTCGGTTGCTTGAGGGAACGTCCAAGAAACTTGCAGGCGAGTTTTTTGACAACTTTGAAGCGGCGATTAAAGCCGGTGAAGCAGGCGTCGCAGCGGATACAGATGAAAGTCTTGCGGTCGTAGAAGAGGTATCTGCACCGTCAGACGAACACGATGAACCAGTGGCACAAGTAGTTGGGTCGCAAAATGAAACGAATCCAAACAGAGTTTGGCTGATGTTAGGCGTCATCTTTGTTGTTGGCGCTGTTGCTCTGACGATCTTTCGTTAACGAATGGTCGCGAAGCAGCTTCTCATTGTCGGCCATGTACCTTCGCCAAATACGCAGGCATTGCGCGATGCGGTTGAGGCAGGTGCGAACACACCTGATGTTTCAGGTGTAACGGTGCGGACGCTTAGCCCTTTTGATGCAGGGCCTGAAGATGTCCTCAAAGCAGATGGGATCATTCTGGGTACGACAGAAAACCTCGGGTACATGTCTGGCGCGCTGAAAGATTTCTTTGATAGAACATACTATGGCGTGCTCGAGGAAAAACAGGGAATGCCATACGCTCTTTATGTACGGGCCGGATTGGATGGAACCGGCACAATCAGAGCGGTCACATCGATCACCACGGGGCTAAAATGGAAATCTGTCACCGAGCCGCTTTGGTGCAAGGGCGAATGGCAGGACAGTTTTGTCGATGATGCCCGTGAGTTAGGTATGTTGATGTCTGTCGGCATCGAATCTGGTGTTTTCTGACTAAAACGCAGAATATTTGCATCCATTCCAAGAAACCGATTGATCCTGTCGTAAGGGTCGCCTTTTATATCGGTGGAATTATTCAGGAGTTAAAGTGATGAGCCGTATTGTTTACGTCAATGGAGAGTACCTCCCAGAGGAAGATGCAAAAATTTCGGTTTTTGACCGCGGATTTCTGTTTGCTGATGCTGTCTATGAGGTGTCTGCCGTATTGAAGGGCAAACTTGTCGACAATGAAGCGCATCTAAATCGTCTTGCACGCTCGATGGGCGAACTGAAAATGACGCCACCGGCGACGGGCGAGGAAATTGAAGCGATTCAAATGGAATTGATCCGCCGCAACGATATCGATGAAGGGCTTGTCTATTTGCAGGCGACCCGCGGCGCTGCAGATCGTGACTTTGCGTTCCCAACCGATGCAACACCGTCATTGGTGATGTTCACGCAGAAAAAATCACTCAGCGCGAACCCGGTTGCAGATGTGGGTATCTCTGTTGTGACGGTGCCAGATATCCGTTGGAAACGGCGTGACATCAAGACAGTCGGATTGTTGCCCGCGTCTATGGCTAAGCAAGCGGCATTGGACGCTGGTGCAAATGATGCCTGGTTTGTTGAAGATGGATTTGTGAATGAGGGAAGCTCGAATAACGCTTTCATTGTGACCCATGATGGCAAAATCGTAACGCGGCATCTGGGCACTGAAATCCTCCACGGGATTACCCGAAAGACCGTGATGGAACTCGCCAAGCGCGAGAACCTCGAGATTGAAGAGCGGCCTTTCACGCCGGCTGAGGCAACAGAAGCCAGAGAAGCATTCTCCACAAGTGCGTCGGCATTTGTGATGCCTGTCGTCAAGATTGATGGTCATGTACTTGGAAATGGTGTGCCCGGCCCGATCGCAGAAAAAATGCGCAAGCTATACGTTGAAATGGCGATGAATGGTTCTTGAGAATGCGCCTTCAAAATAAAACCGCCATCGTCGTTGGTGCCGGTCAGACACCTGGTCAAACTCTTGGAAATGGCCGTGCAACAGCACTTCGTTTTGCGCAAGAAGGCGCACGTGTTCTTTGTATCGACATTGATGAAGGGCGTGCAAAAGATACCGTTCAACAAATCAAGAACGAAGGTGGAGACGCCATTGCTCTTGGGGTAGATGTGACCGATGAGGATGCCTGCCTGAATGCGGTCGAGGTTGCCCGCAATAAGTTTGGCCGCATAGATATCCTTCACAACAACGTCGGTCGTTCAGAGGGAGACCGCAAGACGACCGAGATGGACACGGATATGTGGGATACGTTGATGGCGCTCAATATCAAATCCATGTTCCTGATGTGCAAGCATGTGCTGCCGGTCATGCAGGCGCAAAAATCAGGGGTCATCATCAATGTGTCTTCAACGTCATCGATGGCCGCGCGCCAGACTGTGACCTACAAGACGTCCAAAGGCGCAGTGAACACGTTTACGCAGCACCTGGCTTTTGAGAACGCGCGGTTTGGTGTACGTGCGAATGTGATTTTGCCGGGGCTTATGGATACGCCGATGGCGATTGAGCGTCGAGCTCGAGAGCAAGGGGTTGAGCGTGACGTCATCCGTGAGAGCCGGAACAAACTGGTGCCTCTTCAAAACCAGATGGGCACGGCATGGGATGTGGCAAATGCCGCTTTGTTTCTGGCGTCAGACGAGGCGCGTTATATTACCGGCGTCATGTTACCCGTTGATGGCGGTCTGTTAACCAAAGTGGGTTAGTTCCACGAATTCAGGCATTCCCTGTCTCAGGTTCAACACGTTCTGCAGCGCTTGCCGCATCAAGCGCAGTCCTCAGTAGCTGAGATGACAGATCTCCCGTAACATTTGTGGGTGCGTGTATCATTCGCGCTCTGACCGCAAGCGCCATCGCTGTTGCTTGTAAAACATCTCCATTCCCAGTCTCGCCGCAAACTTTGATATCCTGATCTATAGCATCAAGAATAGCTGTTAAAAGTTGGTTCACACGCACAGGTGATGCGGTGTCCTTATGTAGTGGGAAGCTGATATCCAGCATATCGCCGGTTGCCGTCTTTGCGCGGTAGGGTAAGGGACGCATGTCTGTCTCCAAAGTATGTTGTTGCCTTGGATTATTGCATGATACAGATTTCAAACAACGGCCAAACATCGTTGCTTCAACTCAAATAACTGGCCATGACCACCGCAGGATACCGATGTCACAAAAAGATACGCCGATACCTTTGCCTGCCCCGTCGGCATTGCCCGCGCTGTTAGTCATCGGTGCCTGCATCGTGTTGGCCGGTATGGATGTGACGGCGAAGTATCTAGCAGCTTTAGGTGTGCCGGTGCTGATGATTGTGTGGGGACGATATTTTTTCCATACGGTGGTGACGTTTCTTGTGTACGCGGGGGCACGGCGCTCACTTGGATTTCTAAGGACCAACAGACCTAAATTACAGTTGATCCGCGCGGGGGCACTTTTTCTGGCAACGAGTTGTTTTTACGTCGCGATCACGAAGATGCAGTTAGGGGACGCGGCGGCTATTCAGTTTCTGGCTCCCGTGCTTGTGACCGCGTTTTCGGGTTTGTTTCTTGGCGAGCGCGTTGGAGTCCGTCGCTGGTCCGCTGTTGGCGTTGCCTTTGCAGGCGTTCTGATTGTGGCGCGACCTGGCTCTGGCGCAATCGGAGTATGGGGGCTTTTGCCGCTCCTGACAGCAATGCTTTTCGCTGTGTATATGATCGTAACCCGGATGGTTCGTGTCGGTGAAAGTGCGGATGCAACAACGTTTTATACCACGGCTGTTGGGGCTGTTTTCCTGAGTGTTGTCGTCTGCCTGGACTGGCAAACGCTGGATCAAACGCAATGGAGTCTGATGATCGTTATGGGCAGCGCAGGGGCTATCGGGCATTTTCTGCTTGTTAAGGCCTTCCACAAGGCCGAAGCGTCAGTGCTTGCGCCATTCACTTACACGCAGGTCGTGGGCGCGATTGTCTGGGGATATATTGTGTTTGGCGATGTCCCCAGTATTTGGACATTCCTGGGTACAGCCATGATTGTTAGCAGTGGTGTTTACGTATGGTACCGGGAAATGACCATTGCTGGTCGAACAGACTAAACACGCCTTGTATGTGGTCCTTGCGAAAGCCGGTGCAGGCACGTAAAACCCGGCAATGGCACCTCCTCTACTGACCCTGACTGATATTGGCCTGACCTTTGGTGGCACACCGTTGCTCGAGGGGGCGGAAATGTCTGTGTCACCAGGGGCGCGAATTTGCCTGGTCGGGCGCAATGGATCTGGAAAATCAACGTTTCTAAAGATTGCCGCAGGGCTTATCGAGCCTGATCAAGGTGAGGTTTTCCAGCAACCAGATGCGACGATCCGGTATTTGCCGCAAGAGCCTGACTTTTCTGGTTTTGCCAGCGTGAGTGAGTATGTCGAAGCGGGGTTGGCGCCAGGTGATGAGCCTTATCGGGCACAGCTGCTGGTTTCGGAGTTGGGGCTGAATGGCGATGAAGACCCCGCGACGATGTCAGGGGGTGAGCGACGGCGTGCAGCGTTGGCGCGGACTTTGGCGCCCGAGCCTGACATCTTGCTTCTGGACGAGCCCACAAACCATCTAGATCTGCCGGTCATCGAATGGATTGAGCGAGAGTTGAGAAGACGACGCGCGGCGATGGTACTGATATCTCACGATCGACGGTTTCTTGAGAATCTGTCCAATGCCGTTGTGTGGTTGGATAGGGGGCAAACGATGCGCCTCGACAAAGGGTTAAATGCCTATGACTCGTGGCGTGATGAAATTCTCGAACAGGAAGTGACAGAACGACACAAGCTCGATCGCAAGATTGTCAGAGAAATGTCGTGGATGAATAAAGGTGTCACTGCGCGGCGCAAGCGAAACATGGGCCGCCTTCGGGCCCTGAATGACCTCCGCCAGATGCGCCGAGATCAGCGACACGTTGCCGGATCAGTCAAAATCACCACGTCGGAAGCAGGTGCGTCTGGAAAACGGGTCATTGAAGCGCGGGGCATTTCAAAAAGTTATGAGGGTCGCAAAATCGTTGATGATTTCTCTATTCGAATTTTACGCGGCGACAGGGTTGGGATCATCGGCCCAAATGGTGCTGGAAAAACAACATTATTGAATATGCTGACCAGTGACTTGGCTCCGGATTCTGGAACGGTGAAGCTTGGGACCACACTAGAGATTGCAACACTCGACCAAAGCCGAGAATCGTTATCCCCGGGTGTGTCTCTACAAGATTCTCTGACAGACGGTAGCGGTGATAGTGTGACTGTGGGCGGACAGCAACGACATGTTGTCGGATACATGAAAGACTTCTTGTTTGATCCGTCACAGGCGCGGACAGCGATTTCGGCATTATCGGGTGGCGAACGTGGTCGGCTCATGTTGGCACGCGCTATGACACGCCCATCCAATATGCTGGTTCTCGACGAGCCGACCAATGACTTGGATCTTGAAACGTTGGATTTGTTGCAGGAAATGATTGCCGAGTACGTCGGTACAGTTCTCGTGGTTAGCCATGATCGCGATTTTCTCGACCGTGTCGTGACATCAACCGTAAATTACGAAGGTAATGGTCGCTGGCAGGAATACGCTGGCGGTTATGCCGATATGGTGGTCCAGCGAGGCCAGGATATGGAGGCACACGCAAAGTCTGTCGAGGCCTCATCGCCACGTAAATCCAGCAAGTTTTCGACATCGCGATCATCATCGAAGTTGAAGATGACCTTTAAAGATAAGCATGCGTTAGAGATCCTGCCCGCGAAGATCAAAAAGTTGGAAGTTGAAAAATCCAAACTTGAAGAAGTTCTCGCAGACGCGACTTTGTATACACGTGACCCAGACGGATTTGAACAGGCGACGGCGGCAATCTCGACGATTACCGCTGATCTCGCTAATGCCGAGGAAGAATGGTTGCGCCTCGAGATGCTTCGCGAAGAAATCGAGAACGCTTAGCGTGTCCTAACGTTTGGGTTTGTGTTTTCGCTGACCTGGACGTCTTTGACAGAGGGCAGAACATAGAAGATATGGCGACCAATTTGAGCGACACGTTCTTTTTTCGCAGCCCAGTATGGCTTCACATAATCTGCGTGATACCAAAGTGCGCCCTGTGTCGGATCATCAAACACGCCTGCTGTTGATAATCTGGCCAATGTGTTGGCTTTGCGCCATGACGCTGCGTCTTTTGGGTCGTCTTTCTTGCCATCGCACCACCATGAGAACTGACAGCGATGTCGGCGAACTTCACCGCCCTGACGGACGACATCACAGACGTTGGAAGGGAAGCGACGATCCTGCACCCGGTTTAATGTGACAGCTGCAACGGCCAGCTGGCCGGCCACCGGCTCAGAGCGGGCTTCCCAGTAAATATTTAATGCCAGGCAATGGAGTTGTTGGCGTCGCTCGGCGGAATTGGCGTGGACAATATAATTTTCCGCAGGTGCGAAAAGATGGGCCGCGATTTTTCGGTTGTTGTCTGCTTCGGCCGATTCACTGCTGATACTCAAGGCGCCCAAAGCACCAATGAGTACCGCGAAACCTATAGCCACCGTGTAAAAATACCGTCTCATCACATATATCCCCTTCTCTTCAGCTTCTCTCCCAGTGAGAAGCGAGAACACTTTTTGCCTCTAAATTGTGGCATTCATATAGCAAGATGAGAGAATATTTCAAGTATTTTTTGTGCAGTGCACAATAACGTGAAGGTGGCGCTTGCCGGATAGGGCAGGCCATGGCAGAACTAAATTGAATTAAGCGTTTGGTGGTAAAGGGGAAATCATTGATGAAAGCAGTTCGCAAAGCGGTTTTACCAGTTGCGGGGCTTGGTACACGATTTCTACCGGCGACCAAATGCATGCCTAAAGAAATGCTCCCTGTCGTGGATAAACCGCTTATCCAATACGCGATTGAGGAGGCCCAGGCTGCAGGTATTGAATCGATCATGCTGATAACTGGGCGTGGTAAAAATCTCATGGAAGATCATTTTGACCATGCCTTCGAGCTGGAACGCACCCTTGAGATGCGCGGTCGGCTTAAAGAATTGGAGATTGTCCGGCAATTCCCGGAACCCAGTACAATCAAGTATACCCGCCAGCAACAGGCGCTTGGCCTCGGTCATGCCATCTGGTGTGCACGCGATTTTGTGCATGATGATCCATTTGCGGTCATTCTGCCTGATGACATGGTTTTGGCGGAACGCGGTTGTCTCAGCCAGATGATGGATGCTTATGAAGAGGTTGGCGGAAATATCGTTGCGGTCACCGAAGTGCCACGTGATCAGACGAATCGTTATGGCATCTTGGATGTAGAAAGTGATGACGGCAGATTGGCAAAAGCGCGTGGGCTCGTTGAAAAACCAGATCCTGCTGATGCACCTTCAACACTTTCCATCATCGGACGTTACATCTTGCAACCAGACGTGTTCGCACATTTGGACAAAAAACAAGCTGGTGCGGGTGGCGAAATTCAGCTGACCGATGCTATAGCCGAGACGTTGGACAGTATACCGTTTCATGGTTTGCGTTATGAAGGACGCCGGTTTGACTGTGGATCCAAAGCTGGATTTATCGCGGCAAACGTTGCTTATGCGCTTGAACGTGAAGACATGTCAGCCGATGTGAGATCAGCCTTAAGCGAGATCATAAAATAGACACTGCGAGGTTAGGGTGCCGAAATATATTCTGGCAATTGACCAAGGAACAACGTCTTCGCGTGCTGTAATTCTGGATGATGCCTATCGGGTAGTGAGTCTCGCCCAACAGGAATTTTCTCAAATTTATCCTGCATCAGGCTGGGTCGAGCACGACCCGGATGAAATATACGCCTCGGTTGTCGAAACCTGTTTGAGTGCGCTTGCAAAGGCCAAATTACCGGCGGGCGATATTGCCGCTATTGGGATCACGAACCAACGGGAAACGGCGGTCGTTTGGGACCGGGCAACAGGCCAACCATTAATGAATGCAATTGTTTGGCAGGACCGTCGGACCGCTGAAACGACAAATGCACTAAAGCATGATGGTTGTGAGACCATGATTACCGAGAAGACAGGTCTCTTGCTCGACCCGTACTTTTCCGGCTCGAAGGTCGCCTGGGTTCTGGATAACGTTGAAGGTGCCCGGGCCCGTGCGGAAAGAGGTGAACTTGCGTTTGGCACCATCGACACTTTCCTGATCTGGCGGCTCACAAATGGACAGCGCCACGTCACAGATGCAACGAATGCAAGCCGCACGATGCTGTATGACATCCAAAATGGTGAATGGTCAGATCCCTTGTTAGATCTGTTGCGTGTGCCACGAAGTATGATGCCGGACGTTTTGGATTGTGCCGCCTGGTTTGGTGATATGGAATCTTCTGTGCTTGGTGCTTCGATCCCAATTTTGGGAGTCGCCGGGGATCAGCACGCTGCAACAATTGGACAAGCTTGTTTTAAACCAGGGATGCTCAAGGCGACTTACGGTACAGGTTGCTTTGCGATGATGAATACCGGTTCAACCTCGGTGATGTCGCAAAACCGCCTTCTCACAACCATCGCATATCAACTGGATGGCCACGTTACGTATGCGCTCGAAGGATCGATTTTTATCGCAGGTGCAGCAGTGCAATGGCTTCGTGATGGACTGGGTATTCTCGATGATGCCGCGCAATCGGGTGAGATGGCTGCCAATGCCAAAGACGATGGTGTTTACATGGTGCCGGCCTTTGTCGGCTTGGGCGCACCCTATTGGGACCCGGATTGTCGCGGTGCGATCTACGGCCTTACGCGAGCGACCGGGCCGGATGATCTCGCCCGCGCTGCATTGGAAAGCGTCTGCCTTCAGACCCATGATCTTATTGAGGCAATGCGCAGGGATTGGCCGTCTGATGAGCAAACAATTCTTCGCGTGGATGGTGGGATGGTCGCATCCGATTGGATGCTGCAACGGCTTGCGGATATCCTGGCCGCGCCAATTGACCGCCCAAGCTTGCTGGAGACCACAGTTCTTGGGGCAGGGTATCTGGCAGGCAAACAAGCCGGTATCTATGGCTCACCTGAAGTATTTGCCGAGGCATGGACTGTAAACCAGCAATTCCGACCAAACGTTGACGATACATGGCGTCGTGACAAAATCGCGGGCTGGCAAGACGCGGTCCAGCGAACTTTATCGGTGCCAGAACGCAGTTAATGAGACAAAATTTCTCTGCGCCCACCTCGACAATCCTCGGCGCACGTTTATCCTGATGATAGATCGAATAGCACGAAGGCGTTAGAAAATGACTGAACAACCTATGGGTAGCCCTGATGATGCAGCGGGCGCGCCAGCAGGCGGCGTTGAAAGCACACCTGTTCGAGCGACCATCCCGCCACATGAGATCGGCTCTGTGTCACTTTCGCCGACAGGTAAATTTGAAGCTGGGAGCTATCAGACCTTTACGCTGGTTTACACAGCAGGAAAATTTGGTATCGATGACTCAGGCTCAATGCGGATATGTTTTCGCTTTGCCAGTGATCAAACTCGCCCGCAATTCGACGATCCAAAGCGGGCAAATTATACAACAATTGTCGCATCTAATAATGCGGTTCTTCAGTATCATTATGATCCAAAAGGGAATGTTCGACCGTGGGATCGGACGCTTTATATCAAGGTTGTTAAAGGTTTCCTTCGTGAAGGAGACACAATAACCGTCAAATTTGGTGAAACATCTGAAGGTTCGCCAGGTATGCGGTTGCAGACTTTCAATGAGGATACATTTGAATTCCACACATTGATCGATCCGATTGCGACCTATTGTTATCAGCCGGTGCCAGATCAGCCTACCATTCAAATCGTTGCGGGCGTGCCAGAAGTCTATCTGGCAGTTGCGCCGACGCTTTTAGATGCAGGTGAGAAGTTCGCACTCAAGATGAAAGGCGAGGATCGTTGGGGAAATCCCTCCGATCAGTGTGATGCAACATTTAGTGTGCGTGCTGTTGGAGATGTTGACGTTGCTGGCCTTCCCGAAACGGTCACCTTCAAGCCGGGCACTTTTGCGACGATCATTGACGGGCTTAGTGTGACGTCACCAGGAGAAGTTGCGATTGAGCTGTTGGACGAAGATGGCAACGTCGTAACGACATCCAACCCCATTCGTGCCCAAGCGTCTGGTCCTCTCAAGCATTATTGGGGCGATTTGCATGGTCAGTCAGAAGAAACGATTGGGACCGGCAGTGCACGCCAATATTTCGAATATGCGCGTGATCGGGCTTTTGTCGATGCCACGGGACACCAGGGCAACGATTTTCAAATTACATCACCGTTCTGGCTGCAATTAGATGAATTGTGTGAAGAATTTGATGAGCCTGGCCGTTTTGTGGCGATCCCGGGGTATGAGTGGTCAGGCAATACCGGGCTTGGCGGTGACCGAAATATTTATTTCCCTGACGAAGGCCGAACATTGCGTCGTTCTTCGCATGCACTTGTGCAGGATCACAGCGACATCGAAACGGATGCCAATAGTGCAGCAGAATTGTTTGAAGCGCTTGCCGAGAACGAGGAATGGGATGTTGTCGGCTATGCCCATTGTGGTGGGCGCTACGCTGACGTGAAACTGGCTCATGATGGCCGTTTTGAGAAATCGATGGAAGTTCACAGTTCCTGGGGCAGCTTCGAATGGCTTGTCCAGGACGCGTTCGAAATGGGCTACCGTGTTGGCATTGTGTCGAACTCAGATGGCCACAAAGGTCGCCCGGGCGCGAGTTACCCTGGCGCATCTCTTTTTGGTGCTGTCGGTGGATTGACCTGCTTTATAACGAGCGAACTGTCGCGGACTGCCATATTGGATTCTATGCGAAAGCGGCATCACTATGGCACAACAGGTGGCCATGACAGTCGTATGTTTATCGATGTGAAAACATCGTTCTCAGAGGCGGGAACGCTTTATCACGATGATCCGCGCCATGGCGATGTGGATGGTGCGTCCGCGTCCGAAGCAATCATGGGGGACATCGTGCATTTGCCATCCGGCGACGCAGAACTTCATGTCGATATCCGGACGGCGTCACCCATTGAGCGTGTCGATATTTTCAATGGGCTGGATCATGTTGAAACAGTTCGTCCCTATACCAATGATGATCTTGGTAACCGGATCCGTGTGATGTGGGAGGGTGCTGAATATCGTGGTCGCTTCCGTCAGGTAATTTGGGATGGTGAAGCCCATATATCGGACAATAAAATTGTCGATGCTAATGCCTTTAATTTCTTCAACCGGGACAAGACGCTTGATCAAACGAGTGACACATCATTGGCATGGCGTGCGCTTACCACGGGAAATATTGGCGGTTTTGATATCTGGGTCGAAGATGCATACGCGGGCACGCTAAAAATTGAGACGCCGCTTGTGAAGTGTGGTGTGCCGCTTGAGGAAATTGGTTTTGAGGACGAAGTCTTCGATAAGAGCGATATTCTGCCAAGATATCTGAAGGTATTCCGTTTGCCGACAGAAAACCCCCATAAGAAAATGACGTTTTCCCGGAAGATCGATTTGAAAGACGAGGGTGACAACCCTATTTTCATCCGATTGACGCAGGAAGACGGCACGCTGGCATGGACTAGCCCGACCTACATATACCGCTAAAACCGATTGCGCGAATTACAGTGGAAAAACTTATGCCCAGAGGGTAGGTTCCTGCCAAATCCATCGTTTTGTCAGGCTGGATACACTGCGTCGTCAGGCTGACATATAGAAGAGGCAGAAATATTGCTATGAAAGCATCACAGATCGGTATTCAGGTGATGAGGGAAATGCCCTCGGACGCGGATGATATTGCGCAGGCTTGGTTGCTTCGTGGCGGCTATATTCATCGCCATGCGGCAGGCATTTTCTGTTTCACGGGCCTGATGTATCGCGTCGAGGAGAAAGTCTCAAAAATAATCTCGGAAGAAATTACCAGATACGGTGGTATGCAGGTCCGTTTGCCGATTTTGCAGAGTGCTGAAATCTGGCAACAGTCAGGTCGTTGGGCTGTTTATGAGCATGAAAAGCTCATGTTCAAATCCGAAGACCGCAAGGGACGGATGTTTGGTATGAGCCCAACCGCTGAGGAAGTCGTTTGTGATCTTGCCAAGCATTTGATCCGGAGCCCGGCGCAGATGCCATTGAATCTGTTTCAACAAAACCTGAAATTCAGAGATGAACTGCGTCCACGTTCCGGATTATTGCGTTCGCGTGAATTCATCATGATGGATGCTTACAGTTTCGATATGGATGAAGACGGGCTTGATCTGTCCTATCGAAAAATGCGCCAGGCGTATCATGCCGTTTATAAAAAAATGGATTTTGATTACATCGTTGTCCAAGCGGATTCAGGCGCCATTGGCGGGTCCGCCTCAGAAGAGTTTATGGCGACCAGTGAAGCGGGCGAAGACACGTTGCTGTATAGCGAAAACTATGCCGCCAATCTTGAGCGTGCGATCAGTGAAACCCCCGCTGGTGAGAAAGCTGAAGACGGCGAAATGAAGATCATTGAGACGCCGGACTCGGAAACAATTACCAAAGTTGCTGACTTTGTCGGGGTTGCGCCTTCAGCCGTGTTGAAAACACTCGTTTTTGATCTGGTTTATCAAGACAAGGTAGAGCCGATCATCGTGCTCATCCGTGGTGACTGTGATGTCAACGCGGTGAAACTTGGTAACCATTTTGGTGCAATTGCAGCGCAACCTTCTGACGCCGACACCGTGCAAAAAGTGACAGGCTGCGCACCGGGTTATGTTGGACCGATTGGGCTCAAGCCAGGTGCGCGGATGATTGCTGACAAAACCCTCGAGGGTGTCACTAGTTTGGTATCTGGATGTTGCGAGGCCGGGAAGCACGCCATTCACGCAATGCCTGGCCGTGACTTTGATATACCTGAGTTTGCAGATGTTCGAATGGCGCGTGTCGGCGAGATTGGTCCAGACGGCACACCGTTGATGCAATGCAAAGGCATTGAAATCGGTCATGTGTTTAAGTTGGGGACGAAATACTCTGAAGCACTGAATGCCGGCGTGACGGACTCCAATCAGAAGTTCCAAAACTTCCATATGGGATGCTATGGCATCGGAACAACGCGGATATTGCAAACGCTTGTGGATCAGAATTGTGACGGTGATACGGGGATCAAGTGGCCTGTCGTCGTTGCACCATACCACGCACATTTGGTGCCGGTGAAAGCTGACAACCCGGAAATGATGGATGCTGCGGAGAAAATGGCGGCTGAGTTGGAAGCACGTGGCTGTGAATGTGTTGTTGATGACCGTAAAGGCAGCATGGGCTCAAAGCTCAAAGATGGCGAGATTCTGGGGTTCCCGCTTCGTGTGGTGTTTGGCCGAGATCTTGCGGACGGCAAAGTTGAGATATTCAACCGGCTTACAGACGAAAAAGATATCGTGCCTTTGGATGAAGCCGTTGAGCGTCTCTCCGGATTTGTGACGAGCGAAATTGCTGCAGCAAACGCGCGTCGGGATGCGGTGGTTGCTGAACCCGTCTAGGCCTGATCTTTTTTCATCTCGGCAGCCAGCAACTCATATGATCTTATGCGGTCTTGTTGGTCATGCGTCCAGGTTAGGACGACGACTTCATCTATCTCAAGACTTGCAGCCAAGTCTTTCAACTGACCATAAACATTCGATGCGGTGCCATAGATTGCCGTTTCCTTGAGGTTTTGCATTCGACGTTGCTCTGAAGGACTGTAATCAAAATTCTTAATTGCGTCGGGGTTTTGAATGTTCCGAAGCTCACCATGTTCCCTTCGAGTTTTCCAATGAGCGCGCGGTAAGAAAATACGCGACGCGTCTTCGTCTGTCTCGGCGGCCAGTGCCCAAACGCAAATGTTTGTAATGGGTTCAGGGAAACGCGCGCTGGGTCGATAGTTTTCACGATAAACTGACAACGCCCGTTCAGCACCTTGTCCATCAGTGATGAAGTGCGCAAAGCAATACGGCAGGCCAAAGTGCGCTGCGACTTGCGCGCCATAATCTGACGTGCCCAGCATCCACACATCTGGCGATGTCTCGCCGATTGGATGCGCGACAAGATCGAAATGAGGATGGCCATCAATCAGAGGTTCATTGGTGATCCATGCCATAAGATCACGGACGTTCGCTGGAAAATGCTCGGCATCTTGAGCCGCATTCGGGTTCATCGCGTAGGCTGTTTTTTGATCCGATCCAGGCGCACGGCCAAGCCCCAAGTCAATGCGTCCTGGCGCAATTGCATCCAAAACACGGAACTGTTCTGCAACCTTAAACGGTGCGTAATGCGGTAGCATAACGCCTGCACTGCCAATTCGAATGCGCGTCGTTGATTGTGCAATTGCCGCCATGACAATCTCAGGTGCCGTGCCGACGATCGTTGGATGATTATGATGTTCTGATACCCAGAACCGTTTATACCCCAATTCTTCACAGCGTTTTGCCAAGGCAATAGTGTCTCGTACTGATTGAGATTCAGTGACACCCTCGGCAGCAATGGACTGGTCAAGCACAGAAAGTTTAAGCATCAACCTTCAGCGTCCGCATCATCAAATGCTTTTTTGACATGCCGCATCGTATCAAGTGCAGCAGGGATGCCACAGTAAATGGCGGTCTGCAAAGCAACTTCAGCAATTTCTTCGCGGGTGCAGCCGTTGTTCAGCGCGCCCCGAAGATGAACGGACAACTCATGAGGCCGGTTGAGCGCTGTCAGCATGCCGATGTTAATAAGGCTTCTTGTCCGCCGATCGAGGACGTCGCGAGCCCAGGTAGCACCCCAACCGTATTCGTTGACCAGATCCTGCAGGGGTTGCGTTACGTCATCCGTTGATGCGATTGCGCGATCGACATATTCGTCTCCAAGGACTTCTCGACGTACCTTCATGCCTGCTTCGTACCGTTCTTTATCCATGATGTTTCTCTTTTCCGTTCATTGAAGTTTGTTGTTGTTCTCAATGTAGGGTGCCTGACCACCGTATCCAATGATCGTCTTTGAGTTTGGTCAAAGAGATGCGCACTTTATGGGAGGCTCAGTATTTAAACAGGGTCGTCGATCCTAATCAGATGTCGTTCTCAACTAAATTTTGCTGTGTTGATGAAATATTATTGACTCATGTCAGTCCACAGGTATCGTATATGTAAGCGCTTACATTATGTATGAAGGATAATCTGAGAAACTCTTATTTTCCAGAGAACCCTTTATCAAATTACGCAAAGAAACCTTTACTCAGACTTGAAATGTAGGAAGGGTCGCAACTTCATGGCTTTTGAATGTATGAGAACGGTCGAACTTTTATTAGCCTCAGGCCATGTTATGACGTGTTCAGGTAAACTAATGGGACGCGCCAATCGTAATAATTTGTATCGGCAGTCGCGATGACGGGTTCAAATCATGAATTCCACCTCGATGGTCAGGTTGCCCTAGTCACTGGGGCGTCTTCCGGGATCGGCCAGCAAATGGCGCGCGCCATTGCTAAAGCAGGTGCAAAGGTGGTGCTTGTTGGGCGTGACCAGTCGCGACTTAAGAAAACGGCCTCATCTATCCGCAATGATGGTGGTCAGGCATCTGCCGTTGCGGTTGACCTTGGGGATCGAAGTGTTTTGCCTGGTCTATACACTCGGTTTGAAGGTGCCTTCGGCGCGCCGACTATATTGGTCAATGCCGCGGGTGTTAATCTTCGGGAACCTTGGGAAGAGATCTCTTTAGAGTCATGGGACCAGACTATTCATCTTAACCTGACGGTCCCATTTTTTCTCGCACGGGCTTGTGTTCCGGGCATGGTTAAAAAGGGTTATGGCAGAATTATTAATATTGCTTCGCTACAGAGTTACCGCGCATTTGCGAATAGTATGCCGTACGGCGCGTCAAAGGGCGGCGTTGTTCAGTTAACAAGGGCCATGGCAGAGGCTTGGTCAAAAGATGGCATTACGACAAATGCGATTGCGCCCGGGTTTTTCCCGACGGGTCTGACGGCACCCGTCTTTGGTGACCCTGAGAAGTCTGCTCACAATGCAAATATGACGGCAATTGGTCGGAACGGTGAACTGAATGATCTTGATGGCGTGACGGTGTTTCTGTCGTCGCCAGCATCCGCCTACATCACCGGACAAACAATCCCGGTCGATGGCGGATACACCGCCAAGTAAACATTTTGGAGATATGTGATGAAAGCGCTCGTTTACACAGGACCTGAAACCATTCAATTCCAGGAAGCGTCGGAGCCGATACCGGGCAATGGAGATGTCCTGATTGAAGTTGGTGCAGTCGGTATTTGTGGTTCGGACATGCATGCCTTTCTTGGGCATGATGATCGACGGCCGGCGCCGCTTATCCTTGGACACGAAGCTGCGGGGACTATTCGCGGCGGCGCATATGATGGCGCGCGAGTTGTCATAAATCCATTGGTGACGTGTGGAAAATGCAGTGATTGTCTCTCAGGGCGTGAAAACCTTTGTGCAAAACGGGAGATCATTTCCATGCCACCGCGTCAGGGCGCTTTTGCCGAAAGGCTCATTGTTCCCCAGCGCAATATCATAAATGTGCCGGATAATCTTGATCTTACACATGCCGCATTGGCAGAACCATTGGCAACATCATGGCATGGTGTTGTCCTTGCCACACAACACGCTGTCCGACCGCTTGCTGAGTCTCGTGCATTGGTGATGGGCAGTGGTGCCGTTGGGTTAGGTGCGGCGTTGGCCCTTCGCGCGTTTGGATGTTCAGACGTGACCGTCGCCGAAACCAATCCATTGCGACGAGAAACAGCTGAACGTGCAGGATTTGCAAAAATAGTTGATCCGACTGTCAAAAATGCATTGGCAGAGGGAAGCGTTGAGATCGTGATTGATGCGGTTGGCAATAAACATACCCGGGCCGGGGCAATTCATGCAGCAAGACCAGGAGGCGTTATTGTGCACATCGGCCTCGGCGACGGCGTGGACGGGTTTGATGCACGTCGTTTGACACTCCAAGAAATATCATTCATCGGGGCGTACACGTACACAATGACGGATTTCAATGCTACGGTTGCCGCGATGGCCTCTGGCGCTTTGGGGGATCTGGAGTGGATTGAAGAGCGCCCTCTGTCAGATGGTGTTGCGGCGTTTGATGATTTGCTTCATGGCCGAACGGGCGCAGCGAAAATTGTACTGAACCCTATTTCATAAATATGAAAAAATAGTACAAAATTATTTCAATTCTGTTATCCTGTCCGCCTGATTTAATGCTCAATTTGGGAGAGCTCTGAAATGGCTGACTTGCCCGGCTCCGCGCGCGTTGTGATAATTGGTGGTGGTGCCGTCGGCGTCTCTGCTTTGTACCATTTGGCGAAAGCCGGATGGACGGATTGTGTCCTTCTTGAAAAAAATGAGTTAACCGCGGGCTCAACATGGCATGCCGCTGGTAATATTCCGACTTTTTCGAATTCGTGGATCGTCGCCAATATTCAACGATACTCGACCGAACTTTATCGCCGTTTAGGTGAAGAGGTCGATTATCCGATGAATTACCATATCACGGACTCGGTTCGGTTGGCTCATTCCAGGCAACGTATGCAGGAATTCGAACGGGCAGCGGGCATGGCGCGCATGCAGGGTATGGAATATCAGATTGTCACGCCTGACGAACTCAAGGATAGGTATCCGTTTATCGAGACACACGACCTCGAAGGGGCTTTGTGCGACAAGTACGACGGCGACATCGACCCTGCCCAGTTGACGCAAGCTCTTGCGAAGGGAGCCCGTGATCTCGGTGCCAAAATAATCCGGTTCTGCCCCGCGACAGGTGCCCGCCGTGACGGTGATGAGTGGGTGGTTGAGACCGAGCAAGGCGACATTCGATGTGAATACGTTGTCAACGCGGCGGGGTATTATGCCCGTGAAGTGGGCAAGTGGTTTGGCCGTGACGTCCCCATGATCGTCATGAGCCATCAATATATGCTCACCGATGAAATTCGTGAGATTGAAGCATGGTCAAAGGAAACTGGACGCAAGTTGCCACTATTGCGGGATGTCGACTCGTCATACTATCTACGCCAAGAGAAAAACGGGCTTAACCTTGGACCCTATGAGCGAAACTGTAAGGCGGCATGGCGGACAGAAGACGATGCGATGCCTGATGATTTTTCTTTCCAGTTATTTCCGGACGATCTTGATCGTCTTGAATGGTACATCGAAGACGCAATGGCGCGGGTCCCAATCTTGGGCACGGCCGGCGTGAACCGCGTTATCAATGGCCCCATTCCATATACCCCAGACGGGCATCCTTTGATCGGGCCCATGCCGGATGTGCCAAATGCTTTTGAAGCCTGCGTCTTTACGTTTGGTATCGCACAGGCTGGTGGGGCCGGTAAGGTGCTGTGTGATTTCATTACAGAAGGTGCGTCCGAATGGGACGCATGGGGCGTCGACCCACGGCGCTTCACAGGCTGGTGTGATGAAGATTACTGTGAAGCCAAGGCTATGGAAATCTATGGGCATGAGTACGCGATGCATTTCCCGGCCTATTCGTGGCCTGACGGCAGGAACAAAAGGTTGTCGCCGGTGCATGACCGATTGGAAGCAATGGGCGCGCAATTTGGTGCTTACAATGGTTGGGAGCGTGTCCTGTGGTTTGCGAAAGATGGCGATGATACGTCGCTTGAATCTCGGGAGATATGGGAACGCGAAGGCCCCTGGTTCCCACGTGTGAGAGAAGAATGTCATGCGGTGCGGGATGCTGCCGGCATATTGGATATTGCAGGCTTTACCCGCATTGAAGTCACAGGCTCTGGCGCCCGTGAATGGTTATCTAGCATTACAACCGGCAAAATGCCGTCTTCTGGGCGCATAGGGCTAGCATACTTTGCTGATGAGGCGGGGCGAATTATCACCGAAATGTCGGTGTTGGCCGAAGACGATGGGTTCCTTCTTATCGGTGCCGCTGCGGCGGAATGGCATGACCGTGATTGGCTAATGGCGCACCTGCCGACCGATGGTTCAGTGACTCTTAAGGACGTGACTGAGGCATACTGCTGTCATCTTCTTACAGGACCTAAAGCACGCCAAATTCTTGAAGGCATTACAACCGGTGATCTATCCAGTCGATGGTTGACGCATCAGCAAGCTGAAGTGACAGGTAAACCATGTCGCCTGGCCCGTGTGTCGTTTGCAGGTGAATTGGGTTGGGAGATTCATTCTGCCGTCGCCGATACGGCAGCGATCTATGATGCTGTGATGAAAGCGGGCGCGCCCTTTGGCCTGCAAGCCATTGGGATGTTTGCACTAGAAAGCCTGCGCCTTGAAAAAGGATATCGTGGCTGGAAGAGTGATCTTTCAACGGACTATAACATTTGGGATGCAAGTCTTGATCGTTTCGTTGATACATCGAAGGAAGCCTTCATCGGCCGCGATGCAATTTTAAATGCTGGTGATCCGACGAAGCAGTTCGTCTCAATGATCATAGAGGGAAGCGCCTGCGATGCGCCCTATATGTCTGGTGTATACAAGGGTGACGAACTCGTGGGCGAAATCACTTCAGCTGGTTGGGGGCATCGCACCGACAGTGCAATTGGATTGGGAACAATCCGCGCAGACGCGGCAGCACCAGGCACTGTTCTCGAAGTTGATATTTTCAGCACACGGTTCCAAGCGATCGTACAGGAAAACCTGTCAATCTGGGATCCAAAGAACGAACGGATCAGAGCCCAGGAGTAAGTCTTTGAGGTTTTAATTCTTACATTGCGGCGTGATCGCGGATGACGAAATGTTTTTTCGTGGTCTCGATCACGTCCCAATAACCTCTGAAACCATTTGGAATTAAGAACGCATCGCCTGACCTATATGTCTTGGCATTGCCGTCTTCGTCGATAAGGCGGACGTGTCCTTCGAGGATCATACAGAACTCGTCGCGGTCGACGAACGCATGCCATTTGCCAGGCGTGCTTGTCCACGTGCCGGCGATTAATCCTCCGTCGGGGCTTTCGAAATGCATTTGTGTTGAATGATGAGGGTCCCCATCCACCACGCGATCAGGCAAGTCCGCAAGACGACGCTCTGTATCACTTAGTGGTTCATCACGGAACGAGACTACCGATGTTTTTGTCATCTTACTCTCACATCATTTCATCTTGGAAGTGATACCATAGATACATAAACCGCTGACCCATCCGGCGGAAAGGCGTCAAAATACCATGGCTCGGAAGTTGCGACGTAAAGATTGGAAGATCCAATCCTTGAGCTTTACCGGCAACCATTTGTGCCATTCTTCGGCCTGCCTGCGCAGAATACATAACTCCGTTTCCGCCGTAACCCATCGCATAGTAAATAGTTCTATCGGGGTCCGGTTGGAAAATTCGTGGCATCATGTCATGACTGACATCGACCCAGCCCCACCATGAGTAATCGAGATCAATGCCTTCAAGAGCCGGAAATTTCCGATATAGGCCCTGCTGGAGCAAAGCAAGATGCTTTGGGTTTTCAGCATCTTTTCCTGTGACCGCACTGCGGCTACCAATCTGGACACGGTCATCAGGAAGAAACCGGTAGTAGTGCCGGAGGGTCCGTGTATCCGTTAATGGAGAGCGAACTTGAAAACCACAAGCTTCCTTTTCCTCATCAGTTAAAGGACGCGTTGTTATTGAGTTCGACAAGATCGGCATCAAACGGTTTTTAGTGCGGTTGTGAAGGCCAGGAGGTGTATAGCCAGCAGTTGCGAGAGCAACTGAACGGGCGCGAACTGTTCCGCCAGGTGTTGTCAGATGATGGATGCCGTCGACAACTTTCCACCCCATAACCGGGCTTGCGGGATGGATGGTTGCACCAAGCTTTCGGGCCAGATTGATATAGCCGAATGCGAGCTTTGCAGCATGAATAGAGATACCGTCCGGCTCATACATCGCGCCTGCGGCTTCTTCATCTTTCACAAACCTTTCGTGAAGTTCTTCACGGCTCATGACACGTGAATCATAGCCAAAAACTTCATTCAAGAGCTTTGACTCTTTCTCCAGCTTGGGCATTACACCCGGCTTATGAGCGATGTAGAAATGGCCGCCATCTTGTGGGTCGCAGTCAAATTCGCCAGAGCCAATCAGGTCACGAAACAGATCAAACGCTTCAACGATTTCAGCATGCATTTTCTTGGCAACATCAACGCCCCAACGATCTATCCACTGTGAACGCTTCAGACGGCCAGAAGAGATTTGAGCCTGTCCACCGTTACGCGTGGAGCATCCCCATGCAACGGTGTTCGCTTCAAGCACGGTCGCCTTGATGCCATGGTCCTTCGCCAGATGGATCGCACAAGAAAGTCCCGTGTATCCAGAGCCAATGACAACGACGTCTACGTCCATATCTCCCGAAACAGGCCCATCATCTTCGGGTGGCGCACCGGCTGAGCCAATCCAGTAAGTCGGCGCGTAATCCCGGTTGTGGCCAGGGCCTGCGTCGACCAGCGGGTCGTAATGTGGATCGTAACTGGCACGAGGCCAGTGTTTTGGTCGTAATGGATGTGGCATAACTCAATCCCCCAAAAAGAGTGGCAACCTATTGTATTATACGTTCTGAAGCGGGCGATCCTTGCGGAGCGCTTGCTTTACAACAATCTTCCCGTCGCGAAGCGTAAACAGATCTGCACCTTGTGCCTCGACACGTGACCCATCAGCATTCGTGCCAGAGAAAGTCCATTCGGAAACGGCGCGATCACCATGAACGAAATGGCTGTGATGGTCCCAATGCGCGTCAGACATGCCCGCCCAAACTGCCGAAAATGCTGATGCGATCGCGTCAGCCCCTTCAATCTTGTTGCCGTAAACTTCTGGGCCACCCACGGTGTAAAATACGCAGTCATCTGCAAAGCATTTCATGACGCCTTCAATGTCATGGCGGTTGAATGCATCGAAGGTTGCAGCGAGGTCGGCAGCGGTCAATTGATCAGACATTTCTTTGATCCTAAGTAAAAAGTATCGTTAAACTGAAAGTTCCAGCACAGTCGATCATGTCACCATGAAAAAATCGCGGCCGCGAACTCCGCCTATATAGGGTAAGTCCGCTGACCGCGATACATCCAGGATCACGAGTTTCTTAGGTCCAGATTCTGGTCAGATCACGACAGCGAAATGGCCAGTCACCGGTTTGTATATCTACCTAATCAGCTTTTACCCTTCCAAGGAACCAGCCAGTTCTCCGCCATCCGCATCAGGATGTCGATACCGTATCCAATTACACCAATCAGGATGATACCCATCATCACGATGTCAGTGTTCTGGAACTTGGAGGCTGCGATAATCATTTTACCTGCGCCCTTTTCAGCGGCAACCAGTTCGGCCGCCACAACGGTTCCCCAACATACGCCCATCGCAACGCGAGCACCTGTAAAGATTTCAGGTAACGAGTTAGGCACGATGACTTTGGTCAAAAGTTGCGTTTTCGAAGCGCCCAATGAATAGGCGGCATGCACTTTTGATATGTTCACACCGGAGACACCAGCACGCGCCGCGATGGTCATGATCCAAAGTGCGGCCAGGAACAGGAGTGATATTTTCCCCGTTTCCCAAATGCCGAACCAGATAATCACCAGCGGAATAAGGGCGAGCGGTGGAACAGGGCGCATGAATTCCACAATTGGATCAAACCAACCACGGAACCAGCTTGAAAGACCCATGGCATAGCCAAGCGGAATGCCAACAAGACTGCCAAGGATAAAGCCAAGGATAACGCGATATAGTGACCATCCAAGGTTCTCGGACAGCGTGACGTTTTGATACCCTTTGTCAGCGATCTCGATCAGACGTCCCCACACATCTTCCGGCGCGGGTAGCCAGATCGGCTCCATTTGCCATCCTTTGCCAGGCTCAAACACGAGACTGCCTTTGGATGTCATACGAACTTCTCCGTCTGACACTGAAACAGAGCCATTAGGAGAAATGGGCTGGCCATCAATCATCGTTACGCGATAGCCGTCAACATCGCCACCTTCGTCGTTATTTTGAACTTTGGTCGGGTTGCTTGCACGCCATGCGCCAACCTTCATGGTATCATCTTTGGCAAAACCATCATTTCCTGATGCAGGAATTTCAGGTTCTTCCGCGGGGTCGTCAAGCTTGTGGACGCGAATATGAACGGTTGCTGTATCAGTCTGCTTGTCAGCGTTTTCAGCGGTATACGTAAAAGACGTATCGCCAACATATGGCCCTGGTGCATGAATAGGCGTCAGACTGGAGCCGGTGAAAGCGCCCCAGATAAGAAAGATTGAAACAACAGAAATAATAGATGCCGTTCTGTTTGCGGTAACGGCACTCTCGTCACCAAACGTCACTGTCTTGAGACTGGTGAAGTCTTTTGTGCTCGTCATAAAGCGTTGTGCCTGACTGTAGATAATCATCGCGGCAAAAAAGATAAGTATGTAAATAATCAGGATAGTCATTTTGATTCCTCCTGATGGCCCATGATTTCTTCTTCCATGTCCCAAATCATTGTGAGAATTTCTTCACGGCGATCATTGAATTCTGGATGTTTTTTGACTTCGCGCAAGTCAGCATCAACGCCTCCTTCGGCGAATGGCAGATTGTATTCTTTGTGAATGCGACCTGGGCGAGGGGCCATAACGACAAGGCGTTCACCAAGCAGCAATGCCTCTTCGACAGAGTGCGTAATCAGAATGATTGTTTTGCCTGTCTCTTTCCAGAGTTTGAGGACGAGGCCCTGCATTTTTTCGCGCGTTAGTGCGTCCAATGCACCTAGGGGTTCATCCATCAAAATGACATCTGGTTCATTCGCCAGGCATCGAGCCAGGGCGACGCGTTGTTGCATGCCACCAGAAAGCTCATAAACAGCCTTTTCCTTGAAGTCACCAAGGCCGACGGTATTCAGCAGATGATCGACAATTTCATCTGTCTCTTTTTGTGGCATGCCTTTCATGGACGGGCCGAACGCAACATTGCTGCGTACATTCATCCACTCAAACAGTGCACCTTTCTGGAAAACCATCCCGCGTTCGGGATGTGGCCCGGTAACGTTGTGCCCGTTCAGTCTGACGACACCATCAGTGGGGGCAAGGAAACCCGCAAGAATGTTTAGAAGTGTTGTCTTTCCGCAACCCGAAGGTCCCAGAACAGACATTAACTCACCTTGTTTTAAATCTAATGAAACGTTTTCAAGTGCTTGCACCGCGCCGCCACCTGGCAGCTCAAAGCGCATCGAAATGTTATCAATCTCTAATCCGGACATTGGCAACGACCTCTTATGGAGTGTGGGCCAATGGCATTCGCGCCGATTTTTTTTGTTTTATTAAAAGGCCGAAGTTGGCCTAGCGCAGCACGATACCCCCCTGAAACGAACTCCGGCCGCCCCTAATTGGAGCGACCGGAAAATCCATTACATCTTGGCTGCAGCAGCCAAATAGCTAGCGTCGACAGCGCCGTCATAGCTTGGACGAGCTTTGTCGATTGTGCCTTGCTTCACAAAGAAGTCTGCAACTTCTTTAAGGAATTTCTGTGTTCCACCACCAAGCCACTTTGCGCTCAACTGCTCTTCAACAGTTGGGAAGGCAAAGCCAGCCAATGTTGCAACAGTCGCGTCAACGTCCATACCAGCAGCCTTTGCAATGACAGGCGTCATCATCTTGGCGCCGCCGCCTGCATACTTTGCATTCATGTCAGCGGTAACTTTAAGAAACTTTGACAAAAGCGTGGCATTTTCCTTGGCCCATGCTGTCGACACAGTCGTTGCATCGAAAACCTGAATGCCAAGTGCTTCTTTTTCTGCACCTGTAAGAAGAACGTTGCCGTGCTCCTTCATACGGCGAAGTGCACCACCCCAACCGCAAACCATATCAAGGTTGCCGTTCGCGAACGCAGCCGCGCCGTCAGGTGGAGCCATGTCGACAATCTTCATTGATGAAGTATCAACACCAAAGTGATCCATCTGCTTCAAGAAACCATAATGCGCAGCAGTTCCAAGTGGCACACCAACGGTTTTTCCGTTGAGTTCTTTAGCATTTGTTTTGTCGATTTCGTGGCTGGCACGCACAACGCAGTTATCATTTTCAGAATATGAAACAGCAACGTCAACGACCTGCAGGTCCTGACCAGCTGAAGTTGCGACAACAAAAGGTGGAATGCCTTGGCTAAATGAAATGTGAACGTCACCAGATGCCATCGCTGCAGACATTGCAGTTCCAGCATCAAAAGAGCGCCAGTTAATCTTCACACCAAGCTCTTTTTCATAGACTTTTTCAGCCTGAGCGAATTGGTTTGGTGTTGGCCACTCTAGAAAGTAAGCGACGGTGAGTTCATCAAGTGCAAATGCATTAGACGTTAGTCCAAGCATTGCTACGGCACCTGTTGCGGCACCGAGTAGTTTTTTCTTCATAATGTGAGTCTCCCTCGTTTATTGACGCGACGTGCGCGTCATTCTCAATTTTTCTTTGTGTACGCTCCTGTATTTCAGGAACGACTATTGTTCTCTTGTAGTGCTTGAGTAACATCTACTGAAATAATCCTAAGCAGATAAACCCGTTAACACGAGAAAAATATTATAGATCGGCACTCAACCCCTATAGGGCCAAAATCGGGCTATCCATTGGGACAAAAACTTAGTTGCTCCTATTGTGTTAAGCTTTGCAAATCCCAACATGTACCACTTGAATGAACATTAGCTTTGTTTACCCAAAGAAATGGAGATACCCATGGACGCTAGGATGGACAACAGAAACGCCATCATCACGGGCGGGAGTGCAGGCCTCGGCAAAGCGATTGCCAAGGAGTATATCCGGTCAGGTGCAAATGTTGCGATTGTTGCAAGGCGCCAAGAAGTTCTCGACGCGGCCCAGGCAGAAATCCAGGCAGAGGGAAGCGGGAAAGTCATCGCGATTTCTGCTGATATTAGATTATCCGAGGAGTGTGCGCGTGTCGTTCAGGTCGCAGAGCAAGGCCTTGGTGGTATAGACGTTCTTGTCAACAATGCCGGCACGTCCCAACGCGGACCATTCCTGGATGTGACAGATGAGGTTTGGCAGGACGATCTGGATTTAAAACTTTTTTCAGCCATACGGTTATGCCGCCTTGTGATCCCGGGCATGCGGGAACGCCGTTGGGGCCGCATCATCAACGTATTGAATGTAGGGGCGAAGATGCCCGGCGCTGAAGGGGCACCAACAGCGGTTAGTCGGGCCGCGGGCATGGCACTTATGAAAGTTCTCGCAAATGAAGGTGCCCCCTACAATGTACTCGTCAACGGTATGCTTGTTGGGAAAATTCGTAGTGATCAGTGGGAACGACGTCATGCTGCTGATCCGCGTGGGCTTTCGCTTGAGGAATGGTATGCGGATGCGGGTAAGGACCAGCCAATGGGACGACTAGGCACGCCCGAAGAATTTGCCAATATGGCATGTTTTCTAGCGTCTGATGCGGGATCTTATATCAATGGAGCTGCGATCAACGTGGATGGCGGACTTTGTAAGACGGTCTAGACTTCAACCAGGCCTTCTTCTTCAGCTTTAATTTGAAGCGCCAGAAATTTTGAGAAAATTCGGCATTGGGCGAGGCTGCCTGCTGTAAACCAAAGCCCTTGCTGTGGCGTTTTTTGCCACATGTTCTGCAGCTCACCCCGATCACTAAAGCCCCATACAGGGCCGATCTTGTCTGCCACCTCGTCACCAAGATAGGCACGAGCCGTATCTTGCTGATTTTTGTACCCGGTTGCGAGCACGATGACATCTGCCTCAACTTGATCGCCAGATTTGAGTTTGGCACCAGACTGATTGAAGCGTTCAATGTCATCGAAGTGAACAATATCTATCTCTCCATCCGCGATAAGTTTCGAGCATCCCACGTCAAAATAATAGCCGCCCCCACGCTGCAGATAGCTCATCTGGAAACCACAATCATCGACACCGTCATTCAGTTTGAAACCGCGTGCCGCGAGACCATCCAGCAATGGTTTATCAATCTCTTTCGACATAGCCGTTGCTTTGCGATATCCCATTTTCAACACGGGGAACGGAAACGACGTCGCAAGAAGGTCGCAGTCGTCAATGGGCGGCCCTTCGGCATATAGCGCGTATACCCGTTGCGCTTCTGCGAGGCTGACGATGTGTGTCGAGCTGCGCTGGATCATTTTAACGTCGACGTCACACGCATGTAGATCCTGTGCAACGTCATGGGCACTATTCCCAGTGCCCAACACCAATGCTTTACCGCCAGACCATTCGTGGCCTGTTGTATATTGCCCAGAATGCATCACAGTACCGTTAAACTCACTAAGACCGGGCAGATCTGGCATAATCGGGATCGCACTTACGCCCGTCGCCATGACGATGTGACGGGGTCGGATGACGCGCGTTGAGCCATCTTCTTGCTCGAGTGTCGCTGTCCATTGTTTGCTCGTTTCGTCATATATGCCGTTCGTGAGTGCCGTCCCTGTCCAGTAATTCAGCTCCAAGGCCTCGACATAAATCTCAAACCAGTTGGCGAGCATGTCCTTCGGGATGTACACCGGCCATGTCGGTGGAAATGGCATGTATGGCATATGGTTGACGTAGACTTCATTGTGCAGTGTGAGCGAGTGATATCTTTTTCGCCAGTTGTCGCCAATACGTGTGTGCTTGTCGACAATCAGCGTATCAACACCAAGATGGGTAAGGCGTGCAGCAATGCCTAAGCCTGCCTGACCGCCACCAACCACTAGAACTGCGGGATCACGGTCTTCATAGCTGCGCGCCTTGTTTCGGTAGTCCTGCCAATTGTCCCCGCCGAACTCCCGTTTGAAAGCGTCGCCACCAATGCGGACAGCGCTCAATCGTTCCTTATGGTCAGATAATCCCTGCAGTGTTGTCGAAAGTGTCCATGCGCGCCAGATCTCAGGTTTGCTTGGGTCGGGCAGCAATCTGACGACCCCGTTCGCAACACCAAGCTGCGTCTCAAATGCAACAAAGGTTTCAATCGCCTCGACGCCTGCGCGGGAGACAAAACGAGGTGGCGTGCGATTTTCGTCAATACGAAAATTTGTAGGCTGAACTCGTTCAAGTGTTCGGGTGAGCTTTTCAATAATTGCTTCAGGTCCACTGACAGTGTCTATGCTCCAGTCGAATGCAATGAGATCACGCCAATGGCTGTCTTCTAGAAAGAGTGTTGAAATTGAATCAGCATCGTTCTGCGATAAAGCTTGATCAAATGCGCTCGCCCACGTCGCCGCAATATCTGCGTAGCGGATTTCGCCAGTTACATCTTGAGACACATGTGGCTCCTCGCATTTGTATTCAGTCCATTAGGCATCAGGCCGCGTTCCTTCGAAACACACGTTTTCGAGGGGCTCACCTCGCGCAAACCGGTCCAGGTTTGATGCGATAAACGACCAGCGGCGATCTCGCATCGCATCAGTACTGCCACTGCAATGGGGTGTCATAATGACATTTTCCAATTCTTCAAACGGGTGCTTGGATGGTTTGCAATCAGGATCACCGTCTTTTGGATACTGATACCATACATCTATTGCCGCGCCTCGAATCTGGTGCTCCAGTAGGGCGGTATACAAATCCGTTTCATCGACTACATGACCACGGCCAACATTGATCAGGAATCCATCAGATTTCATCGTCTTGAATGTATTCTTATTGACCAAGCCTTCAGTTTCTTCAGATAAGGGAACGGCAACAACAACGTAATCGGATGAAGCAAGTAATTCATCAAAGTCAGCCATCGTTTTGAAGGATTTTAATTCTGGTGCCGGATAAACGGTCCGGGAGACAGCTATAACGTTCATGCCAAATGCATTTGCGCGCTTGGCAACTTCACGGCCAATGTGGCCATACCCGATAATACCAACCGTTTTACCGTGTAATTCAAGATGGTTGGGACCAATTCCGGGATGGTAATCTTCCCAGTAATCGGTTCGGAATTTTTGATCAATTTTAGAGAGCCCAATCGCTGACTCGAGCATGCATGCCAGAATATATTCTGCAATCGCAATCTCATGCCCAAATGTGTTGCAGACGATGCAGCCTTTTGGCATGTCCTCGGGTGCAACCCAATTGATGCCCGTATGGGGAACTTGACGAAACTTTAGATTTGGCGCTGAGGGCCATGTGCCTTTGATCGCACCCGCGACAATCGCATCTGCCTTGGGGAGTAACTCAACAAAACGATCAAACGGTTCATCTTCTGACCAAGTCGAAATGTTCCACGTCGTGGTCAGGTTCTGTTCGATGAGAGCCTTTCTCGGTGCGGTGTTGCGCCCGGCAAGGAGCAAGTTTGGGTAATCATTTCCCATTAAGCGTTCTGCTCTTCAAGTCGATCTGTTGCGGGTGGAGGTGTTCTGGAGAGCGCCGCAATTTCTTTGTGTAAGTCCGCAGGCATTTCGACATTGATAGAACTGAGTGAAGGTTGCAATTGCTCAAGGCTTCTGGCACCGACAATTGGGCAAGTGACGGCGGGGTTCGCAGCGGCCCAGGCAACCGCAAGGCTTACCGGATGAACGCCATGGCTTTTTGCGAAAGCGCTAAACGCACCTGCTGTTTCAAAGACCCAGTCCTCGCCATATCGCGCTGTGTATTCCTTGTTTGTCATCAAGCGCCCTCCATCCGGGCGGTTGTCAGGTCCGTATTTACCACTCAATAATCCGCCGCCAACAGGGCTGTAGGTAATAACACCAAGGTTTTCAGCCAACGCCAGCGGGAAAATCTCTGACTCGGCCTGACGCTTCACCAGACTGTACATTGGTTGAATGACATCAAATCGTGGCCAGCCAAATCGCTCAGAGATCCCAAGTCCTTTGGCGACCTGCCAAGCTGAATAGTTACTCGCACCCAGGTATAAGACCTTGCCGTCGGACACGAGTTTCTCGAGCGCGCGCATGGTTTCTTCAAGAGGAGTCTGCAGATCCCAACGATGCATAAACAGGACATCCAGACGATCCGTTTTTAATCTTCTAAGGCTGTCTTCAACAGCAAGTGCGATATGTCTACGATTACCGCCACGATCGTTAATGTCGTCGCTCATCGGGACAAAGCATTTGGATGTAATGACAAGTTCATCACGCTCTGATGAAATCAGGCCGCTTAGAATTTCTTCAGCTTTGCCTTTGGAATACCCGTTTGCACAGTCAAAAAAGTTGATCCCAGCATCCCTGCATGCGCCATACATTTTGGCTGATTCTGCTGCATCGGCGTCACCGCCAAACGACATCGTGCCAAAGCAGAGTTGCGAGACTTTTACACCGGTATTTCCGAGCCATTTGTATTCCATGATTGCCGTTGTCCTTTCAATAGATCCCTATTGAACATTATGTTGCAGGGTATGGAAATCAAGTATCTGTATTGAATTGGAATGTATCGTGTGTTTACGCATACAAGGAATCCGTTAAATTCATAGACAGCAATGATCTGCCACCAATAACTATCTCAAGGGCCTTCAGATGAAACTATATTATGGAACAACGTCACCCTATGTGCGCAAGGTGGTGATTGCTGCCGAGGAATGCGGGCTGGATGACCAGATCGAACGAGTAGAGACCTTCCCTTGGGATAAAGATACCACATACGGCGGCGTTAACCCGGTTGGAAAGGTTCCGGCGCTGGTCACAGATGACGGGCAAGTTCTTTATGATAGCCCAGTAATTGTTGAATATCTTGATACGCTTCATGATGGCGAGAAATTAATTCCGCCATCGGGACGTGAGCGGTTTGAGATCATGCGAATTGCCGCACTTGCCGATGGCATGATGGATGCGGTCATATTGCTTTACAGTGAGTTAGAGCGCCGTCCTAAAGAATTGCAGTGGGATTTCTGGGATCAACGGATGCGGAACACGATGGCGCGTTCACTAGGTGCTCTTGAGGCGGACGCAGCGAATTTTGATCCATCCAAGCCAAATCTGGCGCAGATCACGACGGCGGTAGGCGTTGGCTGGATTGAATTTAGATTATCTATCCTAGGCATTGATTTCCGTGACGGGCATCCAAACCTTTCGAATTGGTTTGATGCGTTCTCGGAACGGCCATCCATGAAAGGGTCTATGCCCAAGGCACATTAATCGGTTGGCCGTGTGGTCTTTGTCATAATTCTTCATGGTCGTCGCGCGCTGAATATTTTTTAGTTATTCCAGCATTCAACACAAAAAGTTGATCGCAATAAGTATTGTGAACATGATTTCAATCTTGAAGGTAACGCTTTGGGCCATCATCATGATGATTAATCCATCATGATCAGATCAGAAAAGGTTTATTAGTCCCATGAGATCACTATTTTCATTTATTGGCGCGATACTATGCGTCGCTGCATTGAGTGTCGCTGGTCCGCAAAATGCCAAAGCTGAAGCGTTTGTCTTTACGGCCATTCCAGATCAGGACGAGAGCAAACTGCGAGAGCGCTTTGGCAAAGTTGCGGCATACCTCTCAAAAGAGCTTGGTGTTGAAGCAAAATACATCCCGGTTAAGTCTTACGCTGCGGCGGTTACTGCGTTTCGGAACAACCAAGTCCAGTTGGCGTGGTTTGGTGGGCTTTCGGGTGTTCGGGCTCGCTCGCTTGTAGACGGCTCGAAAGCAATTGCGCAGGGCGAAGAGGATCCTGTGTTCGAAACCTATTTCATTGCTCATGCAAGCACAGGTCTAAAGGCCTCTGACGCTTTCCCCGCCGAAATCAAAGGTAAGACGTTTACATTCGGCTCTAAGGGTTCAACGTCTGGCCGCTTGATGCCTGAGTATCATATTCGAAAGCAATTGAAGGCGGCGCCTGATGAGGCGTTTGCGAAGGTTGGATTTAGTGGCAATCACTCGAAAACAATCGCGCTTGTGCAATCTGGCGCATATCAAGTTGGCGCAGTTAATTTCCAGGTATGGCTAAACGAAATGAAGGAGGGCAAAATCGATGCAAACAAAGTATCGGTTATCTGGAAGACGCCTCCTTACCCTGATTACCAGTGGTCAATCCGCGGTGACGTAAACAAGCAGTTTGGAGATGGATTCTCAGACAAAGTCACAAAGGCGCTGTTGTCGATGAAAGATCCAGACTTGCTGGGCGCATTCCCCCGCAAAAGCTTTATTCCAGCTTCCAACGCTGACTATCAGCCAATTCTGGATGTTGCGAAGCAGATCAAACTGATTGATTGATTTTGCGGTTTAAGCTTACAGATGAAGATTTTGGATATCGCGGGGACATCGTTCTCCGCGATATTTCTATCGAAATAGAACAAGGTGAGCGGATTGCCCTTGTTGGTCAGAGTGGTGCCGGTAAATCGACGTTGATATCGGTCCTACAGTCGCGTTATGCGGCAAACACTGCGTATGTGCCACAAGACTTGGGATTGGTGCCGACCCTGAGTGTCTTTCACAATATCTATATGGGTTCGTTACAGAGAAACTCTCTTGTGCGAAATCTTTTGAACCTTGTCTGGCCGCGGCCGGCTGAAATCGACTTGATTCGTCCGATCGCAGAGCAGTTGGGGCTTGGCGACAAACTGTTTGAAAAGGTTGGTGAATTGTCAGGTGGTCAACAGCAACGCACAGCGATTTGCCGTGCCATTTTCCAAGGTGGTGACGCGTGCCTTGGAGATGAGCCGGTCTCGGCCAACGATCAACACCAGTCGCGGGTTATCATGGATGCGCTCGCCGCATCTTTCGAGACAGTTGTGCTGGCAATGCATGATATTGATCTGGCGCTTGAATATTCAACGCGGATCATTGGTATAAAAGATCAGAGCATTGCTTTGGATGTGGCCATCGACAAAGTTAACAGGGCAGATCTCGACGCTCTGTATGTGAAATGACAGTGAATCGAGAAATAGTGGGTGACGTGAGATGCTAAGGGTCAGTGGACTCTTTGTCGCCATCGCATTCGCCTGTTTGTTGGCTGCGGATATCTCTATCACGACATTGGACCCTTGGACTGAAATGAAGCGCATGGCGCTTGGCGCTGTCACGCCGGATTTCACGGCGGTTGCTGACATTGGCTGGGTTCTTTTGAGGACTGTCGCATTTGCATTTTGTGGCGTTGCGTTGGGTGCGGTGGGAGGTTTTCTGCTATCGCAACTGTTTCACTACGGCCCGGTTCGTTGGGCTTGTGCGTTTGTACGTGCCATTCATGAGCTTTTCTGGGCGCTGATATTTCTGCAGATGTTCGGTCTGACACCTCTGACCGGTGTGCTTGCCATTGCATTACCTTACGCAGGTATTTGTGCAAAGGTTTATGCGGAAACTCTAGAGGAGGGCGATCAACGTGCCGTCAAAGTATTGGCACCGGGAACAGATGTGGTCTCGGCCTTTCTCTATGCGCGACTCCCGGGTGTGTGGGTGCACATCAAGAACTATACGAGTTACCGGTTTGAATGTGGTCTCCGCTCAAGTGCAGTATTGGGATTTGTAGGTTTGCCAACTCTTGGGTTCTACCTTGAGACAGCGTTCAGCGAAGGAAACTATTCCGAAGCTGCGGCTTTGATGATCCTGTTTTACATCTTGATCGCAAGTTTGCGGATGTGGATGCGACCCAAATTCATTGCCCTTTACGCGCTTGTATTACCGTTTTTCCTAGGCGGCAGTTTCAAAATTGAAATGTCGAATATCGTTCGCTTCTTTAGTATCGATATTGTGCCCGCGCCGCTCAGAGACAATGCGGTTGTTGGTACAGAGAGGTGGTCTGACTTCGCAGATTGGCTATGGATGATGGTTGCAGATATGGCGGTGCCCGGGATCATCGCGACGGTTTTGTTGACGCAAATTGCACTCGTCGGGACGGGAATACTTGCGTTGCTAATGTTCCCATTGATCTCAAAAAAGTTCTTTGGCCCCGTTGGGCGGTCATTGGGGCATGGGTTTTTGGTTATTGTGCGTTCAACGCCCGAATTCATTCTCGCCTATGTTTTTCTACAATTGTGGGGGCCGTCAATGCTACCGGCGATTGTTGCCCTTGCGCTCCATAATGGCGCAATAATTGGCCATCTTATGGGACGCTTTAGTGATGAAGTTACGTTACGCCCAGATCATGCCCGCGGCTTGAACCTTTACAGTTATGAAATGTTGCCCAGGATATATGGGCAGTTTTTGGCGTATTTGTTCTATCGCTGGGAAGTGATTATGCGTGAGACCGCTATTCTGGGTATTCTTGGCATTGCTACGCTTGGATTTTTTATCGACAGTGCGCTTTCTGAAATTAGAATTGATCGTGCAATGTTTTTGATTGTCGTGACGGCAGCATTGAACATTGGTATCGATATCTTATCTCGCCGAATTCGACTTCATCTTCATCTCAGCGATGAGGCGCGCCAGCTAAAAAGCCCTGCTTAGGACCATTTGATGAAAGCTAATCAAGACATCATCCTCAAAGACCTTGTTATGATTGGTGGCGGGCACAGCCATGTCGCCGTTCTCAAAAGCTTTGGGATGAAGCCTGAGCCAGGTGTGCGGCTGACGATGATCGCGCGTGATGTTCATACGCCATACTCTGGGATGTTGCCGGGATATGTTGCTGGGCACTATGGTTTTGATGAAGCTCATGTGGATATTCGCCCGCTCAGCCAGTTTGCCGGTGCCCGTTTATTCCATGATGAGGCGATAAAAATTGATACGACTAACAAACAGGTTATATGTGCAGGCCGCCCGCCTATTCCTTATGACGTTTTGTCAATAAACATCGGCTCGAGACCGCAGGTCAAAGGGGTGCCAGGTGCTGACAAGTGGTCAACGCCAGTCAAACCGATCAATCGTTTTGTTGATAAATGGCACCAGTTGGTTGAACGTGTGATGGCGCAACCTGGTCCGCATCGCATTGGCGTTGTTGGCGCGGGGGCCGCTGGTGTCGAAATTCTTTTGGCGATCCAGTTTCGTCTGCAGACACTTCTGAGCGATGCAGGTCGACGTGATGAGAAAATTGAATGCCATCTTGTTGGTCGCTCGAAGCGCGTTCTACCAACATTTTCTGACAACGTTGCCGCCCGGTTTGAGCGCGTGTTGAGCGAACGCGATATTCATGTTCATTGCGGCGTTGAGGCCACGAAAGTCGACGACGGCACGCTCACTCTTTCCAATGGCGAAACAATCGAACTTGATGAGGTGCTCTTAGTGACAGGTGCCAGTGCGCCGGCGTGGTTAGGAGAGTCAGGACTTGAAGTTGATGACGACGGATTTATCAAGGTCAATGACAGTCTTCGTTCCTTATCTCATGAAGATGTTTTTGCTGCAGGTGATGTTGCCAATGTCGTCAATCATCCGCGCGAGAAGGCTGGCGTGTTTGCAGTTCGTCAGGGAAAGCCGCTTGCAGACAATTTAAGACGTGCATTGGTTGGCGAAACGCTCAAGCCATTTACGCCACAAAAGGCTGCGCTCGCGCTTATCAGCACAGGTGATAAATATGCGGTCGCGACGCGTGCTGGTTTTGCTGCGGAAGGCGCGGCGTTCTGGACCTGGAAAGATTGGATCGACCGGCGTTGGATGGCGAAATATTCCGAATTGCCTGAAATGACGGAGGAAGAATCTTCGAGCTTTAATATAGGGCTGACAAATCAGGATACGTTGAAGGAAATTTCGGCGATTGCGATGCGCTGCGGTGGATGTGGCGCGAAGGTTGGTGCGAACGTGCTGACGCGCGCGTTGTCTGAACTCAAGCCTGCACCTCGCGATGATATACTTATTGGCTTGCATGAACCGGATGACGCTGCGGTCGTCGAAGTGCCTCCAGGCAAGGTTATGGTTCACACAGTCGACTACTTCAGGTCATTCATTGATGATCCGTATATTTTCGGCAAGGTCGCCGCAAACCATTCGCTTAGCGATGTATTTGCCATGGGCGCAGAAGCGCAAACCGCACTGGCGATCGCAACGGTGCCGTATGGGATCGAGTCAAAAGTTGAAGACACTGTAAAACAGATGATGTCAGGCGCGCTCGAAGTTTTAAATGCCGCCGGTGCGACGCTTGTGGGCGGGCATACAAGCGAAGGCGCGGAACTCGCACTTGGATTTTCAGTGAATGGGTTGGCGAATAGAGAGGATATCCTGCGCAAAGGTGGCATGAAGCCAGGAGACTTACTTGTTCTGACAAAGCCGCTGGGCACAGGCACGCTGTTCGCCGCTGATATGCAACAAAAAGCCAAAGGCCGATGGATCGATGCTGCTTTGGACTCGATGGTTCTATCAAACTATGACGCCGCGAAATGTGTTTATAAGCATGGTGCCCAAGCGTGTACGGATATCACCGGATTTGGGTTGCTGGGGCACATGGTCGAGATGGTCAAAGGGTCAGGCGTTGATGTTGAAGTGAACCTGAACACGTTACCCATTATGGAGGGCGCGATGGAGACAGTGCGCGCGGGTATCCTCAGTTCGCTACAACCTGCAAACGTCAGATTGCGTCGTGCGATCCGAAATATTGAGGAAGCTTCAAAGAATGAACGTTATCCATTGATGTTTGATCCGCAGACGTCGGGCGGTTTGCTGGCATCTATCCATCCAGACAATGTGGACGCCTGTCTGTCTGATCTAAAGGAAGCCGGATATGTTCATGCAACTGTTATTGGTAGGGTGCTGGCCGAGACCGATCACCTGGAACCGGTGACGCTTACTTCGTGAACTGTTTCAGAATATCCCGCCAGGCTTCGGCCTCTGCAGCGGGTGTGAATAAATTTTTCAGCTTGTCACAATGCGATTGCAAGTCATTGAGAAACACGGAATCTGTCTCGGCGCGGTACAACAGATCAGCTAGCGCGCGCTCATCCCCGACAGGAAAGTATCCCGGGTAATCTAGGCCCAACAATCCTATATTCCCATCGATTTTGGACGCGACAATCGGCACGCCTGCGACGATAGCCTCAGAAACTACGTTAGCGCCGCCTTCTTGATTGGAACTGATGACCATCAGATGCGTTTTCGCGTATTCCTGGCGGACTTGGCCACCCGAAACCTCACCAACCCATTTGTATCGAGGGTTTTCTGCCATTTCTCGTTCTGCCACGGCGGCCCACTCGGGCGAATGCGCTTTGCCTAGGTGGCGAACGCTCAGCTTGGACGTCGCTGGGACCAGTTTTGATGCGATTGCTGTTCGAAACGGATCTTTTTCTTTGCGAAGATGGCCAATAACACAGACGCCAAAGGTCCGTTTTCGTGGCGACCTGGCGCGCGGCAATGGCTTTGCGGATTGATGCACGACATGAAGTTTTTCGTGCAGGTGTTCGGGTAACGACTGCTTGATTGTGCTGTTCAGGCAAATGAGCACGTTAGCTATTTCCATGGAACCCAAGGTCGGTTCAGGGTCTGTTTTTAAGAACGTATTGACGTCTGTACCACCTAATCCAACGATCAACGGATTGTCTGGGAATTTGGCCTTAAATTTTGAGATGGAAGCGGCGCTACGCCATGCGTGAATTGCGACCATCAAGTCGTACACTTGGCCGTTATACGTGTCACTGATATCTACGCGATGGCCCTGATCACGCAAAATTCCTGCCCACCTGAGCGCTGTGGACATATTTCCGGTCTTCGAGTGTTTCTTCGCAGGCGTAATGAGGGTAATTTTCAAAACGACCGGTTCTCCGTATTGAATAAGAGCGCTATATGACCACGCATGTAACCACGACACAATTGATTGAGATGATGCGCGATACACGTCAGCGCACACTGGAACTCATCACTGATCTTAGTGCGGAACAACTCATTGGTCCAAAGCTCGATACCGTTAACCCGCTGCGGTGGGAGGTCGGGCATGTCGCGTATTTTTATGAGTACTTTGTCCTTCGTGCACTTTATGGCAGGTCGAGTATTCTGGGTGATCGAGCTGATGCGATATACGACTCAATCTCTGTCGCGCACGAAACGCGCTGGGATCTACCGCTTCTTACATTTGATGAAACGCTTGAGTATATGCAAGGCACGCTGGATGCATTGATTGGATGCCTTGAAACCGAAGGCCTGACCGAGGAACAGCAGTTCATGTGTCAGTTCGGAATATTTCACGAAGATATGCATACCGAGGCTTTTCTTTGGGGCCGCCAAACACTTGGGTATCCGACACCGGTTTTTGCAAATGCCGTTGATGCAAAAGAGTATCGCAACGTAGGAAATCATCCTGGTTTTGTAGATGTGCCAGGCGGTGAATTCACAATGGGCGCACCGGATGATGGCACATTCAATTTTGACAACGAAAAATGGGCGTATCCTGTTGAGATTGAACCGTTTTCAATTGCCAAGGCGCCCGTAACGAATGCTGAGTTCCTGAATTTCGTCGATGATGATGGATACTCGCGTGATGAATTCTGGTGCCAGGACGGCATCAAGTGGCGGAATAGTCGTGGGTTAAGTCATCCGGGTTACTGGATTGATGCAGGCGATGACGGATGGATGGTTCGCCGTTTTGATCAGGTTCTTTCGCTTGGCGACAATGAACCCGTGAGCCACGTAAGTTGGTACGAAGCGAGTGCCTATGCGCGTTGGGTTGGCGCAAGGCTACCTCATGAGGCGGAATGGGAAGCGGCTGCGCTGGGCGAAACAAGTGCGGACGGCTCATTGGCCTCAGACACAAAGAGAACTTATCCGTGGGGCAATGAGCCTTTGGGCGCAGAAATTGCGAACCTTGATGGAAAATGTATGGGGCCGGTTGATGTTGCGGCATTTCCTGAGGGTGACAGTGCGTTTGGATGCCGACAGATGCTGGGCAATGTATGGGAATGGTGTGCAGATACGTTTGAGGCGTATCCAGGTTTCGAGCCGGATGCCTACCAGGAATACTCCCAAATGTTGTTTGGCGATACTAAGGTTTTGCGGGGTGGTGCCTGGACAACCCGGTCCCGCATGATGCGTGGAACATACCGAAATTACTTCGAGCCAGAGCGGTGGGATGTTTTTAATGGATTTCGTCTGTGCAAGTGATACGACAATACAAAATTAAATCAGATCGACGTCAGGAAGCCCCCAGATGAGTGCGCCAATAACCGAAGTAACGTCTTGGGATGCGACGGATTATGACATGATCATTGATGTGCGCTCCCCGGTCGAGTTTGCGGATGATCATATTCCAGGTGCCGTAAACATGCCGGTACTGTCAGATGAAGAACGCGTCGTTATTGGCACTTTGTATAAACAGGAATCTCCATTTATTGCCCGAAAAAAGGGCGCGGCGCTGGTTGCTAGAAATATTGCTGATCATCTGGACGCAAGATTATCTGATAAGTCTTCTGATTTCTCACCATTGATTCATTGCTGGCGTGGTGGGCAGCGATCACACGCGTTTGCTCGGATTTGCAGCGAAGTGGGTTGGCGAAGCTATGTGCTTACAGGCGGCTATAAACAATATCGTCGCGATGTGATGGCTGGTCTTGAAACTCTACCTCAGACATTATCGTTTATTGTCGTCGCCGGACGAACGGGATCGCGAAAGACCGACATACTAAGCGCGTTGGACGCCAAAGGTGCACAGGTTTTGGACTTGGAAGGCCTTGCCAATCACCGAGGATCTTTGCTCGGGCATATTAAGGACAGCCCTCAGCCCAGCCAGAGAATGTTCGAGTCTCTTTTGAACAAAAAACTACAAGGCTTTGACCCGGCATCGCCAGTTTATGTTGAGTCTGAAAGCTCTCGCGTGGGTAACGTGCAACTCGCTCCTGAACTGTGGAAACGTATAGCCGCAGCGCCGCAGATTTCCATATCCGCGCCAAGACAGGACCGTGCGACGTATCTCCTTTCAGGCTACAAGCATCTGACTGAAGACACGTCAGATTTGGACAATCTCGTCACTGGAATGACCCATCGATATGGTCGTGAACGCACGGATATCTGGCGGGCGCTGATAGACGCCAAAGACTGGCTGCCTTTGGCTGTTGAATTGCTCGAGGCGCATTACGATCCTGCTTACGATAAATCTATGCAGCGCCATGACAGGTTCGTACATGGAGAAATAGAGATGCCAGATTGTAGTGACGCGGCACTGGCAGATACGGTCTCTCAGATTTTGGCGTTAGGGCCGGTGCCGTAGCATGCAACGAAACCCTGAGCAGATTGAAGAGCAACCTGCTCAGGGCTCAGTATCTGTTATCCGATTTCTTCGATCTCTAAACCAAAGCGCGTACCAGGAAGTATGCCCTTCTTGGTCTCGGCATTCGTTGCTTCTTCTTGTGCAATTTTCGCAATGCACGCATCGAGAATTTCTGCCTGACGTTCCAATGGAATGACAGTGACGCCATCGTCGTCACCGATCACCACATCGCCTGGTTTAACTGGGCAACGTGCGCAGGCAACGACACCATCAATGATGCCGCCAAATCCTTTGCTAGGTCCGGCGGGGCACGTCGTCAGAGCGAATGTCGGAAAGCCGAATTCGCGAATTTCATCGGCATCCCTGACCGCGCCATCGACAACCAAACCACCTATACCCTGCGCCATCGCCGCGCGGGTCATAATGCCGCCCCAAACGGCTGTTTCTTTGTGGCCTCTGGCATCAATGACAAGAATTTCACCGGGCTCTAACATGCCAATAGCGGCATGGCTGGCACCATTGTCGCCAACCATGGTTGTGACGGTGCGGGCCTGCCCACAGATTTTCATGCCAAGGGACAAAGGTTGCATTTCACCAGACATGACGTTGGTGCGGTTCATGCAATCTGTTGCGATCGCTGGCGGAATTTTGCGCCATTTGTCCAACGTTTCTGCCGATAGCTTCTCAAAATCAACTTTATGTTTTTGTACTGCCATGTTCGTCTTCCTTTATGATTGGTCGCCTGATTGTCATTTAAATTTCGCTTGGAAAGTCGCCGTGCTCACGAAGGTATTCTGTCAGTCCGCCTGCTTCGAGAATCTCAATCATCATGGGCGACAAAGACTCGGCACTGATTTTTTTATCCCGACTTGCATTGGTGACATGAATTTCATTCCCTTCGGATATGATTGAGAGGTCGTCACCTTCTTGGATAGCCGATGTGTCACAGATAACGGGGAGCAATCCATTGTTGATGGCGTTGCGATAATAGGCACGCGCAAAACTTGGTGCGAGCACACACGAAATGCCTGCGGCCCGAACGACAGTTACCGCAACTTCCATAGCTGACCCACAACCAAAATTCCGACCGGCAACGATGATATCGCCAGGCTTTAGACTTTGGCCAAACTCCGCGTCGTAATCTTCAAAGATATGCAGGCGAAGTGCATCCGGATCGATGGTGACACGTTTTCGCCTCGATGAGATTATATAGTCTGTATTGATGTCCGCTCCGACGAGGCGCGCACGACCATTGATGGCAAGCGAAGTCATGAGGCGGCCTCTAGGAATGTTCTTGGGTCTGTGATTTCACCTGTGATGGCAGCCGCGGCACATGCTTCGGGTGATGCCAGGTATACACGTGCTTTGGCGTTGCCCATGCGCCCCGTGAAATTTCTGTTTGCCGCAGACATCACAATCTTTTCGTTGCCGGGGATTGTGCCACAGGTGCCACAGCACGAGCCACATCCGGGCGTCATAATCAACGCGCCAAGCGAGACAAACTCAGCCAACATTCCGTCAGTGGCGAGATCGCCATAAACGCGATCTGATGCAGGCGTCACCACCAATTGCACGCGCCGGTGTTTTGTGCCACCTGACCTGAGGATGCGTAAGGCCCGCTCAAGGTCAGATTTTCTCCCCCCTGTACATGTGCCGAGATAGACCATGTCAACGGGTGTGCCGAGGTCTTGATCAATGCCAACGATTTCCGCAGCGGCACCATCAACCGGCGGGCGGGCCAGGCGTGGTGTGAGGTGTGTCAGATCGATATTGAGTTCCAACGCATACGTTGCATCTTTGTCCGCCGATACAGCATTGCCATGATCTTTGCCGATATCCAGATAGCTCGACGTAATCGCGTCTGCCGCAAACACACCTGCCTTGGCGCCAGCATCCGTGGACATATTCGCCAACAACATGCGTTCTTCGAAAGAAAGCGATGCCGCACCATCTCCTTGAAATTCAAGGGTGCGATAAGATGCATCGGCGGGATCAAGGGTACGGTTTATCTCAAGCGCGATATCCTTAGCATCTATGCCTTCAGGTAATTTACCGGACAACGTCACGCGGATGCTTTCTGGGACCTTAAACCAGAGTTTTCCCGTCAGCATGACGGCGGCCAAATCTGATGATCCTACACCTGTTGCAAATGCATTCGCAGCGCCGTATTCGACAGAGTGGCTATCGGCACCAACAATGAGTTGGCCCGGTTTCACGTGGCCACGCTCAATCATCAACTGATGCCCAATGCCAGCGCCAATATCGTATAGGATGTTACCTTGGGCTTCGCTAAATCGCCGAATGCGATCTTGGAGTTCCACAGTCGATGGATTATCAGGTGGTGCGTAATGATCTAGGGCGAAAATCAAAGCATTAGGATTGGCAAGTTTGTCGCCGCCCATTTTGTTGAAATAATCAATCGCCATTGGCGCCGATCCATCCGTTGCCATCGCCGCATCAACTTTACAGACGACACTCTCGCCAGCGCGGCATTCACGACCACAATGCGCCGAGAGAATTTTTTCGCTGATGGTTGCAGGCGAAGCAGATGACATCAGAGTACGGCCTTTGCTGCAGCGACAGCTTCGCCCGGTGTCAGATTGACGCCCAGCGAGATCATCGTTGCCTCAAGATGCTCAAGATCGGTGATGATATCGTCTTCTGTGATCGCACCCATCGTACCAATGCGAATAATTTTTCCGCGAAGGGCATTGCGTGATCCCGCAATAACACTGCCATGATCTTGATACATCCGTTTCACGATATCTACGCCGTCTATCCCATCCGGAACGGCGAATACGGTAACAGTATTGGATGTCATAGGCGCTGTCGGGAAAAGCGTGAATCCCATCGTTAATCCGCCTGCCTGTAGGGCACGGGAAAGTCGCTCATGGCGATCTAAGACCGCATTGAGGCCTTCTTCATGAATTGAGACAAGTGCTTCATGTAGTGCCGCGATCAACGATACGGGTGGCGTGAATGCCGTTTGTCCTTTTGGTGCCCATTCGCGCGCTTTACGAAAATCCCAATAGAAACGCGCTCGCTGTGCATCATTTTCAATGCGTGACCAGGCTTTATCGCTAACGCTGACAATGCCGAGCCCGGGAGGGCACATAAGTGCCTTCTGCGATGCAGTTATCAGAACATCGATGCCCCAGTCATCCTGTCGCATTTCCATGCCACCTGTGCCGCTGACGGAGTCGACAATGAGGACAGCAGATGTTTCTCGAACCAATGCGCCGATCTCAGCCAGATCGGCAATCGCACCGGTAGAACTTTCGTTGTGAACGGCGATCACAGCAGCATAATCATCTGCTGAAAGGCGTTCCTTAAGATATTCGCCAGATATTGCCTCGCCCCAGGGCACCTCGATTTTATCAATTATAACGTCCGGGAACAGCGCTTCAGTGATACTTGCAAAGCGTTCACCCCATTGGCCGTTACTCAGGATTAGGATTTTGTCGCCTGGTGCCAGAACATTGGCAATACTGGCTTCCATGACGCCAGTACCAGAGCTTGCAAAGACAAGAATATCATTGGATGTGCCAATAACAGGTCGCATCATGTCGGTGACATCGCCAAGTTGCGACGCAAACTCTGTGCCCCGATGATTGAGGATCGTTTGTGCCGACGCTTTGCGGATGCGCAGCGGAACGGCTGTGGGCCCCGGTAACCGAAGTCTGTAGGGCTTGCCATTCACGGTGAATTCGTTCTCAGATTGAGCGCTCACAATTTAATCCCTTTCGCGCGATGATACTTTTACAGGTGGGCTTAGCTTGAGGTGTTGCAACAAAAAAATAAAAGTTGATGTGTTCTTCAAGGACTTTGGCACCCCAAAGACGCACTTAAAATTCAGTCGGTCGAGAAGCTTGCCGGTTATTCCCCTTTGAAAATAGGTTCACGTTTTTCTGCGAACGCTGTTTGTCCTTCGATGCGGTCGGCGCTGGCGTCACATGCCGCGACCAGTTTATCGCATAAGGCTTCGTCAGGATCTGGTTTGATTGCTTCGTGAATTGTTTGCTTGAGTGCGTTTACGGTCATAGGGGCATTTCCAGCAATTCGAGCCGCCAGGGATTCGATCGTCGCATCAAGATCATCCACTGAAACTGAGCGGCTTATCAGGCCCCATCGGACGGCATCTTCGGCTGGGAACCGGTCAGCGGTGTAAAGGATCTCTTTGGCATGCTTTGCGGAAATATTGGCCAGTAATAACTGCACATCTTCCAATTTATATCCAATACCAAGACGTGCTGGGGTGACGCCAAAGGTCGCAGTATCTGCGGCTATCTGTAAATCACATAGAAGTGCCAGTTCCATGCCGCCGCCGACACAGAATCCAGTAATTCTTGCGATTGTCGGCTTTGGGAAGGTTCTTAACAAATTATAGGTCCGTGTAGTTGTCGCGTCATAAGTCTCGCGTTGTTCAGGTGTCACACGGATCGTTGCATATTCTTTGATGTCATTGCCTGCGCAAAAACTTTTGTCGCCCGCGCCCGCGATAATGAGCGTTCTGATTTCTGGGTTTTCCGCCCACTTAGCAAGAATTTCACCAAGCTCTTGCCACATAGCGAGAGTCATCGCATTCCTTTTTTCAGCGCGGTTTATTGTAATCCGGCCAATACCTTCATTGATATCTGTATCGATTAAAGACTGGGCTGCTGACATGATTTTCACCTTTGGTGTTCGAACGTAATGCGGTCGCAAGCGGAGATTCTGAGAGCCTGGAGAATATAGCTTAGCGACCAAGTTTAGTTTGATCAAAGTTCCCGGGGACATTCTGCACGGTCGGAAACTCGTTCCTTGCAGGCCAATATATTTCCAAACCTTCTCCTTGACTCACAATCTGAATTCAACTGGTATACCGGTATGTCAGATACATCTGTACTCGAACGCGACCGTGCTTATCAACTCCTTCTCGATCTTATTTTGAGTGGCGAGCTTAGTTCCGATTGCGCTCTATCAGAGAGAAAGCTTGCTGATACATTGCAGATGGGGCGAACACCGGTGCGAGAAGCGATCCGCCGGATGACCCGTGAAGGATTAGTTGAAGTTCGTCCAGCACGTGGCACCTATGTGCGCAAACTGAGTCTGAATGAAGTCGAAGAAATTTACGAAGCGCGCATCGGTTTGGAAGGGATGGCAGCATTCCTTGCAGCTGAGCGTGGCCCCACCGAAGAATTTAAGATGTTTCGGGAAAAGTTTGAGAAGATGATTGCGGCGCCTGAAGATTTTGATCTGACGGATATTCATCGATTGGGTCAGGAATTTCACGTAGAAGTTTTTCGTGCGGCAAATAACCGATTCCTTCTTCAGATGTATGAACCATTACGATTGAGCCATCGTCTTACACTCGGACTTCCACGGTACTATGACCATGACTGGGTTCGCGAGTCCGTGAAAGAACACTTAGCAATCCTCGACGCCATTGAACGTCGAAATAGTCATGAGGCGCGACAGTTCATTTGTGATCACCTCATGAAGGGGCTTGATGTAAGATATAAGATTTTTGATCGACTGGCTGCCACGCATCAACCTAGTTTGAAACGCAAGGCTGTTGGATGATGAGTAAAGTAATAGACAAGAATTTGGTCATGACAGAAACTGTCAATGGGCCAAAACGGGAATGGCTGAACGCCCCAAAGGGAGTTTGGACATTGACGGCAGAAAATAAAGTGCGCGCCTTGCCGTCTGCGCATTCTTTAAACGCATCAGGGAGATTTTTGCGATGAGAAAGACAATCAAATCACTGGCGGTCCTCGCCTTTGCAGGTACAGCAGCATTCGCTGCAGCACCTGCTGTTGCAGACGATGGGCCAACACTAAAAGCTGTAAAAGAGCGCGGCGAAGTTCTTTGTGGTGTTCACCAGGGACGCTATGGCTTTGCGATTGCGGATAGCCAAGGTAAATGGAAAGGCCTCGACGTGGACTTCTGTCGTGCAGTGGCAGCAGCAGTTCTTGGCGATTCTGAAAAAGTGAAATACATGCCTTTGGGTAGTGTTCAGCGCTTCCCAGCACTGCAGTCAGGTGAAGTTGATATGTTGTCACGTACGACAACAATTACGCTTACGCGTGACAGTGCGCTTGGCCTGAACTTTGGCCCACCGACGTTCTATACTGGTACTGGCTTTATGGTACGTAAGTCGATCGGTGCAACAAAGGTGGACGAGCTTGCAGGCGCAGCGGTTTGTGTCTTCCCAGGATCGACGACTGAGAAAAACATCGCAGCATTGTTTGCATCCAAAAAGATGGACTATAAGCCTGTTGTGATCGAGAGCTCCAAGCAGTTGGTTGGTGCGTACATGTCCGGTCGTTGTGACGTCCTGGCGATGGACCAGGCTGGTCTGCCAGGTCACCAGCAGTTTGACGCAAGTAATCCTGCTGATCACATGATCATTCCGGGTGTTTACTCAAAAGAGCCTCTTGGCGTTGGCGTACGTGCTGGTGATGACCAGTGGTTCGACATCATCAAGTGGGTAACTCATGCAACCTTCAATGCTGAAGAGTGGGGTATTTCATCATCTAATGCTGATGAAATGAAGGGCTCCAACGACATCAACATTCAGCGTTTGCTGGGTGTTAAAGGTGATCTCGGAGCAAAGCTTGGCCTCGACAAGGAGTGGGCATACCGGATCATCAAGCAGGTTGGTAACTATGGTGAAATCTATGACCGTAACTGGGGTCCACCACTTAACCTTGAGCGTGGAATCAACGAGCTGTGGACAAAGGGCGGCCTGATGTACGGCTTCCCAATGAAGTGATATCCGCATCCTTTGATTGCGCGGGTTGCTTATCTCAATAAGCAACCGTGAAAATTGGACGGTCGGTGAGGCCTGAACAAAAGGCCTCACCGACCTCGTTCATCAATCTTCAGTTTTCTATCCCTGCCACATCAAGCTGAGTATTGCTTTGACCATGGAAACCAAAAAAAAGACCGACGAGTCTATTTTTTACAGTAATGCATTTCGAAGCGTTGCATATCAGGCGATCCTATTCGGACTTCTCTCATTTCTCGGATGGTATCTGTACAGCAACGTGAACGAAAATCTGGCGCGGCAAGGTATCGCGACGGGTTGGAATTTTTTAACAACATCATCCGGTTTTGATATCGGCGAGTCTGTCATCCGATATGATGCCGGCGACACTTATGGCCGCGCGCTGGTGGTCGGTTTCCTGAATACGCTGCGCGTCGCACTTTTGGGCATTGTGTTGGCAACGTTCCTCGGTGTTTTCATGGGCGTTGCGCGCGTTTCCAAGAACTGGCTGCTTTCGACAATCGCATCCTGGTACGTTGAGATTTGCCGTAACGTTCCGGTTGTTCTACATGTGATTTTTTGGGGCACGGTAATCCATTTGTTGCCCGCACCAAGGCAGGCAATAGTGCCTTTCGAAGGTGCTTTCATCATGAACCGCGGCGTCGTCATGCCGTTCCCGGTCGCAAATGACGCATATATCTGGGTCGGCATTGCCTTATTGGTTGGTATTGTCGGCGTTATTTACCTGAATAAATGGGCGCAACGAAAACGCGAGCAGACCGGTGAATATATTCCAACGCTGTGGAAAGGGCTTGGCGTCCTGATTGCGCCACCACTTTTGACATGGTTTGCGTTTGGCGCACCGCTTGAGTGGGACGTGCCTGCGTTAAAGGGATTTAATTTTAAAGGTGGCTTGCAGTTGTCACCCGAGCTTATCGCGCTGCTAATCGGCATTACGTTTTATACGGGCGCGTTCATCGCCGAGATTGTTCGTTCAGGTATCCAGTCGGTTGCATCTGGTCAAATAGAAGCCGCGCGGGCACTGGGATTGCGGCCCGGTTTCATAATGCGTTACGTGACAATGCCGCAGGCGTTAAGGGTTATCGTGCCACCTACAACAAGCCAGTATTTGAGTTTAACAAAGAACTCATCCCTCGGTGTGCTGATCGGCTATCCGGATCTGGTGAATATTGGCAACACGACGCTAAACCAAACCGGACAAGCCGTCGAAGCGATTGCGATTATGATGCTGGTTTATCTATCAATCAGTATCGTGATTTCGATTTGTATGAATATTTACAACCGCGTTGCGGCAATTAAGGAGCGCTAAGGGATGAACGATCAAGCGACACCCGAAGCCGCCGCCAGCGGCTCCAAGCGAACGCCGCCACCACCTATTGAACGGATCCCCGTTCTACGGTGGGTGCGGGAAAATCTGGTCAGTACACCATTCAATACAGTCGTTACGGCGATATGTATTGTTGGCCTGCTATATTTCCTCCCGGGGTTCATAGAGTGGGCACTTGTCGACGCCGTCTTTGCAACCAGTGACCACAAAGTCTGCCGTGCAGCGGAAGGCGCTTGCTGGGCGGTAATTGGTGAGAAACACCGACCGATGTTCTTCGGTGTGTATCCCTATGAGGAGCATTGGCGACTGATCATTGCGGTTTGCATCTATATTGGTGCCATCGTGATGACAATGATGCCCAAGTTCTGGAGTTATATGATCCTTGTGCCGGTTTGGATCTTCACACTCGCGTCCACGTTGACATTAATGTGGGGCGGTACGATGGGGCTGACTGAGGTTGATACGTCTCAGTGGGGCGGTCTGCCACTTACGATGATTTTGTTTTCCGGCACTTTGGTTATTGGATTTCCGCTGGCCATTCTTTTGGCGCTGGGCCGAAGGTCCCATATGCCTGCGGTTAAAGCCGTTTGTGTTGTTTTCATTGAAAGCCTGCGTGGGGTTCCGCTGATTACGATCCTGTTTGTTGCGGTAAACGTCTTTCCACTGTTCCTCCCACAAGGATTAGAGTTTGATAAGTTGCTGCGGGTTGTTGTCGGCATGGCGATCTTTTTTGCCTGCTATGAGGCCGAAGTCATTCGAGGTGGTCTTCAGGCAATACCGAAGGGTCAATACGAGGCAGCAGAAGCACTGGGCCTTGGGTATTGGCAGATCATGATACGGATCATTCTGCCTCAGGCCTTACGGATATGTTTGCCGGGTATCGTCAATCACATCATTGCAGCGTTTAAGAATACATCGTTCGTTTTGATTATCGGATTGTTCGACATTCTGACGGCGACGACAGCCGTGATGCAGGATCCCGAATGGCGACGGTTTACGCTCGAAGCCTATATGTGCGTCGGCTTCGTCTATTTCATGTTTTGTTATGCCTTGTCCAAGTACAGCCAGCTCGTCGAGCGGTGGCTTGGAGAAGGTAAAAGATTTTAAAGTCCGGAGAGACAATTATGAGTGATCAATCAGCTGCTGAACCCGTTATACAGCTCGTAAATCTGAATAAATGGTATGGCGATTTTCAAGCACTTTGCGACGTAAATATTACCATTCATCGTGGCGAGCGTGTCGTGGTGTGCGGACCTTCCGGGTCAGGTAAATCTACAATGATCAGATGCATCAACAGGCTTGAGCATCATCAAACGGGCAAGATCATCGTTGATGATATCGAACTGACGGACAACCTTAAGAACATTGAGGCGGTGCGCAGTGAAGTCGGCATGGTGTTCCAGTCGTTCAATCTGTTTCCGCACATGCGTGTGATCGATAATCTGACTTTGGCACCCATGCTTGTGCGTAAAATGCCCAAGGCGGATGCCGAAGAAATTGCGATGCAGTATCTCGAGCGTGTGCAAATTCCTGAGCAAGCTTACAAATACCCGGGCCAGCTATCTGGTGGACAGCAGCAGCGGGTTGCAATTGCGCGATCACTTTGCATGCAGCCACGGATCATGCTCTTCGATGAGCCAACGTCGGCACTCGACCCCGAGATGATCAAGGAAGTGCTCGATGTGATGGTCGAACTGGCTGATGACGGTATGACGATGATTGTTGTGACCCATGAGATGGGTTTTGCGAAGACTGTTGCTGATACCATGGTCTTTATGGACAAAGGCGAAATTGTCGAGATTGCAACACCGGACGTATTCTTCACAAAACCGAAGAGCGAGCGGACACAATTATTCTTGAACCAGATTCTTACGCACTAGAACGACCTGATCTAGATTTTGGGGGGGGCATATACTCATGCAAAATGCATCGAAGAACTCAGTGGATTGGGCGGCACTGCGTAAAGATTTTCCGACAGCAGATAATTTTTGTTATTTGAATCTGGCGAACAAGGCAATCTTACCACGAAGTGTTGAGCAATCGATGCAGTCATGGATGAATGATATCTATGAAAATGCAGGCGAGCTGGCGTTCTCTATGGGGGAAATCGAGAAGACGCGTGAGGCCGTAGCTGATTTATACGGTGCGCCGGCTGAATGCATTTCGTTACTCAAGAACACCTCTGAAGGTGTGAATATCGTTGCGCAGGGATTTCCTTGGAATGAAGGCGACAATGTCGTCATTAGTGAATTTGAACACGAGAACAACACCTTTCCCTGGCGTCACCTTGAAAAGCGCGGCATCGAAATCCGTATGGCCAAACCTGGCGAGGATGGTCGGGTTACGATTGATCAGTACCGCGAACTCATAGATGCGAAGACCCGTATTCTTGCTGTTGCCTGGGTTGTCTATGGCAACGGGTATCGGGCGGACTTAAAGGCTCTGTCTGCATTTTGCCACGAGCAAGGCATCAAGATAATGGTGGATGGTATTCAGGGGGTGGGCATTCTATCGACACCGCTCACCGAGCTTGGGGTCGACGTGCTTATATCCGGTGGACACAAGGCACAGTTCAGTCTTGCCGGTGCCGGGTTTATGTATACGACACCGGAAATGACGCAGATGCTGATGCCACCTTACGCTGCTAAATTCAGCTTCAATACTCTCGATCGCACAGTGCCGGCACCGGAACTGGCGGCTGATGCGCATCGTTTCGAATATGGAAATCCGAATTTCCTTGGAACATGGGTGCAGCGGCGATCTGCTGAATACGTGAAATCCATTGGATTGAAGAATATTGAAGCCCGGGTATGTGAACTGACTACGTACCTCATCGAAGCTGCAGACAAGCATCAAGTTCAGGTTCGGACACCGAGGCCATGGGCGGAACGCGCCGGTATTGTCAGTTTGGACTTGGGTAGACATGCAGGTGATGCGGTAAATGCGTTAAAGGCACAGGATATTATTGTTGCCGAAAAAGACGGGCATCTTCGAACATCCATGCACTTCTATAATAATGAAGAAGACATTGATCGCTTTATGTCCGCGCTTCAGGCGGTGTAGCGGGCAATGGCCACGACGCTCCGAATTGATCTGAGTAGCGACACATCCACACGACCCTCTGACGGCATGCGAAAAGCTATGTATGACGCCGAGGTTGGTGATGAGCAAAAGAACGAAGACAAAACGACAGCGGCTCTATGCGGACATGTTGCATCTTTGTTAGGTAAGGAATCCGCCGTTTTCCTGCCGTCAGGCATCATGTCGAACGTGGCTGCACTTCTCACTCATTGCAATCCTGGCGATGACATCATCTGCTCTTCAGATGCCCATATTATTGGCTCGGAAGGCGGGGGGCTTGCCATTTTTGGTGGCGTTTCCATCACGCCAATAGATACCGATCGTGGTATCTATTCAGGCAGCGAACTCAGATCACGGCTGCGACCGTTAAGGTCGCGCTCGCCAAGGTCAAAACTGGCTCACATCGAGCAAACTACAAACAAGGGCGGCGGGGCTATTTGGTCGCTGGAACAAGTTTATGATGTTGCTGACACGGCAAATGAGGCGGGCATGCTCGTGCATATGGATGGTGCCAGATTGATGAATGCCGTCGTTGCCTCCGGTGTGCCCGCACATGATTTTGTTGCCAGGTGTGATAGCGCATGGATTGACCTTTCCAAGGGATTAGGGGCACCGGTGGGAAGCGTGCTGTCGGGATCGCATGAATTTATCGAAGCAGCCTGGACCTGGAAAAACCGACTGGGGGGCGCCATGCGTCAATCCGGCGTGATCGCCGCGGCTGGCCTGTATGCGCTTAAGCATAACGTTACGCGATTGGCCGAAGATCACGCCAACGCGAAGATACTGGCGGAACGGCTCGCGAATATACCCGGCATCAAACTTGATCCTCCTGAGGTCGAGACAAACTTGGTGTTTTTTGATGTTTACGAGACAGGGCAGTCTGCGCCTGAAATTGCTGCAAAGCTTTTAGAAACAGGCGTCCGCATCGGCGCGACGAATGATCGACGCATGCGAGCGGTAACGCATCTGGATGTGTCTCAATCGGACGTCCTGGAAGCCGCCGGAGCCGTTGAGAAGATCGTCGGTAAATAATCTTCGAGAAGCGATATTACTTTGCGCGCCATTCTTTCGTGAGCGCCAAAACACGATTCACATCATCCATTGAGTTATAGACATGAAATGCAAACCGGAGCATGCCGCGACGGACGGTATGAATGACATCTGCGTTTGAGAGATGTTCGGACAATGACATCAGCGACGCGTCATCAGTTGAGCTTTGACTGTCAGTCATATTGCCAATGCTCACAATATGGCTTGAGTGCGCGCCGAAGGGGCCACCAGCAACTGGAAGATCAAAGCCAAGCATACCGTCAACAAACTGGCGCGATAAATTCATGACATGTTGCTCGATCCGTTGCGTGCCGACATTCCCAAGCACCGTCAGAGATTTTTGTGCCACAGCCGTCGCTGGGTAATTGTAATTTCCAAGATCGAACCTGCGCGCATCCGGGAGCAAACCATAATTGTCATCACCCATAGTCGCTTCGTGCGCATCTGGACCAAGGTCGACACTGAAGCGTGCAAGGTATGCGGGTTCTATGCGTGTTGCCCAGGCTTTACGGCAGTAAAGAAAACCCATGCCGTATAGTCCACACAACCCTTTTTGTGTCGAGGTTGCCAGCCCATCAATAAGCATTTCCTCAACATCGGTATGCTGAACACCAACTGATTGCACTGCATCCACCAGCAAAAACACACCACGTTCCCGACATACAGCGCCCAGCCGTTTCACGTCGCTTTTGAAACCGGGAGAAAAACTAACTGTTGGTAGTGTCACAACTTTGGTGCGTTCGTCTATCGCTGCAATCATTGCATCTATATCAATGTGCCCGTTGTTGTGAGGAATTGTTCGAACATTAACACCGCGACGCGCACGTTGATTGAGCCAAGGATAAACATTGTTTGGGTGTTCCAGGCTCAGCGTCACAACGACATTGTCGCCAGCTTCCATTGCAATAGAGGCCGCGATCATATTGAGGCCATCTGATACATTTTTTGTGAAAGCAATCTCGTCAGATTGTGCGCCAATGAAGTTTGCAAACCGTTCGCGGACATCTTCTAGCATCGTGAACAGACCTGCTTTGTCGGTTCGGCCTGTTGTCAGGTCCTCCAGATGTGCGTCAAGTGCTGCCCGGGCCGACACGGGCAGAAGGCCGCGTGTGCACGAACTCAAATATGTGCTTTGTGATGCGCCAGGGAACTCAGCGGCGACTTCTTTAGCGAGATCATCTTGAATTGTATCGGTTGAGGCGTCCATGACTTGTCTCCTTGGAAGTCCTTATACTTTAACCTCTGGTGACCGAAGTGCGAGTCAAGAATTGTTAAAATATCCGGTGAGGTTGATTGTTGTCCCTGAATTGCACAACGTATGGTCGCCATTTACTTCGTGAACATGAGTGCCCATATCATTGTGTGTTCGCGCAATGTTAAAAAGTGGCAGAATGATTGGATACAAGATGCCTGAAGCTTCATTTGAATTCTCCAACAGCTATGCGCGTTTGCCAGACCGGTTCTTTGCGCGCCAGAACCCTGACCCTGTTGCCCACCCGGAGCTCATCAAGCTGAACCTTGAGCTTGCCGAGACACTTGGTTTAGATTTTGCTTTGCCACCAGCTGATATTGCCCAGATGTTTGCCGGAAACACCTTGCCGACGGGTGCCGAGCCTATATCGCTCGCGTATGCGGGTCATCAGTTTGGTGGATGGGTACCGCAACTCGGAGATGGGCGTGCCGTCCTGTTGGGTGAAGTCGTTGATGCGGAGGGTATTCGCCGCGACATACAGTTGAAGGGATCTGGGCGCACGCCATTTTCACGTGGTGGCGATGGCCGAGCGGCTCTGGGGCCTGTCATGCGAGAATATATTGTCAGCGAGGCGATGCATGCGATGGGCGTGCCGACAACGCGTGCGCTCTGTGCGGTGAAGACTGGCGAAGAGGTCCTTCGCGAAGGCTTTCTTCCAGGCGCGATCTTGACCCGTATTGCATCCAGCCATGTACGCGTCGGAACGTTTGAATATTTTGCATCGCGCAGTGACGAAGAGGGTGTGCGCACATTAGCCGACTATGTGATTGAGCGGCACTATCCGGACGCCAAAGACGCTGACCAGCCATATATGGCGCTACTTGGTCATGTTGTGTCACGTCAGGCTCGGCTGGTCGCAAAATGGTTTCAGCTTGGATTCATTCATGGCGTCATGAATACCGATAACACATCCGTCGCGGGTGAGACGATTGACTATGGCCCTTGTGCATTTATGGATGAATATCACCCCAGGACGGTATTTAGTTCTATCGATCAAATGGGACGTTATGCATTTGGAAACCAGGCATCGGTTCTGCAATGGAACCTGGCACAGTTGGCGCAATGCCTGGTCTCGATTGTTGAATTGGAAATGGACGACGCGGTGGCATTGGCGCAAGCCGAAGTAGATGCGTTTCCGGCAAAGTTTGAGGCGGAACTTATTAAAGGGCTGCGGGCCAAGCTGGGTTTGCAAGGTGAAAAGGATGGCGATCTTGCACTCGCGTTTGAGCTATTGGAGGTCATGGCGTCGGACAGAACAGATTTTACCAACACATTCCGTGATCTCGCAGATGTATTAGACGGGAACGCGGATAAAGCTCGAAGCCATTTCAAAGATACCACAACGTTTGATGGATGGCTTTCACGCTGGCTTGATCGCGTCGCAGAGGACGGCCGCCCTTTGACTGATGCGGCAAAGGCAATGCGCACCGTCAATCCTGCCGTTATTCCGCGCAACCATCTGGTTGAAGCCGCGATACGTGCGGGAGAGGACAACGACGACTTTGAGCCCTTTAATGCACTGATCGATGAGGTAACTCGACCGTTTGATGCAAGGCCGGACCACTCAAAATACATTCGACCGCCTGAACCTGAAGAAGTTGTTCATCAGACTTTCTGCGGAACATAAGTCGCCGTATTATGAAGGTGCGAGACTGCCGCCTGGTTGAACAGTTCGGTACGTCGGTGCTGGGAAAACCGGGACCGACTTGAGGCCTGAACCTGTAAACATAATCAGTGCTTTTTCATCAGACTCAACGCGTCCTTGTGTGATTGCCTTTTCCAGACCTGCGATGGACGTGCCAACTTCAGGGCAGGGGAATAGACCTTCCAAATTAATCGCCTTTGTCGTTGCAGCTACCGCTTCTTCCGTTGTTACCGCGATTGCCGCCCCATTGGTTTCCTGGATAATTCTCAACAAAGCCTGATCGCCAGGAGGACGGGTAGATTTAAGGCCGCCGGGCGGCACGTCTAAATCTTCCCACAGATCAGCATGATCCAAACCGGCCTCATAAGCTTTCACCACAGGTGCGCATCCCGTGTATTGCGTCACAATAAGCTTTGGTAGTGGCCCTTTTGAAATCCAGCCCAATTCCATCAGTTCACGAAACGCTTTATAAATGGCGACGGCACCAAGCCCACCACCCGTTGGATAAACAATCACATCAGGCAACGTCCACCCCATTTGTTCTGCGATCTCGAGGCCCATGGTTTTCTTGCCTTCGAGGCGATGAGGTTCTTTGAAAGTGCCAACATTGAACCAGCCTAGTTTTTGCACGGCATCGGCTACCATTGGGCCTGAGTGTTTCCACGCACCATCTAACAGAACTGTATCAGCCCCAGTGTATACACTCTGACAAAGGCTGGCTGGCAGTACATCATCAGGGAGAAGGTTTACACAATTCAGTCCGGCACGAGCTGCATACATTCCCCATGCGCCGCCCGCATTGCCGGAGCTGTTGTGGACAATTGTATCGATACCAAGCTCGCGCAGGCGCGTTGCGGCGACGCTTGCCCCCCGGTCCTTGAAAGTCCCCGACGGATTACGGCCTTCGTCCTTTATGACGAGTCGCGGACTCCCAAGTGCTTTTCCAAGCGCTGGCGTTTTTACGATTGGCGTCCAGCCTTCTCCCAGGGATGCTGCATTATCGGGGTTCTCCACAGGAAGTAACGGCCAGTACCGCCAAAGCGAACTTGGCCCGCGTGATAAGAAATCTCGATCAAACTCTTTGGCAATTCCCGACAGATCGTAATGGACCTCAGGAAAGTCACCGGGTTCACAATTAGCCGCCACGCCATCCTGTATGATTGAACCAGATTTCCAGCAAACAATAGATTTAACGTAGGTCATTTTATCTTCTCTCATAGTTTGTTCGTGTCAGGTGGGCCAACTGGGCAGTATTATAGACCGACTTTGATGTTAGGGTCACACTGACCATCATCTTTTTACGAATAGGAATAAGCCAGATGCAGCCTTGTGATTTGGACGCGACCGAAGCCGTAGAGAAAATGATATCGCGGGAGCTTTCGCCGGTTGAACTCCTTGATAGTTGTCTCGCGCGCATCGAGTCCGTGAATGGCACCATTAATGCTGTTACGGCAATGGATATTGCACGCGCAAGATCAGAGGCGGCGACGGCTGAAAAGGCGTTTGCAACAGGGGAGGAATTACCACCTCTAACGGGTTTGCCCGTCGGCATTAAAGATTTAAACAAAACCCAGGGACTTCGAACAACTTATGGGTCGTTGTTGCATGCGAACGACGTACCTACAGAAGACGAGGCGCTTGTTGCGAGGCTACGTCGCGCCGGTGCGATCATTCTGGCGAAGACCAATACACCCGAATTCGGTTCAGGATCGAACACGAACAACAAAGTGTTTGGCGCAACGTGTAATCCCTATGATCTGGCACGCACGCCTGGTGGCTCATCGGGAGGGTCTGCGGCGGCACTTGCAACGGGGATGCTGCCGCTTGCGCATGGCAGCGATACCGGTGGCAGTCTCCGTAATCCTGCAACATGGAGTGGCGTTGTTGGGTTCAGGCCAACCCCAGGTCTGGTGGGTCGGGAAGGGCGTACCCTGAACTACACACATTTCAGCGTGCAGGGGCCGATGGCTCGAAATGTCCGGGACGCAGCGTTGATGATGACGGGATTGGTTGGCAACGAAGATCGTGATGCGCTCTCGAGCTTTGTTGATGCATCCCGGTTTGGGGCGCTGGATGACGTTGATGTATCGAAACTTCATGTGGCTTGGTCCACTGATTTTGGCGGGACGGCGCCCATTGATGATGGGATTCGCCGTTGCTTTAAGAACGTCATAAAGCAGATCGGTCCAACATTTGCCAATTGCCAAGAGCGTCATCCTGATTTCAAGAATGGGCGTGATATATTTTGGGTGCTAAGATGCGTTTATTATCTCGCCAGCCATGCTGAACGTGTTGCAAAATATAAAGACAAACTGTCTCCGAACATCATCTCGAATGTTGCTGCAGGTGAAGAGATGTCACTTGGTGATGTCGCCCGTGCAGAGCGTGATTGGGCGCACTTGTATACTGCTTTTCAAAGTTTCTTCGCGGACATTGATCTATTGATTGTCCCTGGCAATGCGGTTTCGCCATTTTTAATCGCCGACGGGATCCCAAAGTCAGTTGGCGGAAAAGTTATGGAGAACTATGTCGATGCGTCCTTGGTCAGATCGGCATTAACACTGACGGGGCATCCAGTGATCGCGATACCGACGGGCCTGGACGAGGTTGGAATGCCGTTCGGTATCCAGATAGTTGGAAAACGGCGAGGAGATTTCGACTTGCTGTCTGCCGCGAAATCTATCGAGGCCATGCTTAAGAAAAATCCGGCTCTTGTGGTTGATAGGCCTGATATCTCAGAATTTGCAAAGTAAGATTACCGGCCATCAAACTTAGATATGTGAATACATTATTCGCCCTGGAACTGGCATCCGTGCTCTGGCAACGGTGTTTGTATCTGAAACGGTAATGAACAGGTCACGCCGATCTTCTCCTCCGAAAGCAAGGTTGGTGACAGCGCGACCAATATGACTGCAATCAACAGTTAAAAAGTCATCTCCATGTGGGTCATAGGCAAAGATGCGTCCTTTGCTGACATGGCATACATAAAGATTGCCGGCCTCGTCCAATGCCATGCCATCTGGGCCGCCGACACCAGCAGGTAGCCTGGCAAACAATCCGACCTTCGATGGGCCTTCCGGATAAAGTGGCACGCGCCAGACCTCACAAGCCCGCGTCATCGCAACGTAAAGTGCCGTTTCGTTAATATCTGTCACCAGTCCATTTGGGCTTGGACCATTGCCTATCAGACGCTCAAGCCGATCAGTGCCAGTCGGAACCCGATAAACGGCGCCTGTCGGATCGTGCAAGCCTGTTTGCCCCTGATCGGTAAAGTAAAGTGTGCCATCAGCACTAAAGAAGAGATCGTTACATCCCTTGAACCCCTCGCTTCGTTTTGTTGCGATGACATCGTCGGTCTGACCACTTGCAGGATCAATTTTTACGATGCCACGCCGATAATCCGCGACCCAAATGCTGCCATCCGGATGCACCCGTAAGCCATTTGGCCAGCCACTATACTGCGCACGCAACGTCCATTTGCCACTTGGAGAAATGGAAAAGATGCGACCCCAAGGGATATCAACAAGCCATAGGTTCCCGTCTTTGTCGAATGATGGTCCCTCTAGAAAACTTGGCACGTCGTCGCCGGGTCGGTTGGCGGTTCCCCACGAAGATGACTTTCCCGTGTTGAGAAATTCAGATGGAACGGTTGTAAAAACTTCTGCTTTGATTTCGTGGATGCTCATTTGTTCATCACTCTTGAAAAATTAATGGGTGGATGGGATCCATCCTTAGAGTGTAGTCAGACAGAAAGACACCGTCACCATTCAGGGTACCAATATTGCATTTTTATCTCGGGTTATATGCGAGTACCGTTCACCTGTGTCTTGTCTATAAGCTTAAGGAGTATACCCAATGGCGCGTGTCGATCCGGTTCCCTATGAGAATCTGCCTGATGAAATTGGTGAAGTGGTTAGAAAATATGGGACAGAATATGGCCCCTTTGGGAACCAGGCGCAGGTGCTAGCTCATGTGCCCCCGGCTGCACATCATCTCGCCGCAATGCTTATGGAGCTCAAAGCGCGCGCTGGCATCAAGTGGCGGTATATAGAACTGGCAGTCACATGCGTATCAAAAATGAACGCGTGTGATTATTGTATTGCCCATCATAGTCCGCATCTTCGCGTTGACGGCATTTCCGAAGATGGTTTGGCGAACTTGTTGGCGTATCAGGATCACCCCGAGTTGGATGATGTTGATAAGCTTGTTGTCGAGTATGCGGTGGCTGTCACCAACAATGCCGGCAAAATACGAGATGAGCTTTTCAAGCGTCTAAGCGCGGAATTCAGTCAGGCAGAAATCGTCGAACTTACGCTTCGGATATCGCTTTGCGGGTTCTTTAATCGCTTCAATGATGCATTGATGATAGAGATAGAGGATGAGGTCTAATCTCGTTCATTGAGTCATGTGGCTTCGACCATTTGAATCCAGTTTGTTTCTTTTACAGTTTCCATAACCGCAAATGAATGCGTCTGCATGACGCCCGGCAGTGTACTTATCCGCTCACCGAGTAGTTCCCGAAAATGCGTGATATCTCGTGTGCACACCTTCAGCATGTAATCAAATTGACCTGCGATCATCAGGCAGCTTTGTACTTCGGGAATGTCTTTTACGGCTTCATTGAAATCATCCAACGAGTTATCACTGGTTTGAACCAGGCTGACATGGACAATAGTAACATGATTGATGCCGACTTTGGTGGGGTCGATGACGGCCTTATAGCCTTTGATAACGCCTGCCTTCTCGAGACGCTTCACGCGCTCAGAGCAGGGTGTTTTAGTCAGATGAACCCGATTGGCAAGTTCTACAATTGAGAGCCTTCCGTTGTTTTGAAGCTCGTCGAGGATGCGTTTGTCAATTTGGTCAAATAATCTGCTCATATAGTCTTTTTTCCTAATATATCCTGATAAATAGAATTATAATCCATATTATGACTATCTTCAGGTCCAATTACTAGTCTTTTTACCTATAATAAAGATAGGGGATTATCTATGTAAGCAGCTTAGAATCTGGGATTGGGTCGGTCGCTTGGAACACTCTGATCTCCTAAGGCCTGATCCCATCGGGGAACGTCCCAACAGGGACTTAAAGAGGAGGAGAGAAGACAATGTCGACAACTATGGTAATTGGCCTCGACGGACACGGTTCCGGCGAACGGGCCCTTGCATACGGAGCGCGTATGGCAGGTTTAATTGAGGGCACTGAGCTCTTGGTGGCCTATGTCATCGAATGGTCACCGTATTCATTCCAGACGGCTGAAGAGAATGCTGAGCGCCATAAACGGCGTGATGAAGAGATCGCAACTGCGATGGAGCGCATTGTTGCCCCTGCGGTTGCTAGCTTGAAGGAAAGTGGCGTCACGGCACGCGGGATTGTTCGACACGGCAATGTTGCGGATACGCTGAACGATATTGCTGTGGAGGAAAAAGCGGATCAGATCATTGTGACACGATCATCTGAAGGCGGTATCGCCAACCGAATTTTTGGCAGCGCGACAGCGAACCTTGTGATGAGTGCAAGCGTACCTGTCACTGTTTTGAGTTAAGGGGGAAGTTATGAAATTCATACAGAAAATATTTTTAACGCTGGGAATTGTGGGCTTGATGTCCTCGCCAGCAATTGCTCAAGAGGCAATGACTCTTGATCAAAAAGTGAACGAAGTGTTCGCAGCGGCAACCGGGCCGTTCGTGAGCTTGATTTTTGCGCCATTCCCTGGAACCAGCTTTCCGTGGATTGTGATGTGGCTGGTTGTTGCGGCGACGGTATTCACGTTGTACTTCGGGTTTGTCCAGTTCCGCTTTTTCAAGCATGCAATTCAATTGGTCAAAGGTGACTATTCTGACCCGAAAGATGCGGGTGAAGTTAGCCACTTTCAGGCCTTGGCAACGGCTTTGTCGGGTACGGTTGGACTTGGAAACATTGCTGGTGTTGCGGTTGCCGTTGGTATCGGTGGACCTGGCGCGACATTCTGGATGATCCTTGCTGGTCTTATGGGTATGGCATCGAAGTTCACAGAGTGTACGCTCGGCGTTAAGTACCGAAATGAATACGAGGATGGCACCGTTTCTGGTGGCCCGATGTACTACATCTCAAAGGGCTTTAAAGAACTTGGATTGCCAGGCGGTAAGTTCCTCGCGATCTTGTTCTCGGTCTTCTGTATCCTTGGTGCACTTGGTGGCGGTAACATGTTCCAGGCGAACCAGGCACACGCACAGATTTCTGGTATCGTTGGGGATTTCCCAGGCTGGATTACGGGCCTTGTCTTCGCAGGTGTTGTTTTTGCTGTGATCGTTGGTGGTGTTAAATCCATCGCACGTGTGACAGAAAAAGTTGTTCCGTTCATGGGCATTCTCTATGTCGGTGCGGCGCTCATCATTCTGCTTGTTAACTACGACAAGATTGGCTGGGCTTTCGGTCAGATTTTCGAAGGCGCATTCACGGGTCTTGGCGTTGCCGGTGGTTTCGTCGGTGCCTTGATCCAGGGCTTCAAGCGTGCAGCGTTCTCAAACGAAGCTGGTGTGGGTTCTGCGGCGATTGCGCACTCTGCGGTGAAAACCAAAGAGCCAATCACTGAAGGATTTGTGTCACTGCTCGAGCCACTGATCGATACGGTTGTTATCTGTACGATGACGGCTTTGGTGATCACCATCTCCGGTCAGTTGATTTCAGATCCTGCAACAGGACTGTACATGCTTGACGGTTCGCACATCGCGACTGTTGATGGCAACACGGGCGTCGCATTGACGTCTGCAGCATTCGGCTCAGCGATTAGCTGGTTCCCATATGTGCTAGCGATTGCCGTGGTCTTGTTTGCGTTCTCAACCATGATCTCATGGTCCTATTATGGACTTAAGAGCTGGACCTATCTGTTTGGTGAAGGCAAGAACTCTGAGCTGATCTTTAAGCTGATGTTCTGCGTCTTTATCGTAATCGGTGCAGCAGCCAATCTTGGACCGGTTATTGACTTCTCAGACGCCGCAATCTTTGCGATGGCTGTTGTTAACATCGGGGCGCTCTACTTCCTGATGGGGATTGTTAAGAAGGAACTTCATTCTTACAAATCGAGATTGGAGTCCGGTGAGATCAAGAAATTTAATCACTAGAATTAAGTTTCGAATCTAAAAAAAATTGAGGGGGCATCCGCTGGATGCCTCCTCTTTTTTCGTCTGCGCATCACTTCTTTGATAGGCTTTTCTGGGGCTTGTTTCAGGATTGGTTCATTGCGTTCGTCATTATTAAGTCGGCTTGCCGGATATCATTCAATTGGCTATGTTCCGCGCTCCCCGGTGTGACGGTATGTCGCACCCACATCTGCGGAGAGATGCCGGAGTGGTCGAACGGGGCGGTCTCGAAAACCGTTGTGCTCTCACGAGTACCCAGGGTTCGAATCCCTGTCTCTCCGCCACCTCCTAACGAATTGTTTTTATTGTATAAAATGGCATTTTAATTGCCTCTGACATGCCCCGGATTCACGCCATTTCCCGGGGCTCCAACCATACGCTGAGGTTCGGGGAGACATACCCGGTCCCACGGGTTCGCCCCAATCACACCTATTATCTCTTTCCGCATGTTTTTTGGTACCTGACTGTGATTAGGTCGAGAATCCAGGCGCAAGAAAACGCCTTGCTTGCGCAAGGCGCAGGTTTTGAACGGGCCGTGAATTACTCGATACCGAAGAGAGCCCGCTGATCTGCCCACTCGAGGGGCAACCGGGATGCGGCTTTGAGTGTTGAGGCTTTCATATCGCCTGGCTGAGAGCCGGCGAGAATACGCTTGATGATTTCGGGATCGAGATATGCAAGCCGCAAAGCACGTGTGAAGTAAGACCGGGTTACGCCCTCGTCATCACAGAGTTGCTGGATCGATTGCCCTTCGGCTTTGAGGATCTTTTCCTGATACCGCTGACCGGTTAATACAAGGCGGATCAGGCTCCGGTCGGGCTTGTTCCGTGTTCCGGGCATAGGTGGGCCGTCAACGATCATCCGTTTTTCCATCCCCGCCCTTTTCAAGCGGGCCGATACGCTGAGGGTTTTCGTGGGGCCGCCAATGTCCGTAGGGGGGCTAAAATCATCAAGCGTCAGGTGCGCGATGGCATTTAGGCGCATTTGTATATCGACCCTCTCCGGATGCACATCGATACGGACAATCAACGACAGCAACATCATCCGCAGATCGGAGGGATCGAGATCGTCCCACGCTGCGACGACCTTTCTGATATGCGTCCTTAAATGATCCTGTTGCTCGGGGTCTTGCGTCACGGTCTGAACGGCCAGCCACACGTTCTGCTCATCGCCAACGAATTCTTTGATACGATTTGAAACCAGACGTTCAACCTCTCCGGCCGGCGTGCGACGACCCTGCTTGTTTTGCGATTTGCCTTTCCCCGTCAGTCCCCGAGAGACGTAATAGCGATATCGCTTGCCACTTTTCACCGCGTGGCTCGGTGTCATCCGCGCGCCATGATCGTCAAAGATAAGCCCGGACAACAGACTTGGTTCCTTGGTACGCCGGCCCGACTGACGTTCAACCCGGTTTTCCGATAAGAGCGTCTGCACGCTGTCCCATAACTCTTTGGGTACGATGGCATCGTGCAAGCCCGGATAGCTCACATCGTTATGTGTAATCTCGCCCAGATAAACGCGGTTTTTCAGGAGATGATAAAGCGCGCCCCGATTGAACGGCACACCGCCCGTTTGCCGTCCCGCTTCACTGACCCGTACTTTGCTCACGACCCCCTCTGATCTAAGAACCTCCATCAATCCGAAAACGGATTTAAGCTCGAGATAACGCCGGAAAATGTGACGAACCGTTTCCGCCTCTTCATCATTAACGATCAGCTTCCTGTCCCTGGTGTCATATCCAAGGGGCAGGTTCCCACCCATCCACATGCCCTTTTGCTTGGATGCCGCTATCTTGTCGCGTATCCGCTCCGCCGTAACTTCGCGTTCGAATTGCGCGAACGACAGCAGCACGTTCAGCGTCAGCCGCCCCATCGACGTCGTGGTATTGAACTGTTGTGTCACGGAGACAAAGGACACGCCGTTCTCATCGAACGTATCAACGATCTTGGCGAAGTCGGAGAGGGCGCGCGTGAGTCGATCCACTTTATAAACGACAACCACATCGACACGGCCTGCCGTAATGTCCTTCAGCAATCGCATGAGCGCTGGCCGTTCCATCGTCGCCCCGGAAATCCCGCCATCGTCATAGAATTCCGGCCGTGCGTTCCAGCCTTCGTGCTTCTGGCTCAGGACATACGCTTCACAGGCTTCCCGTTGTGCATCCAGGGAATTAAAATCCTGCTCCAGCCCTTCCTCATGGGATTTACGGGTATAGATGGCACATCGAAGTTGATCGGGGGTGGCCGAGCTCTTTCTAGGCATCGACCTTCTCCTTCTTGAGACCGAAGAACCTCGGACCGGACCAGCGCACCCCTGTAATCTCCCGGGCAATCATGGAAAGCGAGCCATATCGTTTGCCGTTGTATTCAAATCCGTCGTCAAGAACGGTGACCGTGTAGGTCTGCGCCTGCCATTCGCGGATCAGCTTGGCGCCGGATTTAAGTGCTGGTCCAGTGACGAGTCCGCCCCGGTCATCACCGTCGATTTGCTTCGCAACGGTGTTGAGTTTCCGTTTCATGGCCTGACTTAAGCCGCCATAAGCTTTTTCCTGTATCTTGTAGGCGATGCCCCTGATCAGCATGTCCTGACTCAACCCTCTCGGCACGGATGCGCTGAACATGCGTGTCCATCTTTTGCGAAGTTCGGCCAAGCATAAGCTTTCAAGCATGGCAATTTGTTTGGTCACTTCGTTCTGTCCTGACTCTATAACTATCTTCAAGTTACAAGGAGCCGGGATCGCCAAGAGATTCTCGGCGACCTCAGTCTGCATATCTTCTACGTGTGTCATTCGACAACCCGATAGACAGTGGCACCCTTGCCATCTTTAGAGCGTTCGACGGCGTGGCCCTTTTTCCGCAACCCGACGACGGCAGCGCGGATGCTGTGCGGCTGCCAGCCGGTGGCCTTTTCAAGGGCTGGGAGATTTGCACCGTTCTTGTGGCGGAGATGCTTGAGAATGATGTCAGGCTTTGTCGGCGCGGGCCTCGTTGTGGATGTGTTGGATTTGGTCTTGGCGGTCATATCTGCCTCCTTCGATGGCGCCCACTGGATGCAGGCGCTTGCACTACCCCGACCCGGCAGGCATTACACCTTGCCGGGTCGGCGGTTATCGGAGGCTGGTATGTTCCGTTCCGCTGAGGTCAGTACCGCTCTGTTCGCAGCTGAAGTCCAGCGGAAGATCGACTAGTAATTTACGTAGGGAATGGTGCAATCCACGCTCAGCAAGAACTGGGACATGCTATCGACCTGGTCGTCGTATCGTGCGTTCGGGAACTGTACGATTTCTCTCTCGAACGCTTCCAGCCAGTCCCCCTGCTTCGGCAAGTAGACTTGGCCTTTCTCGATCTTGACCGATTGAACTGCGGCGCGTTCAATCTTGGTGCCACGCGGATTGTAGTAATTGAAAACCGTCGTGCCACCTCTCATCACCCTGCAATGGCTCGAACCACGGTATTTGGAATAAAGCGCACGGCCTCCGTGCGAGCCTTCAAAAACGACGTGCTGAGGATTGAACTTGTTCAACAATCGCTCCACCGCTTTTTCGAGGTCGGCAAAATCGAGTTTCGCGCGGTAGACATGCATCAGGTAGTACTTGTCACCCATGACCGCCCAGGTCGTGCAAACCGAATAGTCGCTGGTGTCCGCTGCGGTGACCGCGGGATCCCAACTCTGGGCGATGTAGTCGATCCTGTGCCGAGGCGGCAATTCGTCGTAGCGCTTGAACTGCTCCAACTTTAGCAAATTGCCGCCGGGCAGGACCGGCTCCTGCTGCCACTGGGCGGAAAACGTCATGATTCCTACTTCAGACCGGATCTTCTTGAGCGTCTCGAGATCCTCGCGTTCGGGGTCCAACGCCTCTCCGGCTTTGCGGTTGAAGAATTTGCCACCCCCGATCGGGATGGACTCATCCGTCGTCGCGATCGCCGGCAACTTCAGATGCTGCCAGCCGCCCATTTCCTGGACCATGCCGGTCGTATCCAAGGGGTGGAGCCGCTGCTGAACCAAGATCATGGCATCATGCTTCTTGTCTTCCAGACGCGACAGAAGCGTGTTCTGGACGTAGGCGTTAGCCTTCTCCCGCATTTTGTCGCTGAGTGCATCCTCGGGCTTCATAAGGTCGTCACAAATGATCAGATCGGCACCGAATCCGGTGACCGCACTCCCCAGAGATGCCGCCATGCGACCACCATTCAAGGTGGTCTTGAACTGTTCCTCGGTGTTCTTACCCGTCCGGATCTTGGTTTTCGGGAATACCAATTTGTAGAAATTCGACTGCATCAAATCCCGGGTCGCATTGTGCAGTTCGACAGCGAGCTCCCTGGAATAACTGACGACCAATATCTTCCGCGTCGGATCTAGGCCGAGGTAGTAAGCAACCATAACGACGGAGACGATCGTCGACTTGAAATGTCGCGGTGGGATATTGATCGCCAACCGTGTGATGTCGCCACTCGCGACGCGGGCCAACTGGCGAAAAATGGCTTCGACATAAGGTGCCGAATGGTATATGCGCCCCGGATAGAGTTCCTCGACCCCGCGTTGGTAAAAGAGGATCGGGTTCATTCGGTACAGCGCCGCGAGCGCGTCCTTATCCTTTTTCGGCATCTCATTCATAGCTTTTCTCCAACACCTGGTGCCTTGGTTTTGGCAGCCATGCTCTTGATGAAATCGTCGAGAATCTGCTGGTCGGTTTTGCTCAACCCTGGATCCTCATCTTCCATCGGTTGCGGACCCGCCAGTTTCAGTAAGGTGGCGACGACGGCGTTGATAGCTTTCACGTCACCCTGGATGGCCTTGAGCATGAGAGCCTTCACCATGGCCTCTTGTTTGGTCACCTTCTTACTCTTGCCGAGCTCCTTGATTGGCACTTTGGCCTGAAGCTCCTCCTCCAGGACCGTTATCAGATTTTTGGCTCCCGTGGGTCGGCCCTTCGGGTTGCCGCTCTGCCCTGGCTTAAACTGCCCCGACTTAGGAGGTTTCCCGTAGCCGACGTCATAGTCATTCTTGGGCATGTCACACCTCCTCAAACGCATCAGGCGGCGAGAGCAGTAACTGCGTGCCGGAGCGCAACTCACGCATCTCGGTGAACGTCAGGCCTGTCTCGGCATGCAAGGCTTGGCCACCGGTGTAAGCCTCCCAGCGGCGAATACTGACATCGACGTATTTCGGATCAAGTTCCATGCCGGCACAGACGCGCCCTGTCATTTCACAGCCAATCAGCGTGGTGCCAGAACCCAAAAACGGATCGAGGACCAGACCTCCACGTTTCGAGGCGTCCTTGATCGCATCAGCGACCATCTCTGCGGGTTTCACGGTCGGGTGAAGATCCAGATCGGCCCGTCGTTCCTTGGTGCCGGTCGAGCAACCATCGTACTCCCATGCGTTGGTACGGTTGCGACCAAATTTTCCGAGTTGCACGTTGTTGATATGCGGCGCCTTGCCCTTCTTGAATACGAGTACGAGCTCGTGTCTGGAGCGGTACATGGAGCCCATGCCGCCATTCGATTTGACCCAGACACACAGGTTCAACTGCTCGCCGTAGTACTGCTGGCAAACACGATCGAGAACCCCAACGTGACGCCAATCGATGAACAGGTAATGGACAGAACCTTCGATTGAGGCTCTGACCAGGTTACGAATGGTAGCGACCAGGAATGCCTCATACTCGGCTTCGGACATTTCGCCCGAGGCCATGATGAATTCCCCGTGCTTTGCTTTACCGAGCCCACTCACGTTGCCCTGGATCTTTACATTGTAAGGCTTGTCCGTGATCACCATCTGCGCCATCCGCGCATCCAGCAGCCGGTCATAGGCAACGATATCTGTTGCATCACCGCAGAAGACTGCGTGCTGATCGAGAACCCACAGATCGTTCAATCTGGAAACGGCGATAGCTTCGATTTCCGGAATATCATTCGCAGCACCGTCATCGCCGGCCGAGGCTGCGTCGCCGATGATGAGATCGATCTCAGGCGTTTCGAACCCGGTCAACTCGATATCGAAGTCGATCTCGATCAGGTCCTGTAACTCGATTGCCAGGATCTCCTGATCCCACTCACCGAGCTCCGCCAATCGGTTGTCGGCTATCCGGTAGGCACGCATCTGCTCAGACGACAAGTGCGTAATTCGGATCGTTGGGACCTTGGTATATCCAATGGCCTTCGCCACCAACACACGAAGGTGACCGGCGATCACCGTGCCGTTGCTATCGATAAGGATTGGCAGCACGAACCCGAACTCACGGATGCTCTGCTCCATGAGCTTCCGCTGTCGCTTGGAGTGTTTCCGAGCATGCTGACGATATCCTTTTATGTCGTCGACAGACAGATACATGACGGCACCGCCGAGTTCCTGGTCGACGTACAGGGTCTTGTTGTGGCTTTTGTGGGGATAGGCAGGTTGTGTGTCTCTCAGTACCATTTTCTTGCTCCATCACCCTCCAAAAAATGGACAGATGTCAGAGCGGAGGGCACCTGAGACATCTGCGAACTCACGTCCGCAGGTGCCTCTCGAATAATGCCCTCCTTGGCTTCGAGAGAAACCTAGCAACCCATCCTGTAGCACAAAGGCACCGAGTGTACAATATTTTGTGTTGAACGCCTCAGGCGCTGCAGAAACCTAGGGTCAGTTGATGGTCCGAAATGTGCCTTTCCCCCAGACGACGAGGTCTCCATCATCGGGTCCGTCTATATCGAAGTAGGTATATTCCGTCACTCCCTTGAACCACATATATCGCACCTGTTTGAAGCGGAGGATACGGAAGGTTTCCCATAGCTCGTCGTTGAAGACCTTAATATTTCGATTGGCAGCGAACACCCCACCGACGAATTCGATAGTGCGGAACCCATCTCCAAGTGTCTTCGCTGTCAGGTTCTTCTCCCAAAGCAGTTTCCGCATGTGTGGGCCGTAAGCATCCCGAATTTCGGGAAGTGCCCGTTTCTGCACCTCAATCACGCCTTCGCGGAACTGCTCGACGAGTGCTTTGCCCTCGGGCCCCAGGGAGAGCCCCTTCGCTTCTTCCACCATGCTCGCCCAGACTTGGAACGCCGTATTGACGGCGAGAAAGCCGAAGTTGGTACCAGTGAACTTTCGAACGTCAAAGGTCCCGAAGCTATCGATCTCGCGGCGGACGCGATCCAGATAAGCTTTTCGTTCTTTCTTTTCTACCCTCGCCCGCTCTTCAGCTTTTTGTTTTGCCGCTTGTTCTCGTTCCCGGGCGGCTTTCATGGCCTCTGCCTGTTTTACTTCGGGCGAGAGCTCTCTAGGCGGGATAGCCATCTGTGTCGTGGGTCTCTCAGAGGCCTCGTCTGCAGAGAAGTATGCAAATCCGCACAGGATACTTCCCGGCACCAGGGTTCCCAGTACCACGGCGACAAGAAGCGACTGGAATCTTGTGGGTTGATCACCCTTTCGGGTACGGGCCACTGTTTTTGCCCAATTCGCCTTCAGGGGTTCGCCGCAGTTGGGGCAACTCCTTGCCTTGACGGATATGGCCTTCTGGCAGGCCGGGCATTCTACAAGCGCCATGGGCTCCTCCTCTCTCCCGGAACGATTATAATCTGTGTTTGAGACCGATAAGAATGGTGTGACTGCTGAAGCCTGCGGTAAACGGGACGCCGGCGTCTTCCATATCGGCTTCGAGAGCGTTGAAATACCGGTATCCGACATCGAATGATGTGTTCGACGTCAGTGGCGCAGTGATCCCTGCCCCCGCTTGCCAAGCGAAGGTGAATGCGGCGTCGTCCGTCGGATCGTTGCCGCCCTTCTCATCTAGTCCGTTGATCGATATTCGCGACAAACCGACACCGCCCATGACGTAAGGAGATATACTTCGGCGGTCGGCGAACGCATAAGTCCCATTCGCCATCAATGACAACGCCGAGACACTTCCTTTCACATTCTCCGTACTTAGGCTGATACCAGAGAACGCCCCGGTGCCGGTCAGGGTTAACTTATCCACATCGGCCGATTGATACGAAACTGCAGCCTCCAGACTAAAGCCTGAACCAAGATCAACACCGACGGCACCTGATCCATACAGACCCAGCATATCAAAGGACGGCGTCAGCGTTGCGATGTCCGCTTCGTAACTGGACTCCATCACAAAGGCATTGCCGAGATGGCCGGCTATATAGACGCCGGACACACTGGCATCGGCACCGTCGGCATGGGCCCGTATCCGGCGTTCATCAAAGTTCGGCGGCTGTGAGACAGCGATTTTCGCGGCAGAGCCGCTATCTGATAAGTATCTGCGTTGAGGAAGGACACCACCGACGCCAGTGGCTGGCGGTTTTTTCATTATCGGCCCCGCTCGAGCCTCTTCGTAGGCGCGGAGCGAACGCTCCAGGTTCGGATTATGTCGTTCTGCCTGCAGCCACGCGTTGATAGAAAGTGATTGAGCCGTGGCAATAGATGGCGTCGTCAAACCTGCCGAGAGAACAATCAGGCCGATGGCAATCGACCGGGATCCGCGCTTAACGAGTATCGTCGGGTATTCTGCCGTACATAAAGTGCTCATAAATCGTCCCCGCGTCATGAAGGCCAGAGCTCGCAGCGCGCCCGCTGCAAGATGACTTCGTTGACCCTGGTGATCGGGGAGTTCGTAAGCCGCGTAGACACGGCTCCTGTGACCTTTAGACCGGGGTCCTGGACATACGTCACAGGCTCCCCGACCGCAGAGGTCAAGGATGTTTTACGGCCATCGCGGCCGGTCTACGCGGGGTTACGACACCCCAGAGCCGTGCGTCTCGACTCCGGGTACGACACTAATCGAACGTGCCTTAATATAAAGTGAAATGTGAAAAAATCGCAGACACCAATTAGAATAGGTGAGGCAGGCTTGGGCACAAAAACCGCAGCCCCCCTTACGCAAAAGTCGTATGTTCGAATCCTGTCCCTACCATAAACTACGTCCGGATGTAGGCGTGGTGAAGGCCGCCAAGCTGTGGCAGCGCTGATATCGAGCCGACGGCTTGGACGGCGCGGCTCCGTGGAGTGTCCTTGTCCAAACCGAGATGTGTGCGATAGCCGTTATAGTATTCGGCATACCGGCACAGGAGTTTCTTTAGATGCCGATCATTCAATACGATGACATGGTCCAACAGATCTCTGCGAATTGAACCAATAACACGCTCGACATAAGCGTTCTGCCATGGCGAACGCGGTGCCGTCGGTCGGTCCCTAATACCCATTGCGGACAGACGATTGAGGTAGACTTGTCCGTAGGACGCGTCCCGATCCCGAATCAGGTATCGGGGAGACTCATCCCAAGGGAAAGCTTCGACGACCTGCCGCGCAATCCACTCTGCCGTCGGATGATATGTCGCGTTTATATGAACAATCTCCCGGCGATCATGGTCCAAAACAACGACTCTAAACAGCAACTTGAACCCGAGCGTCGGGACGACAAATAGATCAATCGCAGCGATGCCGTCGGCATGGTTTCGGAGGAAAGTCCGCCAGCCCTGAGACGGTGGCCCACAACGCCTCACCATGTAATTCGCAACCGTCGATTGCGACACGTCGATGCCGAGTTTGAGCAACTCTCCATGAATGCGCGGCGCCCCCAAAGCGGGTTATCGATACTCATTCCCCGAATAAGATCGCGTATCTCTGCCGGTACTTTCGGCCGCGCAACCGCTCTTCATTTTCCAGAACAAACGAAACTCGGTTCAGTGCCAGCGGATATCGGTATCGGGCTTCACAATCAGCATGTTCACGAGCGAACGTGGATCGACCTTATAGATAGCCGAAAAGAAAAGACGGTCCCACGGGGTTAGCTTCGGCCGGGCAGAAAGCTCCCGCTGCCGCGCCGCGACTTGGTGGCGAAGCGCAGCAACACCGACCTCGGTCGCCGGCCCGCGAATGAGCCGACGGAGAAAACACCAAACGAGCGTATGAACAACATCGAGCATGATCCGGCAATCGTCACTGGATGGACCATCCGGTCAAGCCCGGATATGCGGATGGAATATTTGGTTGGGACACGGCCCGCATCGCCTGGGCGATGCTCAGGGACCAGCGCACATACCAGCCGGCGTCGGTATAAACGACGGAACGGAATTGCGAGGGTAACCACGATTTGATGGCGAAACAGGGTCAACCGGGAACGGCCAAGCCCGAGGCATTGTCCGAGCACCAAGCTCATTAACGTGCCAGGGCGTCGTTCCTTCGGATTCCATCAGGGCCAGCGGTCAAGCACCGCGTCAACAGGCCGGATACATGACTGCAACCCTAACAGCTACTCAAATCGTCACTTCCCCTTGCAATATCGGAGGCGTCCATACATGACAATGCCTTGCAAACATTGCCGTGACAATGAGCGCCGACGAGAATTTTTTGCAGTTAACCAGCGCCTGATCTGCATATTATGAATTCTATCCTGCTCTGTATTTCGAGTGATGATGAGCTTTTGAAGCCATTGAGCGTCGAGCGAGGACGTTCAAACCATGTTATTTTTCTGAAACGCTGATTTGCAGCCGTTGCGCGTATTGGTAAACACAAATAGTCAGAGTGTAATGGTGAAACGAAAAGCTCTCGAATTCGAAGACACGCGTGTCGCCATTATCGTCACGAAGATATACTTCTGCACTCCCTAGCGGTCCGCCTTTACCCCCAGAAGCAAAAGCTACAATTTCGCCAAACACTTCAGTTTCACGTAACTTTGAGAACTGAATAGCAAACTCCGGAGATTGAATGAAATGTCGGCAAGGATTGGCTGGGTCAAAATCGCGCTTTCGATGATGCGCAACTGGATGCGCAGTAACTAATCCAAGGATCGGAGTTTCGTGGCCCCATGCTTCTATGCACCGCCATAATGTTGAAGTGTTGGTATTGCCATAGCGCTCGGCGAGTTGTTTCAGAGATTCAATTGAGGGGCGTAGCGATCGGGCTTCTTCGAGAAAGCGGCCTCGTAAGAATAAGAGGCGAGCCGCGGCCAAATTTGCCTCGTTTTCCAGCTTTGCATGACATGATGGCACTAACGTTTGATCGTCATCGCCTAACATTGCCCCTTCGTGCCAGGGTATGATGCTGTGCCCAATTTCGTGAGCTTCATTCCATCTGTGCTTCAATCGCGGCTGAGATTTATCTAACAATATTCTTTTCTGATCGGGAGCGTAGAGTGCGCGTAGATCAAATTTTCGTACCGCTTCAATCAACAAAGCCGGGCGCATTAGGACTTGTTTGGTTCCCACGCGCAATTTCGCAACGGTTTCTTGAAGCAAGCCAGGGTCACTAGTCGAATAATAACCCCGGCTTAGCTCCAAGAGTTCCCTTACCGAACGCAGATCCAGTGGTGGTTCAGGGTTCCCCAAGCCATCCAAGACACGTTGTACCTGTCGATCAATGTCTGATGACGTTTTTGGACTAACGAATGCGTTTTTTACCACCTTTGAACCACCAATCGTTCATTTTATTAGCCTTGTTTCTCTACTAACACGGAAACTAAAGCTTCGAGAGCAGCTTGTTCATCGTCATTTAGGTCCGCTAAAGACTCTGAACGGGCTGCGTATCTAACGGCATCTTGAATAAACGCGGAGTCTCTTGATTTGGCGAGGCCGGATAAAGCCATCAGCTTTTTATGATCGACATCAAACACCCTTGCCAACTGGTAGATAGTCCTTGGCTCAGGTTCATGATTGACGTCGTGTTCTATGCTTAAGAGCTCGCCAACCTCCAAGTCTGCTTCTTCAGCGAGTTTTTCTATTGAAAATCTCAGTTTGCGCCGATTGAGGTTTATGAATCGGCCAAACGCAATTCGAGATTCGTCAATGACCGCCAGGTCTTCTTCAGGGCTGATAATAGGATCGACGCCCAAAAATCCCGCGCCGATCTCCGCGTCTGTTTCGGACTTGGCTTTCGAGACACACCAGTCACGGGAAATTTCAAATTTCATGTTACGCTCCTTCCTTTATGAATTCTTCAGCTTGCTCCGGGGTCATTTCGAAGTAGCGAAGATTTTGATAGTTTTGATCAGGTCCCAAGTCGGTCATTCCCACTTTGTTGGCATAGAAGCCATTTGCTTGCGGCAGAGAATGGAGCCCTATGCGACCTTTGAAGCCTTCCTGTTTGCTGTATTCGATCGCAGCTCGAATAAGCACTGATCCAGCACCCGTGTAACGAGGTTGTCCGCTAACTATTTGCGGTCGATTCCACGGAGCCGCTTCAACGAAATCGACGTAAACTAAATGTTGATTGGCCTGTTCTGGGATGCGGGCGCGCTTCGTTAATTCTGTAATCATCAGTGCCTGGGTCATCCCGCCACAAACAATCGAAAAACATTGGTGGTCTAAACGTTGTTCGATTGCCTGCGCTTTGCGCCTCCAGTCCCAATGCCGGCTTTGTGGCCATAAAGATCTCTCGACCCCTTGATTGTGCAGCAGATCCAGCAGGCGGAACAGTTCTGGAACCCACTTTGCTTCCCAATCTGCGAGGTTCTGTTCTGTAATCGCGTCCCAAAGTTCAGCTTCAACAGGCTCTCCTGTTGCAACATCGATAAGGACAATCCGTGTGATCTCAGGCTTTGTGCTCATAGCATCATAATCTCAGATTTTTCACGCGTTGCCTCATCTTCGAAGAAAAGCTTCCCGCCTTTTTCAAGGCGCTCCTCAACGCGTTGGTACAGTCGCAAGGCCTGACGCATTAGCACGGTTTTGCTCAGATCCTTTTTTCCACAAAGCTCTTCCAGGACCGCCATCTCTGCGTCTGTCAGGTTAAGCGTCATTGTTTTTCGCGCCATTAGGTCCTCCTATTGGCTAAAATATATATAAATGAGCGACTTTAGTCAATTTAAAAAGATCAAAAATTAAATATTGACTAGCTAAAAATTAGCTATTATATATGTGTCAACTGAGGTGATGCAGCCTCACACTGATACGAAAGGCATTAGTCATGTTGCATGAGATCGACGTTGAAAGCTGGGCTTGTGATGATAACAATGCGCCATTGCCCGTGGCCGAGAGCTATAAGGTTCGCCTTTGGGATGGCGAGGAATTCGACGAAAAACGCACTCTCAGTGATCCGGTGCCGACAGGGGCGCAAATCCTGTTGGCATTTGATCGGAAGCCTGTGAACAAATACATTTTGATCGCGCTCGAGAAAGGTGGGTTAAAAGAAGTCTCGCCCGAAGAGACTATCTGCATTAGTGCGCGCCGCGCCGAGCGTTTTTTCGCTTTCCGTTCAGATCGAACGTGGAACTTTGAGTTCGACGGAAGCAGGTTTCCTTGGGGAAGCGAAGATATCGCTGAACGGACTCTCCGGCGTGTGTTCAAAGTCCAAAGTAATGAAGAAATCGTGCTCTCACGTGAGGACGTCGCAGACGAAAAGTTAGAGAATGGCGACTGGGTGAACCTTGGCTCTCCTGAGTTGGAGCGGTTCTATACTCGTAAAAAGACCTGGAAGCTTCTGGTGCAAGGGGTTCTGATAACATCTATTGAGCCCACCATCATTGTCAGGGAAGCGCTGATACAAGCAGGTATTGATCCTGACAAAGGTTGGACTGCCGCGCTCAAGGTATCTGGCGCTCCACGGGAACCTGTAAAATTGACAGATACAATCGATCTTACGCGTAAAGGCATCGAGAAGCTCTGGTTGAGGCCTAATCACATCAACAACGGAGACGCGCAGCAAGAAAGCCGACGAGAATTCTCCCTGCGGGAAGAAGACGAGAGATATTTGCATGCGCGAGGCATTTCTTGGGACGCGATTATCGAGCAGAACCAACGTTGGTTCTTAATTCGAAAATATTGCCTTCCAGATGGATATAAACAGGCACTCGTAGATATAGCCGTACTAATTCCTCCAACATACCCAGCTGCAGAGCTCGATATGTTCTTTTGCGCACCTCATCTCGAGCTGTGCTCAGGAAGAGAGATACCGCAGACTTCTAGCACTCAAATGATCAATGGGATTTCTTATCAACGCTGGTCGCGTCATCGTTCAGGTGACACGGCTTGGAACCCAAACATTGACAGTCTCATTTCCCATATTGCGATTATTGACGCCTCGATTGATCGCGAAGTGGAAAATTGATCATGGCCTCATTAGCGATCTCAGAGCGAGACTATGAGCCCTTGTTTTCGCATTTAATAACAGCGGACAGGAAGGAGGCTGCAGCAATCTTAATATGCGGGCGAACTGGAATTGGTCGTGACCGTCTTTGTGTTCGAAAAACTATATTGATACCTCACGATGCTTGCCTCGTCCGAACGAGTGATAGGATATCTTGGCCAGGAGAGCATCTCGAGCAGGCGATTGATCATGCGGATACCATTGATGGATCAATTGTCCTCATCCATTCCCATCCCAGCGGATATTTCGAATTTTCCAGCGCTGATAATGCTAGCGACGCGATTACTATTCCAAGTTTAATGCATGGAGTGGTGAACGCTGATGCTCGGCATGGATCAGCAATTATGGTGCCAGACGGACGAATCAAGCTCCGATTGTATACGGCGGATATGATCTCGGAGTTGGCCGAAAAAATATATAGCATAGGTCATAATATTCGGGATCTGACCAAGCCCACTAAAGTGAAGCCGGTCGCGTTCACCGCTGCGATGACAAGAGACCTTAGGCGTATGGTGGTCTGTGTTGTTGGTGTGTCAGGCACAGGCTCGATTGTGGCTGAAATTCTCGCGCGGCTTGGTGTAGGAACCTTAATTCTCATTGATTTTGACCGAGTTGAAGAAAAAAACTTAAACCGGATCATCTACGCTACGCCGGAAGATATTGGGAAATACAAAACTCACGTCCTCAGAGATGCAATTCGACGCTGCAGCCCTAGCACCAAGGTGGTCACATTAGAGACGTCGATCGCTCATCATGACACACTAGTTGCCGTTAGCGGTTCCGATACCATCTTCTCATGTGTTGATTCATTTGAGGGTCGCTATTATTGCGACCTTGCGAGCCAGACGTTCATTTGTCCGTTGATCGATATTGGCGTGACTGTGCCAACCAGAGAGGATGCACCTTTTCAACGGGCAATATTGGACGTATGTGGCCGAATTGACTACGTCTATCCAGGCGGTTCGACGCTGTGGGATCGGGGGCAGATTACAGCGGCTGCCCTGTCCGCAGAGTATAAGCGGAGAGTTGACCCTGTCGCCTATCAGAGAGAGATTGAGGAAGGCTACATTTCCGGACTCCCGGAAGAGGCCCCAACCGTAATATCTCTGAATATGCGTGCATCGAGTGCAGGAGTGAATGAATGGCTGGCTCGACTCTATGAGTATCGTCACGATTCGAATTCCGTCGCATCTCGGTGTTTTTTTTCTCTGGCGGCGCGAGACGAGGAATATGAGAGCGAGCCGGCAGTATCCGGAGAGGTAATCGACACGTATGGACAAGGTCTGAAGAGTCCACTTTTAGGGTTGCCGGATCTGCAACCTGCAAAGGAACAAGCAGCATGAAGTTCCTCAAAAATTTATGGTCGTGGCTCTTTCATCGGCACGCCAAACTACTTGTGAGGTACGTAGAAGATGACACGCCCCCTGACGAAGTTCAGAAGGGTGAAATGGTTGTTGCAAAAGAAGAGGGTGTGTATTGGGCGGCTGCATTTCTTTGTCCTTGCGGTTGTAAAGAACAGCTTGAAGTTGCTCTTATCCCGGAGGTCCGCCCTCACTGGCGGCTATTCGTAACGAAGGACGGCAAACCCACGCTGCATCCATCAGTATGGAGGCGCACAGGATGCAAGAGCCATTTTTGGATCAAAAATGGTGAGACGATTTGGTGTTCCCATTAGTTTGAATAAACTTGTCGTGGAATTTCAGGCTGATCCTCCCCCACTGAATTGGTCCACCGGCTATGATAGGAAACGGAGGATCAAAGATGGCAACGAAACGACACAAACCGGAAGAGATTGTCTCGAAGCTGCGCCAGGTTGATGTGCTGGTTGGGCAGGGTCAGGCTCGGATTGACGCTATTCGCCAAGTGCAGATTACAGAGCAGACGTATTATCGCTGGCGGAAGCAATACGGCGGCATGGGAACGGACCAACTCAAAGAGCTGAAACCGCTTCAGAAAGAAAACGAACGACTTCGCAGAGCTGTTTCCGATCTCACACTGGATGACCTGAGACCCAACTTCCCTCCGGCTTAGTGGAGAGTCCTTGGGTTTATTTGTGGCTTCATGCAGCCTTATCGTCCAGTACTTGTTTTATTGCGAACTCGGCAGGTGGGATGTTGCCAAGTGCCGAGTGCGGTCGTTCGTTGTTGTAATCGTTTCTCCATTTGCTGATCCCGCACTTGAGCGGACAGTGCAATCGGTCAGTTTGTATTGGCTGCCATGGCGCATGAAGTAATCGCGTGAGTTCGAATACTAAATGCCCCGGGCGCCCTGATTCTGCCCTTCGCCAGGTACTTGCGACTACTTCAATCTACTTATTTTGTTCCCGTTTGGTTTCTTGAAGTCGCATAACGTATCATATGGCTCAGTTGAACTGTCCAATATCTTGGCTATTCCCTGAAGCAAGACGCCCGCATATGAAAATCTTTGAACCTAAAAACCATGTGGCACTCTGCCATAGGAAAAGGGCAACAAAATTATATAATGCCCTCAAAATAGCATTGAACTGGGCTGCTCTCATCACTTCTATAGGATGAAGTTCGCGACTGCCTCGTCTTCGGTGATGTCAGTATACGCGTAACCCAACTCATCCATGCGGGCGTACAGGGCTTTAAAACTGCCGACATCCTTCGATTCTATGCCGATCAATATGTGCCCGAAATTGCGCGCCGACTTCTTCAAGTATTCGGAGCGCGCGATATCGTCATCGGGACCGAGAACATTCAGGAAGTCCTTGAGGGCACCAGGGCGTTGGGGCAAACGTAGGATCAGGTATTTCTTTAGACCAGCTGCGCGCAGTGCCCGCTCCTTCACCTCCGGCAGTCTCTCGAAATCGAAGTTACCACCTGACGTAACGCAGACGACGTTCTTGCCTGCCAACCGTTCTGGTGCGAGCGTCCGCAAAGCGTGGATTGCCAACGCGCCGGCCGCTTCAAGGACAATACCTTCTCTATTCAGAAACTCGACAATCGTCTCGCAAAGCTCGTCCTCATCGACGAGGACGACCGAAGCTGGGTCGACATCCCGCAGATACTCATAATTGAGCTCACTGATCGCCGCTACGGACGCACCGTAAACGAAGCGTCGATCCACTCCAGTTCAACACGTTTCCCAATCTCAAGGCTACGTTTCAAACTCGGCGCCCCCGCCGGTTCGACGAAAACGATTTCGGTCTCCGGAGATGCAGCTCGCATGATTGCGCGCACACCGGACGAAAGTCCACCGCCGCCAACAGGCAGTACTAGAAGGTCAATCCCGGAATCGACTTGATTGAGCAGTTCCAATCCAACCGTGGATTGTCCTTCAATAATGTCTTGGTGATCAAAAGGAGGCACCATGATCCAGTCGTTGGCTGCGGCGTAGTCGAGCGCCTCTCTATTGCAGGTGTCGAAAATATCCCCGAATAACTTTACTTCGATCAAGCCCTGGCCAAAAATGATCGTCTTGTCGATCTTCTGGCGTGGCGTCGTTACTGGCATAAAAACAATACCCGGTATGCCAAAGTGGTGGCATGCAAATGCGAAACATTGTGCATGATTTCCGGCTGACGCGCAGACAAAGCCGTGGGGTTTGTGTCCACGGGCAAGGGCTTTGCGGAAAAAATTGAAGACGCCGCGGATCTTGTAACTTCGGACAGGCGTCAAGTCCTCCCGCTTCAAGTATATTTTCGCACCAAAACGCTCGGATAGGAAAACGTTCTGCTGCAGGGGCGTGGGCGACATGACCTCCTCTAGCGATGCAAGCGCCTCCTTCGCTGAGGCCAGGATGGGATGTTCAAATTTAGCTCTATTGCCCATCTTGTGACTCTCCGAAAAATGCCAAGCACCTCACCTTAACAATCGACAGCGCTCCATCAGTACTAATGTTTAACGTCGATCTCCAATCTCGGCGGGAATTGCGATAATGCCGATACAGTTATCATCACGCCAAATTCGTACCGGAACGTAAAAGCGTTGCAGCTTACCCCATCATTCCGTAAAATGGAATACATTCCATTTTATGGAATGATGTTGCCAAGTTGACATGGCATCTGCATTGCGTTGAGCAAAAGAGGCCCCTGGGATTTGATCCCGTCAACCTGGAGGAGCGTTCAAATGAAGGGGTTATAGATATTACAAACTGCACTGCGCGTTGCGTCCGATATCCTATGTGCACGTGCCGACGCACATAACCCGAGAACGCATGCTTAACTTCATTTCACAATATTATGCCATATCTGAGGAGGATCTGGTGAACATCCAAACGTCCATAAACGATGCCGAGCGGGCATTGCCGAGCCACCTCTCTAAAACGAATGGAACTAATCGATGAGTTCAAAATTATTCTCACCGTTTACAATGCGATCATTGACGCTTCCCAACCGGATCATGGTGTCCCCAATGGGCCAATCGTCTGCCGTGGATGGCTGCGCCACCGACTGGCACATCATGCACCTTGGCCATCTGGCGATTTCCGGCGCAGGTTCGCTGGTCGTTGAAGCGACGGCCGTCAATCCCAACGGACGCAATACGGCTCTTGATCTGGGGTTGTGGAGCGATCATCAAGCAGAAGCCCTTGATCGGGTTCTCAAGTTCTGCCGTGAACATTCTGATGCCAAGCTTGGCCTTCAGCTATGGCATGTCGGCCGCAAAGGGTCGGTCTTGCCCGGCTGGGAGCGGTTCCGCCCGATCTCAATCGAAGAAGGTGGATGGGAAGTTTTTGGCGCCTCCGAGCTTCCGCACCCGCAACGGAACCAGAAAGTTACGGCGTTGGATGATGAAGGCATCGAGAAAACCATCGGAGATTTTGTCTCCGCCGCCAAACGCGCGAACCAGCTCGGCCTCGATTTCCTCGAAATTCACGGGGCACATGGGTATCTGATTCACAACTTCCTCTCGCCACTCACGAATGAGCGCACTGACAAATATGGTGGAAGCCTTGAGAACCGCATGAGGTTCCTGCTGGAAATCTATGATGGTGTCAGGGCAGTCTGGCCTGACGAGAAGCCGCTGGGCGTGCGCCTTTCCGCAACCGATTGGGTTGAAGGGGGCTGGTCCGTTGAAGATAGTGTCGCCACCTCCAGGGAACTCAAAAGCCGCGGCTGTGATTATGTTACGGCCTCAAGCGGCGGCTCGGTCCCGGAACAGGACATCGAAATCGGTCCGAATTATCAGGTGCCTTTCGCGGAGAGCATTCGTCGTGAGGCCGAAATTCCAACCGTTGCCGTTGGCCTGATTACCGAATTTCAACAAGCGGAAGATATTCTGCAGAATGAGCAGGCGGATATCATCGCTCTCGCGCGCGGCATGATCTTCAATCCTCGCTGGCCGTGGCATGCCGCCATCGAATTCGGCGAAGAGCCGGCATTCCCGGTCCAGTACGAACGTGCACACCCGAAGATGCGCAAACATGATTTTCTGAAGTCCAAACGCGAAGTATAACTCGCTCCCTCATGCTACGCCGGGGAAAGGTCTGCCTTTTCCCGGCGTTTTTTTGTCCGCTTCCGATCATCACAAATGGTCTTTTTGTCCCCCTCGGCGTCAGAACAGATCGAATGACAAGGCTGCCGCTGACCGTCCAGTTCGCGTTCCTGATAAAAAAAGGCAGTGGATGATTTCATCCACTGCCCAGGATTGGCGGCTAGGGAGTAACCGCGACAGAAACCGCTCCAGATAAGAAGCGTTCTATTTTCCTTTGAACTCCGGCTTTCTTTTTTCAAAGAAAGCGTTGATCCCTTCCCGGCGATCCGCGGTGCCGTAGACGGTGGCGACAATAAACGACTCGTAGTCCAGCGATGACACAAGATCCATCTGCAGCCCCGTATAGACCGTGTGCTTGATGAAGGCGTGGCTGAGAGGCGCTCTCGTTGCATAGTGCTCAACCATCGCCTTTGCCTTCTCAAGTGCCTGGCCGTCAGGAACCACCTTGTTGATCAAACCGATACGATGCGCTTCTTCCGCCTCGATCGGATCGGCGTCAAACATGATCTCCAACGCCTTCGCAGGGCCGACGATCCGCGGCAAACGCTGTGTGCCACCAGCCCCCGCCACTGTTCCAATTCTTGCGCTGGTAATTGCATAGGTCGATCCCTGGGCGCCGACGCGGATATCGCATGCCATTGCGAACTCACATCCGCCCGTCATGCAGAACCCTTCGATGGCGGCAATAACGGGCTTGTTGTGCTCTTCAAATGTGCGGCACAGCTGATGCCACCGTTTCACATAGGCGAGTGTATCGGCGGGAGTTTCCAAAGCCTGCGCATCATTCAGATCAGCGCCGGCGGAGAAGAACTTCAGCCCCCCCGTGATGATGATCCCTCTGACATTCGGATCACGATCCGCTTCAGCCGCGGCCGCCATCATCTCACCCATAACGACCGTACTGATAGCGTTTCTCTTGTCGGCGCGGTTGAACGTGATGATGTAGGCGTGATCTACAATTTCAGTCTTGATTGTTTCAAATGTCATTGTCTGCATCCTGATATTATCTGTGTGCTGTATACTCATGCTCGGATCAATTAAGTCCGCCGAGCCTGCGGCCGTTATCCCTGGTGAAGATCCAGTGTCCTGGTCGCGATATGCGGCAAGTCCCCGCCTGAAGCATTTCGCCAGGCTCTAGCTTCCCGCCACTTGCGCTCGACGTCGTATTCCCGTGCAAACGCAAATCCACCGTGCGTGGAGAAAGTTGTATCCGCAGAATCCCAGGCGGCTTGCACGGCCATATAGCGAGCCATGACGGCCTCATCCAGAGCGCCTGATCCAGCTTCGTAGTGTGCAACTGCCATTTGGAGCAACATTCCTGCGCCTTGCGATTCGATGTATGTGCGCGCGAGGGGGAACTGAATGCCCTGGTACTTGCCGATCGGATTGCCGAAAACGACACGTTCGTTGGCATAGTCCGTTCCCTTCTTGGAAAAGAACTCGCAATCTCCGACGGCAGCAGCGCCCATCAGAATGCACTCGACTGTTCGGTAGGTATCCAGATAAACCAGTCCCTGACCGGCCTCACCGACCAGGCACTCTTCGCCGATGTGTAAACCATTGAATAAGACTTCCGCGCCACAGTTGTTGTTCATCGCCTTGATCGGAGAAATATCCAACCCGGAGTCCCCGGCTGCTGCCAAATCAATAGCGAACAGAGAGACCTCATCCGCACCCTTGCCGGTTTTAGCCCCGAGAAGAATGAGGTTTGTATCTTCTGCGAAGTACACCCAACGCTTGCGGCCATTGATCACATAACCGTCAGCCTTTTTCTCGGCAACCGTTTCCCATGAAGAAGCGTCATCACCGGCTCCGGGTTCACTAAAGGCGGCGCTCTGAAGTCTCAACTCTCCGCTGGCAAGGCGAGGGAGCAGAGGCGCCTTCTGTGCTTCACCGGCGTGCCGGACAAGCACTTCGACCAGGGCGTTTTGGGCAACGAAAGTGGCTGCGTTGCTCCCGCATGCGTGGATACCCTTGGCAATCTCCGCAACGCCGCCAATAGGCAAACCGATACCTTCATGCTCTTCCGGAATACTCGGCGACATAAAGCCGGCCTCTTCCAGAGTTGCGACAAATTTCTCGGGATATCGCTCATTGTCGGCACTATCTTCCAGTCCGCGCCAGTACGACGACGGGAACTCGGAACAAATCGCATCTATGGATTGCCGGATGTCGGCATATTCACTGTCGTCGATCGTGATCAGAAGTGTCGGCTCGTTCATTTTTATTTTCCTCGGAAACAATCAGTAGGAGCGCGGCAACCCAAGAATACGCTGCCCAATAAAGTTCAGGATCATGTTCGGTGATACCGGAGAGTTTCGGGACATACGCGTATCCCGCCATTTCCGCTCAACGTCAGCTTCGGCATCGAGCGCATCATCTCCAAAAGCCGTGAAACAAAGATCAGAGCATATCCACACCGCTTCACCAGAGAGGTACTTGCCCATGTTTGCTTCCGCACCGCAGCTTAACCCGGCATCGAACATGGCCGTGGCCCTGCGAACCATCAGATCTGCGGCTCGATATTGGGCATAGGCCTGAGCGATTGCGAAGTCCAACGACTGCCCGCCGGCGCTGTATCTGCCGGACGCGGGGCGTTTCTTGGCGTAATCGATGACCTTGTTCAGGAAATACCAGGCATTTCCGATTGCCTCTGTCGAAACAAGGCAGCGTTCGGCATTCATACCGTCGAGGATATAACGGAACCCCTTTCCTTCCTGGCCAATCAGGCTATCGCCCGGAATCCAGACATTGTCGAAAAAGATTTCCGTCGTATTGTGATTCACCATCGCGTCGATCGGACGGATTTCCATGCCGTTCTTCTTGGCTTCCCGCATATCCACGAGGAAACAGGAAACGCCATCGACACGCTTTTCGACCTGATCCGCCGGCGTCGTGCGGGCGAGAAGCAACATGACATCCGAATGTGCAGCTCTGGAAATCCAGACCTTCTGGCCGTTGACAACGTAACCGCCATCGTCACTTTTTTCTGCCTTGGTCTTTAACTGCGTGGTGTCCGATCCGGTCGTCGGCTCGGTCACACCAAACGCTTGCAGCCGCAATTCTCCGCGAGCGATTTTGGGCAGGAAATTTTCCTTTTGTTCATCACTTCCGTGGCGAAGAATGGTGCCCATCGTATACATTTGCGCATGGCAAGCCCCTGCAGCGCCGCCATTGTGGTGTATCGCCTCAAGAATTACAGCGCCTGCCCGAAGCGGCAAACCCCACCCCCCATACTCCTTGGGGATAAGGGCCGACAAATATCCGGCGTTGGTCAACGCCTTCACGAACTCAGTCGGATAGCTGCCAGACGGCGGCTGATCTTCGAGGTCGCGCCAATATTTGATTGGGAAATACTTGCAGAGGTCCGTTACACCCTTTCGTAAATCCGGGTAGTCGTCGCCAATATCAAACTTGATCGTATCTTCGCTCATTTCATTACTCGGCAGCTTCAGTTTTGTTGGAAACAAAAACGAACCCCTTGGGCGCACCTGCTTCTGCAAACGCACCATGCAGCGGTTCTTCCGGGAGGTTCTTTTCAATAATCTTCCGCACGGGTATCAGCTTCTCGAGATCAATACCTGTTCGAACCCCGGCCGACTCGAACATGAACACCAGGTCCTCCATGACAATGTTGCCGGTTGCCGTTGGCGCATACGGGCAGCCTCCGAGCCCGGCGAGTGACGCGTCAAACATCACGCATCCCGCTTCATACGCCGCAAAGGCGTTCGCAATCCCCAACCCTCTAGTATCATGAAAATGCCCAAGCACGTCGACGTCAGACCCGAATTCAACAACCATCTCGCTGAAAAGCTTTTTGACTTGAACAGGGTTCGCGTACCCGACGGTATCGCCGACCGTCAGCATTTCAGATCCTGCGGAAACGTATTTCTCAGCCAACCGCATCACGGATGCCGGATCTATTGCGCCTTCAATGGAGCAGCCAAAAGCCGTCGAGAGACCCGACGTCAGTTTGAATTTTTTTTCGGCCGGCAAGCCGTTGCGGAATTCAACAATTTTCTTGAACTCATTGAGTAGCTCGTCAGATGTCCGGCGGACATTTGCCTTGTTATGGCTCTCGCTGACGGACGTGATAAATCCAATCTCATCAGCACCGATACTCGCGGCGATTTCCGCACCCTTCAAATTCGGCACAAGAACAGACACCCAAAGGCCTTCGATGTCGCCCGCGGCACGAGCGATCTGTTCCGCGTCTTTGAATTGCGGCAGCAGCTTGGGCGGCACATACGAGCATGCCTGGATCGAGCTCACGCCGGCCGTCGCTTCTTCTCTGATCCAACGGATTTTCTCGTCTGTCGGGAAAAACGTATCGATAATCTGCAGGCCGTCACGAAGCCCGACTTCACGGCAGACCACATCTGTATGCGGGTTCATCGTCATGACTTTAGCGTCCCTTAAAATCAGCTTTGCGTTTTTCGTTGAACGCACGAATACCCTCTAAACGGTCATCCGTCCCGACAAGATTGTTGTACGCCTCGATTTCGAAAGCGAAGCCGTTGAAAAGGTCAACCTGGGTGGAGATATTCATCGATTTCTTCGCCTGATAAATCGACAGAGGCGCGTTGCCGCAGATTTTGCGCGCCACTTCGATAGTTTCATCCATCAGGGTGTCGTCATTGCATACCCTATTCACCATACCCCATTCATAGGCTTCGTCCGCAGTGAATGGCTCGGCGCTCAGGATGATCTGTTTCGCCCGCCGCATTCCAACGGCACGCGGCAACTGCTGCGTCCCCATGCCGCCAGGTATAATCCCCAGCTTCACTTCGGTCAGCGCAAACTTCGCCCGCTTTGCCGCAAAAATGAAATCGCATGTCAGGGCCGTTTCCGCCCCGCCGCCATATGCGGCACCGTTGACGGCTGCAATCACAGGGACAGGGCACTGCATCAGAGATTGGCGGGCCCGCTCAAAAAGACTGTGCTGACGATGCCATTCTTCATCGGTCATGTTGTTTCGTTCTTTAAGATCGCCGCCCGCGCTGAAAATGCGGTCACCGGCGCCCGTGAGGACAACGCACCTGATGCCTTGCTGATCGATATAAAGCTCGGTCCACAGGTCGAGAAAATCACGCCCCATTTGTGTATTCGTCGAATTGCCGGCATGCGGTCGATTCAAGGTTACGAGAAGCAGGTAATCCTCTATGCGGTCCAGCTTCAGCGTTTCGTATTCTTTTTCCATAACCTCTGCCCTGTCCGTAAACAGCCGTTTGTTCAAATGCGCAATTCACGGCGCCACACATTAGAACCTTGCGCCCCCGCCAGCTAACTGCTGTGAGGCGTTCGATATCCCAACTATTACAGCACCCAGAGAACGGAGTCCAACAAAAATGGAATACATTCCATTTTTTATGCATTAGTATCGATTCAATATGTATTAAACTGTTATCGGTCATTGAGATGGCTGATCCGATCCCATCGTTTAGCGCATCATGATTTTATCTAGAACACCGGCGACGGTGTTGTTGGCGACTAGGACTTGAAACGTCCTGAGATGGAAAACTGGACTTTGCATTTATAGTTAAACAGGGCAAAGTCCCACAAGCTAAACGGAGGCCGTAAAATTGAGCATCAGATCCATTGACCGTGCTCTCAGCATTTTGGACAGCTTCGAGCCTGATCAACCATTGCAGACGCTGCATGAAATAAGCGTCAAGTTAAAGCTGCCGAAGACGACGACATTCAGGATTTTGCAGACGTTAATCGATACCGGGTACGTCCTTCACACTGACAACACGCATTTTGAATTGTCCATGAAAGTGCTTCGGTTAGGTGACTGTGTCCGAATTGATCCTGACATGGCGAGATTGGCGCGCCCCGAACTGGAGCTTATTTCGAAAGAAGTGAACGAAACGGTCGCGCTCAGCGCCCTTATCGGCGACGACCGGGTCATTATAGACTTCATTGAAAGTACGGAAATCCTGAAGCTTGTAATTCGCCGTGGCGAGCGGAACGATCGCAACACCGGCGCAACAGGCCACGTATTCCTTGCGTACCATCCAGACCACTATAAAGAGTATCTGAAGACACAACGTAAAGATAAGGCCAAGATACAAGAAGACGTGGACCACGTGCTGAAACATGGATACGTGGTGACAATCAATCAGCGAACTGAGGGCTCGGTCGGGATTGCGGTGCCGCTGTTCAACATTAAGAACGAATGCTATCACTCCCTGGGCATTTTTGGGCCTGCTGAACGCATCATTCCTAAGGTAGATAAATACGCCAAAGTATTGATTACATCAGCAGACCGGATTTCTACACGCGCTGGAAGCAGGCGATTGATCAAGCAGCCGGGTTAATTCACTCGAAATCAAGTGGCCAGAATTAAGTGACTTGATTTGGTTCGGTGTGAACTCAGCATTGGCTAGGGCCACGGATTCCTCCTCCGCTTCACGCACCTTTCAGCATAGTTAGGGTACTCATGTTGAATGGCAACACCTGCCCGGCCGGCGCACATACTGCAGGCGCCGTTGGGCTCATCCTCATTGGCGAACGAAGCACCTGCCAGAGCTTGCCGCCGTGCCCTTCAACGGACACTACGGGATTGTTGCTCTTGGCAACGTCTGACTTGAGCGCATCTGACAATCGTGAAATCGGGGTTGCTGTAACCATTTCAAGGCTGGCCTTTTCACGCATTTCAGCAAGGCTTATTTCTTCGGAACCTAAAGCATCCAGCAGCCGACCGATCACACCTTCAGCACCTTCAAGCAAAACATAGCCGTCACTGCAATGCACGACACGTTTGCACGTGGTTTGCTCTGTCTCTTTCGACCATAAAGTTGCCGTTATCCATACTGAAATGTCCTGCATTGACAGGTCCAGGACGACACCACGGCCTGACGCAGCTCTCTTGTACAAGGCGGAAAGAATCGAAAACAGGGCAACTTCGCCACCCATGAAGTCGCATGCTGATACCCCGGCCTTCAAGGGGGTTCCATTCCAGGCGTTCGCATCCATCATGCCGGACATAGCCTGTACAACCGTATCGAATGCCGGTCGATTTTCGTAAACGGAATCGGAACCGAACCCGGTGATTGCACAGTATATCAGTTTCGGATTTATCTCTTGCAAACGCTCCGCCGTGAAGCCGATCGCCGCGAGTGAACCGGGCTTCATATTTTCAACCATCACATCAGCCGTAGCGACAAGTTCGGCGAATGCACCCCTTCCGAAATCTGTCTTCAGGTCCAGGCAATAACTGGTTTTCCCACTATTGCTCATGGCGAAGAACACACTCAGTCCGTCCACTTTCGGCGCCCACTCACGCGCAGCATCCCCACTGGGCGGCTCGATCTTAATCACTTCAGCACCTAAGCTCGCGAGATGTCGGGCCGTCAGTGGCGCCGTTGTGTACTGGCCGATTTCAAGCACCCGAACACCCGTGAGCGGCAGCGTGATGTTCTCCTCGTTTGATCTGGACTCGCCGCTCAAATCCGCGCGGCGGCAGCTTCTGGCGAGGTCACGACCGTCATCGACACCTGGAATCCCCATTGGCGTACTACTGATCCCGGTTGATGCCTTTAAAAACATGCCTGGCACGAACGACGTCGTCTCACCGTTTTTTTCGGGAACCTGCACGATGGCCTGACGATAAACCACATTGGGTTCGCTCTTCAGCTCAGGGAGCTTAACGATTGCGCCGCATGCCAATTTCCTGCTGGAGAAGGAGGCGATACATTCATCGACACTGTGCTTCGCAACCCACTCAGCGATCGCATCGTCAACCATGGCCCGGTGCGCAATACGATCACCAAGGGTTGAGAATCTCTCGTCATTTGCAAGATCGCCCCGTTCGATCGTCTGACAGACACGCTTCCAATGATCGTCGGATGCCGAACATAGCAGAATCCAGCCATCTGCTGCGTTGTAGGCATTCCACGGCGCTGCCATCGGATGCCCATTGCCCAAACGCCCTGGTTCTTTTCCTTCATAGACCGCAGGAAGAAACGTCGATAGAGCGTTTATGGCGCAGTCGAAGAGCGTCACTTCAATTTCCTGCGGCTGACCGAACTGACGCATCGTTTCGAGCGCGGCTACGCATGCGGACGCACCGTAGACACCGGCCGAGTATTCCAGGATCGGCACGCTCAAGACGACCGGTTCCTCTCCTGGAAACCCGTTCGTGTAGGCAATACCGGACATAGCCTGTACCGTCGCGTCCGTCAGTGGCCCGAACGACGTGTCCTCTCGTTCACCCGTTGCCGCAAATTCACATACGGCGGTCGCACCTTCACAAGCGGCTTCGATGTCATCGGCGATCGGGCCATCCCAGTCACTGGACAGCAGAACCACATCGGCCTTTCTCAAGAGTTCACACAGGAGCTTCCTGTCGTCTTGATTCTGATAATCTATTCCAAGGCTTTTCTTCCCGGCGGAGAACACTCTCCGGCTGGCGAACTTGCCGGCCGGCGCCGCGCCGTTGACCGGTTCCACGAAGAAAACGGTTGCGCCCGCCTGAGCCAACAAGGATCCGCATGCCCCCACGGAAATTCTGCCGCCCAGTTCGACAACCACACGTCCGTCGAGCCAATTCTCCGAGTTTTCAGGCATGGAGTACTTCCTTGTGATCTTTCTGGTTTTGTTTTGGGATTCACCGGCTGAGGTAGGCATCATTGTCTGCTCCCACTTCAGAAACCTGGTCACCGTATCTGATCGAGTTCTTGTCAAACCCGAACGGCGCCGCGGTCATATACTTCAACAACCGATCTCCATCGTATTCTTCCATCAACAACTGCCTGGCCTTCACATGCTTGTTTGCCAGAACCTCGTCTAACTCGAAGATTTTTGTCGCCGGTATACCGGCTTCGGCAGCTTGTACGAGCGCATCAGCCGTCGATGAAGATGAGAAATCGATATCCGTTTGCGGGCTCTGACCCTGGTGGCGGACAACAATCCAGCCATCTTTGGTTCGGCACACCGTGTGCAGCGGCAAGACGGGGCCTTCCCGATCCCAACTGATTTGAGTGAGCCACGCCAAGGCATCTTGCATCGACACTGTCAGTTCGACCGGGTGGCGACTTTCATTCGCGGCGCGGAGCGCCGATACGATCTCAAAAACAGCCAGATGAGCAGCCAAGAGATCCGCAAGCGAAAAACCCGCCTTCATGGGCGATGTTCCGCACCCGATTAACGACATGATGCCCGCTTCAGCCTGTATAACCGTGTCGAACGCCGGGCGGTCTTTCAGCGCTCCACTGAAGCCGACAACATTGCAATAAACCTTCAACGCAGTGTCGGAGAATAATTCGCCCGCTCCCAGCCGGAGCTCGTCCATCGCGCCTGCCTTCAGATTCTGCAGAACGACGTCCGCACCATCCACCAGGGTTTTGAAGCTCTCACGGCCTGATTGCGTTTTCAGGTCCAGCGCGACGGATTTTTTGCCCGCATTGTAATTGGAGAAAAAAACGCTGCTGTTTCCTGCGTGAGGCGTCCAGTCCCTGCTGACCTCGCCTTCCAGCGGTTCGACCTTGATGACGTCCGCACCCAGATTGTAAAGCATGCGCCCCGCATATGGCCCGGCGGTATACGCGCCGACTTCGATAATCCGGACACCCGCCAGTGGTAATTTGCCGTGAGAGATCGGTGCAGCGTCACGCCTGGCTGTCTGGGTGTCGTAGAATTTTCGCCGGCATGGGACGGGGCTCGGCCCCTTTTTCAGTTGTGCAATTGTGGCCGTCTTGCCCGCCGGTATTCCCCGGCCGGTCACTGCCAGAATCAGCTCATCCGTCGTTTGCGTCTTCGACCAATTTGTAACAATTTCATCGACAGTGTCGCAATTCTCTACCCTTGATTTTGCCGTCTGAAACCGCTTGTCCTGACGCAGTTCTCCGCGTCCGATGACGTCAAGCAACCGAAACCATTGCTCGTTTGAGACCGTGCATATCACACCCCACCCATCACGCGTCGGATAGGCATTCCAGGGCGCGACAATAGGATGCCGGCAACCGCCCCGAAGTCCGCGTGCATGACCATTCGCCACGTTTCCGAGAAACGATCCAAACATACCGATAGCCGCATCGAAGACGGCAATATCGATGAGCTTCGCACCACCGCCGAGCGCCCGCGCCCGCAATGCCGCGACAGCCGAGCTTGCTGCGTTGATGGCTGCAAATACTTCCATAACCGGAACGCCGACGGCGCACGGTTCACCGCCAAGCTCCCCGGTTGTAGCCATGAGCCCGCTGACGGCCTGAATGGCCAGCTCGTCCGTTTCCGTCGAAGGTGGATGCTCTGCCTCCAGCCCGAACGGCGAAATGGCACAAATGATTGTCCGGTTTGGGTCTATCCCGGCGGACTGCGCTTCCAGACTTTTACGATTTTCAATACCATCCACGCCGACGATGATGATATCGGGTGCAGGCTCCCCATCCCCGCAGACATTGTCGCTTAATCCCAGGTTCAGCGTCTCGACCCCGTCATCAAACTTCGGATAGTCCTTCCAGAACGGGGGCTCGTTCACCGTGTCCAACGCTGCCGTTTCGACACGGGTCAGCGATGCCCCCGCTTGCCGCAAAAGCAACGAACACAATCTCACAGCCAATCGTCCGGTACGCTCGACGACCCTGATGCCGTTTAAACCGTGAACCTGCTCCATTTAGACAAGCACCTACTTGAACGCGTCGATATTTGTGAGTTCACGACCTTGGATCAGTGCCAGAATGTTGTTTGCCCCATCTGGAATAGGCAGCATTCGGACATCGCGATACAGCTTCTCGAGACCCGTCTCGCATGCGATCCCCATCGCACCATGCAGTTGCATCGCTTCCGTGATCGCTTTCTCGCAAGAACTCGTCGCATAACGCTTGGCCATTGCCGACAACCCGTTGGCCCGGTTTCCGTTATCGGTGGCATCCAGGGCGGCATAGCAGAGAAGGCGGCTCGTCGTGATGAGTGTATTGATTTCCGCCAGATGAGCCTGAACCAGTTGATGGCCGCCAATCAGCTTGCCGAACTGTTTTCTGGTGCCCGCATACTCCAGCGCAGCATCGAATGCCTTTTGCGCCAGCCCGACGGCAGCCAACCCGACGAGAGGGCGATTCCCGTTCCACGTCAACGTCAGCAACTTGGCGGCGTCACCCGTTGAGCCAAGCGCATTGTCTTTCGGCACCGGGCAATCGTCGAAACTCAATTGCCCCAGATGTCCCTGGCGAAGGCCAAGGCTTGGAATCTCGGCGGATTCAAAGGGCGAGTGCTCAAGCTCTACGGCCAGCCGCCTGATCCGGCCTCTTCCCTTTTCATCAACACCGTCGATGCATGTGACATTCACGATATCCGAGATGGTGGCGTTGGTTATCCACATCTTCCTTCCGTTAAGGAGGAAATGATCTCCTGCATCCGAGATTCGCGTTTTTATTTCACGCGGGTTCGAACCGGCATCCGGTTCCGTCGTGGCCGTGCACGAGATCTTGGTGCCGTTCAGCAATCCGGGAAGAAACCGGTCACGCTGTTCTTGCGTCGACTCGGCGAAAATACGTGCGATCGTGCAATCCTGCGACAGCAGGGCGATCGCAACTTCCGCCGGCAACTGTTCGAAAATCAGTCCGTAATCCAGCATCTTCAGGCCGGCCCCGCCCTCTTCAACGGGCAGGCGCGGCGCCATCAAATCTTGCCTGGCCAAAACGCCGAAAATTTCCAGCATTTCCGATTTCGGCAACGGCAGGTCTGCCGGGTTCCGCTTGAGGACCGGAGCGATATCCCGCTCCGTCATCTCAATAGCAGACTCCTGGATGAGTCTTTGTTCGGTTGTTAATTCAAAATCCACGTCCGTATCCTCAAGGCATCACAAAGCCGCCGTTGACGCTGACGACCTGGCCGGTAATCCAGGACGCGCGCTCACTCACTAAAAAGGCTGTGATCGATGCAATATCTTCCGGCTCACCAATCCGGCGCACCGGATACATGCGCAGCACTTTCTCTACCCGCCGCGCATACTTCTCTTCGCCCATTTCGGCTTTCATCGCCTCTTCACGCGCCATGCGCAGTTCCGTGTTGGTGGCCCCGGGAGAGACGACGTTCAGATTGACCCCTTTGGAGCCGACTTCCTGGGCAACGGATTTGACCAATGCCACCACGCCGGCCTTGGCCGCCGCGTAATAGGAAAGCCGCGCCTGCCCGACGCGCGCAGAGTCCGTAGCCATGCAAACAACGCGGCCGTAGTTGTTTTCGACCATGCTCGGCAAAGCGACGCTGAGGACGTTCATCGGCCCATACAGGCAGATGTCGATCATGGGCTTCCAGTCGTCGATTGAGGATTCCAGGAATAACTTATCGTCAACAATGGCTGCGGTGATGATCAGGATTTCCGGCGCGCCGAATTTCTTTGTCACCTCGTCGTAGCCAGACTTCACGCTCTCCAGGGAACTGATGTCGAGGCCGATACCCATCGTTTCCGCAGATGTCTCGGCGGCCAGTTTGCCTGCAGATTCCTTTGCGCCGTCGCCGTTGATATCTGCGATCGCAACCTTGCACCCCGCAGCGGCGAGATCATTGCAAACGGCATACCCGATACCCCGGCCACCACCGATCACCAGCGCGACGCGCCCATCAATTCCCAAATCCATAACTGTATCCTCCAACCCGAAATGTTTCCCTGCCGGTTACAAGGCAAAGACGAAAATGCGCCCTTCCCATCGCCGAACCCCGATATGCCGCCCGCGTGGCTGCCCCCGCACAAGGAGTTCACCACTGGAATTACGATATTCCGGTAGACGGAATGTATTCCATTATGCTAATTATCCCAGATCGCCGAGTCAATCAATTAGGAATTTTCCAATTTGGCGAACGCCTGCACGGGTAACCGGGAACGGTTCCGTTTCGGCGCCGGTAAACGAGGAAGGGAGTTGAAGGGTCAGAGCATGAATCTACCGTTACAGAATATTAAGATCGTCGATTTCAGCAGATTGCTGCCAGGTCCCTGGTGCACTCAGTTTCTCTCCGACCTTGGAGCCGAAGTCATCAAGATCGAGGCCCCGCACACCGGAGACGGGAGCCGGCACAATTCACCGAAAGTCAATGACGTCAGCGTCTATTTCACCGGCGTGAACGGCGGCAAGAAAAGTATCGCTCTGGATCTCACGGATGAGGGCGATCTGCCGATTGCGCAGCGGCTCATCGAGAATGCCGACGTTGTCGTCGAGTCATTTCGCCCTGGCCTCGCGGCCAAGCTTGGCATCGGCTACGACACCGCAAAATCACTTTCGTCAGACATCGTTTACTGTTCAATCACCGGCTTCGGGCAAACCGGGCCACTTGCCCATATCTCGGGTCACGATCTGGCAATTCAATGTCAGACAGGCGTTCTGGGCGTTGCCGCAAAAGATGGCTTGCCGCCTCAGATGCCGCATTTTCAAGCCGCTGATTTTGCCGGTGCCAATGTCGCCTGCATTGGCATTTTATCAGCACTGCTTCGCCGGCATACCACGGGCGAAGGCTGTTATCTGGATATATCGATGTTCGATAGCCTGTTCAGCATGAGCAATATTGCCCTGACCGGTGCATTGGCCGACGCAGCGAAAACAGACGACCCTAATCGATTGGAAGTTTGGGGCGGGAATCCAAGGTATGCCATCTATGACACGAAAGACGGGAAGTCCGTCGCGGTGGCGCTGCTTGAGCCTCGGCTCTGGAAGGGATTCTGCCATGCCATCGGTCGGGACGATCTGATCAATGAGAACGAATCCACACATGACCGGTTGAGCAATCACGGCGACCTCGCCGAAGTTTATCGGAAGACGATTTCCGATTACTGCCTCGCTCACACCCGCGACGACATCATAGATTTGATGGAAGCCAAAGGCGTGCCGATAACGCCTGTGCTTTCGCCTGGCGAAGCATTGCACTCGGAGAATGTAAAAGGCCGCGGCCTATTGGACCCTGTGGCATTTAAAGACAACCCACAGGTGCCGCATATCACGAATCCATTGGCATGCACGGGGCTTGCCGCGCCGACACGGGGCCGCGCCCCTGCCCTGAATGGCGACGCTCCCGCGATACTCGCGGACCTCGGGTGCCAAGCTGAAGAAATCAAAGCCTTCATGAACAAGGGAAAGGTCACATCATGACCGTCACGGAAAACGCCCGGACAATTGCTTCTTATGTTTCCGGAACGCCGCAGAGGCAGATCCCGGAAAATGTTCTGGACGCTGCGCGTATGTGTCTGGCCGACTGGTGTGCGGTTGGCTTGGGCGCATTCGACCAACCGGCGGGCGTATCAGCCATGAGCGTCGCGAAAGCCTGGTCTTCAACCGGTCGTGCGCCAATGTTTTTCTCCGGATATCACACCCCTACAGCAGCGGCCTTCGTGAACGGGACATTCGCCCACTGTCTGGACTTCGACGATACGCATTTCGGCTGCCTTGCCCACTTGAGCGGACCGACATGGGCGGCAACGCTGGCAACCGCCTCTCATCGCGGTCTGGACGACGAAACCGCGCTGCATGCATTCATAAACGGCTTTGAAGTCGCCTCAAGGCTGGGCGGGAACGGCCTCGGCCACGAGATCACCGGTCGCGGCATTCATTCGACAGCCGTGTTTGGGCGGCTGTCGGCTGCCGTCGCTGCAAGCTATGCCTACGGCTTGAATGAACAGCAGATCATGAATGCCCTGGGTGCCGCTGCGACCCAATGCATCGGGCTCGTGGCCTCGTTCGGGACGATGTCGAAACCACTCCATGCCGGCAAAGCTGCGCTGGACGGCGTCCTTTCTGCAGAGCTGGCTTCCGCCGGTTTCGAATCGAAACTCGACTTGCTTGAAGCTGAGGGCCAGACCTTGGCGGCTGCGCTCGTCCAGGATGGCTTGAAAACCTTTCCCAAGCTCTCGTTCGGTGACGAGTGGCAAATCCTCCAGGACACGTTCAAGCCTTTCGCGGCATGCAATTTGACGCACGCCACCATTGAAACCGGGCAGAAGCTTGCATCTCAAATCGACTTGGACAATATCGATAAGGTCATCGTGAACGTCCATCCTTCGGTTCTTCGTCTCGCAGGAAAGCCGTCGCCGAACACGCCGCTCGAAGGCAAGTTCAGCAATCAGTACTGCGCGGCGTTGGGTCTGAGCGGATATGACGCGACCAAGCGGGATTTCGATATGGATCGCATTACCGATCCTAAAATCCGCGGTTTGATGGAAAAGGTTACCCTGACCGGCACTGACGGCGTCTCGGAAGTCTCAGCATCCATGACGGTACACTTCGGCGATGGGTCACAAATTTCCGCAGAGACCCCGATCTCAATCGGCAATCCCGGCAATCCGCTTGGATGGGAAGGCATGGAACGAAAGTTCAACGCTCTCGTCGAGCCGGTACTCGGAGATGGTACCGAGATGCTGTTCAAGCTGATCCGCAACACGGGTGACGGAAACACCCTGCCTCAGATCGCAGAAATTTTGTCAGGTGATCGCAGCCTCCATTGAGGCTGCGCCCGCTCAACAAATTCTCCCAGGATCGAACAAGTGTCACAAACGATGGAATCAAAATCGGATTGGATTGGACGTACGTCGTCGGCGGAAGAAACAATACACGGTGATCGCATTGCCGGTTTGGCAGCACTGCTGGATAGCGAGAATATCGAATATACAGTTGATCGCCCGCTTCCGCCGACCGGTCACTGGTTGTACTTTAACAAACCCGCTCCGCAAAAAGAACTCGGCACAGATGGCCACCCGGTGAAAGGCGGTTTCCTTCCACCTGTGGCACTGCCCCGTCGCATGTGGGCAGGCAGCCGCATTAAATACCTGCGGAAACTACGTATCGGGGAATACACCAAAAAGACAACTGAGATACTCAATGTTACGGAGAAGACCGGCCGCAACGGTGCGTTAACGCTGTTGACGTTGTCCCATACATACGAAGGGCGTTTTGGCATCTCACTGATCGAGGAGCAGGATATTATTTATCGCGAAATGCCCCGCTCAAAAGAAACGCGGTCTCATGTCCCGGCACCGGATCACGGAGAAAAGATTAGCTCAACGACCGTCGATGAGATCATGCTGTTTCGCTATTCGGCACTGACCTTCAACAGTCACCGCATACATTATGACCGCCCCTACACATAAGACATCGAGGGATATCCCGGGCTGGTCGTACACGGCCCGCTGACCGCCACGCTTATCGCCGAGGCCTTCAGAGCCCGTCATCCGGAGGCGAAGATCAACAAGTATGAATATAGAGCCATCTCCCCCTTGTTCTGCGGGGATGAGATTTCCGTATACGCCGACAAAAACAGCGACGGCAACAGCTACGATGTCTGGGCCGCGTCTGAAATTGGGGGACTGTCGATGCGCGGAACGATCGTGACCGGCGAATAGAGGCGTTTTCAAAAAAGATCACACCACTCCCATTCGCTCCGCGTCATTCGATCTCGCCGAGGCCCCGATCCAGGTCGATCTCGCGGCCGATCTCACGGGCGGCATCCCGAAGATTCGGCAGGATTCTCTCTATCTGTTCCGCCTGATCGCCGGCATCTCTGAGCACCAGACTGCTGATCGCCGCTTCGACCCCCAGATTGGAATGGATCGGCACGGCGACGGCCCATAGCCGTGACTGATAGATCGCATCCAGATACTGTTCTTCCGCAAGCCCGTAGCCCTGCGCCTTCACACGCTCCAGTTTATTTTTTAGGCCCTTCCAAAGCGCCGGCAAACTGTCCCATGGATCGCTGCTGCTTTTAAGATCCGAGAGAAGTTCCTTTTGAGCGGCATCATCAAGATTCGCCAGGTAAACAATACCGGTGGCGGTCGCCAGCATCGGCAGCTGGGCGCCCAGTCTGCCCGGCATCGACAACCCATGCGCAGCGCGGTTGGTGTACGCGATGACCATCGACCGACCGACAGGAACCGACAGGTTGGATGGCCAGCCGATCTCCTGACGGAGCGCCTCGATCGTCGGCTGAGCAAGCTGCGCCACGCGCGAACTCATGTCGTATCCGCTGCTCAACGATTTGGTTTTCGCCGTGACGCCGAACGTCGCTGCGTCCAGATCACGATAGACGTAACCAACGGCGATCAATGTTTCTAATATTCTGACAATCGTGGGTTGAGGAATATCCAGGCGCTTGGCTATCTCGGATGCCGTGAGCCTGCTGTTCTCACTGACGACGCGCAAAACATCCAGGCCACGCACCAATGCTCTAACAGGTTCAAATGCCGTCATATGCTTCCTGTCAGGGTGTTAACCCGATAGACCTAAATGCCGAGAGCCGACTTTACGATCCCGGCTTGTTCCGCACCATGCCGGTCGACAGAACCGCCAGCGGCGACCGGCAACGCTTCGCGGCCATGATATTCGATCCTCAGCGCCAAATCACTGTCCACTTCCAGAAGCTTGTCGCGGATGAACTTCCACGCACCCTGGTTCTCCGCTTCTTCCTGACACCAGATCACGTCCTGACATTTCCCGTATGATCCGATTTCCTTGAGGATGGCTTCCATATCCAACGGATACAATTGTTCGATGCGGACGATGGCGACGCGATCTTTGAGCCCATTTTCTTCCCGCGCTGCTGCAAGGTCATAGAATATCTTGCCCGAGCAGAGGATGAGCTGCCGTATCGCGGTTTTATCCTCAATCGCCTCGCCGATGACAGGCAGAAAATGACTTTTGCCGATGAAGTCGCCGACGCTTGAAACGGCAGCCTTCATGCGCAATGGCGACTTCGGTGAGATCAGGAAAAGCGGCTTTCGCCAGGAAGCGTGTATTTGTCGGCGCAGAACATGAAACAGGTTCGCCGGCGTGGACGGATTGACGACGACGATATTGTCATGCGCACACGATTGAAGAATTCGCTCGATGCGGGCCGACGAATGATCCGGCCCCTGCCCTTCCAGACCGTGCGGTAACGAGATCACCAATCCGGATTTCAATCGCCATTTCGACTCGGCTGATACAATGAACTGATCAACAACCGTCTGCGCGCAGTTCAGAAAATCGCCGAACTGTGCTTCCCAGATCGTGAGTGACTGCGGCGAATTCGTACTGTACCCATACTCGAAACTTAAAACGCCGTATTCCGTGAGCGGACTGTTAATCGCATCGAACGTCGCCCCATCCTTCGCTGCAAACGCAACCGGGGTGCAGGTGCCCGCCTCTTTCAAATCGTGAACCCGCCAGTGGCGCTGCGTGAACGTGCCACGGACACAATCCTGACCGGAAATCCTGACCGAGACCTTTTCATCCAGGAGCGATGCAATCGCCAGCGCCTCGGCTGTCGCGAAATCCACTTTGTCTTCATCCAGCACGTTCGATACCCGTTCCTGATAGAAACGGGCAACTTTTGGATGCGCCTGGACTGAGTCCGGTATTTCCGTTGTTTGGCGAAGAAGTGCTTCCAGCGATTTGGCATTAATGCCGGTTTCTATTCGGCTGAGCAACGCGGAGCCGCTGCCGCTGATCTTCTCCCAGCCTTCCTGGTAGTGCAGATACGCATTGGTAAAGGCACCCTCGACGGCTTCGTAGGCGTCCTCCAGCTCAGTCCGGAAAGCCTTAGCCGTATTCTGGACATGATCCACGCCGTACGACGCAACATCCGCAATCTTTGCGGTCGCGATCTCGAATACCGTGCGGTGATTATCAATGACGTCCCACATACCCGGCTGGGTGAACCGTGGTTCGTCCAACTCGTTATGCCCATTCTTTCTGTAGCAAACGAGATCGATCAGGACATCGCGGCCAAATTTCTGGCGCCATGCGAAAGCAACTTGAGCGGCGCGCAGCATGGCGTCCGGATCATCACCATTTACATGCAGAATGGGGACGCCGATCATCTTTCCGACGTCTGTGCAATATGAAGCCGTACGTCCTTCCGACGGCATTGTACTGAACCCGATCTGGTTATTGACGACGATATGCACTGTCCCGCCCGTGTCATAGCCCTGCAAACCGGACATCTGCATAATCTCTGCTGAAAGCCCCTGCCCGGCGAACGCCGCATCGGTATGCAACAGGATGCTCATCGCTCTGCCCTCGGATTTATCGCGTTTTGCCCGGGCATAACCCAATGCGACAGGGGCGACGACCATCAGATGAGAGGGATGGGGAGATATCGAAACCTTAAGCTCATGCGAGCCAAAGGTGAGTTCCGCCGTATGCCCCAGGTGGTACGGCAAATCCCCGGTGAAGTCGCTGCTCGCGTTGGTGAGGTCCGCACCCTTGAGTTCCGCAAACAACAACGCCGGAGACTTACCCAGCACCGTCACAAGTGTCGCAAGCCGCCCACGATGCATGCCGCCGGCGACGACTTCCGCTACGCCGGCATGCGCCGCATGCCTCAGCAGTTCTCGTAGCAGGACAACACTGCCTTCAGCGCCTTCAATCCCGAATCTCTTTTTTCCGACGAATTTGATCTTACAAAAATTCTCGAAGGTGTCGGCACGGGCAATCGTATCCCCGACACGGATCAGTGACTCCGCATCCGGTGGCGCCAGCATCTCCCGCTCATACGTTTCGTATATCCAGTTTCGCGCCGCCTCGTCCTGAATATGCCCGGCTTCCAGCGCTACGGTGCCGCCATAAATGGAGCGGAGATCTTTCTCCACATCCTGCAGCCGACCGATCCGTTCCTCGCCGGCGAGCCTGTATCGGCACTGACTGTCCGTCGCGACTGCCTTTTCGCGCAAGCTTGCCATCGTTGCACCTGGATTGCCTGACGAGAGCCCCAACGGATCAAGGCTCGCCACCCGATGACCTTCATGACGATATACCGCAACCAGAGCCTGAGCGGTCGCGTCCGCCGTTCCTGATGACTGACCCGATTTTTCATCATCATCCAGTGCTTCGAAATGGATACGCCAGTCGATCGGCACAGACTGAGGATCACGCTGGTAACGCCGATAAAGCTCAAAGAAAAAAGAATTCTCGCCAGAGAACGGGATATAGAGTTCGTGGTTCATTTCCGTATCCATATTCATAGGTTGGGCATGGCGGAAAGGCATTCCGCCATCAAGGCTGCAATCAACACAAAACACGCAATCCCGGCCTGCTCCGAGTTTGACAAATCTTACCCGCGCAGGTACCAATTGTCATATATTTTGAATTACTTATTCACTAGTTGAATAATTTAGGCTGCCATCTCTCAGACATCACGTGCCTATTCGGAGATATTTCGTGTTCAATCCAGATAGAGCTGCGGGCGATGTATGACCTCTTGAAAGGTTTCCGGATAATCGAGGCATCGTCCTTCGTCGCCGCACCATCGGCCGGGCTATACCTAAGCTAGCTTGGCGCGAAAGTGATCCGCATCGATCGAATAGGTGGCGGGCCTGATTTTCACCGTTGGCCGCTCAGCACCCATGGCCACAGCCTGTTCTGGGAAGGCCTTAACCGCGGCAAGAAATCCGTTTCCCTGGACCTCAAGTCGGCGGCTGGCAGGGAAATTCTCGCGAAGCTTGCCTGCGCGCCCGGGCCGCGGGCCGGCATTCTGCTGACCAATTTTCCGTCGCACGGTTTCCTCTCACACGAAAACCTCTGCAAGACACGCCCCGATCAGATTACGTTCCGGGTGATGGGCTGGCCGGACGGGACCAGTGCCGTCGACTATACGATCAACCCCGCCGTGGGCATCGCATCACTGACCGGCCCAGGCGACAGACAGGAGCCAACCAACCATGTGCTGCCGGCATGGGACCTGATGTCGGGTTCAATGGCGGCGCTCTCCCTAATCACAGCGGAAAGAAATCGCAGTGAAACCGGCATTGGCGGCGAAGTCCGTATCCCGCTCAGCGATGTTGCATTCTCCACCATCGCCAATCTGGGGATGCTGGGAGAAGTAGTTTCGAGCGGACACGACCGGCCCCGCTACGGCAATGATCTATTCGGCGCATTCGGTCGTGATTTCCAGACCAGGGATGGCGCACGTGTAATGATCGTTGCACTGACAACCCGGCAATGGACATCGTTGATCGAGTCACTGCAGCTAACGTCATCCATCGACCGCCTAGAACAGGAGCTCGGCGTCAGTTTCACCCTAGATGAGGGGACACGCTTCCGCCATCGCGACAGAATTAATCCAATGGTGGCCGACGCCGTCCAGCGCCATTCACTCGAAGAGATAACCAATCTGTTTAAGGAAAATAATGTCTGCTGGGATGTGTACCGGACTGTCAAAGAAGTCTACGAACACACACCGGAACTCGTCAAAACCAATCCAATATACCGGAATCTGGGCCACCCCAGCGGCGAAGACTATCCGGCACCGGGATTTGCCGGGACGTTCTCCGAACTCGAGCGAAAAGACCCTGTCGCTGCCCCTCAGCTTGGTGCGCATACGACCGAGGTTCTCAGGTCCGTGTTGAACTACACAGAGGACGAGGTCCGGAACCTTCAAGAGGCCGGAACTGTCGCGAAAGACTAAGTGCCTGAAATCAAATCTATTTCTATGCGTTAGCTACATATTCGGATAGTTCGGCCCGTTCCCGCCTTCTGGAACAACCCAGTTTATATTCTGGTTCGGGTCCTTGATGTCGCATGTTTTGCAGTGAACGCAGTTTTGAAAATTGATCTGCAGGCGCACGCCGTCTTCCGCCTTCTGGTCTTCGACGAACTCGTAGACGCCCGCCGGGCAGAATCTCTGCTCCGGTCCGGCGTAGCGCTGATAGTTGTGTTGCACCGGCAGTTCCAGGTCCCGCAACTGAAGATGACATGGCTGATTTTCAGCATGATTCGTATTTGATAAATACACGGACGAAAGCTTGTCGAATGAGACTTCGCCGTCCGGTTTTGGATATTGGATCGGCGTTGCCTGATCGGCCGGGATCAATTTCTCATGGTCAACATGCCCATGGGAAAGCGTCCAGGGGGCGTTGCCTCTGAAAACAATCTGATCGAGCGCCGTATAAAGTGTCCCGATGATCAGACCCCACTTGAATGACGGCCGGACGTTCCGTGCGCGATAAAGCTCTTTGTACAGCCACGAGTTTCTAATCAGGCCGGCATATGATGCTGGTTCCAGGCTTTGGCGGGACGGCTCCGCCCATTCCTCGAAAACGGCTTCCGCTGCGAGCATGCCCGACTTCATCGCCGTATGAGATCCCTTGATCTTTGGCATGTTGAGCGTACCGGCGTCACATCCGATCAGCGCCCCGCCAGGAAAGGTCATTTTAGGCATCGACTGCAACCCGCCTTCGTTGATTGCGCGCGCGCCGTAAGAAATGCGCCGGCCGCCCTTAAATGTCTCGACGATCTTCGGATGCGTCTTGAACCGCTGAAACTCGTCATAGGGGCTGAGATACGGGTTGCTATAGTCCAATCCGACGACAAACCCGACCGCCACCTGATTGTTCTCGAGATGATAAAGAAAGGAACCGCCATAAGTCCCTTTATCCAGGGGCCAACCCGCCGTGTGCACGACGAGACCGGGCTTGTGCTTGTCCGGCTCTACCTCCCACAGTTCCTTGATACCGATACCATAAGTTTGCGGCTCACAATCCTTCTCCAGATCGTAGCGCTGCTTCACTTCCTTGCCGAGATGGCCCCGGCACCCTTCGGCAAGCAGCGTGTACCTGGCACGCAGTTCTATGCCCGGTTCAAAGTTGGCGGATTGAGTACCGTCGGCGTTGACACCCATATCGCCGGTGATACCGCCCGCAACGGCGCCATCATCGTCATAGATCATTTCAGCGGCAGCAAACCCGGCATACACTTCCACCCCTGCGGCTTCGGCCTGTTCGCCCAACCAGCGGCACAGGTTACCAAGGCTGATGATGTAGTTTCCGTGGTTCCGCATGGCCGGTGGTATGAATACACCCGGCAGCGAGAGCCCGCCCGCTTCTGACAGGAACATGATCTTTTCCTGCGCCACGGGTGTATGCAGCGGTGCACCAAGTTCCTTCCAGTCCGGCAACAGTTCATTCAGTGCTGTCGGCTCAAGGATCGCGCCGGAGAGGATGTGTGCGCCGACCTCCGATCCTTTTTCGAGCACGCAGACAGAGATCTCCCGGCCCGATGACTCAGCGAGCTGTTTCAGGCGGATCGCCGCACTCAGGCCGGATGGCCCCGCGCCGACGATGATAACATCGAATTCCATCTGCTCACGTTCTGTCATCGGAAAGTTCCCCTTTTCGGCAATATTTGACGCAGATCTCCGCCCCCTGTTGCCGGCACGCAGCGCCATGCACCAGCGACGACAAGGGGTGTCACATCGGGAGTGTCAGGTCAGCTTGGCTTCGAGTTCAGGTAACGCTTCGAACAAATCCGCGACCAGACCGAAGTCGGCAACCTGAAAGATAGGTGCTTCCGGATCCTTGTTGATCGCCACGATGACTTTCGAATCTTTCATGCCGGCAAGATGCTGGATGGCGCCGGATATACCGACCGCGACGTATAAATCGGGCGCCACGATCTTGCCGGTTTGCCCGACCTGATAGTCACTGGGGACATAACCAGCATCTACGGCCGCTCTGGATGCGCCAACGGCCGCCCCGAGCTTATCTGCAACGGCATCAATCAGTTTAAAATTCTCACCCGACCCCATGCCGCGGCCGCCGGATATGACCACTTTGGCTGCCGTCAATTCCGGCCTTTCCGATTTACTTAGTTCCTGGCCGATGAAGGTCGAGCTGTCACCGGTCTCAGCCGCCGAAACCGTTTCGATCGAACCGCTGCCGCCCGTCTGATCGGCAGCATCGAATGCCGTCCCACGCACCGTGATCACCTTGACGGCATCGCCGCTTTTCACGGTCGCCATCGCGTTCCCAGCGTAAATCGGCCGAACAAAGGTATCCCCATCGACGACGTCGACGATGTCGGAAATCTGCGCGACATCCAGATCCGCAGCCACACGCGGCATAATATTCTTACCGGCCGTCGTTGCAGGCGCGAGAATGTGCGTGAAACCATCCGACATGCTTACGATCAACGGCGCCATATTTTCAGCGAGCATGTGCGCATAAGCAGGATCGTCGCAGTGCATAACGCGTTTAACCCCTGCAATCTTCGACGCCGCTTCAGCAACGCTGCCGCAGTCGCTTCCAGCAACCAGCACCTCAACTGTTTCGCTGATCCGAAGACCCGCCGTTACGACAGACAACGTGGCCAGCTTGAGCGATGAATTATCGTGTTCAGCAATGACCAATACACTCATGATTAGATCACCTTTGCTACGTTCTTGAGTTTGTCCACCAACTGAGAGACATCCTCTACAACAATGCCGGCTTCTCGCTTGGGCGGTTCGGAAACATTCACAACCGTTAATCGCGGCGCGATATCGACGCCAAGCTCGCTCGCCTGCTTTTCATCGATTGGTTTCTTCTTCGCCTTCATGATATTCGGTAAGGATGCATACCTGGGCTCGTTGAGCCTCAGATCGGTTGTAACGACACAAGGCATTGAGAGCCCGACGGTCTCGAGACCGCCGTCCACTTCTCTGGTCACGACGGCTTTTGATTCGTTTAGTTCCACTTTCGACGCAAAAGTTCCTTGCGGCCACTTCATCATCGCCGCAAGCATTTGCCCCGTCTGGTTACTGTCGTCATCAATCGCTTGCTTGCCGACGATCACCAGATCCGGCGTCTCGTCGAGACAAATGGATTTAAGCACCTTGGCGACGGCGAGCGGTTGAAGCTCTTCATCCGAAATGACATGTATGCCGCGATCCGCGCCCATGGCGAGTGCTGTTCTCAGAGTTTCCTGAGACGCCGCGCTGCCGACTGTCACCGCAACGACTTCATCAGCGACGCCTGCCTCCTTCAATCTGACAGCCTCCTCAACAGCTATCTCGTCGAACGGATTCATGGACATCTTGACGTTCGAGGTTTCGACGCCTGAACCGTCAGCCTTCACCCGAACATTCACGTTGTAGTCAATGACGCGCTTCACCGCGACAAGTACCTTCATCACGAACCTCTACATATTCGTTTGGATACGCCTGCTATCGGCAGTTTGTTCGCACACCGGAAACTGAACCGGTCTTATGAGCGAACGACCTTACCGCGAAAATCAGGCTTACGTTTTTCCCTGAAGGCGTTGCCGCCTTCTTTCGACTCTTCGGTTTGGTAGTAAAGCGCCAGCGCCTGGAAGCCCATCCCGCCGATACCGCGGATATTCTCGCTGTCGGCATTGAAAGACCGTTTTGCGATGGCGATGGCGGTCGGACTTCTTTCCATGATTTCGGCACACCAGGCATCAACCTCAGCTTCCAGGTCGGCTTCCGGCACAACCTTGTTGACGAGCCCCATTTCCAGAGCCTCCTGCGCCGTGTATCGGCGGCACAGATACCACATCTCACGGGCTTTCTTTTCGCCGACGATCCTTGCCAGATACGCGGTGCCGAAACCCGGGTCCACGGACCCCACTTTCGGCCCGACCTGGCCGAATTGCGAGTTCTCCGAGGCGATCGTCAGGTCGCAGATCGTCGCCATCACGTTCCCGCCGCCGATCGCATATCCGTTTACTTTCGCAATGACAGGCTTCGGAACGTCACGGATCATGGTATGGATTTCTTCGAGCGGCACGCCCAGCAATCCCCGGCCCGCACGTTCGGATTTCTTGTCGCTGCTGTCGCCACCGACGCCGAAGGCTTTGCCGCCTGCGCCGGTTAGGACAATAACACCGATATCAAGATCCCATCCTGCACGGCCAAGAGCATCCAGAACTTCGTGGTATGTGACCCCCCGGAAAGCATTCATTTTTTCCGGCCGGTTTACCGTAATGGTCGCCACGCCGTTTTTCACTTCGTACAGGATGTCTTGATAACCATCCGTCATTTTAAGATCTCCTCTGGTTCAATTAACGCCTATCTCGCTTGCCAGACGCTTGGACGGACGGACGCATTCAACTCGTCAGGATGCCGACCCGCTTCGCATACGAACGCGCACGCCCGCCGCACACACGTTAACGACGCTGTTGATCGTAAGTTATCAAAATGGAATGCATTTCGCAAGGTGGAATTTAGGTATTTTTGGGCGCAGCCCCGCTCGCTTTCCTGTTGCGAAGCGGCACAACCGATATTGCGCCGAACAACGCCATCAATCCCACATACATGAAGACAACCACGTAGCTTCCGCTGAAACCGTAGAGCAAGGCGGAAATTCCCGGCCCCGCGAGAGACCCCAGGAAGACAAAACCATAGCTGCCGCCAATTACTTCACCGAGTTGACTTGGTTCAGCGTTCGAAGCGATCGCCGCATGGTACAAGCCGTTCCAGGAAAACCCGCTGACGCCGCTTGCGACGACCAGGACTACAACAATCGCTTCCGGCACCCCAGGAGAGACCATTGCCAGCACACCCGCAGAAATCGCTGCAAGAACACCGTTGAAGATCAGGACGCCAATGGTGCCATCATAGCGATCTGCGACCCAGCCCGAGACAAAACGGCCCGCGAACCCCGACGCATACGCAAGCGAGAAATAGAAACCCGCCGTCGCGGGGGCTCTTTGCAGATCTTCTACCATGTAAAGGACCAGAAACGACGTCGAGGCCAGTTGCGACATGGAAAAGAACAGCCCCGTTGCGACCAGGCGCCTCAGGGTCGGGTCAGCGGCAATAATGTGGATGCCGGCGCCTGGCGATTGGATGTTTCTTTTGGAATCGGCCGTTACATCCCAAGCTTTGGCAAAGTACAGCAATCCCAATGCACCTGCAGCACATGTCGCGGCGATCAGCAGGAAGCTTGCTTCCCAGCCCCATTCCGCGGCCAGGAACGGACACGCAATCCCCGCAATGGCGGCGCCGATGGGCGTTCCGGATTGCTTGGTGGAGAAACTGAAATTCTTTCGGCTGGCCGGCGTAAACTGGGCAAGCACAACGGAGGTGACGGGCATCATGACACCGTACCCCAGGCCAAACAGGCCGAGACCGGCAAAGAACAGGATGCTGCCTTCCGAAATCGCCACCAGCAAGCCACCCGCAGACATGACGACCAGCGATGCCTGAAGAACCTTCCCGCCGCCGAATTTTGCTGTGGTCCCGACGAAGACAATCGACGTCAGCCCGCACATGACAAAAATCAAACTGGAGCTGTAGCCGATCGTCTCCGAGCTGAGGCCCAATTCCTGCTTCAGGCTGACCGACAGTGCCGGCACGGTGAACAGCCCCACAATCACGGCGATATGAAGAACGGTGAGCACCACGAGAACTACGAGGTGATGCGTTCTCCAGTCGTCACGAGATGAGTTCATACCGTTTTACTTTGCTGAGTGAAACTCACTCAGAGCCTGGTGAAGTACAATGCCAGGTCCGGCCAGAAGAAAAGCAGAGCAACGGTCGACAGCATTATGACGATGAACGGCGCCACACCTCGTGACACCTCGCCTAGTGGCACCTTGGCTATCGCCTGTAGGACGAACAGGTTCAAACCCACCGGAGGCGTGATCAACGCACACTCAACCATGATCACGAAGACGATACCGAACCAAATCGGGTCGATGCCCATGCCAAGCAGCGAGGGATACAACACGGGCACCATCACGAGCATCATGCTGAGCGCTTCAATAAAGAAACCCATAATGAGCAGAACCAGACAGACGAGCAGGATAAACATGCCGGGTTCCGTGAATGCCGAACCAACCATCTGCGAAACCTCATGCGGGATACGGTACAGGGTGATCGCCTTCGCAAAAACGTCTGCACCCGCAACGATGACAAATATTGTAACCGTCGTACTGGCTGCTTCTACCGATGCAGCTTTAAGTTTTTGAACGTCCATCCGGCCCATGGCGGTCGTGATGACCAGAGAAGAAACGAATCCGATGCCAGCGGCTTCCGTGGGTGTGAAGATTCCGAAATAAATACCAAATATAATGACGAAGGCCAAAAGAAGTGCAGGGAACGCCCGAAGTAGAGACTTTCGGCGCTCCTCCCAACATGCCTTTGGTGCTCGTTCGTACTGACCTTTAAACCGGGCATACAGCATCGCGTATGCGGAAAAGGCGAACGCGAGGAACAACCCTGGACCGATACCAGCTAAAAACAGCCTTGTGATCGATTCTTCGGTGATGACGCCATAGACAATCAGAATAATCGAGGGCGGTATCAAAATGCCGAGGGTGCCGCCGGCAGCGAGCAAACCCAGAACAAATTTTCGCTCGTAACCACGCTTTGTCATTTCGGGGATGGCAACGACAGCGATCGTCGCTGCCGTGGCAACGGATGAACCGGAGATCGCGGCAAAAATCGTACAGGATATGATGGTCGCGACACCTAATCCGCCCGGCCAATGCCCAACCCAGGACTGAACCGCCGCAAACAAGTCCTTACCGATCCCGCCCTTCAGCAGGACATTGGACATCAACAGAAACATCGGGACGGCAAGCAGAATAAAGTTGTCGATGCTCGCATATAGCGCCTGGGCCGCCATGATCGGCTTGAAGCCCTCGATCAAAAGAAGCAGCAGGCCCAGTCCGCCCATCACGAATGCAATAGGGATTCCCGCAAGCAGCAACAGCAACAATGCTGCGAGTATAATGAATGTTGTCATTTTTAGTGGAACTCGCTACCTAGTTCGCCTCGCTCATTCGAGCGATCGAGAGTGCCGTGCTTAAACAACTTGTAAAGTTCGGCACAGCCCTGAAGCACCAACAAGCTAAAACCGATCGGGATAGCCGCCTCGGTCCATACCATTGGCACCTGGTTCATTGTTTCTGTCGCGCGCCCGACCTCCACGCTTTCGCGAGCGATCTCGTATCCATACCAGATCACAACAACGCTGAAGCTCATGATCCAGAGCAATGCGAAAAACTCCAGAAACTGGCGCAACCGCAATGGCAAGATCATGATCAGAGCGGTTATCCGGATATACGCGCGTGTTTTCAGGATGTATGCGAGCGCCCCGTAGGTGGCCCATAGCTGCAACAACCTAGCCCCTTCTTCAGCCCATGTCGTGGGCGCCAGAAATATATACCTGGAGACTACTTCGAAGGTAATCATCAGACCGATCAGAAAAAAAATGGCTGCAGCAAGATAACCAAGCAGGTCACTTATTCGGTCTATTCCCGTCCCGATCATGCCGAGCATTCCTTACTGATCAAAATTGAGGTTCGTCGCGCGGGGAGGCAGGTCGCATTCAACCCGCCTCCCGCAACAACTTACACGGCTGACTTCAAACTTCACTTGGCTTTTTCGACAAGTTCCAGAAGTTTCTGACCGAGTTCACCGGAGTGACTGGCGAACTCTTTTACTGTAGTCTGACCTGCTACACGCCATTTCTCTAGGTCATCAGCGGACAATTCAATGACATCCGCCCCCTTGGTCTTCGCATATGCGATAGCTTCAGCTTCGGTAGCTTCAACCTGACTGTGCAGAGAGGCTTGCGCCTCGTCTCCACATGACTTGAGCGCCGATTTCTGATCGTCGGAGAGCCCCCGCCAAACTTTTTCGTTGATCACAGACGGGAAGTATATGTGTCCATGCTGCGTGAATGTGATGACGTTCATTACCTCATCAAGCTTACGGGACTGGAAACTCGCCACGCCCGTCATGCCTGCATCAACGATCCCGCGCTGGTAGGCAACAAACTGCTCGGAACCCGACATGATCGTCGCGGCACCGCCCAGAGAATTAACGAAATCGCCATACGTTTTCCCGAACGTTCTGACCTTCATATTTTTAAGATCAGCAGGAACACGGATCGGGCGATCCTTCTTCGATAAGAAGACTACCGTGCCATATTCCATCCAGTAGATCGGCCGCACACCCGTTTTGATGATCGCCTCTTCGAGGAGATTTCGGAAATCCGCACCAGGCTTCAAAAGCTTGAGAACGGTATCACGACCGCCCAATGCGAATGGCACACTAAAGATGCCCATTGCCGGGATCGTGCCTGCCCAGCGTTCCGTTGTGGACATGCCAAACTCGACAGCGCCTGAAGACACGGCACTCGGGACTTCTTTGTCCCGGTATAACTGAGCCGAATCATATACATCAATCTTGATGTCTGACTTTTCTGCCACGCACTTAGAGAACGCCAGAATGTTCTGGACCTGAAAATTCTTCTGCGGCAACTGCGTCGTATACTTAAAATTGGCGGCACTGGCAGTCGTCGGGGCCTGAGCGAATAAACATGCGCCCAAGGCCAGTGCGAACACCCCTCTCTTGGTTTGCTTTGAAATATTGAACGGCATTTAAATCCTCCCTTGGATTTTGTTTCCCGGACTCTCGGCCCCCTTAATTCGGAGACCAGATGTAAAGTTCATAGCGCACAAATTCGAGCCCTGCAACTAAAATGGAATGCATTCCATTATTTATTGAGAGGCGCAGCCCTGATTTCTGCCTGCGCTTCAAGTGGCTTTGTCACATTAACTGGCTAAAGCGAGGGATTGTCAGAGGAAACCGCCTTGAAACCAACCATTTACGCCCCTAGCGTTTATGGATGACAAACAAGAACCCATTCCGCTACTTCAAAACATCCCCGGAGATCATTCGCCTGGCCGTCATGATGTACGTCCGGTTTCCGCTTTCCTTGCGAAACGTTGAAGATTTGCTGCATGAACGGGGCATCGATATTTGCCATGAAACGGTTCGATATTGGTGGAACCGGTTTGGTCCTTTATTTGCAGCTGAGATCCGAAAGGATAGGATCAGTCATCCTCGTTCATATTCAAATTGGCAATGGCATCTCGACGAAGTCTTCGTAAAGATCAATGGCGAAACACATTACCTTTGGCGTGCCGTCGATCACGAAGGTGAAGTCTTGGAATCCTTTGTCACCAAACGCCGCGATCGCAAGGCTGCATTGGCTTTTCTGAAGAAAGCCATGAAACGATACGGCACCCCAAAGGTCATCGTAACGGATCGGTTGAAGTCATATCGTGCGGCAATGAAGGTCATTGGAAATCAAGCAACCCAGGAAGTCGGTCGCTGGAAAAACAATCGAGCTGAGAATTCCCATCTCCCATTTCGGCGACGAGAGCGAGCGATGTTCAGGTTCAGGCTTGAACGAAGTCTGCAGAAATTCATAGCCATACACGCTTCTATCTGCAATCACTTCAACCTCCAAAGACACCTCATCTCAAGAGACAAATTCAAAGATCAACGTATTGCTGCGCTTGCCGAGTGGCAGCAGCTTTGTGCTACATAAGTCGCGCCATTTAACGGCAAACTGAGACGAGTTCGCATTCGTCTGACAACACCGGTGCCGGTTATCTCCCGGGCAATGGCGACGGCATTACAATACGAAGCGGCCACATTCAGCACTTGGATACAGGCCGCCGGCACCAGAAAGCATCACTCCCATGGAGGGAAAACGGATGATGCACTAACATTCAAACCGGACCAGTCAGTGGGGGCAGGTCAAGTCTGACAGCACCGTTCACGTCGATCCATTTATCCATAACAAATCATTTCAATCAGCAACGCCACCTCATTTCGAGAGACGATTACAAATCAAAACGTGGAGCTGCACTCATCGAATGGCAGCAACTTTGTGCCGCATAAATCGCCCTATCTGCTGGCAAACTGAGACGAGTTCGCATTCGTCTGACAGCACCGTTTGCATCAGCCCACGCCTCAATCCACAATCATTTCAACCTCGAACGTCATCTCAAGCGCCGCGACATTTTCAAACAAGACCGAGTCGCAGCCCTGGCCGAATGGCGTCAGCTTGCGTCCTACGTGCAGAGAGCATCCACCTTCTGACGTAATTTCAGTTTTGTCTGACAACGCCGGGACACCTATGCGTCCGGCCTCACGGCTAGATGAACGTCTGTCATTCTTTGCAGATGACTAACGACGGAGAACAAGCTGTCGGCCCGTGGATTTCCGGTCTTGGAGAACATCCTCATCAAGCTTTTCGAGGGAGTGCCTACATCGTTGGCCAACTTCTCGAATCCGACGGTCGCATTGATGTAGTCGCGCAGCAGAGCTTTTCCCGTCGCGACGTCACCTTCCATCATCAGGCCGACGGCCTCGGCAAACAACGCCTGGCGGAATGCCGGGTCTCGATCGACACGCGCTTTGACTGTCTGTTTAAATTCTCGCGTAAGAGCCATTTTCTTCTCCTTACTTACGGTCTTTATGGTCACGCCATCGTTCCTTCGCGGCTTCGATGTCCTTGCCTTGACGTCTCTTCGTACCGCCGCCCAAGAGTAGAATGATCGTTCGTCCCTCCATGGCGAAGTAAATGCGGAGACCCGGGCCGTAATCGATCTTGTACTCCGAAACACCTCCGCCAACTGATTTGACGTTTGAGAAATTCCCAGCTTCCATGCGGGCGACGGCGGCTGTCACCTTTGTGGCTTGATCGGGCGACAGGTCGTCAAACCATTTGCCAAAAGGGCTTACGCTGTTGCTCGTCAGGTATTCCTTAGCTTGCACGATCATGCTTATCAGTAACTTATTCGTTACCTTATGTCTACGACATTTAGACTTCCGAATCGAGCTCGACGGGCACGTGCCCCAAGCAAATATTTTCTGATTTTCAAAAGTAATTCGCTGATACCAGAAATTAATTCGCTGTTCGTGCGCTTAGGGAAATGGCAGGAAAACCTAGAAATTCTGGGCATTTCTGATCCTCTTCGGGCATTTAGGTGGCCAAATTTTGAGGATATTCCCTGTATTTTCCCTGCTCAACAGGGAAAATAGCGTAGAGACTGGTTCGCATGAGACTGCGCCCACCGCCATTCATCAGTACATTTCATTCAATACAAATACCCGTCCAACTGAACTTGTGCGCTGCTCGGATCTGCAACTTTTCGACACTGTCTTTCTGGAACGCCTCAATTTAATCGGCTAAGGTGAGGGGGTCTTCAACAGTCGAAATCATCTCGGTGTTGTCTGCAACATTTCAAATTTGGCTCAACCATTACCCGCACCGAAGGAATCACCTTGAAAGACAATCCATATCCTTTATGTCAGGCGCCAGATCCAAACCCAACGCCTGTTTCGTTCGACATTCCGACCGGTGCCGTCGATTGCCATGCGCATATCTTCGGCCCTGAAAGTCGATACCCGTATTCATGCAAACGCGGCTATACGCCGCCGGACGCCAGTCTGGAGACCTACCTGAACTTGCATCAGACGTTGGGCGGGATTGATCGGGCCGTCCTGACGCAACCTAGCGTATATGGCACTGACAACACCTGTATGATGGACGTCGTAGATAAGGTCGGCGATCGTTTCCGTGCCATCGTCGCTGTCGACAATGAGGTGACAGATAAGGAACTCGAGAGCCTGCACGCCCGAGGCGCTAGAGGTGTACGCGTCAATATGGTGGACAAAGGGGGCATGCCCTTTGACGGAATTGATGCGGTGCGACGCTTCACTGAACGGTTGAAGGACCTAGGCTGGCACCTGGAGGTGTTAATCCACGTTCATGAATTCGAGAATTTACGTGCGATTATGAACAGTATGGCTGTCGACATATCCGTCGGCCACTTGGGATATATGAAATCCAGCTACGGCGTCGAACATCCTGGGTTTCAAGAGTTCCTTGACCTGCTCCGAGACGGTCGGTGTTGGGTCAAGCTGTCCGGGTCGTATCGCGTCACGCTGGAAGATACACCGCCATACGGCGACGTCGCTCCCATGGCGCGCGCGCTGATCGAAGCCAATGAAGACCGCGTGCTTTGGGGAACCGATTGGCCACACCCTGTATTCAAGGGAACAATGCCAAACGATGGCGCTCTTTTGGAACAACTCGCTTCCTGGGCTCCGGACGAAAGTCTACGAAAGAAAATTTTGGTCGATAACCCAAGCTTGCTTTACGGGTTCTAGCTTCACACGAAATGGAAAACCACTTCGTATATTGAGCCTCCTTACCATCCAGAAATCGACGCACGCATCGGTAATTCCGGTATCGATTAAAACTTACCAAATTGTAATGTTTCCAATAAAAACTTGCCCTTGAGGCAAATACCGGCTGACAATGTTTCATGATTGGTGCGCTTGCGTAATTAGCGCCCTAAAATAAAAAACTAAAATCAAAATGAAAAACAGCTGGAGGCAAAATGTTGAAGAACAGTTCAAAATTTAAACATCTCACAAAAGGCTTGCGCCTAACGACCGCAACGGTCGCGATGGCGACAATGCTGGCCGCTACAAGTGCCAGCGCCGAAGTCACGATCCGGTTTGCATCCGATACGGTGGGTCCACCGCATCCGGCTGGTATCGCCATGGAAATCTTCAAAGAGAAGGTTGAAGCGGCGATTCCGGGCGCTCAGGTGCGCAACTTTGTCTCCTCCTCGCTCTACAAGAATGCCGAGGCTATTGAGGCAATGACGGAAGGCAACCTTGAATTGGCCTGGGGCCAGTTCGGTAAGACTGCAATCGTCGATCCATGGACCAACGTCTTGCTTGGACCAATGCGTCTAACAACGGCTGGTGCTATTAACCAGCTTGATAATTTTGAATCCTTCAAAGTGGTTCAAAAGCGCTTCAATGACGTGCATGACGTGACCATTTTCGGTACCGCTCACTTGAGCTTCTACATGGGTGCGGGCGCCGGTTTCCGGTTGTTGCAGCCTGATGACTTCAAGGGCAAGAAAGTCCGCTCTATGGGACCTGCGGAAAACGCCATGTTGCGCGCTTTCGGTGCAAACCCAACAACGATGGCCTTAGGTGATGTGCCGCCGGCCCTGCAGACCAAGGTTATTGACGGTCTTCTGACCAGCCTTGGTGGTTGGAATAAAATCAAGGAGAATGCTCCGTTCTACTCCATCGCAGGCATTAACGGTATCGTTGGCGATTACTACTACATCGCCTATTCCAACAAATGGTGGAAGACACTGAAGCCTGAGCATCAGCAAATCATTTCCAAGATCATGAATGAAGAAGTGCTGCCTTGGGCCAAACGTGCCAACTACTGCAACGACAAGCGTCTGATCGACAAGTACGAGACCAAAGACCCGTCAAAGCCGGGCATCTACATCATGTCGAAGGACGAGTCCGCTGCGTTGGGTAAGAAGCTCGGCAACGCGACATCCGATTGGATTAAGGAAAACACGCCGGACGAAGCCAATCAGTGGGTTGATAAATTCACTGCAGAAGCAAGTGCTGCGGTTGCTGCAAACCCACCAGGTTCGAACTGGTTGGAAAAGACAGATTGCGCGGCAATGGAGCCGATCTTCCTTAAATACACGAAAAAATAAGACTTGTTTTAGTCTGGCTGGCCGGTTCGAGAACGAACCGGCCAGTTCTTTATCTTTGCATTTCTTTTTTTATTCACGAATACTGATTTGATAATTAATAACGGTTGATTTTTACAACCGCTTTCAGGGGGTTAAGGGGGATTCGTCCATCATGGATAGGATTGTCGATAGAGCTTATTTCGCTTTTCGGTTCCTGCTCGATACCGTCATTGGGTACACCGCCATTCTGACACTGTTTCTTGGTACGTGGTTGGCAATCAGCGAGGTCGCGCGGCGTTACTTATTCAGCACCGTTTTTGATTGGGGCCAAGACGCTGTCACCTATGGAATGGTTTCAGCTATTTTCCTTTATTTCGCGGTAACACAAGCACGACGCTCCCATCTGCGTATGTCTGCCGTCATGGATGTTCTTGAAAAACGTGGTTGGAACCGGCTCGTCCTTGTCGTCCGAATGATGTTCACGACGCTCGGGCTCGTCGTCTATAGCGCAATCGCCCATTGGGGCTGGCCGACGATGGAACGATCGCTTGAACTGGGTCGTAAGACCTACAGCATGGTGATCGTTATTTGGCCATTCCAAGCCGTTTTGGTTGTCGCTTTCTCACTTTTAGCAATCGTTTGTCTGTTCCAGCTTTATCAAGATATTCGCGAATTGATGGGCAAAAAAGTCTTCGAGTGGGCGCCGGTCGAAGAGGGGATTGAGATTTAGCAATGGGTCTTATTGGTACAGCACTTATTGCAATGTTGGGTTTGGGGGGGCCGATAGCGCTCGCCCTGATCGCTGCGACTGTTGGTTACATCCTCTACGATCCGTTGCTTTCGGAGCATGCGATCTTCCGATCATTCTTCAGCTTCGTAAACAAATACACGTTGATGGCGATCCCGTTCTTCATCTTTGCCGGGTTCCTCATGGAACGAACGGGCCTGATTTCCAAACTATTCCGATTCGCCGATGCATTGGTAGGCTGGGTGCCGGGTGGGTTCGCCTATGCAACTATTCTGTCTGCCGTGATGTTTGGCGCCATCTCCGGTTCATCGACAGCTATGGCTGCTGCGATGGGGGTTATTGCCTATCCGGAAATGGTCAAACGCGGTTATCCGAAATGGATGGCGGCAGGCGTGATTGCCACTGGTGGCGGTATAGCAATTCTGATCCCACCGAGCATTACACTCATTCTCTATGGCGTTTTAACCGAGGAATCGATTGTTAAACTATTCTTGGCGGGCGTTGCACCGGGGATCATGTTGGCGATCAGTGATGCGGTGATCGTGATGACTATGGCAACCATCATCAAATTGCCTGCCAACAAATTCAGCTGGGCTGAATTACGTGACGCCAGTATGGGTGCTATTCCTGCACTGCTAATGCCGGTATTTGTCCTGGGCGGACTTTATGGTGGAATTCTGACGCCGACGGAGTCGGGCGCAGGTGCATGTGCTTATGCGATGATTTATGGCTTCTTATCGCTCCGGAAGAAATTCTTTAAGGAGATGATCGCGGCAACTGAACGCGCGGTCAATTTGACGGCGATTTTATTCTTCTTGCTTGGTGGCGTTGGAATCTTCCAGTTTCTTCTCGCGAACCAAGGGTGGCCTCAGGATATCGCGACGTGGGTCACTGGTATCGGCTTGTCGCCACTAGGGTTCCTTGCAGTCTTGCTGATTGTGCTGTTGTTCTTGTCGATGTTCCTGACAGGGGTGGCGATTTTGGTGCTTGTCGTACCGGTTATTTATCCGGTTTCATTGACCCTTGGTATTGACCCAATTCACTTGGGCGTTCTGTTTGCGCTTTGCATCGAGATGGGGGCTGTGATCCCGCCCGTCGGGCTCAACTTGTTTGCCGTCAGTGGCACGACCAAGGTTCCTGTCACGACGGTGATGAAGGGCTCGTTTCCGTTTTTGATCACGGATGGGTGTGTGCTCATACTGTGCGCATTGTTCCCGATTCTGACGCTGTGGCTGCCCGATTTGATCGTGAAACCGATCTTTGGCTGACGCAATCACCTCGCCTGAATGAAGATTGCGCATTGGAATTTGAGGCTCACTGATGGCTATCGATAAACTTGGGCTCGAATTTACCAGTGCGTTGCCGGAAACCAGCGCCGCATTCAATAGCGCGATGGACGATTACATGCTGTTTACCGGTGAGCCGGTAAGCAGCTTGCTAAGCATTGCTGAGGTAGATCCGGATTTCGCCATGGGATATTGCCTGACCGGATGCCTGCGTTTGTTCGGTGGCGTAAGCGCCAACCACCCGCGTGTAAATTTGGAATTAAGGGCTGCACTCGCGAGGCGTCCGCGCGTTTCGCCGCGAGAACAAGCCCATATCGACGCCTTTGCATGCGCCGCTGCTGGTGAGATGGTCAAAGCAGGCGGCATGTGGGACGCCATTCTTGCTGAGTATCACCACGACATGATGGCTGCCAAATGTGCCCATGAAGCGTACTATCTTGTTGGCGAGTCTGACCGGATGCGAGATTCCGTACTTGCCATCCTGCCGCATTGGGATGAGAGCATCCCATACTACGGCTACCTTTTGGGGATGGGTGCATTCGGCCTGGAGGAATCGGGAAGTTATCGCGATGCAGAGAAGATGGGCCGTCGCGCCGTCGAAATCGAGCCACGTGATGCATGGGGTGTGCACGCGGTGGCACATGTCCTCCAGATGGAATGCCGTTTCGACGAGGGGATCAACTGGCTTGATAGCACAGCCGAAAATTGGAGTGGATCGAAATGGTTACGCGGTCATCTTTGGTGGCATATGTGTTTGCCTTTGCTGGAGAACGGCGATTTTGATCGCGTGATTGGCATTTTCGACGAACACATCTCGGACTGCGACAAGGACATGGTCACGCGCCTCAATGATTGCTCGTCGTTGTTATGGCGATTGGAACTCAAAGGCGTCGATGTCGGCGACCGCTGGGACCAATTGGCTGATATGTGGTCCTATCATATCGACGAACACGCATTTGCTTTTGCCGAAGCTCATTTGGCGATGACGTTAGCATCTGCTGGGGGCGAGAAGAAACTCAGCCGCTTTCTCGAAAGTCAGCATGCTTTCATTGAAGGAGCTGAGCACACCAACAGCGATATCATCGAGCAGGTCGGACGCAATCTATGTCTCGGTTTAATCGCCTATCGTCGCGGCGAGTACGATAAGGCAGCCGATCTGATTAAACCGATTGCTGATCAGATATACAGGGTTGGCGGCTCCAACGCGCAGCGTGATCTGTTTCGCCTGACACTCAATGATGCGTTGACCAGAGCAGGCCGTTCAGCCGAGGTCGCGTCAGAAATTCACTGAAGGAAACACCGGATTTTCAGGGTCGGCGTCTGCAGAGAATGACCTTGGCAGAGCATGCGCCCCACAGAACAAAGGAGTTGCGAAGTGGCACAAATTCTTGAAGCCAACGGGATACGAATAAATTACCGCCTCGACCCAAAGATCGATGGCGATCCCAATGCGCCTGTCGTGATGTTAAGTAATAGCCTTTTGTCGAGCTATGGCATGTGGGATGATCAAATCGACGCTCTTACAGAGCATTTTCAGGTATTGCGTTATGACACCCGTGGCCACGGCGGCACGGATGCACCGGAAAGTCCGTATTCAATCGAGATATTCGTCGAAGATGTCATCGGTCTTTTGGATGCGCTTGGAATCGATAAAGTACATTTCGTCGGCCTGTCGATGGGTGGGTTTATCACGCAATTACTTGGCGCAAAGTATCCAGATCGTGTGATGTCGCTGACGTTATGCGATACGGCGTGCGTGATGCCTCCGGCGTCACTGTGGAATGACCGGATTGCAACAGCGGAAACCGAAGGTGTCGAAGGCTTGATCGACGGGACGTTGCAGAGATGGTTTACCGCGCCATTCCATAAGACAGGTGCGGAGGCCATCGACAGAATCCGCGACATGATCCGTGCAACCGGCGTCCAAGGTTACGTGAATTGCGCCAAGGCCATTCGCGATATGGATCAATGTCACCTGCTTTCAAAAATCGACAAGCCGACAAACATCATCGTCGGCGAGGATGATCCCGCCTGTCCGGTTTCCGCCGCAGAGACACTTCATGCGGGCATCAAAGGATCAAGTTTGGTTATTCTTAAGAATGCTGCGCATCTTCCGAACATCGAAAAGAAGGACGAATTCAACGCGGCGCTGATGGACTTTCTAACGGCACAGTAACAGCAAGCCTTAGAACGGCTTGTCGCCACAGACGGTAACTCGATACCCCGAGCGTGTTTCCGGGAAGTAGTCCCAAACCGCGTAATGCTGAACGCATCGATTGTCCCAGAACGCAACGCTCCCAGGCTTCCATTGGAATCGAACCTGAAAATCCGGTTTCTCCATGTGGCGGTAGAGCATTTCCAGCAGCGCGTCGCTTTCGGATTTTTTCAACCCATTTATGTGACTTGTGAAGGTGCGGTTGACGAAGATGCCTTTCTTCTTGGTGACCGGGTGGGTACGGATAAGCGGATGGTCGTTGTTCGGGTATTCCATGCCTTTGTCATCAACCTCCAAATACGTGTACCGACCGCGGTAAACGACTTCACCGCTATGATGCGCAGTCATCCCGTCCAGGAAGTCCTTCATGGTGTCCGATAACGCGTCGTAGGCGGCGTATGAGGACATAAACAACGTATCACCCCCGGCCTTTGGCACCGTATGAAGATGCAATATTGTGCCCATAGGAGGCTCCTCATCGCAGGTCACATCTGAATGCCATTCCTCTCCTGCGTGGCGGGTAGAGTTGGCATCGGTATGAATCCGCATGATCTCCGGGTGCCCGTCTTCCTGCTGTGGGTAGGCCGGATGGATGTGTAGTTCACCGAACTGTTTGGCGAAATTTTTGTGCTGCTCCAGCGTCATTTCCTGATCGCGGAAGAAAACGACCTGATGATCCATCAACGCTTGGTGGATCAGGCCATACCGCGTCTGATCGACGGCATTTGCAAGCTGGATACCTGATATTTCAGCGCCAATATTCGGCGTTAAGGGTGTTACAGTGATTTGATCGTCAGATGACGGCATCGTTGCTACTCCTGAAGGCAAAGAGCATGAAATTGAGTACCAGAAGATTATGCCTTAACACATCTACATTGCCAACCGGTCGAGGTCACCATTCCCGGGAGTTTTGTGGTCTCTTACGGTAGCCATCGCCGCCCACGGAAATCTCCATCAAATCTTCAGCCCAAATGATTTCGCCCTTAAAGATTTCCGCCGCTTCGTTGATCAGACGTTCGCGCGTGCCAGGACGGTCAATGTGTTCCAGCACGTGCGACATAACCAGCGACTTGACCCCGGCGCGTCGAGCAACTTCGGCGACATCCAAATGGCTTCCGCATCCGGCCCGATACTCTGGCGACGGTTCCGTACCCGTTTCGAAATGCGCCATATGGATCAAAACATCGCAGCCGGCGGCGGTTTCGATCACGGACTCAGAAACGCCGCCTGAATCGCCCGTATAACACATCGCCCCGGCTTCGCATTCCAAGCGATAGGCGTAACATTGAAGGTACGGCTGAACGTGACTCGCTTCGCCGACTGTGACGCGCCAGGTCTCGCCATCGATGACCGAGCCCGGGGCGATTTCCGTGACATTGGGTTTGGGCTTGATGCGTGGGAGCTCACCCCCGCGGAGTTCATAAATATCGAGGCTTAAACGATGGCTGACTCGGGCAGTAAGATCCGGGCCGTAGATACCGTCATCCCCAAACAACTGATCAGTAATCTTCGCGAGCGGCGCTGGTCCGAAAACGTCAAGTTCGCCGATCTTTCCTGCTCCAGTATCCCATCGCTGCAGCACCAACCGGCCGTAGTCCAAAAAATGGTCATAATGTAAATGCGTAAAAAAGGCATGGGTGACATCAATCGCGCGCTTACCGCTTTCAAGAAGTCGGCGATGCGCGTCCGGGCCGTGGTCCATAATGATGACGTCATCACCGACCTCAATCATGTAGCCTGAGCAGGCCCGTTTTAGCGATGGTGCAGGTGTGCCGGAACCAAGGATGGTGATTTTCAAGGTATGTCTCCCTCACGTCGTTAGCGGTCAGCCGACAGCCCGTCCCGGTATGTCGAATAGTGGGCCGAACTCGCGCGTTTCCCGATAGACCGGCGCCAGCTCACGTCCGTTCTCGAGGCCCAGCCAGAGCCGCAGCATGTGTCTTTTCTGTTTCGGGTCCTCATAATCTTCGAATGAGTCCCGGGCGTGGAAGATACTGAAGTTTCCAGCGATCTGAATATCGCCCGGCGACATTTCAAAGGAATATGTAATTCTCGGATCCGCAAACAGCTCATCCAATAAGTCGAGTGCGGCGATTTGTTTATCGGTAAGACGGGGTACCTCCTCAAATCGCTGCGCGGCATCGATGTAGTGGCGTTTGTGAAGTGCGTTCAGTCGCTCGCCATGCCAAACAAAAATGGGCACCTCCTGGGTTCGGGGGCGACCTGGCAACTGCTGGCCACGGGCATCGAAATGAAATGGTTGCTGAAGGACCATCGCGAGTTCTGGGTCACGTTTAAGGACCTCATTGAACATTGTCACCGCGCTTGCCATTCGGCTGGCGCCGCCAACCTTCGCCTTTCGGCGACATAAAAGCATCACCAGATCGCCGCCATCGTTATGAAACAATTGCTCCGCATTCGTCTGATAAATGCGGATATTCGGATCCTGGTCAAATTTACCACCCGTATCCCGGACATGGTGTAATAAGGCCTTCCCCGCGTCCTGCGGCTGCGGCACGCCGACATGTTGACCCATGCCCCAAAGCGCCAAGCCAGCCTCGTCCCCGCTCATGCGCTCAACGGGCACGCCTGTCATCAGGAAAATGCCCAAGCCTGTATCTATGGATTTAGCGATATCACGCAGTTTCGGCCCCAACCTAGGTAGCGGAAAATCCTGGATCGAAATATCTTGCCACGATCGCCCGCGTATATTTTCAAGCGCAGCGTCCAGTTCTGAGATGTCTTGTACGGTCAGCGCGTAACACCAATCATCTCGCTTCGCCAAATCTGCTCCGTACCATGCGACCGGCGCATCAACGGGTGTCGTTCGTAAGTCAGCCATTCCATCTCCTCCAATTCGGGCCGATGATGATATCAGACTAGCATCGAATACGAAATGGAACACACCAAACGGCGGTCCATGCGATTTTGGTTACTCCAGACCAAAAGGCGGAACGGTTTTGCACCGCGCGGGCGACTTACTGGTTAAAGAACAGATGGCACGTCATTGGTCTTTTCAACGTCTACATTCGCTCTAGAATGATGTCATCATCTTTATAAAAACGAGCGATCCGAGCCCCCCAAGATAGTATGTTTGGAACCAAGTTGCCGATTTCTACCGAACCTCCTGTCATTATCGAACTTGCGCAATTCCCATGATGGCGCGCGTATCTTTATCACATGTCATCGCGGGCACAGCCATCTGCGCCGCTGCAACTGTCGGTATATCTAATCCATTTGGCGATATGGCGATAGCGCACGCCTTGGCTCTAACCATTTTGATTATTGGTTTATGGGCAACTGGCATAATGGCCGAGTACAAGGCGGCTTTATTGTTCTTCACACTGGCGATGTTGTTCGCCGTCGCACCTGCCGACGTCACATTCGCAGGGTTTGGTGCTGGCGCGACATGGTTGATATTCTCTGGATTGGTCATTGGCGTCGGTGTTCATTCCTCTGGCCTGGGCAAAAGCATCGCGCTCCGCTTGTCCCGCCTTTTCGGTGGCGGATACAGCCGGACGATCGTTGGCATTCTCCTGGTTACGCTGGTTCTTGGCTTTATTATGCCCTCATCCATGGGACGCGTCGTTCTGGTTATGCCGATCGCCATAGCGCTTGCAAAAGAGATGGGCTACGAGCCAGAGTCCCCTGGGTATATCGGCGTCACACTGGCGGCGGGATTTGGCTGTTTCTTTATGCCGTTCGGCATTTTACCGGCTAACATACCCAACGTCGTGCTGCACGGTATCGTCGAAGAACAGTTTGGGTTTTCGTTGATTTACGGCGAGTGGCTTGCGCTTCACTTCCCGTTTGTCAGCTTGCTTAAGGTTTTCATTCTTTGGGCTTTGATCGTCTATCTGTTTCCAGCCAAAGGATCAAATGAAGCAATATCCGTCGACACACCACCCATGTCGCCGATTGAATGGCGGTTGATGTGGATATTGATCGCAGCGGTTATCGGATGGGCCACGGACTTTATTCACCATACATCACCGGCGTGGATCGGTATGGTGGCAGCGATGCTATTTATGACACCCAAACTGGGCAACGTCACAACGACCGACTTCGGCAAAATCAATTTCTCTGTTCTTTTCTATGTCGCAGCAATCCTGGGCATCGGTGCCATGGTCAACCATTCCGGTCTCGGCACCCTTATTGCAGATACCGTGATCGACATTCTCCCGCTTGGACAAAATATGTTTCAGGACTTCATGACAATTGCCCTTACCGGCATAGGGATTGTCACCTTCACGGCCGCGCCTGGTGTTCCTATTCTTATGACCCCAATGGCTGAGCAACTCGCGGACGGATCAGGGTTCTCTCTGAAAGCCATATTGATGATACAAGGCCTCAGTTTCTCGACACCTTATTTAGTCTATCAATCGGCACCGATAGTGGTCGCCATGGGCTTGGCTGGTGTCCGTCTGATCCACGGAACCAAGTTGATTGCTCTTCTGGCAATCATATCGGTGATGGTGATTTTTCCACTTAACTTCTTTTGGTGGCGGCTACTTGGCTGGGTCTGAGATCAGCGCAAGGCTGCAACTTTGAACACACAAAGGTCAGCAAGCCATTCCAGACGTTGGCGTGACAAAGCCGATAATCCCTCTCGTCCCAGGATAAGTCACGAGCAAGATCATTTCTGACTTGGCAAGTCCGGTAGCGTGCCTGTCCCAAGCAACTTGAATTTCTGTTCGTCGAAATCCGCCTCGGTATCATATAAATCAACAGACAGGCCAAGATCATTCGCCGTCAGGCGGCCCGTGTCGCGCTCAATGGTATACGCGAAGACAATCTTGTCGCGCTCAGCAGATACCAGATTGAGCCTGGCATTCAATAGTTCTTGTTCCTGATCAAGCACATCCAGGACAGTGCGACGTCCGACTTCTAATTCTGCTTCGATACTTTTTAAGGCAATCTCCGCAGCTTCTACCTGCTTTTGAAGTGAGGCGATGCGTACTTTTGCGACCCGAAGATTATCCGCATTCGAGAGCAAACTCTCGATCGTCGTGCGGTATGTTTGGTTCAACGTAAGTTTTTGGGTGCCCAATGTATATTTAGACGCGCGCAATCTGGAATATACGGCGCCCTTTTGATAAATGGGCACGGTCAGTGTCATTGATACCACGCCAGTTTGACCCACCGTTGCGCTGGCGTCACGTAATGCCGATTTTGATCGCGTTATGGAGCTTGAAACAGCGACGCTGGGGAGAAGCTCTCCAGCGACGAGATCGACGTCATCTTCTGCCGACTTTACAGCATATTGTTGTCGTAAAACGGATGGATTGTCAGACACAAGTCCACGGACATTGTCGTCATCGACTTTCATATCCTCAGGGATATCCGCCGGGAACGATAAATCTTCAGGTGGCAGGCCAACGATCCGTTGAAAGCGCTCCTCTGTTGCGATCAGTCTGGCTTCGGCTACGGCTGTTTGCGCCTCAGCAGCACTTAGTCGGGATTTAGCCTGTGCAAGGTCTGTCTCAGTTCGTCGGCGCAGGTCGTACTGAACCTGAACAGCGTCCAGGTGTTGTTTCAGAACGTTGACATTGTTGCGACGAATTTCGACCCTTTGTTGGTCCCGAAGAACATCCATGTAGGCCGTAATGGTATCCAAAAATACCGTTTGCTCGGTTTCAATCAGTTGTTGTCGGCCACCTTTGATATCGGTGTTGGCTTTCCTGAGCGACGCAAAGTTTCTGCCACCTCGAAATACGTCGATCGATAGAGATACGGCATCGTCCACGCCTGTTGTGTTCGTCGTTCCTGTGCTATTGCCCTTTTCTCTGGTCACGGTCCGGGTGTCTGTTCGCGTATAACTTACGGATGGCAACCAGTTCGAAATGGCCTGTGGATAGTTCTCGTTGGTTGCGCGTAGCTGTACACGCTGGTTATTCAAAACCGGACTTGTCGCATAGACATGGGATAGCGTTTCATCAAGGGTCTGGGCGAAAACAACATTGAGACCCGTCAAATTGCCCAACAATCCTATGGCACACAATGATGCGAGCTTAGCAATCAAGCGACAACGCGAGAAATAGTTGTTACACATTTGATGAAAGCGCATGTTGTTTCCCAATTGAATTATGATTCTGGTACCATCCGCCGGTTATGAAGTCCACTTTTCAAGGCCGATAAATAGCCAAGAGGTAATAGTCAAAATGACGCAAATACTAATTGATCAGGAAGCCTTTGAAATTGCTGATTTTATTGGCCTTTTGGCCTTGCAAGGCGAGAAGGATATTGCTGAACTTGCGAGGCGATTTGTAAGCATGAAGAAGCTTTGTGAGCAGCAGAACGTGTTTCCGAATCGCTCTGATATCAACAAGGCTTTGTCGACTTGGCGTGAAGACTGCGGTTTTGAAGATAGCGCTGAGTTTGGCTCTTGGGTTCGAGAATATGGTGTGTCGGAAAATGCTTTAAAAATATTCTCGCTCTCAATTGCCATGGAGGAGGCGCTGCTTCAGAACATTGATGATGACGAAATAGTGAAACGTCACAATGAAGAGGTGGAACTGGAAAGCCTCCGAGACATATACGGCATTCTGATTGAATCTAAAAAAGAAGCAGCGGAGCTTGCTCGGACTTTGAAGGAAACCCCGGCGCAATTCTTTGACGCTGCCCGGCAGCATTCATTTGAAGCCGTTAGTCGTGTGCAATGTGGTTATCTTGGCCGCATGGCAAAAGAAGACTTGCCGCAGTCCCTTGCGGAAACGCTGTTTGCCATAGATGAAGGTGAAATTGTTGGGCCTGTAGATTTTGATGATTGCTTCATCATATGCACCGCCTATCACGTCAGCGAGACCACGTTTACAGATGATGACGCCAGCGAAATCCTCGAAGAAATATTAGAAGATATGATTGCAAAAGAGGCATACAAGCACGTTGTTCAGCGCCCATATCTGGAAAAATAGATATCAATCATTATCCAACAGACATCTGTCTTGAACTCAGGTGATAGTAAAAACCGTGTTCGGCGATAAGCTCATCATGTGTGCCTTGTTCCACGATCAGGCCATCATTCAGAACCACGATCAAGTCGGCTTTTCGAACAGTTGAGAGCCGGTGCGCGATCATGAATACGGTCCGATCCTGATAGTCTTCCAGAATGTTATCCATGATCACGCGTTCAGTTTCAACGTCCAACGCCGACGTCGCTTCGTCCATAACCATCACGGGTGCATCACGCAGAAAAGCACGGGCCAGATTTAACCGTTGACGTTGGCCGCCACTCAAATTGGCACCTTGTTCATCCAGCAACGCATCATACCCACCATTCATCTTGGTGACGAAATCGTGTGCATCCGCTTTCTTTGATGCTTCGATGATTTGTGCAAGGTCTGCGCCTGGGCGCGCCATGCCAATATTGTCGCGAACACTTCCCCGAAAGATCAAACTCTCTTGAGGCACCATGGAAATTTGCCGACGTAAACTTGGCAACGACACGTCACGGTAATCGAATCCGTCGACACGAATTTTTCCTTCATTCGGTTGATAGAAGCCAAATAAAATCTTGATAATAGTTGATTTACCGCACCCCGATGGCCCGACAAAGGCGACTTTCTGGCCGGGCTCTATTGTCAGGTTTACAGACTGAACCACATTGTTCGGGTCATCATCGTCGTACCGAAATGTGACATTCTGGAACTGAAAGTGTCCACGAATACTTGGCAGCTCAATCTTGTTTGCAAGATCGCTCTCCGGATCATACTCAGGGTCTTTCTCGCGAACATCATTCAGACGTTCAATCGCAACAAGGACTTCCTGAATTTCATCCCATTTGCCGATCAAAGCGTTTATCGGGTCCTGCAATCCGTTAGCGAGGACTGTAAACGCGATGAGGCCGCCGATGGTCAGTTCCCCATATATGACCAACAAGCCGCCCATGAACAGAACGATGATATCACTCAGGCTATCAATAAGTCCGGCGATGATTTCTGCAACTTGACCTAGTTTTGCCTCGCGGAAGCTCAAGTTTGTCACGGCTGCAAAATGATCTTCATACTTCCAGCGTGCCTGATGATCTGCGGCCAGTGTTTTCAGCGTCATCGCACCCCGTAAGGATTCGATGGTATGGCTTTCGGCCGCCGCTTCTTTGACAAATGACTCGCGCCCCAATTGACGCAACCGTGGGGAGATGAACCGAACAAGACCCAAGTTCAGGAATAGTATCGAAACAGCGCCTAAAGCAAGCCAGCCATTGAGATAAATCATGATGCAGAGGAACGCGACAGCCGTCATGAGATTTATGAATGTATCCAAGCCGTCTTCGGTAACGAACTGGGTTATCTCTTCATGCTGTTCAAGGCGGTTGGTAATATCGCCGACTTGCCTATTCTCAAAAAACGACAACGGTAAACGAAGCAATCTTCTGTAGATGTCGGATATGAGATTATAGTTCACACCCATAGCGAGATTCATCGCCATGATGTCACTGACATAGTCCATCAGCATGTTCAACAAGAGGACCACGCACATGACCATTACAGAAATCCAGAGCCATTGAGCATCCGATTTCAAAATGACTTCATCGATGACAAATTTGCTAAACAGAGGGCCGACGATCGCAAGGAGTTGTAGCGAGACGGTTGCCGCGAACAGCTCCATGATAGTGCGTTTATGAGGACGGAAATACGGCAGAAAGGCACGGATAGATGGTTTCGATTCCGGGAAATCCGCAAACTTTTCCGTGGGCTCCATATAGATTGTATAGCGCGACCAGCTTTCGATGAACTCGTCCAAAGTATAGGTCGTCAAACCTTCGGCCGGATCGGCAACGAGCACACTGTTTTCGTTGACCTCGTAGACAACGATCCAGTGATATCCTTTCCAGTTGGCAATGGCCGGAAGCTTTTTCTCGCGGAGCTGATCCAATGAGCTCAAATACGCTTCGGTCTTGAAGCCCATTTCATTTGATGCCCGGATTACATTAGCCATCGACGCGCCTTCCTGGCGAACACGTGCCATATCCCGCGCCGTATTCAGGCTCACTGTCTTGCCATAGTGCTTGCAAATGGTCACAAGGCACGCCGCCGAGCAGTCCATCTGGCTGTGTTGTTGAATTGCCGGGTACTCCGGAATGGAGAGGCATTTACGAAGAAGTTTGACCAATGGAGAGCGTTTGCGCGGGCTCAGGATCAGCGGCTCAGCCGACTGTTTTCGCTGCGCAGGGCTGGTGGGTGTCTGGTCAGTGGCTTTGGGTTTTGCCGGTTGCGCTGTGACATCCTGCGTTTCAGCATCCAACTCGGAAGCTTCCTGGGCCTCGCGCTCAACTTTCTCAAGCCGTTCTGACATGGTCCTTTGAATGTCGCCCATAAACGCGCTTTGGCGTTCCGCAACGGCCCGGAATACACTGCCTTCCACTTGGAAGCATTGGCAGTCTTCAATAGCGTCAACATTTGCGTTTCGTGGCGTTCGTTGGAGGACCGCGATTTCGCCAACAATATCGCCAGACCGAAGCACAACAATCCGGACAGATGGCGCTTCTTCTCGTGTGACCGTCATTTTGCCGCTACGCACAAGATAGACCGTGTCTTCTTCTGCGCCCTGCTGGATCAGCCGTTCCCCGGCTTTCAAATCAAGTTTTGTCGAGCTCGCGGCAATTTCCCACAATTCTTCTCGTGGCATGCCGCGCAAGCTCTCGGAGCTCTCAAGGAATTTGACGATCTCAAGGATTTCGCGCGCGCGATGGATGCGCTTAGCGATTTTTTTGTTTTCACCCAGAAATGCCGACACGCGGGCCGCATCGAGGACGCGGACAGTTGTCGCGCTATCGCCGGCTTGTATACGTAAATTTTTGCCTGTCTCATCGCCTTCTATCGGGCTTCCAACAATGGCACCAACGCGCAAAGTGTCGAGGCAGATCCAGTCACGATCATTGGTTGGCTTATGAAGTTCCAGACTGCCTTGCTCGACACAAATCAAACCAGGGCGAGGTGCCTCTGACTCCACGAAAATATCACTGGCATCCAAACCAATCGAAACCGACAATTCGGCAAGTTCATCCCGTTCCTCAGGCGTGAGGAGCCTGAAGATATCCAAACTGTCCATATTTTGACGAAGCGTTTTCATGGCCATCGTGCCTCGGTCAAAATGACAACGGTGTTGGTCAGGACAAATGTCATGCTTAGTTCGACTTCTTCATCAGCAATGTGAGAATACGTTGCTTTTTTGTCAGCAGGTCGGCTGTCACAGTTAGGCCGGGCTCTAGCACGCGGTCGGTGCCCTCTACACGAATGGTGTTTTTTTCGAGTGCGAGATGAACAACAAATTCGGGCTTATCCGGCTTAGGGAATATTTTGAAAACTGTCGCTGGCACCGTCCCAAATTGCCGGAATGGATAGGCATCAACTTTGATGCGCGCTGGTGTCCCTTCTTTAACGTTGGCAACATCTTTGTTGGGGAGTGTCGCAATGACAATAGTGCGGACATCGTCCGGGACCACGACGGCGACTGTGGTTCCGCGCCCGACCGACTGACCCGGCGTGTTGAACGCAAGGTCAGTGACTTCACCCGCACGTGGTGCCCGTACAATGAGCCGTGCCGCTTCGCCTTTTTTGATCGCAAGACTGTTTCTCAAATCGACAAGAGAGGCTTTCAGCGTTTGCAAACCTTCGCGCATTGTCGTCAGACTGTTGCCGACAGTCGCAAGGGCCTGTTCATATTGCGCCTGCGCTTTACTCAATGCTGTTTTGAGTTCGGATTCGCTTTTTTCCAGTTGCGACCTGAGCTCAACAACTTTGCCGCGTAACTCGGAGATGCGGACCCTGGTCTCGCCAATCGATTTCAGCTCACTATTCAATTGTTGTTCTGATGACATCGCAGAGTTTTGCGCGGTGACAACTTGTGAGCGCGGCACAATCCGCTGGGCTTCAAGCTTTTCCAATTGGAGGACTTCCTGCTTTTTTATCTCAAGCATCTCGCGGCGTGCCTCAAGGCCTTTCCGCGACACCGCCAACGAATTTTGTTGTTGGCGCAAAGTCTCCTCAGCAACAGCAATTTGATTCTGGATCGTTTGGCGATGCCGTTCCATATCCAACGTCATATCGCTTTTGGCTTTTGTCAGATCCTGTGCCGCCGTTTTGAGCTGATTTATGAAACCAAGTGCAGGCCCGGCGTTCATGAACTGGCTCATAGGTTGGTTTTCTATGCGCGCTGGGTCGCTGTAGACAGTTTCTACGATCTCGATAGCTTCCTCGAGTGACCCAAGTTTTTCAGTTTCGAGCTTGAGCTTGTTTTGAAGCGCCGTCAGGTCAGCGCTCATGCTCACCTGCGCCAACTCAACGATTGGATCGCCGACGTCGACGCGGACACCTTCGCGAACAAAAATTTCAGTAATTATGCCAGCTGACTGAGCCGCCACAGAGAGGTTCTCACCCTCAGGCGCAATGCGGCCCTGCAATGGCACGATGACATGGACTTTGCTGAAATACGCAATGCCCAACAAAAAGAAGATGACGATTATAAAGAGATAGATTGCGCCACGCATATAAGAGCTGGGGATCGCCTGAATGACTTCAGACTTTGAATCATGGGTGAGCTTTTCATTGGCGTGCGCGTCCAGAGACTTAAACATCTGTGGGTCATCGACACGTTCCGTTTGATCGTTGTCTGACATTGTCTAAATCTTTCCTGCCTCTCTTTGCAAATCGACCGATTAACTGGCCGATTGCGTCACCATGTAATAGTACACGCCCTGTTGTTCCATGAGTTCATCATGGGAGCCAATCTCGGCAATTTTGCCGTCGCTTAGGGCAACAATAATATCGGCATTTCGAATTGTTGATAGGCGGTGGGCCACGGCCAATGTTGTTCGGCCCTCCATCGCTTCATCCAGTTTTCTCTGAATAGTTTTTTCTGATTCACTATCGAGCGCAGACGTGGCTTCATCCAAAATCAAAATTGCGGGGTCTGCCGCCAATGCACGTCCAATGATCAACCGTTGTGATTGCCCGCCACTTAAGCTCCGCCCACCTTCACCGACGCGTGTGTCATAGCCCATCGGGAATCCGCTGATAAAATCATGGGCGCCCGCTTTGGTCGCCGCAGCGATAACCTGGTCAAGTGGAAGTTTGGGATTGGACTTTGTAAGGTTCTCACGGATCGTACCTGAGAAAATGAACGGCGATTGCTCAACAACGCCGATTTGTTCACGTAGCGAGCGCAAGTCAACATTTGCGATATCAATGCCGTCGATCAGCACACGCCCTGAGGTTGGTGTCAGCATCCGATTGACCAGATTAACCAAAGTTGACTTTCCAGAACCGCTTCGCCCGACAAAGGCAACCTTCTGGCCGGCTTTGATCTCCAGATTGATGTCGTCCAGAACTTTTCCGTGTTCTGGGTCGCCGTAGCTGAACGAGACATTTTCAAATTTAATACGACCCCGGAGAGGAGGGCATACAGCAACGCCATAGGCCGATGCTTCGCGAGGTTCGGATAAAATGTCGTTAAGTCGTTCCAGAGCGACGCGAAACTCAAGAAACTCATCATAGAAATTTGCAAGCGCTTCAGCAGGGCCCATGACAGATCCGACAATCGCGGTAAATGCGATCAATTGTCCGGGGGTCATGCTGCCGTCTAGGACAAAGCTGGCACCAATGGCAAGCACAGCGATATTGCTGCCTTGCTGTAACAAGTCAGTGACGAACTCCATTTTCTGATCGAAGCGTTCACTGTCTTGTTCGATTTTCATGGCACGCTGGAAGAAACCTTGGCCCCGGTTAATGAACTCTTCCTCTTGGGCCATGGCTTTGATCGTCGAGATCCCTTTTACGACTTCGATCAGATGTGACTCCTGTGCGGCACCAGCGTCAAATGACCGTTGATCAAATGCCCGGAGTTTTGGCGCGCAATAAATAATTGTAGCTGTAATGCCGAGGATGAATATGACCGCGACAGTCGCCAGCCTTGCATCCATCAAAAACAAGATGGGCGTGTAGATGAGAATGGCACCGCTGTTAACGATAACGCTTAAGGCGCCACTCGATGCCATACCAAGAATTTTTTCATTTTCTTCAAACCGCGCTGTCAGTGCACCCGTATCCCATTTCTGCAACACGGTCATGGGCAATGACAGAACATGATCAAAGAACCGTGTGAACATTATCGCGGTCAGGCGTCGCGTCAGATGGAGCATCAGAAAATCGCGAAGCGCGTCCGCGATCAGAGCAATAAAGGTTGCCAGCACCATGCCGATCAACAGCAAAAGCAATAGGTCCTTGTTCCCGACTACAAGGACATTATCGATAAGTATTTGCGAGAAAAACGGTGGTATGAGACCGAAGAGTTGCAACAGGAACGTAATCGCGCCGATGCGGATCAAGACCCCGGTAAAAGGCTTGAGGAGCGGTAGAAACTGACGAGGCAAGCTAAAGACGTTTGCACCAATGGCACCAAAATCAGGTACATCCTGAACGCTAAGCGCATCACCATCCCACATTTCCAGAAATTCACTGCGCGGTATTGTCGCGTGACCACGAAGCGGGTCGCAGACAATCATGTCTTTGGATGTTACCCGAAATACAACGAGTGGCTTGTTCTCATGCATAATGACAAAAGGAAGCATGATGCGATCCACTTCCTCATCGGGAAGATGGATCAGACGGGTCATCAGGCCAATGCTTTCGGCATCCCGTGCGATTGAAAATAGCGTTGCGTCTTTCCCGGTGGCTTCGGCATGCTCGTATGCGCTCGTAAGATCGAAGTCGCGTTTGAAGTACCTGGAGATCATCCGCAGACAACAGGCGGTAGACATATTTGCATCGGCACACTGTGCCACAGGTATAGAAAGCAAGCTTCTGGGTGCCCGGAATGTGCCCTCTATGACCGGTGCGCGATTGAAATCGATTTCTTCGGTGGTATCATTTAGGTCGCTGAATGCGCGAAACTGCAGCTGCCTGTTTTCAATCTCAACGTTCAATGCCGACAAACATGTTTCATCATTCTGACAGACGTTCAGGTAACCCTGACGATCAATCTTGATAAGTTCACTTGGTTCAAGCGCTTCCGCTGTAAAAATTTGCGCGTCGCCATTTGGCAATGCGGTTTCACCAAAATTATCGCCGGGACGCAAAATGGCAACAACTCTACGAACAGGTTGTTCCACATAAAGCCTGATGCACCCTGACCTTATTAAATACAAGCTTTGGTCATCGTCGCCCTGGTGGAAAACTTCCTGGTCGGCATCGAGTTTGACAATCTGAATATCGTCAGCAATCGCATTGATGCTCTTTGTGTCCAGATTGGAAAACAATCGGTGATTTTTGATTTGATTGAAGTCAGCTTGTCGATCAAGGACCGCAATCATTGTATCGCGAAGGTGAGGCAATCGCGCGACGATTTCAGAGAAGCTCTCGAGAGACACTTTGATCAGCGTCGTCTTCCCGGCGGAGCGAACTGTCGCCGAAACCACATCATTGAAGAGCAGGGAGCGTTCGCCGAAGGATTGTCCGGGTTTTAGGAGGGCAAGTGTTACGGGTTTGCCATCATCGCCATCAAGGACAACGCGCACTTTTCCTTTTTGGACAATAAAAAAGCCGGCGCCCGGATCGCCAGCTCGCAAAATTGTTTCGCCGAGTTTGAAATCAACAATTTCGGCAGAGGTTGCCACATCAGCTAACTCGTTATCGCTCAATTCTGCGAAGAACGGGACTGAACTAAGGCTTTTCTGTATCTCTTGCGGTTCCATCGGATGATACCGGGATTGCAATCATGACTATTCAGACTGCAATCCCTGGTATGATAATCCGTTATTCTTCGTCTTCGTCGCCGCCTTCAGCGTCGGCTTCGCTAGGCGCTTCCTGATGTGTTCCGAGAACCCGGTTGTGAATTTCTGCGGTGTCAGCAAAGCTCTCAACGAGTTCTTCGAATGCTTCATCACGCATGGACTCTTTCACGTCATCAAAGCTCGGACGGACAATCGACTTAACCATATAGACTGTATAGTCGTCGCCTTCCTTGATTGGACCAATGACGTCACCATCGTTGGCTGCAAAAATTGCGGCCTCAGCCTCACCGCGAACTGATTCGCGAGGTGTTTCGCCGACAAATCCGCCCTGACGCGAGGTTTCTGCATCAACAGAATGTTCGACTGCAAGGTTATAGAAACTGTCTTCACCGTCATCGAGTTGCGCGCGAATTTCGTCTGCCAGATCTTCCTCTTCAACTGTGATGCTGTAGAGTTCTGCATATTCGTATGTTGATTTACTCTCGGAGAATGCTTCCTGAAGGTCTTCGTCTGTAATCGATAACCGGATTTTATTGAGGAGCGCACCAACTTCACAGCTTTCACGCAGGCATTCTTCGCTCACACCTTCTTCAGCCATCCAGTTTTTAGTTTCTTCGGCATTCTCAAACTCCATGACGTAACGCATCTCGTTCAGATAGTTCTGAATCTCTTCTGCGTTAACAGAGATACCGTTTTCTGCAGCGTACTGCATAACGCCTACGCTTTTGGCAGTTTCCCGGACAAGTGCATTGTCAGATAGTGCTGCACGCCATCCCAGCGCGCGCTCAATAGAGACATCGACACCATTTACGGTTACAAAATTTGTCATAATTTCCCCCAGCCATTCAGGCTTTATATAGTAATGTTAATGAGCGCCCCAACGCCCGGTAGCAGGTTGGTATACTATCTGACCAAGATATCAATCAAAATTAAATTTTGTAACATTTTGTACAGGTATTTAGAAATTTGACAAAAAAAACGGAAGAGCTCTCGCCCTTCCGTTCTTATCATGTATTTAAACGCTGTTACGCGCGGCGTGCCATCGCACGGAAGCGAGAAGCCATACGGCTATGGAATGACGCTTTTGCCATATACTGCTTCTTACGAGCGCGACGAGCTGGATTTGATTTACGCTTCGCCATTGCGCGACGCTTCATGTAAGCACTGCGGCGACGGCGCATCATTGCGATACGACGGCGACGCATCGCCATGAAAGCAGCACGACGACGCTTCATATAAGCTGCGCGGGAGAAGCCACCGAGTACATCACTGGTTGCTTCTTCATCAAGACCGCGCGCACGTGCAGGAAGATCTTCGATGCTGAGTGAAAAATCTGTAAATTCTAGTGTAGACATTTGGTAAGTTCCTTTAAGCAAACTTTATTGTTTCAGTAGAGTGTTATTCATTGTTTTTGGCCATTAGCGGCATGTTTGCGGGGAAATCCGTATCTCGTGGCTCCCCCTGTATGAACACTTATCACATTAAAAATGTAAGTTCATCTGTGATTTGTATCACTTTTGATAATTTTTATCTAAAATTTTATCAAAATTGGAAAATTGCGTAGAGGATTTTCCCGGAGACTGGCAGGAAACCGGACTTTTGCTGATCGAAACGATTTGAAAGTTTTTTGAAAAAATTTTTCATGAGAACATTTAGTTACAACGAGATTCTATCACATTCCACTTGAGTGCGATTGAAGTTGAGTGTTTCGGGCTGCTAAGTTGAATTTCCCCGATCATGATGATTTCGAGCAAAGGAAAGTAACGTGCCGGCCTTAAGAAACATATTGCCTGAATTTCACGAAGAAATGATTGCCTGGCGCCGTGATATGCACAAACACCCGGAGCTCGGTTTCAACGAGGATCGGACCGCGGCGAAGGTTGCGTCGCTGTTGGACGCATTTGGCATAGAAGTGCATCAAGGCGTCGGCGGCACAGGGGTCGTTGGTGTCTTGCGTCGCGGCAACGGAAATCACGCTATTGGCCTTCGCGCCGACATGGATGCGCTCCCGATAAATGAGAGCAATGAGTTTGACTATCGCTCGGTCAATGACGGTGTTTTTCACGGATGCGGTCATGACGGGCATACGACGATGCTTTTGGGAGCGGCAAAAATACTTGCTGAGCACGGTAACTTTGACGGCACGGTATACTTCATCTTTCAGCCCAGCGAAGAAGATGGTCGTGGCGCTTTATCTATGATTGACGACGGCTTGTTTGAGCGATTTCCGATGGCGTCCGTTTACGGCATGCACAACATGCCTGGGATTCCGGCTGGGCACTTCGCCGTCCGCGAAGGGGCGATCATGACATCGGAAGATACATTCGAGATCACGATCACCGGTCAGGGTGGACACGCGTCCATGCCGGAAAGAACTGTTGATCCAGTTGTCGTTGGCGCAGAAGTCGTGCTCGCGCTTCAAACAATTGTTTCGCGTGCCATTAGCCCCAGAGATTGGGGTGTCGTCTCAGTAACCGAATTTATCACAGATGGGGCACGCAATGTGATCCCGTCTACTGTCACCATCAAAGGTGACTGTCGCGCGCTTGCGACAGAGACCCAAAGACGAATTGAGTCGCGGATGCGTGACATCGTAAATGGCCTCTGCGCCGCTTATGGTGCCAGCGGCGACGTTATCTATCAGGAAGACTTTGTGCCAACGATCAATGCGCCAATGGAAACGCGGGCAGCCATTGACGCGGCCCGGCATGTTGCAGGGGAAGTCGCTGTAAATCCGGATTGCCCGACGTGTGGTGCGTCAGAAGATTTTGCCCGAATGCTCATAGAAAAACCGGGCTGTTATATTCTGATCGGGAACGGCGAAGATGGCCACTGTGGGAAATCACTCCACAATCCTCATTATGATCTGAATGACGACATACTTGTCCCAGGGACCCAGTACTGGGTGACATTGGTCGAGCAACAATTGCCTGCAAAAGACGGCTGACCTCAGTTTATTTCAGACTTCGGTTGAAAGCGCGAATATCTTCGGCAAGAAGATCAGGTGCTTCCATCGCCCCAAAATGACCCCCACGCGGCATTTCTGTCCAATGTGTCACATTATATATGCGCTCGACGTAACTTCGGGGCGCCCATGCCAGCATTTCGGCGGGAAAGAGCGCACACCCGGTCGGCACCTCGACGCGCTTGCCTTCCGGCGAAAGCACGCGCCCACCTTCTTCGCGTCGGCCAAAGTAAATCCATGACGCAGTGCCGAAAGTCTCAGTGACCAGATATATCATGATGTTGGTCAGTAATTCGTCTTTGGTGTGAGCACTTTCAATGTCATCGCCAACCGTGTCTGACCAAGCATTGAATTTTTCTATGATCCATGCCGCGATCCCCACAGGGCTATCCATCATGGCATAACTTAATGTCTGCGGTTTTGTGGCCTGCTGGGTCCGATAGCCTTGCTGCATGATCTGATCGAAGTCGAACTGTCGTGCCCAGGCCTGCTCCTCATCGGTTATCGGGCCGTCTGGATGGCGCATCGTGAGAATATTAATGTGGATCGCGCGGCAAGATGGGGCGTGATCATACCCTAACCATGACGAAATCGCGCCACCCCAATCACCACCTTGGGCGATATAACTCTTATAACCGAGCACGTCAGTCATCAGTGAGTTAAACAGCTCAGCCATTTTACGGGGGCCATAAGGACAAGTTGGTTTGCCGGAGAATCCAAATCCCGGCAGCGATGGTGCAATCACATCAAAGCCATCTTCGGCATTGCCGCCAAACCGTTCCGGATGCGCTAAAGGTTCTATGATTTCCATAAATTCAGCGACCGAGCCTGGCCATCCATGTGAAATCAAAAGAGGTGTTGGCGATGTTCCGCTGCCCTTTTCGAGAATGAAATGAAGATCAATTCCATCAACATGAGCAATGAAGTTTCCAAATTTATTGAGGTTTGCTTCGTGCTTTCGCCAGTCATATGTGTCGACCCAGTACCGACAAAGCTCCTTCATATAATCAATGTTAGTGCCGTGTTTCCAGCCATCCAGTAGAGGCATCGCATCCCAAGAGAAACGGCTAACGCGATCTCGAATGCGGTCTAGCGCTACGTCAGGAATATCAATCTGAAATGGTTGAATATTATCTTTGATGTTCATCGAAATACGTCCGGTAGCAATTATTCGAACGAGCGGGCTTGGCAGTTCGTCTGCAGTCATGAAGGCAAAGATTGCCTCATGAGGCAAGCGGCAGTCTACCTTGGGATTTATCTGGAAGTTACTGTACTTCAGGTAAATTGAAATTAGGTTCAATTATTTTATTTTGACTGAAGTTGCGAATTAGGACAAACGTTGTGCGTGTAATGAGCTGTTCGCGTCTGCTTAGTGCGAGACGTGCTGTAAGGGGCCTAAGAATTGCAAAAGCTTAACTTCATCGCTGGGGCCTGGTGCGCTGGCGAGTCCGAGATTGAAAACAGGAATCCATCAGATACATCCGATCTGATTGGCCTGTTCGCGCAAGCGAGTGCGGATCAATTGGAAACCGCACTTGATGCGGCTCAAAGCGCTCAAAAGGAATGGGCTAGGGCAGGCATTGAACGCCGTTACAACGCGCTGATGGCAATCGGTGAAGAAATGATGGCACGCTCTGCGGAGTTGGGTGAACTGCTCTCTCGTGAAGAGGGCAAGCCACTGGCTGAAGGGAAGGGCGAAGTATTCCGCGCCGGACAATTCTTCACTTACTACGCGGCTGAGACATTGCGCCAGATAGGTGATACGGCGGATTCAGTGCGCGATGGTATTGAGATTGATGTGCGCAGAGAGCCCGTCGGCGTGGTTGCGATTATCTCCCCCTGGAATTTCCCAACGGCGACAGCGAGTTGGAAAATTGCGCCTGCACTCGCATTTGGAAATGCGGTGATCTGGAAGCCTGCGAATATGACACCGGCGTCCGCGGTCGCGCTGGCCGAGATTATTGAGAAGCAAGACTTGCCCGAAGGATTGTTTAATCTGGTCATGGGGTCTGGTCGGAGCATTGGACAGCGACTGGTCGAAAGCCCAAAAGTGGATGCAATCTCTTTCACAGGGTCCGTGCCTGTTGGCAAAGGGATTGCAGCCTCAGCAATTCAAAACCTCACTAAGGTGCAGCTCGAAATGGGCTCAAAGAACGCACTTGTGGTGATGGACGACGGTGATCTTGATGTAGCTGTCAGTTGTGCGCTTGGTGGTGCTTTTGGCGGCACAGGTCAAAAATGCACAGCGTCGTCGCGCCTTGTCGTACATGAAAACATTCATGATGCATTTGTCGAAAAACTTGTTGCTGGCACAAAGGCGTTAAAGGTCGGACATGCGCTTGCGGAAGGCACGCAAATCGGACCCGTCGTTAGCGCCGAACAATTGCAAAGCAATCTGGATTATATCGACTTGGGTAAATCAGAAGGTGCCGAGTTGCTCTGTGGTGGCGAACAATTGAGCGAAGCCACAGATGGGTATTACATGTCTCCTGCGGTCTTTGCATCTACCAGCAATGTGATGAGGATTAACCGCGAAGAGATGTTTGCACCGATCGCCGGCGTGATCAAAGTGGCGTCCTACGATGAGGCACTTGCAGTCGTTAATGATACTAATTTTGGCCTGACATCAGGCATTGTCACAAGCTCTTTGGCCCGGGCAACGCATTTTCGCCGGAACGTTCGAACGGGCTGCGTAACTGTCAATCTGCCCACTGCAGGAACGGACTATCACGTTCCGTTTGGCGGACGAGGTGACAGTTCTTATGGATCCCGAGAACAAGGTGCATATGCCGTTGAATTTTATACGACCGTGAAAACGGCGTATATTGCAGCCGGTCAACCGGAGTAATTTTCATGGAACACAGTTACCGCATTGATTGTCTGCAATACGCCAACTGGTCGGAGAAAATTTTCCACCAAATGCGCGAAGGTGGCGTCGACGCCGTTCATGTGACGATCGCTTATCATGAGAATTTCCGCGAGACCGTTCTGAACATGGAGCAATGGAATCGCTGGTTCGAGCGCTTTCCAGAATTAATTTTTCTGGGCCGGACTGGCGATGATGTACGTCTTGCCCGGGAAACAAACCGCACGGCAATTTTCTTTGGATTTCAAAATCCGTCACCCATTGAAGATGACATTGGATTGGTAGAGATTGTCCACACATTGGGCGCCCGGTTCATGCAGCTTACCTACAACAACCAGTCATTGCTGGCCACCGGATGTTACGAAGATGAGGATCCTGGTATCACCCGAATGGGTCGCCAGGTGATCAAGGAAATGAACAGGGTTGGCCTGGTTGTCGATATGAGCCATTCGGCCGAGCGGTCAACATTAGAAGCAATTGAGATATCTGAGCGACCGATTGCCATCACCCACGCTAATCCGTCGTTTTGGCATCCGGCGCGTCGTAATAAATCTGATGACGTTTTGAAGGCGCTTGGACAATCTGGCGGCATGCTGGGCCTCTCGGTTTATCCGCATCATCTGAAGGATAAATCCGATTGTACACTCGAGAGTTTTTGCGACATGGCGGCGCGTGCTTTGGAGTTGATGGGGCCCGAATCGGTCGGGATCGGCACGGACCTGTGTCAGGATCATCCTGATAGTATCGTCGAATGGATGCGTGTCGGACGTTGGACAAAAGAAATCGATTATGGCGAAGGGTCCAAAAGTGACGCCGGATTCCCACCAATGCCGTCTTGGTTCAACGACAGTCGGGATTTTAGCAATATTGAAGGTGGGCTTCGCGCTGCGGGCCTGAATGGCGCCGAAGTCGCCGGAATTATGGGCGAAAATTGGCTAAAATTCTTTGATAAAGGGTTTGGGCCGAAAAGCTAGGCTAGGTCGGCAATGGGACAACATTTCCACTTAATAAATGGAATGGTATCGTAGAAATAGTACAATATGAGTGCGTTAGAACACTCAAGAAAATGAGAAAAATTAGGGAAACATTCGCGAGGAGTTTATTTATGTCTATAAAACCACCATTTACTGATCTGCAAGTTTCTACTGCAGATTCGGGATTTTACGAAGGTAATAGTGTCACGATTGCTCTGTTAAGTAAGGGCATCATGGTTGCGTTAGTAATATGGGCGCTAGTTTGGCCGGCCAATGCTAACGGTGTTTTAGGAAGCCTAAACTGGCAACTACTTGAAGATTTCAACGGCTTTTATATTGTCATTGTTGGCCTGTTTTCTTTCTTTCTGGTTGTCGTTGCAGCTGTTCCTCAGACTGGACGCCGGATTATGGGAATTGAGGGTGAAAAGCCTGAATTTTCTAACTTTTCCTGGTTCTCAATGATGTTTGGTGCGGGTCTCGGTGTAGGCTTAATGGTCTTCGCGACGGCGGAACCGCTTGGTCTTTGGGGGTCAAATCCAGTTGTTCTCTCAGGTGCCGTAGCAGCCAATTCAGCGGAAGCTGTTGAATCTGGATACCGGTATACATTTCTACATTACGGATTTCATGCATGGTCAATTTATGTGGTGACCGGGCTTTCACTTGCCTATTACGCTTATACTCGAGGTATGCCGTTAACAATTCGCTCTGCGCTGACACCATTGTTTGGTAAAGCAATGAACGGATTATTGGGACATGTTGTAGACGTGCTTGGCGTGGTCGCAACTATCTTAGGTGTCTCTGTGACCATCGGTTTTGGCGTTTCTCAGTTCATTGACGGTTTGTATGCCATTACTGGTGCGGAATGGATGATGGATATGAGTGGCGATGCCCCGGCTCCTGGAACGGTCGGCTTGATCGTAGGCCTCGTATCAATTATGGGTCTGTCTATTATCTCGGCTGTATCGGGTGTTGGTCGCGGGGTTAAGTATCTTTCGAATCTGAATCTCGTTCTCTCTATAATTCTACTGATGACGTTCGTCATATTTGGCTCGTTCATTTTTGCCATGACGACATACGGTACCGCTTTGGTTGACTATATGTTGCATTACATTTCACTGAGTTTTGGTGCCTTTGGGCCCATGTCTGCAGCGGATTTTAATGCGGCGATCCCGGCTGAGGCAAAACAGTATGCAGATGCGTTGCGTAGTGGTGCCACGAACGCATGGGGTTCATTTGCTGGCTTTAAATCAGGCCTCGAAGGTGAAGCTGCCAGTCTTTCGGATAGCGTTCTGATGTCTGTTTACGCTGCTGGAGAACCTGGTCGTCAGTTCGGATGGCAGGCTGGGTGGACCACCTTCTATTGGGCTTGGTGGATCGCCTTCTCACCGTTCGTTGGCTTGTTCCTGGCTCGCATTTCCAAAGGTCGTTCAGTTCGTGAGTTTATCGTTGGGTGCGTATTTGCACCTGCACTTGTCTGCTTTGCCTGGATGACAATCCTTGGCGGCACGGCGATTGATCTGGAGCTGACCGGTGGAGCGAATGGAGTAATTATAGGTGCATCCAATACTTCAAAGCTCTTTGTAACTTTGGGTGAGATGATATCAGGCGGATTCCTGAGTGCGATCACAATAATGTGTGTCGTGTTAATCATGACCTTCCTCGTTACTTCTGCCGACTCCGGAATTTTGGTGATGAACACCATCATGTCTGGTGGTTCCCAGGAAACTGGCATCAAACACCGTATCGTCTGGGGTGTTATCCTTACGCTTGTTATCGGGACTCTTCTGATTGCGGGTAAAACGAGCGGTGGTGCTGATCCAATGGAGGCATTGAAAAGCGCCATGATTATTGGGGCATTACCGTTCACAATGGTTATGGGATTGATGTGTATCTCTCTTGGTAAAGCCTTGTACCGCGATGGTTTGCGCGACAAGCACGGCGTTGCAGGTGAAGCTGCAGAGTAAGACGACGACCTTGTCCCCTGGTGCCAATGGCACCGGGGGGTAAGACCTAAATTTGGTTTTACCAGAATGTTTTTTTATGAGTGTTCTGGGCTCGTCGGGGAATTTGCCGAGACCCGAGATTCGAATAGGTTCGGCTGTGAGCAGGCGATCATTGTTATGCTCACCATTACTTTCATTTCAAAAACTTTTTGAGTTAATGACATGAGTGCCATTCAGCAGTCCGTTCCAGAAGTGCCATTACGTTCGCCTGAAACAGTGATGCGTATGGATCGTCTAGGCTCTTTCCACCAATGCCGACTTTCGTTCATGCGGACCCTTCTGCGTCGCTTGAAGTCCGAGAACTGGCGTTTTGATCGCCCAAGGTTCGAGATAAATGAGATCGGTGTCGGCGTCGCAGTTTATACAGCTATGGGACCCCAGCGGACATATAGCTTGGTGTGTTTCGCGCACGACCTGCCGCCTGAGCAGCGTTCTGATCGCGTGATTGCCGAGGCATGGGACGCAACCTTCACTTTGTTTGATGGCGTCCCCGATGAAGCGGATATCAAGCGTTTGTCTGAGAACGTTCCCAAGCATGAAGCGGGACGGGTCTCTCACCGCGAAATATGCCTGTCACGTGCAAACAGATCGGGGCGTTTGTTTACCTATGTTGTCGATTGCCTGGCATCCGGTCAGCAACCGGACATTGAGCAAGTTGAGGCCGTGGGTTATTTGATGCGGACGACGGCTGTCTATGGGTCAGGAAAATTTGGGGCCGCTGATCGCGAAGCGATTGCAGATCGGCCAGAATTTGCAGGCCCATTTCAGGCTGAAATGCTGACAGTGTTTCTTATTCGTGCGTTTGTGCTCGATCTTGTGGAGCACATGGCGCGAACGAAATCCCCTGCGACAGCAGTTGTTTTGGAACCCAATTTGCGCCGACGATTTGGTGTCGGCAATTCTACCGGACTCGGACTTGCGCCGTTCATCGTTAATCATCCGGTGCTACTGAACAATTGGATTATTGCACGCGAGACGGCTCTCGCGCGTGTCCGTGCTTTGTCGAGTGCCGACGATACAGCAATCAATTATTTCAAGGCCATGCTAACGCGCACGGGCATCAATACAGAGCAATGGCACTCGGCACATGAGCTACAAATTGAAAAACTGATTTTGCTAAAATCTGATCTGCAAAAACTGGAAGATCACATCGCGACCGATGTGCTTGAGGAAAGCGCGCCCTGGGACAAGCTTTACAAATGGGCCGAAGATAACCTTTCCCTGGAGGGGCAAGAACAACTGGTTTCGCTCATGCTGGAACCATACAGTGATCTGGTTGATGGCGTGGCGGACTGCATGGGTGCCGACGAGACGGCCGGTTTTAGGATCGATGGCGCGATGCGTGTCGATCAGCTTCGCGAGATTGTTGAAGATGTTTATGGCTGGGCACTGAATATTGACTGGTCAGCTCGCGAGAGCCTTGCGCGCGTTTGGTACGTGTCAGAGGAAAAATTGGAACCTCGCTTAGGCGAGCGTTTCGAAGAGCCCATTGAGCCCTATGAACAACCGCTCGCCCCGGGCCGTGACGCGGCCGCAATGTATCGTGACATCAAGACCTGGGACGGTGATCCGACAGTCGCGGCATTTGTGCTTCGTCATCCTGAACACAGGCACATGGTTCGGCGTGTACAAGTCACCGCCAAATATCCGTATGCTGAAATCCGCGACAATACGATCGGCTCGTCGCTTCTCCCGATTGATCTCTTGCGCTGCAAGCTGGCGTTTTTTGGCGCAACGCACTTTGATCCGCGCTCAGATCGCTGGGTACGAATTAATATGTTTAAAAACGCGCCATTCCCGCATGAACTTGAAAATGCTGACGCTGATGAATGGTGCTATCCGCCGCTCGTCGGAAATTCATCATGAACTATTCACTAAATGAGATTGAAAGCATGTGTAAGCGCGCGGCACGTGGTGCGGGCATGCATTGGGGGATGGCCGAAGAGGCTGCCAAGGCTGTGCGCTTGTTAAGTGCCTATGATCTTCCTGGTGTATCTTCGCTGGCTAGCTTACTCGAACACAATGACGGAAAGAGCTACGAAGACTTAGCACCAATATCCGTCGGCGATATCTGGACGGCGGCATCGGGCGAGTTATGTCCGTTATGCACTGGTGCCGCAATTTGTGATAGCGCTGCGACGATCTCAGACGGTCGGATCATCAAAACCGGGGGCATTAAATTCCCCTTACTGCTTATCCCGTTTGTGTTGTCGGCTGCGAAAATGACGAAGACAACGCTTCTACTATCCTGGCCCAACGTTGCGATAAAAATTAACTCAGAGGGCATTCAAATTGATGGCAGTTCGCACGACGTATGCATGGAGCAGGTTGATGCCGTTGAGTGCGCGCGGCGCGCTGATGCGCCCTTAACATTTGTTGCGCCTGGGTTTCGACGGGATGTTGATACGCAAGCCTGGGGACGACTTAATATTTTTGCGCAGCGAACATACGCGCCCGCGACAGCGGCTTCGCGTTTGGCAGGTGCTGGCGCTGGATTGACTGATACAGATTAACGCAAAGGAATAGATAATGACCGAAGCAACAGTGATGACACTTGATGAGATTGAAGACCTTGCCTTTCGGGCTTTGGTTGCCGCTGGCACTTCGAGTGAAAACGCGCGCCCGTTAGCAGAGGCAACGGCCTCAACCGAAGCCGACGGCATCGCTAGTCACGGCCTCGCTTATATTCCAATTTATTGCGAGCACGTCCAGTGCGGGAAAGTGGATGGCCAGGCGAAGCCAGTGCTGGAACGGCCCGCACCCGGTGTCATTACAGTAGACGCTGCGACAGGATTTGCGCATCCGGCAATAGACATGGGATTCGAAGCTTTGGTCCCAACTGCACGTGAACAGGGTATCGCTGCGCTCTCTATTCGAAATTCTTATAACTGCGGTGTGTTGGGTCACCACACACGTCGTCTGGCGGCAGAGGGATTGCTGGCATTTGGTTTTACAAATGCACCAGCGTCCATTGCACCTGTGGGTGGGCAGCGCCCTGTTGTTGGAACCAATCCGTTTTCACTTGCCGCGCCCAATGGTGATGGCGGCGCAGAGGTGCTGATCGATCAAAGTGCCAGTGTCATCGCAAAAAGCGAAATTATGAAACACGCGCGTGAGGGCTTGCCCATCCCCCCTGAATGGGCACTTGATCCCGATGGCCGGCCTACAACTGACCCAGAGATAGCCCTCAAAGGCTCGATGGCGCCTGCAGGTGGCTACAAAGGCGTTGGTGTCGCATTGATGGTTGAAATCATGGCTGCGGCGATGTCGGGTGCGACACTTGGTGTAAATGCCAGCCCGTTCTCAGGCACAAAGGGCGGCCCTCCAAAGACCGGTCAGTTCTTTATGGCCATCAATCCCGGTGTGACCTCGGGTGGTGCCTTTGCAGAACGCCTTGCGGGATTGGTTGAAGAAATGCGCGATCAACCGGGTGTTCGGGTGCCGGGTGATGGCCGAAGTGCCGCGCGCCGGCGTGCTGAGCGCAAGGGTGTTGAGGTCAATCCGGCGACACTGGAAAAGATTAACGCCTGGCTCTGATCACGTGTTTAAGAAAGAAGTGGCCGCGATGTCAGTTTATCTGAAACAATAGGCTATGGATTTCAAACTTTCTTTACTTCGGGTCTTTGTCGCTGTTGCGGAGACAGGCAACATTCAGGATGCAGCGGATCGTGTTGGGCGATCTCCGTCAGCGGTTTCTATGTCGCTCAAACAGCTTGAAGATCTCGTTGGGGGAGCACTTTTTGAAAGTGACCGTAAGAGCCAGCTCACCGAGCTTGGCGCATTTTTTCTCGAGACAGCTCGAGGACAATTGACGAGCTATGATCGAGCGATGGCATCGGTTCAGGCGTTTGCAAAAGGCGAGATCGGGCGTGTTGAAGTTGCATGCGTCCCATCTGTTGCATCGCATCTGCTGCCAGACGTCATTCAGGCCTTTATGTCAAAATGGCAACGGGTTGAATTGGATATCCGCGATATCGATACCGCAGCGGTGGTCCGGGCGATTTTGCGTGGAACGGTTGAAGTGGGTATTGCTGGGCGGCCAAGAACAGATATGGTCACGTTTACCCCCTTGTTTCATGATCGATTGCTTCTTGTGTGTCCGGACTCGAGTGAGGTGAACGCGCATGACGGCCCAGTGGCTTGGCAAGATATCAAGGGCCAAAACATTCTCGCGAACGGCATTATGGCCAGTTCCAAACATCCAGAAATTCAGGCTTTGAACGATGGTGCCAATTTGATGGTCCGTAATACGACGTCGCTTCTGGCACTGATAAAGTCCGGTGCGGGGGTTACGATCTTGCCAGAACTGTCCTTACCGAAACATGCAGAAGGTTTTCGTGTGCATGCGCTGGCCGCGGATAATCTAAATCGAGACGTTGGGACAATTCATAAAAAGGGGACATCTCTGTCGCCTGCGGCTAAAGCATTTCTTGAGTTATTTGTCGACTTTGTTCGGGCGCGAATTGATGAAGATGGCGCGTGGCGAAGTGCGCCTCCGTCATAAAGTCCTGGCTGTCACTCACATTTATATTTAGGCGACCCACCGGGTCCCTTATGATGCCGCTTCAGGTTAGGGTTGAATGTGCAGGCAAAGAAGGAAGCCGGAATGCCAGTTGAGAAAATTGAAGTACTTGTGATCGGAGCTGGTCAGGCAGGCGTCGCCATGAGTGAGCATCTAGGCAACAACGGAATTCCGCATCTGGTTTTGGAGCGGGACAGAATCGCCGAACGCTGGCGTACGGGGAGATGGGACTCGCTGGTTGCCAATGGTCCTGCTTGGCATGATCGTTTTCCGGGCATGGAGTTTCCCGAAGATGGTCCGGATGGTTTTCCATCAAAAGACCGGGTTGCAGATTATTTTGTCGCCTATGCCAAAAAAATTGATGCACCGATCCGCTGCGGCGTGGACGTCAAGGAAGTGCGGCGGAACACTGACCGCCCCGGATTTCGAGTTGAGACATCTGATGGCGTTATTGAGGCGACGTACGTTGTTGCGGCGACGGGTCCTTTTCAACATCCCGTTATCCCGCCGGTCATACCAAAGAATGCGAACGTTACGCAGCTTCATTCAAGTGGATATCGCAATCCCACACAGTTACCTGACGGTGCGGCATTGGTTGTCGGTGCTGGGTCATCGGGGACCCAGATCGCAGATGAGTTGTTGGCCGCTGGTAGGCAAGTTTATCTCTCGGTCGGGCCTCACGACCGGCCGCCGCGCAACTACCGGGGGCGAGATTTTGTCTGGTGGCTAGGCGTGCTTGGAAAATGGGATTCAGAACCCGCAGCGACAAATACAGCGCACGTGACGATTGCCGTGAGTGGTGCCAATGGTGGGCATACCGTCGACTTCAGAAAGCTGGCTGTGCGAGGCATGAACCTTGTCGGGATGACCTCTTCATATAACGATGGTGTGCTCGAATTCGCTCCTGATCTGAAGGACAATATCGCCAAAGGGGACGCCAATTATCTGTCGTTGTTAGACGAGGCAGATGCGTACGTTGCGCGAAACGATATTGACCTTCCGGAAGAACCCGATGCGCGCATCATTGACCCAGATCCCGAATGCGTTACCGATCCCATTCTTGCTTTGGATCTGGCAGAAGCCGGCATCACTTCTGTCATTTGGGCAACAGGGTTCTCAGTAGATTTTAGCTGGCTCAAAGTTGACGCCTTTGATGAAGGCGGCCGCCCAAAACATCAGCGCGGCGTCTCGTCTGAGCGGGGTATATATTTCCTGGGTTTGCCATGGCTTTCGCAACGGGGGTCATCGTTTATCTGGGGGGTATGGCATGACGCCAAACATCTGGCAGATCATATTGAAATTCAGCGAAATTATCTCGCGTACGATCCAGAATCAGACAAACCATAAAATAATCGCAGCGCGTACTTTCTATTTTGGCGCTGCGACATGCCGCAAATGACCGTACTTGATCCATACCTTGGCACCGTCGGGACCCGTCTTTGCATTGAAGTGACCATCGACCGGGATGCGTAACCATGATTGATACCGCAAAGCGTCATCTCCATCCGTGAACGTGCCGTCCAGCACAAGCAGTTCGGCCCCTTCGGGCGTCTTCATCTCTATTGTTGTGTCTGCATCCCAAGTCTCAAACTGGACAGTTTCCCGATCATCTCGAAAAAGCGGCATAATCGATACACCAGGCCGCTCAGCACTCTTAACGCTCCCCATTTTGTTCATATCGATTTTGACAGGTGTGCGATCGGCTAGATCAAACTGCCAGAGCTTTACAAAGATAACGCATCCGGGTGCGGAGCCCGGCGTATGGTTTGATGTCGGTGGGTTACGAATATACGAGCCTGCCGGATAGTCGCCATGTTCATCTTGAAATACACCTTCGAGAACAATGAATTCTTCGCCGCCATCGTGAATATGCGACGAGAAATTACTCCCCGGCGCATAACGAACAATCGTCGTCGCGCGCGCAACTTCATCACCAATACGATCCAGCATGCGTCGATCAACGCCAGGCATAGGGCTCGACAGCCATTCAGTTTGATCACCATGAACAACGACCCGTTTTGTGAAATCAGCATTCAGTTCCATGCGTTGACCTTCTCGCTTTGGCGCAATTTTGCATGCGCCTTGATAATATTTTCTGCTGCACGTTCAGCCGCATCAAATGCGCCCTCAATCAAACCGGGGCTTTGGAGTGCGACCTCGGCACCGGCGAAAAATACGCGTCCGTTTGCGTGGGGTTCACGGAGAATATTGGGGCGAATAGTGGGATGAGACATCGGCCCGATAAGATCTTGGCGTGATGCCGTTGTTTTTGATATCGCCCAATCTTCGATGTGTATTGACTTTGGTAGCGGGGAGTTTGCGCCAAAGCATCGTTGGAGTTGATCGATAATTTGCCGCTCAAGGTCCTTGCCCAGTTTTGCCCGCATTTCATGAGGAATGCCAATAAAGCCAAAGATTGCGGCGGGTGACCCGTCGGCTCCTGAATGGTCATGCGCCTCCACGATGGGGCCCGCGTTGCTTGCGATGCGGCCGGATAAACCTCTGTCGCGCCAGAACGGGGTATCGTAAATCGCGACGACTTTGGCGTGAGGTGCCATCCATGTTGGCGTTTGATCGAGGCTCGTTTGTAATGGGCTCGGAAGGGCAGGGTGCCATTGAATATTCTTTCCCGCTATTCGAGGCGGGACGGCAATGACAACGGCGCTGGTTTCCATTGCGGGTGACGCCTCTCCTTTAATTGAGATCTCAATATCGTTGTTTGTCGATATCGATGTTACAGGCGCGTCAAGTTGAAGGGTGTTTTCGGGAAGCATTGCGGCAAGCTTGTCGATGATCGCCTGAGATCCACCTTTTATGCGAACGCTACCATCTTGTCCGGGTAAAAACCGCTCGTCCGGCGTCGTGCCAGGGCCATAATCCAGGATCGCATGACCCTGTTCGTATTGAGGAAACAGCTCCAGGTCGAGCCTTCCCATCCAACGCGCGACAGTTGGTTGGTACTTGGGCCAGATCCATGTGGGACCAAGGTCAGCCACGTATTCGTTGGTGCGATCTGAGAACACGGAGTGGACTCGCCCTCCCGGTCTGGGGTTCGCTTCGAGGACGCGGACTGACAGGCCCTGTTCATGCAAAAGAAGTGCGGTGCTCAGCCCTGATATTCCTGCGCCAACGACGACCACGTCGATGATACTTTTGCTATCGTCGGGCATTAGTTTTGACCAAGCGTTTGAGTGATCAGCAAATCGGTGACCGTATCAAAGAGCTTTTTGTCTTTGCGACTATTAGCCATCATCATGACGCCCTGATGCCCGGCAACCAGTGCACTCGCCCGTTTGTATTTTTCAGTTTTTGAAAGAGTTTCCGGTAGAGTGTTCGCAACCCAATCAATGTTTGCGTCAAAAAACGATTGTACGCCATCGGCCAATGCAGATGGCAACCCCGCCATCTCGGCGCCCAGCAACCCGCAAAGGCATACGGCTTTATCTTCATAAAGCGCATCACGATAGACTTTACGAAATGCGCCCAGCTTTTCCTTTGGTGTTGTTGCGTTCTGGGCAGCAGCCCTAAGAGTGTCAAAAAATCTTTCCGTATATCGATCTATCAGCGCGACGCCCAAATCTTCTTTTTTAGGAAAATGATAGTGGACGCTGGAGCTTTTAATTTCAGTGTCACTCGCCAGATCGCGGAAGCTCACTGCGTTATATCCACCGCGACGCATGCGATATTCAGCAGCGTCCAAAAGCCGTGTTGTTGTGTCTGTTTGCATCGGCGTGCCATTTCAGTAGTTATCTACCTATTGATAGATAGATTTATTGCACGATAAATCTACAGCGTCAACATAAGCAGATGCATCAATTCTTGCTTGGTGTGTTTACCTTGCCAGTTTCCGGAAACATCCAGATGGCCAGCACCATCAATGCTGCCAAGGTGAGGCCGACATATCCGATTTCAGGTCTGGGGCCGGAAAGTTGCGTAAAAGCAAACCCACCAACCACAAGTGCAGCCAAAATTGATACGAAAATCTTGATGCGAACGGGCATGGCTTATGTCCCCCTCTTATTCTGCAGGCAGAGGCGAGGCCGCAGCTTCGTCGGGGCGTTGTGGGCGAGCGCGGAGGTCATCCTTCAAATGTTTGTCGCTATATCCATTGAAAAGATGACCTAGAAGTCCTCGGTTCAGGTCGGACGTGCCAAACAGCCAGTCTGCAATAGGAAACGTCAGGTTCATGTTTCGCTCCATCATAATTTTGTCGTTGTGATGGGACGTGTGATGGCGACGAAGCGTGTTGACCAGCGGGCACCAGCGGACAAACCAGTTCTCGTCCACATGACAGCAGAAATGCATGAACTCATATATAAGATACATCGCTGTCGTTGTGGAAATGAACAGCCAGGCAATATTCGATGTCGCGATAATGTTCAACGCAAAGACGCCTGCGGATGACATCAGGATAAACACGACGAGTGCATAGGGCGGAAAGAACGTGACGCGCCAGTCCCGGTGATCGCGAAACCGCATTTCCTGGTCTGTGAAGAATTGATGATGATTGAGGGTATGACGCTCATAAATGGCCCGTAGCCCGGGATTGGTTTGCGGTCGATGCATAATAAACTTATGCAGATACCACTCGAATATATTGCACATCAGGAATGTTGCCGGAACGACCATCCATTCCCACCATAGTGGGCTGTGAATGAACTGCGCATATATCCACATTGCGGTCAGACCAATGGTATAGATCACGAGGACATGAACCATGCCATTGTACCAGCCCGCGATTCGAGCCCGGTAAGCCGCTCTAAAGTCAGTTTGGCGTTGTGTAATCATCCGAAACCTCAAGCCTGCTCATCAAATTCATGCCTGAACTATTGCTAGCTCAGAAGTGTAAACCTTGTAGAACCTGCGATGAAAGTCGTTTTTGAGGGGGCGATTGCGACTGACAGGGTGTCGAAGATTGGTTTGATGTATGGAAAAGTTCTATAAATTCAATTGCATAGAGGGGATTTAGCCTTTTGGCGGCGCGCCGACACAGGCTTGTTTGCAGGGATCGAAACATGGAATATATGGTTTTTGAAAGAACCGACGAAAATAAGCTGAATAAAGGCTTGTTTGCGCCATTGACAATGGGTTCGGGCCAAGTATATTGCGCCCCTTCTGAGCGAGGCTGTGCGCAAGGTGCGCATCGGCCCCTTTGACTTGAGTTTAGAGGCGATCATGTTCGCAGTAGTAAAAAGCGGTGGCAAACAATACCGGGTTGCCAAAGACGACACAGTTATTGTCGAGAAATTGGCCGGCGAAGTCGGTGACGTTATTGAGATCGGCGACGTGCTGATGCTTGGTGAAGAAGGTAAGGCGCCAACCGTTGGTGCGCCAACGATTGAAAAAGCTGCTGTATTCGGCGAAGTGATCGATCAGGCGCGCAGCGACAAAGTCATCATCTTCAAAAAGCAGCGCCGTCAGAACCACCGTCGCAAGAACGGCCATCGTCAGCACATTACAGTGTTGAAGATTGTTGAAATCAGCCCAACAGGTGCCAAGCCTAAGGCCGCAGCGAAGAAAGCAGCGCCAAAAAAGGCTGAGCCTAAGGATGATGCGACAACTGACGCACCTGCAGCTAAGAAGCCTGCAGCGAAAAAAGCCGCAGCTAAAAAGCCTGCAGCGAAAAAAGCAGCTGCTAAGAAACCTGCAGCTAAGAAGCCAGCGGCCAAGAAGGCTGCTGCTAAAAAGAAAACTGAGGAGTAAGACCTTATGGCACATAAAAAGGCAGGCGGTAGTTCCAATAACGGTCGCGATTCCGCAGGACGTCGTCTTGGCGTTAAGAAATTTGGCGGCGAGAGCGTGATCCCTGGCAACATCATTATTCGCCAGCGCGGCACCAAGGTTCATCCTGGTGATGGCGTCGGCATCGGCCGTGATCACACGATCTTCGCAACGTCTGAGGGCAACGTGAAGTTCAACAAGACTTCTGGCGGGAAGACCGTCGTTTCTGTGTTGCCGCCAGCGAGCTAAGCCTCGCTGACCAGCAGAATGGTTTTTAGCGGGGGAATGGCCTAACCATTCCCCCGTTTTTTGTGTCAAAACGCCATTGAGTTTTGGTGTTGAGTAAGGAGACGGAGACAAACGGCATTTGCTGTTTGGCCGACCTAATCGATGAAGTTTCTGGACGAAGCCAAGATATACGTAAAAAGCGGTGATGGCGGCAACGGCTGCATCAGTTTCCGTCGCGAGAAGTATGTCGAGTTTGGTGGACCTGATGGCGGCGGTGGCGGTCGGGGTGGTGATCTTGTGTTCGAATGTGTTGCGGATTTGAACACGCTCATCGATTTCCGCTACAAACAACATTTCAAGGCACCACGAGCAACGGACGGTGCCGGGCAAAATCGAAGTGGTGCCAATGGCAAGCCGCTTGTCGTCAAAGTGCCGCCGGGCACGCAAATTCTTGATGAAAATAAAGAGGAGATCCTGGCTGACCTGACCACAGCGGGACAGCGCATCATCTTTCTCAAGGGCGGCAATGGTGGTTTCGGCAATGCGCACTTCAAGACCTCGACAAACCAGGCACCACGACGTGCGAACCCGGGCATGCCTGGACTTGAACAATGGGTTTGGCTCCGCCTTAAACTGATTGCAGATGCGGGCTTGATTGGCTTGCCGAATGCAGGAAAGTCGACGTTTCTATCAGCTGTGTCTCGTGCACATCCGAAGATCGCTGACTATCCGTTTACCACGCTGCATCCAAACTTGGGTGTTGTCGGTGTCGAAGAGCGGACGTTCGTGCTCGCAGATATTCCAGGTCTGATCGAAGGCGCCAGTGAAGGTGCCGGGCTTGGCACGCGCTTCTTGGGGCATGTTGAACGCTGCCGTGTACTGTTACATTTGGTCGACGGCACGCAGGAAGATGTTGCTCAGGCATACAATACGGTTGTCGGAGAACTCGCCGCTTATGGCGGTGGCCTGGCTGAAAAAAATGTCATTGTTGCGCTCAACAAAATCGATGCGCTCGACGAGGAAACCATTGAACAACGCCGTGCTGAACTGGCCGAAGCATCTGGACAGCATGTCCATGTTATCTCGGGTGTTGCTGGCATGGGGGTTCGCGACATTACGTTCGCGCTCGATCAGGAAATCCTTGATGACCGCAAGCGTGAGTTGGAGGGCGATACCCCCGACGAGGGGTACCAGCCGTGACGATACAGGCCGATACACTTCAGAACGCAAAACGCATTGTTATCAAGATCGGGTCCCAACTCCTGGTTGATCCCGAGACGGGTGCCGTCCATCGGCGCTGGCTGGAAACGTTGGGCGATGATGTCGCTGAATTGCGGGCAGCCGGTAAAGAGGTCGCGATTGTCTCTTCAGGCGCGATTGCGGTGGGCCGTCGCCATTTGGGCTTGCCGTCTGGCAAGCTGATGTTATCAGAGCAACAGGCTGCAGCAGCAACGGGTATGGTTCGCTTGGCGCATGCTTATCAGGAAATTCTTGGCACGCATGATCTGACAGTTGCACAGGTTCTGTTGACCTTGGACGATTCAGAAAACCGGCGTCGTTATATCAATGCTCGCAATACGTTGACTGAACTTTTGAAACTGGGTGCGGTGCCGTTGATCAATGAGAACGATACCGTGGCGACAGATGAAATCCGCTTCGGCGACAATGATCGTCTGGCCGCGCGCGTCGCGTCGATGGTCTCTGCAGACTTGTTGGTTATGCTGTCGGATATTGATGGTCTATATACCGGTAATCCTCAAATCGATGATACGGCTGAGTTTGTCCCCGAAGTGCGCGGACAGATAACGCCGGACGTTGAGGCGATGGCGGGCGTGCAGCTTTCTGGTGACAGCAGGGGAGGCATGGTCACCAAGCTGGCAGCGGCAAAGATCGCTATGGGTGCAGGCACCACGGCGATGATCGCTTTCGGTAAAGATCACAATCCGCTCAAGCGTATTCAGGAAGGTGCCAGGTGCACGATGTTCGTGCCCGACGCCAACCCGCGCACAGCCCGCAAGGAATGGATTGCCGGATCGTTGAAACCAGCCGGACGGCTCACGGTTGATGCCGGTGCGCTGAATGCGCTGAAAAGCGGCAAAAGCCTGTTACCCGCTGGCATTGCAGATGTCGAAGGGGATTTTGAGCGTGGTGATGCGGTGAGCATTCTTGATCCGGATGGCCGTGAAATTGGCAGAGGCTTGATTGCTTATGCCGCAGATGAAGCCGCGCAAATCGTCGGTCACAAGACCGGTGAAATTGAGACGATTTTGGGCTATCGTGGCCGTGACGAGATGATCCATCGCGATGATCTCGTACTGATTTAGGGAATTTGGATGATGGACGGACATAGTAATATTGCCGCGATGATGCAGTCGATCGGTGAGAACGCCAAACAGGCCGCGACCGCGTTAGCCATTGCCTCGACTGATGCCAAGAATAATGCGCTCCGTGAAATGGCTGTGAGCCTACGAAACCGTATGCCTGAAATCATGACTGAGAATGAAAAGGACATGCAGGCCGGGGCTGAGAAAGGCCTGACGAGCGCCATGCTGGATCGTTTGAAACTTGATGAAGGTCGCATCGAGGGTGTTGCCGCCGGTCTCGAAGCCATTGCCGCGTTGGCGGACCCTGTTGGCTCAATTGAAAGTGCCTGGGATCGTCCAAACGGCCTGCAGATCGAACGCGTCCGCGTGCCCCTCGGCGTGATCGGCGTGATTTATGAGAGCCGTCCAAACGTGACAGCGGACGCCGGAGGGCTTTGCCTGAAGGCGGGTAATGCGGCGATCCTTCGGGGCGGGTCCGAGAGCTTTCATTCAAGCCGGGCGATTATGTCGTGTTTGAGTGACGGCCTGCGTGCAGCCGGGCTGCCAGAGCATGCCATCCAATTGGTACCAGTAACCGATCGGGCTGCGGTCGGCGAGATGCTCCGGATGACGGACTATATTGATGTGATTGTGCCCCGCGGTGGTAAGTCATTGATCCAACGGGTCTCAGACGAGAGCAAAGTCCCCTTGTTCAAGCACCTCGAAGGCCTATGTCATACTTATGTCCACGCGGCTGCAAATCCAAAAATGGCATTGGATATCGTTGTAAATGCAAAGATGCGCCGCACTGGTATTTGCGGGGCCATGGAAAACCTGTTGATTGACCGCGCGATTGCGCGGGAACAACTCACCGGGCTTGTTGATGGCTTGGTTGCGGCAGGGTGCGAAGTCCGGGGCGACGTTGAAAGTTGCGCGCTGGACAGTCGGATTGTTGCGGCGAGTGCCGAAGACTGGGACACCGAGTATCTGGATAGTATCGTGTCGGTGAAGCAGGTTGACGGCATTGATGATGCTATCGGATTTATACGCGCCCACGGATCTGATCATACCGAAGCGATCATCACGGATGACGCGGCGGCAGCGGAAACGTTTGTGAATAATGTCGACAGTGCGATTGTGATGATCAATGCCTCAACACAGTTCGCCGATGGTGGCGAGTTCGGTATGGGTGCCGAGATCGGAATATCAACGGGCAAGCTTCACGCACGCGGCCCTGTTGGTGTCGAGCAACTGACATCAATGAAATACATTGTCCGGGGCTCCGGACAGACACGACCATAAAACTCGAGTTACAGGAGAGCACGATATGAGCGAGACACAGGTTTGGACGGTTTATCTGTCGGGTGAAATTCACACGGATTGGCGCGAGCGGATTGCTGCAGGCATCGAAGCGGCAGGCCTGCCAGTTGAACTGGTTTCGCCAATCACAGTACATGAAGATTCCGATGATTGCGGTGTCGCTGTATTCGGCGCTGAGAGCAACAAGTTCTGGCACGACCGTAAGGGTGCGCAGCTGAACGCCATTCGCACCAAAACTTTGTTGAAAAGCGCGGACATCGCCGTGATCCGGTTTGGTGAGAAATACAAACAATGGAATGCCGCATTTGATGCAGGCTATGCCGCCGCTGCGGATATTCCCTACATTACGCTGCACCCAGCCGAAATTGATCATGCGTTGAAAGAAGTCGACGGCGCCGCGCACGGTGTTGCGCGCGAGCCCGAGCAGGTTGTTCAGGCTTTGGCTTATGTAATCACGGGTGCGATGCCAGTTGTTCGTGCGGACGCGGCGGAGTAATTGTCCCTGCGTATGGCATCCGGGTTGCGCGTTGGCCTGTTGGGCGGATCGTTCAATCCGGCGCACGAGGGCCATCTGCATATAAGCAGGACCGCGCTTCGCATGCTTGATCTGGATCAGGTGTGGTGGCTGGTTTCACCGCAAAACCCATTAAAGTCTTCCGATGGTATGCAGCGCCTCGATGCTCGTCTGGATCAAGCCGATGCGATTTCGGACGGTGATCCGCGGATTATTCCGACCGATATTGAGGCTGAATTGGGGACGCGGTACACCTGCGACACGTTGCCAGCGTTAACGCAAATGTTCCCAGATACGGCTTTTGTATGGTTGATGGGGGCCGATAATCTTCTACAAATTCATAAATGGCGGAAATGGACCGAAATTTTTAATATTGTCCCCGTTGCAGTATTTGGTCGTCCGGGATACTCTTTAAGGGCTACATATAGTGTAGCAGCCCGACGATTTGCTCGGGACCGGTGGCCCCAAGCTCAAGCAAAGCGTCTGGCGGATGCGCGTGTGCCAGCTTGGATGTTATTGAAAATCCGCGAACATCCAGAATCAGCAACACGCATTAGGGCGCAGGGCAATTGAATTGATTGCGCTGTTTATAAGGAAGTGTGGAACAGAAGTGTTTCTGTTGCAGATTTCAAAGACTGACGAAAAGGAATACTGAAATACAAAATAAAACGAAAACCCGCCTGTCTGGAGACAAAGTCCGGGCATTGGTGGAAACCTCCCTCGAAGATGACAAGGCGATTGATATTGTCGTCATCGATCTCACCGGCAAGACCGAGATTGCAGATTTTATGGTCATTGCTTCTGGCCAATCCAGCCGACAAGTCGGCTCTATGGCTGGTCACTTATCTCAGAAACTCAAAGAATCAGGTGTTAAAGACGTCGCCATCGAAGGTGCAGGTCAAAGCGACTGGGTGCTTATCGATGCAGGTGATGTGCTGGTGCATTTGTTCCGGCCTGAGGTGCGTGATTTTTATGCGCTGGAAAAGCTCTGGGATGTTCCGGATGTGATTGCCGGTGGTGCGACGTCGAGTCCTCAAGCGGAAACAAACGCCTGATCTGATTGGCGACGTCTGAGAAGAGGAAGTAAAGTGCGGTTGAGCCTTATCGCTGTCGGGCGTGCAAAGCGTGGCCCGGAGCAAGACCTGTTTAATGCATATTTGAAGCGCATGCGGCCCTCTCTTGACCTTATTGAGGTTGAAGAAAAACGCCCGCTGTCCGGACCAGAACTTATGGGACGCGAGGCTGAGTTGATTGCTGAGAAAATACCGGACGGCGCGCATGTTATTGCGTTGGATGAACGTGGTAAGGCAATGAAAAGCAGGCAATTTGCGGAAAAACTGGGAGATCTTCAGGACAATGGGATTCGCGACTGTACGTTCATTATCGGGGGTGCGGACGGTCTTGACCCTTCTATACGAGATCGCGCAAACACGATTATGTGCTTTGGACCGCAGACATGGCCGCACATGTTGGTAAGAGGTATGCTGGCTGAGCAGCTTTATCGCGCCCAATCCATTCTTGCAGGCCATCCGTATCACCGAGATTAAGACCATGTTCGGCTTTGATCTTGGGGTCTGCAGTGCTAATGTCCGCGCCAACGAAACCAATTCATTTAGTGGAGACTTCTATGAGTAATTTGACCCTTGATCAGGCCCGACAAATTGTAGCTGACGCGCGCGCCAAAGGCCGTGAACTCGACCTTAAACCGCTTACGGTTGCCGTGCTCGATGCTGCGGGCAATCTCAAGGCGCTGGAGCGTGAAGATGGCGCATCGAACATGCGCCCGGAAATCGCTATTGGTAAGGCAAATGGTGCACTTTCAATGGGTCTTGGGTCTCGTGCTCTATTTGAGCGTGCGAAAGCTGAACCTTTCTTCATTCAAGCCATGAATGAATTGGCGGATGGGTCATTGGTGCCCGTACCTGGCGGTGTTCTGGTGAAAGATGCGTCTGGCAATATTCTGGGAGCCGTCGGTATCACAGGCGATATCTCTGACAATGATGAAACCGCGGCGGTAACGGCCATCGAGGCTGCTGGTTTGGTTGCTGACGCCGGATAAGTTTGAGGCAAGCATGACAACGCAACGACCAAAACCTGTTGTTCTCTGCATCCTGGACGGATGGGGTGAGCGTGCGGATGCGCCAGACAATGCGATCTCGTTGGCGACGACGCCAACGTGGGATGCCTTTGTGACAAAGTATCCACGCTCGCGCCTCAATGCATCGGCTTTGGAGGTTGGTTTGCCCGAGGGGCAGATGGGTAATTCCGAGGTCGGGCACATGAACTTGGGTGCCGGTCGTGTTGTGATGCAGGAACTCCCGAAAATTGATGCAGCGGTCCAGAACGATACGCTGAAAGATGAAGCGTCCGTAAAAGACTTCGTCGCTGCATTGAAGCAAAGCGGCGGCACGTGCCACTTGTTAGGGCTTTTGTCCCCGGGTGGTGTGCATTCGCATCAGGATCATATGGTGGCAATTGCCAAAATTATGTGTGCCGACTCTATCCCTGTTCGTATTCACAGTTTTCTTGATGGCCGGGATTCACCGCCAAAAGCAGCGATTGAATACATTCAGGCGTTTGAAGCCGATATTGCGGATTTGGACAACTGTGAAATTGCAACAGTGTCAGGACGTTACTACGCGCTTGATCGTGACAATCGGTGGGAGCGGGTTCAGCAATCCTATGACTGCATGACAGATGCTGTTGGGGTTGCGGCAGATACAGCTGAGGCGGCTGTGAATGCTGCATATGCGGATGGCCTCACGGACGAGTTTGTGTTGCCGGTGCCCATTGCCGGTTATGAAGGCATGCAGGACGGTGATGGCGTCCTGATGGCAAACTTTCGGGCCGATCGTGCGCGTGAGATCATGGCTGCATTATGTGCGCCCGACTTTGATGGTTTTGAGCGGCCCCGCGTTATCTCGTTTGCAGCACAGATGGGTATGGTTGAATATTCAAGCGCGCATGCGGCTTACCTTACAGCGATTTTTCCCCCGACCAAGCTTACCAATATATTAGGCCAAGTCGCATCCGAGGCAGGATTGACGCAATTGCGGATCGCGGAAACAGAGAAATATGCGCATGTGACATTTTTTCTGAATGGGGGGCGCGAAGACGTCTTCCCAGGTGAAGAGCGCATCCTTGTGCCATCGCCAAAAGTTGCGACATATGATCTGCAACCCGAAATGTCTGCGCCGGAAGTCACCGACAGACTTGTCGAGGCGATCACCGGCGGGGCGTTTGATCTGATCATCGTCAATTATGCAAACGGTGATATGGTTGGGCATACAGGTATTCTGGGCGCTGCGATCAAGGCTGCAGAAACCATCGACGCATCTCTGGCACGTTTGGAAACGGCGGTGAACGATACGGGCGGCGTGATGCTGGTTTGTGCCGATCACGGTAACTGTGAACAAATGACTGATCCGGAAAATGGTGGTGCGCATACACAACACACCTTGAACCTTGTGCCGTTCATTATGGTCAATCCGCCGAAGTATGTAACAGGCCTGGACGAGGGGCGCTTGTCTGATGTTGCGCCAACGATCCTCAGATTGCTGGATTTGCCCAAGCCCAATGAAATGACGGGCCGAAGTCTGATCAGGGAGAGCGCTGCTGCGACCGCTGCTGCCGAGTAAGCAAATATCACTGAGCGTGCGCTATCTATATGCGGGCTTGATCGCGTTTGTGTGTATGGGTGTATCAGTGCCGGTGCATGCGCAGACGCAGAGCGGGAATGCCAATCAGGACTTAAAAAAAATTGAACAGCAGATCGGCTCGGAGAAATCTGCAGCCGATGCGGCACGTGCACGCGCTGAACTCATGGCGCGCGATATTGCAAGTCTGCAGGCAAACCTGGTCAGTGCGGCAAAGGCTGTGCAGCACCATGAAGAACAAGTTGTTGCGCTGCAGACACGGTTGGGCGCACTGGCGCGTCTAACGGAACGGAAAACCAGTGATCTCCGTGAAGGCCGCGCAAAGTTTGGCCGTGTGCTGGCGGCGATGCAGCGGATCGCACAATTTCCGCCGGAGGCTTTGATCGCACAACCTGTAAAGCCGGCGGATACTGTGCGCACGGCAATACTGTTGAAGACGGCGGTAAGCGAAGTGGAACGTCAGGCGGCTGTGCTTCGGGAGGAATTGGAATTCCTGGTTCGTGCGCGCACCGAGATTGCGGAGCGCGAGAAAGCGTTAACAGAGACAAGTGAGTTACTCGACCGAGAACGTCGGCGACTTGGTGCCTTGATGTCGCGTAAGAAGGTGCTGAAACGCCGGGCAGATAAAAAGGCAATTTTGGCTGAGCAGCGAATCGCCGCGTTGGCGGGCAAGGCAAAGACCCTCCGAGAGCTTTTGCGTGGCATAGAAAAAGAACAGGCACGCAGTAAAAAAGATCCATCAGGCGCGGCATCCCAGACGGCGAAAACCGCCTCTAAAACCGTCAATAGACCACTTCGGGCAATCAGTAAGGCCCGTGGAACATTGAGTTTGCCAGCTGTCGGTAAGATTTCTGGGCGATATGGCGAGAAAACCGAAGGTGGGCTTGCGCGAAAGGGGCTGACCGTGGTCACGCCTTTGGGAGCACAAGTGACCGCGACATATGATGGAACTGTGGTATATGCAGGTAAGTTTCGTGGCTATGGGCTTCTCTTGATCATCGATCATGGGGAGGGATATCATAGCCTACTCGCGGGCATGACCCGTATCGATGTTGAACAGGGGCGCCAGCTTATTGCCGGCGAGCCTGTCGGCATTATGGAGAAGAGCGGAAGCGGCCAACCTATTCTTTATGTTGAGTTACGTCGCGACGGCCAACCAATTAACCCGCTGCCTTGGTTGGCTGCGCGCAAAAATGAGGTAAACGGATGACTAATCGGATTTTGTCTACGCTGGGTGCGTCGACGTTGCTGCTTTCGCTTTTTGTATGGGCGACCCCAGCTTTCGCTGTTGATGCCAAAAAGAATGATGAAGAGACATATCGTCTTTTGGCGCTGTTTGGTGATGTATTTGAACGCGTTCGCGCCGAGTATGTTGAGCCACCCAGCGAAGAAGAAATGATCGAAGCTGCGATTACCGGCATGCTGGCGGCAATGGATCCGCACTCAAGCTTTTTGAATGCCAAAAGCTTCAAGGATATGCAGGTCAATACGCGGGGTGAATTTGGCGGCCTCGGTATCCAGGTCACGATGGAAGAAGGCTTTGTAAAAGTGATCTCGCCGATTGATGACACACCCGCGTTCCGTGCGGGAATTGAGTCTGGCGACATCATAACGCATTTGGATGGTGAGTCTGTTCAGGGTCTCACGTTGACACAAGCCGTCGATAAGATGCGCGGCAAGGTCGGTAGTGATATCCGATTGTCGTTAGTGCGCGAAGGGCGCGAGCCTTTCGACGTGACGATTACCCGTTCGGTCATCAAGATCACATCTGTCCGCTCGAGGGTCGAAGGAAAGATCGGCTACGTTCGGATCACCTCATTTAATGAGCAAACAGATAAGGGCCTCGAACGCGCCATCAAGAAGATCAAGGATGAGGTCGGCGACGAACTGCAAGGTATCGTGCTGGACCTCAGAAACAATCCGGGCGGATTGCTTGATCAGGCGATCGCGGTCTCAGATGCATTTCTTGATCGCGGAGAGATTGTCTCGACGCGCTCACGCAAACCTGAAGATACACAGCGGTTCAATGCCCGGACTGGTGACCTCGCATCGGGCTTGCCGGTCGTTGTGTTGATTAATAACGGGTCGGCATCGGCTTCTGAGATTGTCGCGGGTGCTCTCCAGGATCATCGCCGCGCGGTTATTCTGGGAACCAAGTCTTTCGGAAAAGGGTCCGTGCAGACGATCATGCCCCTATCTGGCAATGGTGCGATGAAACTGACGACAGCGCGTTACTACACGCCGTCAGGTCGCTCGATCCAGGCAAAGGGCGTTGAGCCGGATATCCTTGTGAAGCAGGCAAAGCTTGAAGAAATCACGTCCAATCGTCCGCGTCGTAGCGAAGCCAGTCTTCGTGGCGCCCTGGATACGGACAATGATGAAGGCAAGGATCAAAACTCGACTGATGAACAAAAAGAAGGCGCTGATGCATCTGATGATGAAGAGGCAAAGGCCGAAGACTATCAGTTAAGCCGTGCGCTGGATTTGATCCGAGGACTTTCTATCATGAACCAGAACGCGTCTGCTAAATAAGCAAAAGGGCTTTCATCTATGCATGTATCGCCTTGTCCCGTCGTTGTCCGCCCGGCCTTTGACCGGTCTTGGAGGGTGTTGTGAAACTTCCCAAGATCTTCGGCAAAAAGAAGGATGATGAAGACGAGTTTGATGAAGACGATTTCGATATTGAAGAAATCGACGGAGATGACCTGGACGACGACTATGACGACGAATTGGAAGAGGCGATGGGGGCGTCGCCTGCGGCAGGTGAGTCCGCTGATGATGAAGGTCCGGATTTAGAGACTGAGTCAGCTGATGACGAAGAATTCGCTGACGACGATGAAGAAGATGATGACGAAGAATACGAAATGGTTGGCGAAGATGACGCCGGCGAAAATCCATTTGACGATATGGATGATGATTTCGACTTCGACGAAGATGAAGACGAGGAAGATGAAGCTGACTCCAAAAAGAAGGCAATTGTCTTTGCGGCCTTTGGTTTTGCGGTTCTGTTCATCAGTATTCTTGGCGGTGCAGGTTGGTGGTTCTTTGCAGGTGATGCCGAACCTGCGGTTGCCGAGAAAGAAGAACGTCCAGGCGTTGTATCTCTTGATATGCCCGCTGCCCCTGGAAGCCTGAACGCCCGTCTTTCTACGCTTAATAGCGCTGCATCAGGCGAGCAGCCGGTCGAAGACGCTGCAGTTGCTGAGGTTGCGCCTGCGGAGGCAGAAGTCGTGCCGGAAACCGACTCCTTTGCCTCGACGGATGCACAAGCAGAGCCCGCCGGGACATCAATGAATTCTCTGAACAGCTTGAATTCGATTGGCGGATCTAATACTGCAGGTGGCGGCATGGTCATTCCTGCTGTCGCGAGCGCGGCGATGGGCCGTATTCCAGATCAACCCAGCGCGGCAGACCAAAGCCGTGCACTTTCCAAAGCACCAATCAAGGCATTGCTGGAAGAAAAAGACGGCATCGGAAATCTTCCGAAGATTGGGCCGAATGGCTCGAAGCCTTGGCAGGTCTACGCCCGTCCGTTGGACCCGAGTATCACAGATCCAAAAATCGCGTTGCTGATTGAAGGTGTCGGCCTGAGCCGTCAGGCGTCTTTAGGCGCGATCAATAAACTGCCCGCAGAAGTAAGTATCGCGGTTAGCCCCTATGCGCGAGATCTGGACGATTGGGTATTCAGAGCGCGTCTTGCTGGTCATGAAGTCTATGTTTCTATGCCCATGGAAAGTGAGGATTTCCCTTTGGAGGACGCGGGACCACTTGCGCTGGATACACGTATTCAGTTGGCTGAAAATGAGCGTCGTCTCGAGACTGTGATGGCCAGTGCGGGCGGATACGTTGGTATGGTCACAATGATGGGGTCGCGGTTCATGAAAGCAGATGGCCAGCTTCGCCAAGTGATAAAGACTGTAAACGATCGGGGTTTGATGTTTGTTGTTGGCGGGACTCGATCAAGAAATGGCGCATTGCCTATCTTGAAAGAACTCAATGTCGCTCATGCGGAGAGCGAAATGTATGTTGATGCGATCCCACGTATTCAGCAAATTCGCACAAATCTGGATCGTCTGGAGGCCATGGCGAAAGAGAGGGGCTCGATTATTGCGATGGCACGCCCGTATCCGGTTTCGATCAAGAATATTCTCGATTGGATCGCGACCATCAAAGACAAAGGGGTCGCGTTGGTGCCTGTTTCGGCCGTTGCGACGGTTCCACCTCCTGTTCAGTAGGTTGAACATTTAGTGCCTATATTCTCAGAACCGCCAGATGGATACCGCCCGTGCGCAGGGGCCGCGGTTTTCAATACCCACGGTGATGTCTTCATGGGGCGTCGCGTCGGGCTGGCATCGACGGATCAATATGCATGGCAGATGCCACAGGGTGGACTGGATGCAGGTGAAGACCCGGAATCGGGTGCCAGACGCGAGCTTTTTGAGGAGACAGGGATCCAGTCCGTTGAGCTTATTTCTGAGTTGGACGGCTGGCTGACCTATGATTTTCCGCCAGAAATACTCGGTAAACGCTTCAAGAATAATGTCGGACAGGCGCAACGCTGGTTCGCATATGGGTTTTTGGGGGACGAGGATGAAATCAATTTAAGTGCGCACGGTAAGCCCGAGTTTCAGAAATGGGACTGGGTAACATTAAATCGCATTCCGACCATGATTGTTCCCTTTAAACGCGATGTCTACGAGGCTATTGTAGCGTCATTCCAGCCCATCGCGGATCGCTGGAGGGGTCGAGGGGTTTAATTCATTATGTTAATGTACCTGCAGGTGATCGCGGGCTTCGCTATTCTTGTCATTGCAGCTGAGGCTATGGTTCGAGGTGCGGTCATCATTGCCGAGAAACTCGGTATTTCTCCGATGGTTATTGGTATGACGGTCATTGCTTTTGGGACATCAGCGCCGGAGTTGATGGTCAGCATGCAAGCAGCCCTGAGTGGCGCGACGGGACTTGCGATTGGTAACATTGTCGGTTCCAACATCGCGAATGTGTGGCTGATATTGGGTGTTGCCTGCCTGGTCACGCCAATCATTGCCCGGCCCGATGCCCTTAAACGGGATATTATACTGCTGGCTGCAGGCTCGTTACTGTTTGTTGGTCTTTGCTACCAGGGCACTTTGAACATGATGGCCGGTATCATCTTGTTGATTGTGTTCAGTGCATTTTTGCTGATTTCCTATTTCCGCGGAAAATCTGACCCCGAGGCGCTGAAAGAGCACGCAGAAGAGCTCGAAGAACTTGAAAAGGGTATTCCCAAAAGCATGCCGTTGGCGGTTGTCCTGACAGTTGCTGGTATTCTTGGTTTGGCATTCGGCGCCGATATACTGGTGACGGGGGGCTCGGAAATTGCGCGTTCATTTGGTGTGAGCGAGGAGGTTATCGGCCTGACCCTGTTTGCATTTGGAACATCCTTGCCGGAACTGGCCGCATCAGTGGTCGCGGCGTATCGCGGTCATCCGGATGTGGCAATCGGCAACGTGGTGGGATCAAACATTTTCAACATGATGCTGGTCGGTGGCATTGTTGCCGTCGTTATTGATATCCCAGTGCCGGATCAGGTTCTGAACTTTGATATGTGGATCATGTTGCTGGCCACGGCCATGCTCATGCCGGTCTTACTGGGCAAGATGAAGCTAACCAGGTTGTATGCATGCGTATTCTTTGCCCTGTATATTGCCTACGTTGGCGCTCAGGGATACGGCGTTGACCGGTTACTCGCGGCTATCTGATCGGGACCCGGATTGAGGATATAAATGCGCAATGTTCTCGTCACAGGTGGTGGCAAACGTATTGGTCGTTCAATATCGACACGTCTTGCTGCCGACAACTGGAATGTAATCGTCCATTACAATGGCTCTGAGAAAGATGCCGTATCGACGATTGATGAGATAAAAGAATCTGGCGGAAAAGCCGTTGCCCTCAAGGCTGATTTACAGAATGAGACTGAAGTGATGCGCCTTGGCGAGCAGGCAGCTGAAGCATTTGGCGGTCTAACGGCAATCGTAAACAATGCATCTGTATTCGTTCGCGATGATATGGAGACCAGCACGAAAGAGTTATGGGATCTGCACATGTCAGTGCACGTACGTGCGCCATTTGTTCTCGCGCAATCATTTTTGAGACAATTGCCGGACGGAAATAGCGGCGCCATCGTCAATATTGTCGATCAGCGTGTCTTAAATCCCTCTAAGCATTTTACCAGCTATACACTGAGTAAAATGGCGCTCTGGGATCAAACCCGTGTTCTTGCAAAGGCAATGGCACCCGCTGTGCGTGTCAATGCGATTGGCCCGGGGCCGGTGCTGCCGAGCACACGGCAAAGTCAGGCGGATTTTGATCTTCAAGCGGAACAAACACCACTCGCAAAGGCTGTTGACCCCACCGAGATCGCTGCTGGCGTCGCGTTTCTTCTTGACGCCGGGTCGGTGACAGGTCAGATGATCGCTGTGGATGCAGGACAGCATTTGAATTGGGCTTATGAAACTGAGGCCACGGCGCCCAAAGAATGACCAGTCGTCAAGTAGCGACTGAGTATTGGAGAGACAGAATGAGCACGACAGCAACAGAGATTCTACAGCCTCTCAATATTGCAGATGCGCGCCAGCGCGTCCGACATGTATTTGTCCGTGATCTCGTTCTTGATGCACTCATCGGCATACATGATCACGAGAAGAATGCGACCCAACGGGTTCGGGTCAATCTTGATCTCGCTGTGCGTGAAGGGGATGGGGGCCTTGATGATGATCTGACCAATGTCGTCTGTTACGAACAACTCGTGAATGGCGTGCAGGGAATTTTCGATGAAGGCCATGTTGGGTTGGTTGAAACAATGGCAGAGACGATCGCTGAGATGTGTCTGAATGATGTTCGTGTTCGCTCCGCACGCGTGCGTGTTGAAAAGCTCGACATCTTTGAAAATGCACAAAGTGTTGGCGTAGAAATTGAACGGTTTAATTCAGAGCTATAAGTGGTTAATAAATAGCGATTATTTGCGAATTTACGTTCCGGCTTCTGAAAATCTATCAGGTGTTTTGCACAATTTCAGTTTCATGACGGTGTTGTGCGAATCTTATTACTAAGATTCAATGTATCTTGAATTGCTGCTAAAAAATACATAAAAATCAATGCATTAGAAAGGTGCCTATTTTTTAGGCATTTTGACTAAGCCCTATGAATCCAATGGTTTTTTGCGTTGCGGCATGTTTTATGAACATGGTTATCCACAGGAATCGTGGATAGGTTTATGGTTAACGCTAATATGGTATCAAATGCGTCTGGCGAGTTGACCGTGCGCCCATGATCGGTGAATAAATATAGATGAATGATGCCCCGACAAATGATGCGCTTGATGACTCCCGGTCGGATTTACCGACTGAAAAAGGCGCGGATGCGATCAAGTCCCGTCTTGCAAATTTACCAACATCGCCAGGTGTTTATCGAATGCTGAACGAGCACGGTGATGTGCTTTATGTCGGCAAAGCCAAGAACATTCGAAAACGCGTCACCAGTTACGCTAGCCCTCAGCGGCAATCCATACGAATTCAACGGATGATTGCGCAGACAATCGAACTGGAGATCGTGAAGACCGAGACGGAAGCCGAGGCTCTGCTCTTGGAGTCCGACCTGATAAAGCGTTATGCACCCAGATATAATATTCTACTGCGCGACGATAAATCGTTTCCAATGATCCTGATCACGGGGGATCATGACTATCCGCAAATTGTGAAGTATCGGGGGGCCCGAAATCGTAAGGGGGAGTATTTCGGTCCCTTTGCGTCGGTATGGGCGGTCAATGATACCCTTGGCCTGTTGCAGCGGGCATTTTTGCTCAGAACGTGCTCGGATAGTGTGTTTAACAATCGCACACGACCGTGTCTGCTTTATCAGATCAAAAGGTGTAGCGGGCCCTGTGTCGAGAGGATCAAAAAGGACGATTATCTTAGTCTCGTTGATGAGGCGCGGGAGTTCCTGACAGGCGACAGTCAGCGTATCCAACGAAAACTGGCCGAGAAGATGCAGGTCGCATCTGATGCGCTTGAATTTGAAATGGCGGCGCAGTACCGGGATCGAATACAGGCTCTCACGCGGGTGCAATCAAAACACGAAGCGGTTGCGGCTGGTCTCGATGAAGCGGATGTTATCGCATTGCATCATGATAGCGGACAGACGTGTGTTCAGGTTTTCTTTTTTCGTGGCGGGCGGAGCTATGGAAATCGTGCCTATTTCCCCAGTCACGCAAAGGAAAACAGTCCTGAAGAAATCCTCGAAGCGTTTGTTGGACAGTTTTACGCGCGAACCAAACCGGCCCCGATGATTCTGACGTCTCATGCACTGCCAAACCATCAACTTATTGAGGAAGCCTTGAAGGTCAGGGCGGAACGCAAGGTAGAGGTCCGCGTTCCGAGCCGAGGCGAGAAGAAACGCGTGGTCGCGCAGGCGGTTCTGAATGCACGGGACGCGCTGGCGCGCCGAATGTCTGAAAGCGCATCGCAACGCCGACTTCTCGAGGGGCTTTCATCAGCGTTGAAATTAGATGGTTCACCTGAACGTATTGAAGTTTATGACAACTCGCACGTGTCCGGGACCAACGCTATTGGTGCGATGATTGTCGTGGGTCCGGAAGGCTTTATGAAAAACGCCTACCGCAAATATAATATTCGGCGCGCCGGCTCTGGTGATGCGTCCGCTGGTGATGACTACGATATGATGCGTGAAGTTCTTGAACGCCGATTTGCCCGTGCTCAAAAGGAAGATCCGGACCGGACCAAAGGACAATGGCCTGATCTGGTACTTGTCGATGGCGGAAAAGGACAACTGTCTGCTGCGCTTGATGTTTTTGAGCTTTTGGGTATCGAGGATGTCCCGTTAGCAGCTATCGCCAAAGGGCCCGATCGGAATGCGGGTCGCGAGAAGATATTTTTGCCGGGCAAGACAGAGCCCATTCAGCTGGGACACAAAGACCCGGTTCTCTATTTTCTTCAGCGCATCCGCGATGAGGCACACCGATTTGCGATTGGGACACACCGGGCAAAGCGCGGAAAGCAAATTCAGCGGTCCATTCTTGATGATGTGCCGGGGATTGGGGCAAAGCGTAAAAAGGCGTTGTTGCATCATTTCGGATCCGCTCAATCGGTTGCCAATGCCGGCGTGAAAGATCTCGACAAGGTTGACGGCGTCAGCGGTGCGATGGCCAAGAAAATCTACGACTGGTTCCATCCTGAAGACTAAATACCCAAGAAAGCCGATTATTTCTCAAATATTCGTGGAATGAGGGGGTCTGCTGGTTTCATCCGCTTGAGGAACCTGTTAAAACCTTGGACCGAATGAGAATTGAACCCGCGTGCACATAAGGCCAAGTGAATGCTGACGAAAATTCCCAATATGCTGACGATGGGCCGGATTGCTGTGATCCCTGTGATGATCGCCGCGCTTATCTGGCTCGACTCGCCGTTGGGGAACTGGGTGGCATTCTCGTTTTATACATTTGCCTGTTTAACGGATTTCTTTGACGGTTATCTGGCACGTGCCCTGGCTCAGCAGTCTGCATTTGGTCGGTTTCTTGATCCGATTGCGGATAAATTGCTGGTGGCGTCAGTCCTTTTATTGCTGATTGGCGTCGGCCGCATTCATGACTTAATCGTCTTTCCCGCAGCTGTTATATTATGCCGCGAAATTCTTGTTTCAGGATTGCGTGAATTTCTGGCCGAGGTTCGGGTGCCTATGCCTGTGACAGCACTTGCGAAATGGAAGACAGGCATTCAGATGCTGGCGCTAGGGTTTTTGCTTGTTGGTCCTGCGGGGCCGGACTTTGGTCCCCTCACAACCACTGAAATCGGAATATACGGACTCTGGGCTGCCGCCTTGCTGACGATTGTCACCGGGGCTGATTATCTGGTTGTTGGCATTCGACAGATTGCTGCCGTCGATAAACAGGAAGACAAGGACCGGGCCGCCAGCGAAGTTGCCAGCAAATCAAAGCCTGATATAACGTCGACGAGTTGAATAATGCGCCTTTTGGGACGATATAATCCTCATACACAGGACAACTCGACCGTAGTGGCTGACAGGGGCACTCAACGATGAAGATTTTTGGTTTTGCAGGTTGGAGTGGCAGCGGCAAGACGACGCTCGTCAAAGCCGTCATACCGGCGTTGATTTCGCATGGCCTGAAGGTCTCTACGATCAAGCATACGCACCACAATTTTGATATCGATAAACCTGGAAAAGACTCGTTTGAGCATCGCACGGCGGGTGCTCACGAGGTGGTCATTACGGGCGCTGCCCGATGGGCTTTGCTGCATGAAAACCGCGGCGAACCGGAACCTGATATCGAGGCTATGCTGGCGCGCATGTCGCCTGTTGATCTGGTCTTGATTGAAGGATTTAAGTCCTACTCACATCCAAAGATGGAAGTGTTTCGCCCCGACGTCGGCAAGCCGATGCTTTGTGGCGATGATCGTTCTATCGTCGCAGTGGCGTCGACGGTTTCACTCGATGTGACCATTCCGCAGATTGATCTGGATGACATTGATGCCGTCGCAGATTTCGTCATCAAGTATTGTGAATTGCCAGCGGAGCGTCGTAATGGCGCAGCTTAAGGATGACTGCTTCGCATTCGGCGATGCACTTATCCCGTTTGCTTCGGCACTTGAAGACCTGGACGCACGCCTGGGCTGCGTCGTCGAGACCGAACACGTGCCACTACGATCAGCGCTTGGGCGGATACTTGCGAAAGACATTGTTTCTAGCAGAAATGTACCGCCGCTTGATAATAGTGCCGTCGACGGATTTGCGGTTTTCTTTGATGACCTTGAAAGCGATACGGACACAGTCCTGCCAGTGACTGGCCGCGTTGCCGCCGGGCATCCCCTAGGCAGAGATGCCGTTCGGGGGGAGGCGGTGCGGATTTTCACCGGCGCGCCCATGCCAGCGGGGATGGATACCGTTTTTATGGAAGAGGATTGTCAGCTCGACGGCGATCATGTCTCGTTGCCCGCTGGCCTCAAATCAGGATCAAATCGCCGCTTCGCGGGTGAGGATGTCAAAGTTGATGATGTCATTGTCAAAGCGGGTACGTGTTTGCGGGCTCAGGAAATCGGTCTGGCTGCGTCTGTCGGATGTCAGACATTGGATGTGTATCAGCCGCTTAAAGTCGGCGTGTTCTCAACGGGTGATGAAGTCCGCGATCCCAGTGATGACGCGCCGGAAGGCTGTATTTTTGATGCCAATCGCTACACCGTTATCTCGATGCTGGAAGGTCTTGGCGCTGAGATTACAGACCTTGGAATATTGCCGGATAATCATCAGGCGATATCCGATGCGCTTGAGGGCGCGTGCGCAAGTCAGGATGTTTTGTTGACGTCGGGTGGTGTTTCTGCAGGCGAAGAAGATCATGTAAAAGCGGCGGTTGAGAGCTTGGGCAGTATCAATTTCTGGCGTCTGGCAATCAAACCGGGAAGGCCTATTGCTTTGGGGCAAGTCGCGCAGACAGCCTTCATCGGATTGCCCGGAAATCCCGTCGCGGCGATGGTAACGTTCTTGATGGTTGCTCAGCCAGTACTTAGAAAACTTGCCGGCGAAATTGGCTACGCGCCGATGCGACTGCGCGTGAAAACAGATTTTGATTACAAAAAGAAGTCTGGACGGCGCGAATGGGTGCGCGTTCGCTTGCAATCGGACGCTGATGGCAATCCGGTCGCGACCAAGCACCACTCGAGCGGGGCTGGTATCTTAACATCGATGGTGGGCGCTGACGGGCTGGTCGAAGTCGAAGAAGACATTACTCAACTTAAAGCCGGAACAGAAGTGACTTACCTTCCTTTCAAGGGACTTTTGGCAGGATAGAATGCTTAAACTTTTATACTTCGCGTGGGTGCGGGAGCGAACAGGAACGGCTTCCGAGGATTTTGAGCTTTCGGACGGTGTGAGTACTGTTGCGGATCTTGTCGCTGTGCTTCGTGCCCGAGGCGAAGGATACGCAAACGCGTTCGAAAGCGACGACTTGGTCCGCGTTGCCGTCAATCAGAGCCACGTGGGTTTTGATCATAAAATCGAGGACGGCGACGAGGTTGCGTTCTTCCCACCGGTAACGGGAGGCTAATTTGATCCGCGTTCAAGAACAGGATTTTGATCTCGGAGATGAGCTCCGGGGTATGAGCGCGGGCAATCACGGGATTGGCGGTTTGTGTTCATTTGTAGGTCTTGTGAGGGACATGGCTGGCGACGCAAATATCGGGGCCATGACGCTTGAGCATTACCCCGGCATGACGGAACGTGCTCTTGAAGAAATTGAAGCTGAGGCACATGCGCGCTGGCCGCTTGAAGCAACGCTGATCATCCACCGTTACGGGCGGTTGGAGCCGGGCGACCAAATTGTTCTGGTTGCCGCGGCATCAGCCCACCGGGAAGCTTCGTTTGAGGCGTGCCATTATCTTATCGATTTTCTGAAAACCCGCGCACCGTTCTGGAAGCTTGAAGATACGCCGGATGGACCGAAATGGGTCGACGCACGCGCAAGTGATGATGCAGCTGTCGCAAGATGGGGTAATATAGAAGATACGAAATAACACAGGATAGAGCGAAATGGCACCGTTTGATCGCGACAATAACAAACAGGAGGGGGTGCCGGGCCTTCTCAAAGCCTATGAAGATATGTCTTTCCTGCATAGTCGTGACGCCCGCCCGCTTAGAATTCTGGCCGAGTACATGGAGCCGGAGTCCCGGTTCAAAGAATACAATATAGCCGACACCATCGTGTTCTTTGGCTCAGCGCGTACCAAAAGCAAGGAAGATGCTGAGCGATTGTTGAGCGCTGCACGTCGGCACAATGGTGATGTTGCCGGGGCGGAACGCGACCTTGAAATGTCCCAATATTATGAAGCCGCACGTGACCTGGCGCGTCGTTTAACGGAATGGTCAAAAACGCTCGAAGGCTCAGATCGCCGGTTTGTTGTTTGTACGGGTGGTGGTCCAGGCATCATGGAAGCGGCGAACCGGGGGGCATCCGAGGCTGCGGGAATCAATATCGGCCTGAATATTTCGCTACCCTTCGAGCAGCATGAAAACCCTTACATCACCCGTGAACTTTGCTTCGAGTTTCATTATTTCTTTATGCGTAAGTTCTGGTTCACGTATTTGGCCAAGGCCCTTTTGGTCTTCCCCGGTGGTTTCGGCACCATGGATGAATTGTTCGAAACGCTCACGTTGGCGCAAACCGGAAAACTGACAAAACGCGTCCCAACGTTGCTTTTTGGAACAGAATTTTGGAATGACGTTTTTGATTTGGATGCGCTGGTTAAGGCTGGGACGATATCGCCAGCAGACCTGGATTTGTTCCATATCACCGATGATATTGATGAAGCCTTCAGATACATTACGTGTGAGCTGATGGAGCATGCCCTCGGCAATCCTGGTGGCTGTCTCTAAAGGCTGGATCAATGTTTGCGTGGATTTTCCATACCTGCTTTGGACACATGTGCCGATGCCCGTTATGTTGTGAGGAGATATAAATATAAAATCAGGGACGGGGACTAGTTTGACGATGACTAAAAAGTGCATGGACCATGAACAGCCAGGTCGCATTCATCCGGAAATTCCGGAACTTCACACGAAATTATTGAACGGAAATATTGATCGGCGACAGTTTCTGCGCACAACAACACTGTTGGGCCTGAGCGCGGCGGCGGCCTATGCCATGTCTGGCGTTGTCGCGACCAGTGATGCGATCGCTGCAACTCCCAAGAAAGGCGGTGTGCTGCGCGTATCCATGGAAATACAGGAGATGACCGACCCAGCGCTTTTTGATTGGGCGCCAAAATCGAATGTCGCGCGTCATATCTGTGAGTTTCTGACGATTACAGGTCCGGACAATGTGACACGGCCATATCTTGCTGAAAGCTGGTCTGCATCTGATGATCTGAAGACCTGGACATTAAATCTGCGGAAAGGTGTTAATTGGCATAATGGCGACGAATTCAATGCCGACGACGTTATTTTCAATTTTGAACGGTGGCTAGATCCGGCAACCGGCTCGTCAAACATTGGCTTGTTTGCGGCGATGACATCTGGCGAAGGCAAGGCAAAGAAAATGACGCCGGGCGCAATTGAGAAAGTCGATAATCATACGGTCCGGCTACATCTCAATTCGCCTGTATTGTCGATCCCTGAAAATCTTTACAATTATCCAACGATGATTGTGCACCGTGATTTCAAAGGTGATCTTTCAAAGGTCCCGAACGGCACCGGTCCATTTACACTCTCTGAGTTTGTCATCGGCGAGAAGGCGATCTTGAAACGTGTTGATCAGCCTTATTGGGGTAAAGATGTCTATCTCGATGAAATTCACTATTATGATCATGGTTCTGCTTCGGCTGCGCAAATGGCGGCTGTGGCATCTGATCAGGTGGATATGAACTTTGAGTTTGATATCTCGTCGTTGGAGTTAGCGGCAAGCCTTCCCAACACGACGGTTTACGAAGCAGTCACTGCGCAAACAGGTTGTTTGCGAATGCGGATAAGTGAAAAACCTTTCGATGATATTCGTGTGCGCAAGGCGATTGTTCTCGCGTCAGATAATAGTGTTATCCCCGAGCAGGTCTTTCGCGGTCGTGGCCAGATCGGTGAAAATCATCATGTCGCGCCGATTCATCCAGAGTATTTCAAGCTGCCTGCTCTCAAACGAGATGTCGATGCCGCCCGTAAACTTCTTGCGGAGGCCGGTTACGCCGACGGGCTGGATATCACAATTGATTGCGGTAATACGAATGGACCGTGGCAGCAACACTGTTGTGAAATTCTCAAGGAGCAGCTAGCGGATGCCGGGATCAATTTGAATATCAATGTGATACCAGCAGCCAAATACTGGGATATTTGGGATAAATCACCATTTGGGCTCACCGCATGGACCCACCGTCCATTGGGTACAATGGTGCTTAGCGTCGGCTATCGCTCGGGCGTGCCCTGGAATGAAACGGCTTACGCAAATCCTGCGTTTGATGCCGCACTGTCAGAAGCAGAGGCGATCGTCGATCCAAAAAAGCGTGCGGTCAAAATGGAAGCGGTTGAAAAGATCCTGCAGGACGACGCGGTGATGGTTCAGTCAGTTTGGATTCCAAAGTTCTTTGTCGCCCATAACCGGGTCAAAGGCCTGTCAGCGCATCCGACCAGTTATCATCAGTTCAATGAGGTTTGGATTGATAGCTGAACGTTGAAGACCTAACGGATGATCCAAGTAATGTCGCAGGAATAGGGTAAGGGGGGACAAGATTCTTATTCTCGCCGGCAAGCGTTTGTGTTCCATGGTTTCAATGATGGCCGTGGTTTCGCTTGTCCTATTCTCATTGTTTGAGACTGATAAGCTCGCAGTTGCTGGTAAGGTTTTGGGACCATATTCATCAATAGAACAGCGTGAGATCTGGCTCGAAAAAAATAATTACAACGACCCATTTATGGTGCGGTATATAACTTGGGCGGGGAACGCGTTAACGGGTGATTTCGGCCAGTCCATTCAGCTTCGGGTCCCTGTTGCAGAGGTGCTTTGGCCTCGTCTTGCCAATACCGCGATCTTGGCTGGTGTCGTCTTTGCTGTGATGATACCGTTATCTCTGACCCTAGGTGTCATAGCAGGGTTAAACGAAGGTTCTATTCAAGACAGGTCGATATCCATCGCGTCTGTTGTAACAACATCTGTGCCAGAGTTCGCGTCGGCAACACTTTTGTCTGCGATATTTGTTTTCTGGCTCGGTTGGTTGCCCGGCACGTCCGCAATGACATCAGGATTTCAATGGATTGAAATCGTTTTGCCCGCGAGCGTTTTAATCATTTACGGATTTGGATATATCGCGCGTATGACGAGGGCTTCCATGGCTGAGGTCATGACATCGCCCTATATTCGGACAGCGATACTCAAGGGGTTGCCTTATCGACGTATTGTTTTTCGCCATGCACTTCGCAATGCGCTGATTACTCCCTTCACAGTTATTTTCCTGCATTTGAACTGGTTGTTATCGGGCGTTGTCGTTGTCGAAGTTTTCTTTGCGTACAAAGGTTTCGGCAAGTTGCTTTTAGATGCCTCGCTGTTCGGCGACATCTATGTGATCGAGGCTTGCACGCTCGTTGCTGTTTTCGTTGCCGTTGCATCGCAGTACATCTCGGACATTGGGTATACGCTGCTCAATCCACGTATCAGGTTCAATTAGCATGTGGATCAGGCAATCAATCAGCTATGTCTCAGAATCTCGCCTGGCGGTTGTCGGATTGTTGCTCGTGTCATTCTGGGTGGTGCTGGCGGTGCTTGCGCCCTTATTGCCTTTGTATGATCCAAACACGCCGCTCGAACCGTTCAAGAAACCATTGGCTGATGCGAAGGACGGTGCGACTTACTGGCTTGGGACGGATCACAAAGGTCGAGACATGATGGCGCGTGTGATCTTTGGTGCGCAGCGGGTGTTGATATGGGCAACGATGGCGACTGGCATTGCCTATGCCGTCGGTATTCTCATGGGGCTACTTGCAGGTTATCTGGCCGGATGGTGGGACGAAGCCATTTCATTCATATCGAACGTGCTGCTCTCATTTCCTGTCATCGTACTTTACGTCGTCATCATCGCCTATCTGGGGGCAACGGGATTTAATATTGTGTTGGCTGTAACGTTTGCGTCAGCGCCTGGAATTATGCGGATCGTGCGGGGTCTGGTGCTTGATCTGAAAACACGAGAGTACGTTTTTGCTGCTCAGACACGAGGGGAGGGCATATTTTATATTATGTTTGTCGAAATACTCCCTAACGCGCGCGGCCCGCTTATTGTCGATGCGTGTCTGCGGCTTGGGTATACGACGATCACGATTGCCATGTTGGGGTATATTGGTCTGGGGTTGCCGCCACCGGACCCGGACTGGGGAAAGATGATTGCTGAAACGCAACCGCTCGGAAGTTTTGCCGGGCATATGGCCGTTGTGCCTGCGGTCGCAATTTCCTCTTTGGTGCTTGGTTTTAATCTGCTGGCCGATGGCTTGCGTGACATCTCTCTAAGGGACTAGGTGTGCTCGTGAAAGATCAAACGCCATTGCTGGAATGTAGGGACCTAAGTGTTACGTTTGATTCCAGGCGTGGTGCGCTGCCGATCCTGTCTGACTTCAATCTTACTGTGGATGCCGGTGATACATTAGGGATCGTGGGCGAGTCGGGGTGTGGAAAGACGACGATTGCGCTGGCAATCATGCGCTATCTCGGACGAAATGGCCGGGTGACCTCGGGTCAGGTCCTTCTGAACGGGCGTGATCTGATTGAATGCGATGACGCCGAACTCAGGCGGATTCGCGGCTCAAAAATTGCCATGGTTTACCAAGAGCCCATGTCCTCGCTGAATCCTTCAATGCGGATTGGAGATCAACTTGCCGAAGTTCTGATATGCCACGAAGATATGAGTATCGGCGAGGCACGTGCGCGCGCACTTGAAATGTTGCGCGCTGTCCACGTTGCAGACCCTGCCCGGATTATGGCGGCGTATCCGCATCAAATTTCTGGCGGACAGCAGCAACGTGCCGTGATTGCGATGGCATTATTGGCAAATCCTGATCTCTTAATTATGGATGAGCCAACAACGGCATTGGACGTTACCGTCGAAGCCGGAATTGTTGATCTTATCGGCGAAATCTCAGCGACCTTTGGCACATCGATCATCTTCATTTCGCACAATCTAGGCCTGGTTCAAAAAGTCTGTGAGCGCGTCGCTGTCATGTACGCGGGGGAAATTGTTGAACAAGGTCCGGTCGATGAGGTTTTTGCGCGAATGCATCACCCTTACACACGTGCGTTGTGTGCCGCAATTCCATCTGCACATGCGAATAAAGAGACACAGCCGTTAATTCCAATACGCGGGCATTTGCCGTCTCTCAGGGATATTGGACACGGGTGCAAGTTTGCATCGCGATGTGACTTTTATGAAGCGACGGCTTGCGACCAGAACCATATTCCCCTGAAAAGTCTGCAAGGCAAACAGGGCCATAAGGTTCGATGCGTGCGAGATACGCAGATTGATTGGTTATCCAACATCTCCGAGAAAAAGCCGCATGGGAAGATCGAACCGGGTGAGATGGTTCTAAAAGCCATCGATCTTAAAAAGCATTTTCCACTAACAGAGAATACTTTCGGGGCGTTGATCCGGGGTGGGCGATTGAGGCTAATCAAAGCAAATGAGGATGTTTCGTTTGTCGCGCGTGAAGGCGAAACCGTTGCGATCGTTGGCGAGTCTGGATGTGGAAAATCAACGTTCGCCAAAGTGCTTCTCGGGTTGGAGCGTGCAACCTCGGGTCAGATTTTGATGCAAGGGGAAGATATTGGGCGCGTTGCTATTCAAGACCGGTCTTCGCTGACAATTCGAAACCTGCAAATGGTGTTTCAGAATTCTTTCGATACCCTCAATCCAAGCTATTCGATTGGGTCCCAAATCGCCCGTGTGATCCGAAAATTCGGAATTGAGCGGGAGCCTCAAAAAATTAAGGCACGTGTGCATCAGTTGCTGGATGCCGTAAAACTGCCGCGTGAATTTGCAAATCGATTACCGCGGCAATTATCTGGTGGCCAGAAACAGCGTATCGGGATCGTGCGAGCGTTTGCCGGACATCCGGCTTTGGTCATTGCTGACGAGCCAACATCGGCTCTGGATGTGTCTGTTCAGGCCTCCATTATAAACGTGCTCATGGATATACAGCGCGAGCACCGAACGACGCTGATCTACATCAGTCATGATCTCGCTGTCGTACGCTATATCGCAGACAGAGTGGTTGTCATGTATCTCGGGCATATTGTTGAGCAGGGGACGGCCGATCAGGTTTTTGCGCCCCCGTTCCATCCCTATACAGAGGCCCTTATGTCAGCTGTATCATCATTCGGCGACGATGACGGCGAAAGCCGAATTGTCCTGGAAGGAGACTTGCCGTCTGCGGTCGACCCGCCCACAGGGTGTCCATTTCAAACGCGCTGCCCGAGAAAGATTGGGCCGATCTGCGAACAGGAAATGCCGCCTGAACGAAGCTTGGCGCACGGGCATGTAATGCGCTGCCATATTGACGATGCCGACTCAGATGATCTTGATTCCGGAATTTCTGGACGGGCAATCTAAATGATTGCCAAAATAAGCAAAATCTTGTTCTCATAGCGACATTGCCCAAGGCATTGTTCGTGTTGTGGGGACACTAAATGACAAGCTCGCCGAAACGTGTCGCATTTTTTCTATGCCCGGGATACGGGGCCATCAGCTATGTGTGTGCTGTTGAGGTTCTGCGCGCGGCAAACAATTTCTCCGGTAAATCCTTGTATGACTGGCGCGTGATCTCGGCTAACGGAGGGCCTGTGCCGGCCAGTAATGGCATAGAGACACTCACCGAAAAAGGGCCCGATGCGCCGGCTGATCTCGATCTGTTAATCATTTGCGCCGGGTTCAATCCGCACAAGGCGATCGATGCACATGCGTTGAGTTGGGTTCGCAGTGTTGCGCGGCATGGGGTTCAGGTCGCTGGGGTAAGCACCGGCGCCTGGGTTATGGCAGAAGCGGGGCTCCTCAACGGTTACAGGTGTACGGTCCATTGGGAAAATGCCGCGAGTTTCATGGAAGCCTTTCCTGATATTGATCTGGCACAATCCGTTTTCGAGGTCGACCGGGATCGTTACACCAGCGCGGGGGGCACGTCGTCGTTGGATTTGATGCTGCATCTGGTGGCAAATGAACATGGGAGCGGGCTGGCGACAGAAATCGCGCGCTATTATCACCACGAGAGAATTAGAAACGTCGGCGACCTTCAAGCCGAGGCGCGGGATATGGTTATTCGCATCAAATCCGAAAAATTACTCAAGGCCATTAACTTGATGGAAGCCAATCTTGAGCAGCCATTGCAGACCGACGAGTTGGCTGGCCAGATTGGCATAACGACACGCCAAATGCAGCGTTTGTTCAAGGAACACACCGGAAAACCGCCAAACCGGTTCTATCTGGATCTTCGTTTGCGGCATGCGCGACTGCTGCTTTTGCAAACAACCATGCCCGTGATTGACGTCGCGATCGCAGCTGGATTCGTATCTCATGCGCATTTCTCAAAGTGTTATCGACAATTGTTTCAGGTGACCCCCTCAGAAGAGCGCCGTAAGGCGTTCTAAAGTGACGTACGTTACTGCATAAACCTGCATAAACCTGTTTTATTTCCGGGATAAAACTGATTCTATTGCCGAGCGAAGACATTATGCGTACCCTTTACAAAATTGAATACCCAGAAAGGGGTCGGCCATTGCCTGAAAAGGTTTTTTCAAAAACGTATCAAGCGGGTGACGTGATTTTTCATCGCGGCGATCGTGGTGAGCACGCGTTGTTCATCGAACGTGGCGCTGTTGATGTCGTCATCGAAAAAGATGGCTCAGAAATCGTTATCGCAAAATTGGGAAAAGGCGAGATCGTCGGCGAAATGTCGATGATTGACGATGCCCCGCGTTCAGCAGATGTCATTGCGACCGAAGAAACCGAAGTTATCGTTATTCAGCGATCACGGTTCATCAAACCGCTGACGTCTGCCGACCCGATGATGAGTTTGATTTTGCGGGTCCTGCTGACACGTTTTCGCAATGCGCAGGATCTCTATTCCGGTCGAGGTGACGGATCCGCTGCTGACGATGCGTCGCTTGAGGAAATCCGTCAGCTAGCCTTCCAGCGCATTCACGACGAGCGAGACCTCATGCGTGGGCTCGAGGCCGAAGAATTTGAAATGCACTATCAACCGATCATCTCGCTTGATAATGGCCACATTGCCGGGTTTGAAGCGCTGATGCGCTGGCGCAAGGAGGACGGCACATTTGTCTCGCCTGCGCAGTTTATTCCGTTGGCAGAGCATACCGGTCTGATTGTCGAACTTGGTCGCTTTGCCTTGAAGACCAGTCTTGCTGATCAGCGTGTATTTGCAGAAGCATTATCTGAGGCCTATCCGGGCGACCCGGCGCCGTTCATGAGCACCAACGTGTCAGGATTGCAGCTTTCTGATCTGGACGAGATTGGCAAGATCGGTGAGATCATCAATGAAAGTGGTGTTGATCTGTCGCAGGTGAAGCTTGAGATCACAGAAACTTTGATGGTCGAAAACCCTGATCATGCCGCGACGGCGCTGCGGCAATTGAAAGCGCTGGGGGTATCGATTGCTATCGATGATTTTGGCACAGGATATTCCAGCCTCAGTTATCTGCATATGTTCCCATTGGACACGCTTAAGATCGACCGGGCTTTCGTCAACAGTATGGACGAAACCGAAAACAGCCGCAGGATTGTCCACAGTATTGTCAGCCTTGCGTTGGCACTTGAAATGAATATCGTTGCTGAGGGCATTGAGACACAGGAGCAATCCGAAAGCCTTGATGCACTTAGTTGTCACTACGGTCAGGGATATCTCTTTGCAAAACCTCAACCCGCAAAAGATGCACTGGCTCTTATCCGTTCAGGAAAAGTCTGGTAACTCGGGCGCTGTCACCCCAAGTCTAAATCATCAAGGCTCCGAACCCCGGAGGGAGAACGCATGAAATATTCACTCGGTGAACATAAAGTCACAACCCGTGGCGACGATTATTGGATCGCACCAAACGCATCGGTCATTGGTCAAGTCACGTTGGAGGCTGGCGTCAGTGTCTGGTTCGGCGCTGTACTGCGTGGCGATAATGACCCGATCATTATTGGAGAGGGCTCAAACGTGCAGGAGAACAGCGTCCTGCATACGGACCCCGGCTACACATTGCGTGTCGGGCGTAACGTGACCATTGGTCATATGGCGATGCTGCATGGATGCGAGGTTGGTGACAATTCACTGATTGGTATTGGGGCTGTTGTTCTGAACGGTGCCAAGATTGGCAAGAACTGTGTTGTTGGTGCCAAGGCACTGATTACAGAAGGAACAGAAATCCCAGACAATTCTCTGGTTGTTGGTGCCCCCGGACGTGTCATCAAGCAGATGAAGCCTGAAGGTATTGCCGACCTGACGCGGATTGCTGAACATTACGTCACGCGCTGGAAGAAATTTAAGACTGAGATGAAAGAGGACGGTGCGTAAATATGTTTCCCGTTGATCACTTTTTTCGCGCCGCAATAAAATTTCCAGATCGCATCGCTGTTAAAGACGGTGAAACCGAGATCACGTATAGGGATTTGGCGTCACGGGTGAATGCGCTGGCTGCAGCTATTCAGTCGATAGATCCATTGCCGCAAACGCGGGTCGGTATATGCGGATATAACACGGTTGAGCATTTGCTGGCGTGGCTTGCGACGTTTGCGTCCGGCAAGACGTGGGTGCCGCTTAATCCACGTAATGGCAAACCCGAGCTTGATCGTATCTGTGATGTTACGGGCCCGGGCATTGTTTTTGTGGATGCAGATTGTGCGGACAAAGTTGATAGCGGTAAGGCCGTTAGAATAACAGGTAAGCCGGGACCGGATGCATCGGAGGCTCAAACCCAAGCCGGCCTTATTGATGCGTTTATGGGGAAAGTCCCGGTACGTCATGATTTTGATCTGGATGAATTGCAGGCAATTAAATTCACGGGTGGCTCGAGCGGACAACCAAAGGGATGTATGCAAACATACCGGGTCTGGAATACCTGCATAACATCTATGCTGATCGAGTTTGGTTTTGATCAAGATGACCGGCACTTGCTTGCCGCACCAATGACGCATGGCACTAATACGCTCATCATGCCGACATTCGCTGCTGGTGGAACGCAGGTGTTTATGGGGGCTGCAAAACCAACCGCGATTGTTGATGCGTTGGAACGTGAGCGGATCACATCGATATTCCTGCCCCCCACGGTGATTTACATGATGCTTGATGAAGCCGGGATTGAAGATCGCGACTTTGGAAATTTGACGCATCTTATTGTTGGTGGGGCGGCCATTCGCAAAGATGAAGTGAAACGTGCGATGGGCATTTTCAACAATGCGCTGGAAACCTGTTATGGCCAGACCGAAGCCCCGCAGATTGCCACATGCATGCGTGCAGCGGACTGGATCAAGCCGGAAAACTGGGCGTCAACGGGACGTGCGACCTGCAATACGCGCGTGGAAACGATGGACCCCGACGGCAATATTATGCCACGCGGGGAAAGTGGCGAGATCGTTCTGAAGGGCGATCTGGTGATGAAGGGCTATTTCAATATGCCCGACAAGACTGCCGAGACAATCATCGACGGCTGGCTTCATACCGGGGATGTTGGCGTTATCGATGAACGCGGCTTTATTTATATCAAGGACCGTATTCGCGACGTTGTGATCACAGGCGGGTTCAATGTCTATCCAAGCGATGTTGAAGCTGTCCTCGGTCAGCATCCCGATGTCACAGAATGTGTTGTGTTTGGCATACCTGATCGAAAATGGGGCGAAGCGCTCACGGCTGCGGTCGAAGTTCGAAAAGACGCCACGGCGACGGGCGACGAGATTGCAGCGTTTGTAAAGGAACGCCTGGATTCTGTGAAAACGCCCAAGGTCGTTCATATTGTCGATGAACTGCCACGCAGTCCTGTCGGAAAAGTTTTGCGCCGCGAGGCGAAAGTAATGTTTGTCCCCAAGGAAGAGGCATCATCATGAATACGAAGACACCGGAAACGCGGTTGGCAACCCATACCAACGAAGAACTGTATTACCGCGACGATGGCCTTGTGAGCGACCTAATGGGGAAGGTCACGTTCACAGAAATGATGTTCATGCATATTTTAGGGCGGAAACCGTCGAAGGGTGAAGTAGTCATCTTGGATACTGTCCTTGTCACGTTGATGGAACACGGATTGACGCCCAGCGCGATCTCGACCCGACTGACTTACCATTCCGCGCCAGAGGCATTGCAGGCGGCGGTCGCTGCCGGCTTGTTGAATGTCGGCTCGCAATTTGTTGGCACAATGGAGAATGCGGCCGTGCTCTTGAGCGACCTGCTCGCTGATCCTGAAGGGTTTGAGACAGCTGCCCGGCGCGAAGTGGCTGCATTGCGGGCAGCTAAGCGTCCGTTACCAGGATTTGGCCATCACTTACATCGCCCAGATGATCCACGGACTGCCAAGCTGTTCGAAATTGCACTGGCCCAGGATGGCATCAAAGGCACCTATATTGATGCTATGAAAGGCTTGTCCGCGATTGTCGACGATGTTCTGGGGAAACATTTAACGATTAACGCGACGGGTGCGGTTGCAGCCGTGATGCTGGAGCTTGGCGTGAAACCGGAAATTATGCGCGGGTTCTCAGTTGTGAGCCGGTCGGCTGGACTGGTGGCGCATATCCGCGAAGAACAAACCCATCCAACAGCGCGTCACATCTGGGATGTCGTTGAAGATACAGTGCCGTATACGGGCGACGCGCTTAGCCGGAAGAAATAGGGAGTAAATTATGTTTTGGCATACAAATGAACCTCATGGGCTTCCCCGTGATCCTTTTAAAAGCTGTATTATCCCGCGCCCGATTGGCTGGATTTCTACAATCAGCCCGGATGGGATCGCGAACCTGGCACCTTATTCCTTCTTCAACGGTGTTGCTGGTGATCCGCCGATGGTGATGTTTTCCAGCGGCGCACGTTCAGCAGACGCTCCCAAAGACAGTATTTTCAATGCCGAGCAAACTGGCGAATTTGTCTGTTCGATTGTGTCGCTCGATTTGATTGATGCGATGAATGACACGAGTGCGGCGTATGAGCCGGAGATCGACGAAGCGCAACATGCAGGGATCGAAATGGAAGCGTCAGAGCTTGTGAAACCGATGCGCGTGAAAGCGTCACCCATTCATCTTGAGTGTAAATACTACCAGACTATGGAATTGCCGGTAGACCGCAATGGCGCTGGCAATGCGATCTGTGTCGGTCATGTTGTCGGTGTTCATATCCGTGATGAGGTTATGAAAGACGGGTTCGTTGACGTCTTGAAGTTCCGCCCGACAGCGCGGCTTGGTTATATGGACTACACGTCTGTCGACCGCGTCTTCACGCTAAAGCGCCCGGAAATCAAGCCAGCGGCGGAGTGAATTTAAGATTCCTTCGTTGTCGATATTGAGCGAATGATCTCTTCGACATCTTCTTTGCTCTTATCATAGAAGTGAAGTGCTGGCGCAAAGTAAGTGATGCTATAGAGCTTATCGCTATTTTGCGCAGCAACAAAAATGCCGCGAAATTGTAGCCCAGTTTTATTGTACATTGTAAATTCTAGGCGTAATCCAGGCCAATCACCAAAATTGTCAGGTCGAACTTCTGTAAACTCGACTTTCTCGAGGTTCGAAGCCACAAGGCTATTTAGCAGAAAATCTTGAATTTCCGGGAGAGACATACCCGTTTTATATGGCGGTTGTGCTTCTTCATTTGCGCCACCAAATAATCTCTCGCCTTCAGAAATTCCATTGGAAATATATACGGACTGCAGCCCTAATCCATCAACAGTTAGAATCTGATTGTGTTTTTGATCCAACTTACTCCATGACGTACTCGTTGTGACATTGTAGTTGCCGCCTGCATCAATCTTGCCAGGTTCCACAAGCGCTAAAGTAATACATCCGTTCAGGAGCAGTACGGCAAATAGTAGCGATAGCTTTTTCACGATGTTTTTCCTTTAAGATTGATAATCATATACTCAATGAGTTTTGCGTCGTGCGCGTTTGGTTTAAGTCGAAGGTATTCAGCGAGCGCTTGACGCGCTTTCGCTGGCATTTTTTCCCGATTGTACAGAAGGCCTGCGGCGCGGAATGCCTCAGGAGGCGCATCTGCAAGGGCCATGCTTTTTTCGTAGGCTTTGATTGCGCGCGCAGTATCAGCTTCTTGGTCTTCTTCTTTTTCTGCGTCAGGGTCCGCATCGCGGTTCCGATTCCTGAATATCTCGCCCTCAAAATACAGAATCTCTGACTCTTTATGGCCGTTCTCACGAAGTATCTGCAGCACTTCGAGGGATGATTTCCAATTTCGCAGTCGAACCTCGTCCTCCAGGTACTTGAATTTCCAAGGCCCAACTATGCGGTCGAATTCGGCTTCATTGGTCTTTCCCCATTTGCCGGGCCCTTGAAGCTTGTTGGCGATTAAATTGAGCGTTTCTGTGCGCTCACCATTAGAAGGGTGTGTGCTTGCAAAAGGTGTCGAAGTCGAGACCTTGTCAGGATCTTGATCGGGGTTTTCTTCACGGATGAGGGATTCCCATATCTTGGCGGCCTCACGAACGTCGTAGCCATTCTGATGCATGAGCGTAATACCAATCACATCGGCTTCACGCTCATTGTCTCGACTGAAAGCGGATTGAGAGCTAATTAAAGCGAGTTGCATGATATCTGACATGGCCGGAACGCCGGCAACGGCCATGAGCATACCAAACACGAGCCCAAATTCTCGTTTCGCAATATTATCTTCCAGGCGTTGAATGCTGTGACGACGAATATAATGGCCAATCTCGTGTCCGATGACCGATGCCAACTGGGCTTCATTCTGAACACGCAGCAAGAATCCGGTATAGATGCTCATCATACCGTTTGGCGACATCGTCGCGTTAAAAATTGGCACCCGGAGCAGGTAGACACGCATGTCCGGACAATATGGTCCAGCAAGGTCGCAGGCTATTTTGTTCAAATATGCGTTTAGTTCTTTGTCGTGTATTCGGTTCCCAGCGGTCCGACCCTTCGCTTCAATTTTATCAGCGCTGTACCAAATGCCGCCTTCAATTGTATCGGTTGCCGGACGTACGCCAGGGGGGATGTTGTTGTACGCATAAGGGTCCTTACCGATCTCAAAGTTGATGTCTAATCCGCTACTCGTGACATTGCTTGAAAGCGACGACGTTTCGGTAATTGGGTCCTTAATGTCTTCAAACTGTCCCGTAGACGATATCCATTTCCCTTTGCCCTCGGTCTGGCAGCCCGCCGTTAAACAAACAGCGAGCACCATCATCAGGAATTTTATTCGTATCGCGAAGGTCACTTGGGAAATTCTTCCATGAGAACAGCCATTGTTTCCTTGGCGGGTTCCGCTGTTCTTATATCTCCGGTGCCACGTGCAAGGCGGTTGAACCAAGAAAATTCACCTGTCCGCAAGTCAACGAGCGCAGCTGATCCCGTTTGAATGCCCCCGGGAATGCCAATGCCAAATACGGCGGCGACGGCCATGGCAGCGGCCCGCTCAGCTGATACGTAGCTATCTCTTATCGAGATAAAGAGTGCATAGTCAGCATCATAACGATCCGCGAGCTTGATCGTGGTTGGCCCCATGCTCCAGTCAAATTTTTCTTTCTTGTTTGGTAACGGAATCGCGTAATAGTGCAGCGTGATATTTTGGCCGACGACACCAAAGAGCTTGATCAGTTGTGTGTCCTTGGAAGCAATATCAGGGTTACTTGTTGGTACAAAAGGTACGACTTCAACATTACGTTCTGACAGATAAGCCGCGAGAGAATTCTCAAGATGGCCCGTTGCGGCTTCTGTCCAGTCCGCACGAACAGTTGTGCCGCCAAGCCCAAGTTCACTGAGCTCAACATCCATAGGCATGACAAGAACACGAACCGTCTGATCATCGCGCTTAAGTGTATCACTTGTGTATACAGCGGCCGTTTGGCAAGCCGACAAAAACAATGTGATCGTTGCAAGTAGAGAGATAACGCGCATTGATCGCGCACATACGAAATTCATGTCCCACCCCGGTCGTCTAGACGTTTAACTACTCCTGATTGAAACGCTTTAGGGCGATATTAGCAAGCATAGTGTGCCAAAAATGGCTGATTCTGAGAATTGTCTGACTGTTTGCGCTTCAGAACGTCGTGGGTTATTTTTTGGCCTTCAATAGGGGAATTTAAAATGCCAGAGACCATTCAACTCACCGCCAGTGATGGCCACACTTTTGATGCTTATCGTGCAGACCCGGAAGGGGCGCCTTTGGGCGCTGTCATCGTTATCCAGGAAGTGTTCGGTGTTAACGTTCATATCCGCGATCTGGTTGAGCGCTGGGCTGCGGTTGGGTATACGGCGATTGCACCTGCGCTCTATGACCGCTGGGAACGCGGCTTTGAAGTCGGATACGAGCCTGCAGATATCGAACAGGGACGTGCCCACAAAGCGACGGCGAACGAACATCTCGATCAGGTAATGGCTGACGTCGAGGCGGCGCGCGTGGCTGTTGCGGATGCCGGCAACGTCGGTGTTGTTGGGTATTGCTGGGGCGGATTTGTGACCTATCTGGCGGCGTGCCGGCTGAATGTTGATGCAGCAAGCGGATACTACGGTGGCGGGATTAACGATGTTATGTCGGAGACACCGAAGTGCCCGACGATGCTTCATTTCGGCGACAATGATGCGTCAATTCCGATGGCTGATGTTGAGGCTATTGGTAAGGCGCAGCCAAATGTTGACGTGTTTGTCTATGCGGCTGGACATGGTTTCCATTGTGATATGCGTGGCAGCTATGATCCGCGTTCTGCGGCGATAGCGGGGATGAGAACGACACAACTTTTTGAGGCTGAACTCCGTCAGGGGAAACAATCGTGAGCGCACATACTGTCCCGCCTATGATCGGTGTAATTGGCGGTAGCGGGCTTTATGAAATCGAGGGCCTTGAAGGGGCACGATGGGAAGCTGTTGAAACGCCCTTTGGCGCCCCATCCGACGAAATTCTACGAGGCACTTTAGCGGGCGTGGAAATGGCCTTTCTACCGCGCCATGGTCGCGGACATCGTATCCCGCCTTCTGAACTAAACTACCGGGCAAACATTGATGCGTTGAAGCGTTTGGGATGCACCGAGATATTGTCATTGTCAGCGTGCGGCTCGCTCAAAGAGGAGTTCCCTCCCGGCACATTTGTCGTGATTGATCAGTTCATAGATAGAACTTTTGCGCGAACCAAAAGCTTCTTCAGCGAGGGATTGGTGGCGCACGTTGGGTTTGGGCATCCGGTATGTGGACGCCTTGGTGATGCGCTGACCGAAAGCCTCACTGCGTTGGATATTCCGCATGCGCGGGGCGGTACGTATCTCGCGATGGAGGGACCGCAGTTCTCAACGATTGCGGAGTCCAATCTGTATCGGTCGTGGGGCTGCGATATCATTGGGATGACGAACATGCCCGAAGCCAAGCTCGCCCGTGAAGCCGAGATGTGTTACGCCACTGTCGCGATGGTTACAGATTACGACTGTTGGCATCCGGATCATGATCATGTGACCGTTGATGCCATCATCGCCGTGTTGTTTGGGAATGCAGACAAGGGGCGGGCGCTGGTCAAAGACGTTGTGCCGAGGCTCGCGGGCCGGACAGAGCTCTGCGGGCAAGGGTGTCAGACAGCATTGGACGACGCGGTTGTCACACAACCTGACGTTCGCGACCCTGCACTGGTTGCAAAGCTGGATGCTGTTGCCGGGCGAGTCTTATAAGCACCAATGTTGATATCCACGTACGGCCAGCCGTTCGCGCGGACGTGACGCAAATCCGCGCAATTGCGACGCGGGCTTATGTCAAATATGTCCCGCGCATTGGCCGCGTTCCGGCGCCGATGGCTGCTGACTTCCTGAGCTATGTCCTTAATCATCAAACCCGATTAGCTGTCTCGGCGGGGACGGTCATTGGCTATTTGATCGCTTACCCGCGCGACGACGACTACTTTGTTGAGAACGTCGCTGTTGATCCGCTGGCGGCGGGTAAAGGAGCGGGCAAGGTGCTGATGGTGGCTGCGGAGAAATCTGCAATCGAGCTCGGCTTTCGCTGTGTCCGGCTTTATACAAATGTGCGGATGTGGGAAAACTTCGCCTTCTATCGGGCGCTGGGATATCATAAAACGCACGAAGTCAAAGAAGCGGGCTTCCGTAGAATTTATTTTGAGAAGGAATGTTTTCAGGCATGAAAGTTGATGGCAAGGATTACCGCACGATCTGGCTCGCAGACGATACCTGGAGTGTTGAGATCATTGACCAAACTAAACTACCGTTTGTGTTTGAGACCGTCCGCCTCGAGACCGTTGATGATGCCGCGCGCGCGATCAAGGACATGCTGGTGCGGGGTGCGCCGTTGATCGGTGCAACCGCAGCTTATGGTATGGCTTTGGCGATGCATGCAGATACTTCTGACAAAAATCTGGATGCCGCGTATCAACAACTTTATGCGACGCGCCCGACGGCGGTTAATCTGCGATGGGCGCTGGATGACATGACAACGCTTTTGAAGCCGCTCGACCCTGATATTCGACGGGCTGCTGCCTATGAGCGAGCTGAGCAAATTTGTGATCAAGACGTCGAGATTTGTTCTTCCATTGGCGATCACGGTTTCAAACTGATTAAGGATTTATACGAACAACGCGGCACAGATGCGCCCGTCAATATCCTCACGCATTGTAATGCTGGATGGCTGGCAACCGTTGACTGGGGCACGGCGCTGGCACCGATATACAAGGCGCATAACGCAGGCATCCCGGTTCATGTCTGGGTTGATGAGACGCGTCCCCGTAACCAGGGTGCCAGTCTGACCGCTTGGGAGCTTGGTCGGCATGGCGTGCCGCTGACGGTGATCGCGGACAATGCTGGCGGGCATTTGATGCAGGAAGGTCGTGTCGACATGTGTATCACAGGCACTGACCGGACCACGGCAAGTGGCGATGTCTGCAACAAGATTGGCACGTATCTCAAAGCCCTTGCGGCCCATGATAATGGCGTTCCATTTTATGTCGGATTACCTTCGCCAACGGTGGATTGGACCCTTGATGACGGCCGCGATATCCCGATTGAAGAGCGCGATGGCGACGAAGTAACAAAGATACAAGGCAAGACGGCCACGGGTGAGGTAGTGATGGTTGAAATCGTGCCCGAAGGTGCGAATGCAGGAAATCCCGCGTTTGATGTGACACCATCACGGCTGGTCACCGGACTTATCACTGAGCGTGGCGTCTGCGCGGCATCCAAGGCCGGGTTGGCTGGTCTGTTCCCCGAACATGTCTGACACACAGAGGATCAAATGAAACTTGTTATCACAGGCGGTTGTGGATTCCTGGGGCGTTTGATTGCTGATCAAGCGGTCCAACGTGGAGATGATGTGACCCTTTTTGATATTGCGACGCCACCCGATGGTGTCGGAAACTTGGACGGCAAGGTTGAGTTGTCGATTGGTGATATCACGGATGCCGCGCTCGTTAATGATCTGGTGTCGGGGGCGGACGCGGTCGTGCATCTGGCGTCCATGGTGAGTGCAGGGGCAGAAGCTGATTTCGACGCAGCGATGCGGATTAATCTTGATGGTGGGCGTATTGTGCTTGAAGCGGCGCGTGCAAACGGACCTCAGACCAAAGTTCTGTTTACCTCAAGCCTTGCAATTTTTGGCAGTGCCGCAATGCCAGCACATGTCGATGGGATGACACGCCCAGTGCCACAGAACACCTATGGCATGACCAAAGCGGTAATGGAGATGTTCATCAATGATATGAGCCGTAAAGGCTATATCGATGGGCGTGTCGCACGCTTGCCAACAATCATTGTGCGGCCTGGTAAGCCAAACACGGCAGCATCCAGTTTTGCCAGTGGCGTCATCCGTGAGCCGTTAATGGGCGATGAGTGTCAGTTGCCGGTGGCGCGCGACATGCCCATCATGGTCGGAGGTTACAGAACATGTGTCGCAGGCCTGATGACTTTGCTGGATGCACCTGCGGATGCGTTCGGGGATGACCGCGTGGTCAATTTGCCAAACCTGACGACCAGTGTGGACGCGATGATTTCCGCGACCGAAGCCATTGCTGCGCGCCGGGGAATTGCGCTGGGGCCTATTGCGGACACACCCGATCAAATTGTTCGCGCTATTGTCGGGTCATGGCCAACCGGCATGGATGCATCACGCGCCCTAGCATTGGGATGTCCGGCTGATGCAGACCTTGAAACGATCATTGAAACGTTTGTTGATGACTACGTTTGATTGAGCGTTTTCGCTTCACCTGTCATTCCGGCGTAGGCCCGGGACGACGGTATATCTTATTACTTTTATCTGCGTATACCCGTGTTTTCACGGCGTTCATTCTATACAACGACCCCTCACCCTAACCCTCTCCCCGAGGAGAGGGAAATGTGTAATAATTAATTAGTGACATAACTATATAGGTAATTCACTATTATAGAATGAAACAAGATCAACAAACCATAAAAGTTAGTGCGACGGACGCCAATCAGCGCTTCTCGAAGCTCTTGGCCGAGAGCGAACAGGGCAAAGACGTTGTTATCACGCGCCGAGGCCAGCCCGTGGCGCAATTGCAAAGTATTCATCAGCCGAAACCTGCGCCCATTTCTATTGGCACACCCTCTGACAATGATATTCCGGACGTAACGACACGCCGCCAACTAATCGCGTATTGCCGCAAGATGAATGAGGTTGGACTAAACCAGGGTACCAGTGGCAATGCATCTGCTCGGGTCGATGGTGGTTTGCTCATCACGCCGTCGGGACTTGATTATGAGCGTACGGAGCCTGTTGATATCGTGAAAATAGATATGGAAGGCAAAGTGCTCCGCGGACATCGCAATCCCTCCAGCGAGTGGCACTTTCATTGTCGCGTGATGGCGGCAAAGCCAAAGGCGGGGGCGTTGCTTCATACACATTCTATCAACGCGACAACGCTGGCATGTCTCGGGCGTGGCATTCCACCCTTCCACTATATGGTGGCGGTTGCCGGGGGACGTGATATTCGCTGCGCCCCGTATGCGACGTTCGGGACCGAGAAGTTGGCTGACGCCGTGCTCGAAGCGCTTGAGGGGCGGATTGCATGCCTAATGGCCAATCACGGGATGATCGTACTGGGCCGGGATATCGAAGATGCATTCAAGCGTGCCGTCGAGATTGAGACGCTGGCAGCGCAATATCTGAAGGCGCTCGCCATCGGCAAGCCACAGTTGCTGACGGTTGGCGAGATGGATGTCGTTCTCGAGAAGTTTAAGTCCTATAGTGCGTGGGCCGATCCAAAGAAATAGACAGGAGATAAGCTATGGAATTGCCGACATTGCCGTTCACGGTCACGGATTGGGAAACTGTTGAGCCTGTGTCGTATCCTGGCGAAACAGGCGAGGCTGTGTGGCGTACGTTCAATATGGGTGATATTCGTGTGCGGATTGTCGACTATTCGCCCGGCTATCTGGCCGATCATTGGTGCGACAAAGGGCATATTCTGTATGTGCTCGAAGGTGAATTGACGAGTGAGTTAAAGGACGGGCGTAGCGTTGTCATGACTCCGGGGATGAGTTATCAGGTTTCGGATTTTGGCGACTCACCGCATCGCTCCCGAACAGAAGTAGGTGCTAAACTATTCATAGTTGATTGACACAAAGTTTGCCTGTTCGTTGAATTCTTCTTTGCGCTGTTTCACAATCATTATAAGGTTTACGACTTAAGGCGATAAAAATCGTCAGGGAAGCGTTGTTTTTTCAACGCTAGTGAACAGGAAACATGAAATGAAAATTAGACTTTCTGCACTCGTGCTTGGCGCGATTGCCACCGTAATGCTTGTTCAACCTCAAGCTGGCTTGGCAAAGAGCAAGCAGGTTACAGATGCATCTGCGTGCAAACAGGCACTGGTCGACATTAAAGAACAGCGTTTGGCAGAACCTGAAATTGGCGATAAAGCTGCCAAGATGTTTGACGAGATTGTGGCTTTAGCTGAGCAGCGTTGCGCAAACAAAGAATACAAATATGCGAATGATCTTCTTACGATCGCGCGAGGTATGGTGGCGTCCGAGTAAATTTTACCGGTAACTACAAATAAAAAAGCCCCAGTGAAAACTGGGGCTTTTTCGTTAGATGAAGTCCTGACTTAGTGAACGTCGGACCATATTCTCCGTTTTAGTGCGTAAAGCATTGCTGTTAGCACGATCAGGAACAACATGACCTTAATGCCCATTTGTTTGCGCTGTTCGAGCTCGGGCTCTGACGCCCAAACCAGGAACGTTGTCACGTCTCTGGACATTTGATCGGTTGTTGCCTTCGTGCCGTCACTGTATTCAACAGCATCCTCGCCAAGAGGTGGCGCCATGCCAATTGAGTGACCCGGGAAGTATTCGTTGTAATACTTACCTTCGGGCAGATCGAAGCCGGCAGGTGCTTCGGCCTTATAGCCGGTCAAAAGCCCATGCAGATAATCAGCGCCGAGCGGGAATCCGCCAGGCTGCAACATGGAGACGCGAATAGCTGAGTCGCCACCCGAGCCACGTGCTTTGGTGATCAGGGATAAGTCTGGAGGATAAGCGCCACCATTTACAGCCGCAGCTGCCTTTGGGTTCGCAAAAGGTGCTGGCCAGCTGTCTGCAGGCACTGCAGGACGTGAGAACATGTCGCCGTCCTCATTAGGGCCGTCCTGGACTTCGTACTCTGCGGCAATCGCTTTGACTTCATCTTCGTTATACCCCAATGCCTCGAGGTTACGAAACGCAATCAAATTCAGCGAATGACAGTTCGCACAGACATTTTTATAAACCTGAAATCCACGCTGCAATGATGCACGGTCATAGGTTCCAAAGATGCCGTTAAACGACCAGTCGAGTGACGGAGGCTTTGGACCTGCGCCCGCAGCCTCGGCACTGTTCGCACCGATTAACATTGCACCTGTCAGGGCGATGGCGGTTAGTGTTTTTGTAAATTTCATGATCTTACTCCGCCGCCTGAGGTGTTCCGTTGACGGATGCCGCGATACTTTCTGGAAGCGGTTTTGGCCGCTCAAGCACGCCGACAATCGGCACAACGATTATGATATGGAAGAAGTACCAGAACGTGGACCACTGTCCGATCGTCACCAGGACACCCTCTGCCGGTTGTCCACCGACCCATCCCAGAATGATACAATCAATCAGGAAGACCCAGAAGAAGAACCGATAAACTGGACGGTACTTCGATGAACGTACCCGTGAACGATCCAGCCATGGCAATGCCAGGAGAACCAGGATCGATGCAAACATCGCGATCACACCCGCCAGCTTAGCTGACATCAGGAACCCACCAAGTGAGATGACCTGATAAACCCAATAGTCAGATGTGAACGCACGCAAGATTGCGTAGAACGGCAGGAAGTACCATTCAGGCACAATGTGCGCCGGTGTCACCAGCGAGTCTGCCATGATGTAGTTGTCCGGATGGCCGAAGTAGTTCGGTGCGAAGAAGATAAAGAATGCAAAGAAGATCAGCATCAGGCCCAGACCGTACAAATCTTTGATTGTGTAGTACGGGTGGAACGGGATGGTGTCTTGCTTCTCGTCCTTGATCTCAACGCCTGTCGGGTTGTTGGAATGATGCATGTGCAGCGCCCAAAGGTGCATGAACACAAGGCCAACGATCACAAACGGCAGCAGGTAATGCAGCGCGAAGAAGCGGTTCAGTGTTGGATTATCAACAACAAAGCCACCCCAGAGTAATTGCACGATAGGCTCACCTACAATCGGCAAGGCCGAGAACAGGTTCGTAATCACGGTGGCACCCCAGAAGCTCATTTGGCCCCAAGGCAACACATAACCCATAAATGCCGTCGCCATCATCGCGAGCAGGATGAAAATACCGATCATCCAAAGAATTTCGCGCGGTGCCTTGTACGAGCCGTAGTAGAGCCCACGGAACATGTGAATGTACACGACAATAAAGAACATGCTCGCACCGTTGACGTGGATATAGCGGATCAGCCAACCGGAGTTGACGTCGCGCATAATCCGCTCAACCGATTCGAATGCAAATGCGGTATGTGGCGTGTAGCTCATGGCCAGCGCAATGCCGGACACGATCATGATGACGAGGACGATTCCAGCAAGTGAGCCAAAGTTCCAGAAGTAGTTGAGGTTCTTTGGTGTCGGATACTGGTTCATCTGGGCGTCCATGAACGAGAAGATCGGCAAACGATGCTCAATCCAGTTCACGAGGCCATTATTTGATTGGAAGTTCGAATTTCCACCACTCATTGTTCTTCTCCCCTTTAACCGATCAGAACGGTGGTGTCGTCGACAAAGCTATACGTCGGCACCGGTAAGTTCGTAGGTGCCGGACCTTTGCGGATCCGACCTGAAGTATCGTAGTGCGAGCCATGGCAAGGGCAGAACCATCCGCCATATTCGCCTTTGGATTCGCCCTGTTTCTGTCCCAGCGGGATACAGCCCAGGTGTGTGCAAACACCGACCATGATCAGCCATTCCGGCTTGGTCACGCGATCACCGTCTGTCTGCGGATCAGGCAATACTGCAAGATCGACGCCTTCGGCTTCGGAAATTTCCTCAGCAGAGCGGTGACGGATGAAAACAGGCTTGCCCCGCCAGATAACGGTAATGCTCTGACCCACTTCGATCTTTGAAATATCGACTTCGGTCGATGCCAGCGCCAGTGTATCGGCTGCCGGGTTCATTTGATCGATAAATGGCCATACTGCCAGAGCTGTGCCCGCTGCACCGACTGCTACCGTACTCCAAATCAGGAAGTCCCGGCGTGTTTGATCGTCGATTTCAGCGCTGCCGCTCGTGGGTTGGCCCGCATTCTGTGCGGTGTCGCTCATAGAAATTCCCCTCGATTGACCCATTTCGTCACCGCCAAGGCGGTGTTTTGTTAATGCTCGTCATGTGTCTGCAATCCTCACCCGTCTTGCCGGCACACTAAATTTATTCTTTTCGGTTGCTAAAGCTTGACGAACAAACGTTATCAACCCAAAAATCCTGCGCTCGAATGGCTTCAAGCGCACCCTTTGGTTATACTTGATGCTTCAAGTGTTGCAAGGGTTTAGATGCGCAACAAAAGCCTGATATCTGATGGATTGACGTGCGAAATCGCCAATTTTCATCCAATCCAGTGGAGAGATGATGCAGACCAGAACCAAAGCCAATATATCTCTGGCCCTGTATCAACCGGACATTCCTCAAAATGCAGGGAATTTGTTTCGTACGGCTGCGTGCTTCAGCGTCCCTGTGCACGTCATCGAGCCATGTGGATTCGCCTTGTCACATTCAAAAATGCGCCGCGCGGGCATGGACTACATGGCACACGTCGATATGCATCGTCACGCGAGCTGGCAGCAATTTCAGGTGGATAAGCCGAAAGGCAGAACGGTTCTCCTGACAACTAAAGGAGACGCATGCCTGCCGGATTTTCAGTTTCAGCCTGAAGACCTGCTGCTCTTGGGGCGCGAAAGTGCTGGCGTGCCGGAAGATGTGCACGAAAGCGCGGACGTGCGATTGATGCTTCCCATGACTGAAGGGTTACGCTCTATGAATGTTGCCGTCGCCGGGGCAATTGCTGTTTTTGAAGCGCTTCGCCAGTTGCAAGGGCTGCCTGGCCCTATCATATTATCGGGGAATACGAACACCGGAGAAAATGAATGAGCGAGACACAACCGAGCAATACAGCCACTGAAGCGCTTTTTGGGGATGCTCATAAAAAGCGGGCACAGGACTGGTTTGCGACGGTTCGCGACAATCTTTGTGCGCGGCTCGAAGAATTAGAACAGACGGTTGATGTTCATGACCTCAATCGAGATTTTAAACCCAAGGCGTTTGAGAAGACGTCCTGGGAGCGACCCGGCGGTGGCGGTGGGACAATGGCTGTATTGCGCGAAGGTCGCGTATTTGAAAAAGCAGGCGTAAATATCTCGACCGTGCATGGTGAGTTCTCTGAAGAGTTTCGTGCCCGGGTCCCGGGCGCTGCCGAAGATCCCCGGTTCTGGGCCTCAGGCGTCTCTGTTGTGATCCATCCACGCTCTCCGAAAGTGCCGATTGCACATATGAATACGCGTATGATTGTGACAACCCAGGGCTGGTTTGGCGGCGGTGGTGATCTGACACCAGTTTTTCCGGAAGATGCCGAGACCGCCAGATTTCACCAAGCCTATAAAGATGCCTGTGACGCGCATGACGCGTCGTACTATGACGCACATAAAAAGTGGTGTGACGAATATTTTTTCCTGCCGCATCGGAATGAAGCGCGGGGCGTGGGCGGTATCTTTTATGATAATCTGTGGAGTGGTGATTGGGAAAGTGACTTTGCCTACACACAGGATGTCGGTCGGGCCTTCGTTCAGGTCTACCCGGATATCGCACGCGACAAGATGAACGAGGTCTGGACACCTGAAGACCGACAGGCGCAACGCATCAAACGTGGCCGCTATGTCGAGTTCAATCTGCTTTATGATCGTGGCACGATCTTCGGGCTGAAAACCGGCGGCAACGTCGAAGCTATTCTTATGAGCCTGCCACCCGACGTGGCCTGGCCGTAACATCTAACAGTTAAAGGAGATATATCATGGGATTAGAAGTAACAGGTATTGGCGGTCTGCTGATTTTGATTGCCGACATCTACGCAATTGTGAAAACGCTGGGCAGCACAGCATCAACGGGCTCTAAGGTTTTCTGGGTGATCCTGATCTTATTATTGCCTGTTCTTGGTGTCATTATCTGGTTCTTCGCCGGACCGCGTTCTTAGCGGATTATGTCGCAATACGGATATAACGCTGTATTCATGCGCGGTGGCACGTCGAAGGGCGTGTTCTTTCGCCATGATGCGTTACCGTCCGACCAAGCGCTGAGAGATGAGATATTTTTCCATGCGCTGGGCAGCCCGGATCCTTACGGCCGGCAGCTCAACGGTATGGGCGGTGGCGTCTCATCAGTTTCAAAGGCCGTCATTGTGGGCCCGCCAAGTGTCGCTGATGCAGATGTCGACTATACGTTTGCGCAAGTCGTTATTGACCGTCCTGAAGTCGATTACTCGGCGACATGCGGGAACTTGTCGTCGGCGGTTGGGCCCTTCGCCGTCGATCAGGGACTGGTTGAGGCCAGTGACGGTCAGCAGACCGTGCGGGTCTTCAATACCAATACAAAGAAAATCTATCATGCGACGTTCGCCGTCGAAGGTGGGCTGTTTGCGCCGGCTGGTGAATTTGAAATTCCGGGAGTAGGCGGTTCCGGATCAAAGATTCGCCTGGATTACCTGGACCCGGGTGGGGCCACATCCGGGAAGTTGTTGCCCAGCGGCGCCGCACTGGATGTGCTTGATGTGCCGGGCGTTGGGGAGGTGGAAGCCAGCCTTGTCGATGCAACAAACGCGGTTGTTTTCATTGCTGCGAGCAGGCTTGGCAAAACAGCCTTGGAAAGTGTGGCTGAACTCGAAGCAGACACTGACTTTATGCATGCTATTGACCAGGTGCGCCGGGTCGCTGCCGTTAAAATGGGTTTGGCTGAAACCTCCGAGACTGCCTCTCTCGGCAATCCGAAAATTGGCATGGTGGGACCATCGGGCGATAGCATCAGTCTGTCCGGTGCCTTGATATCGGGTGACGGATCTGACCTGTCGGCCCGGCTCATTTCAATGGGACAGGTACATCGGGTATTGCCGTTGACGGGCTCAATGTGTCTGGGTGTTGCATGTCGAATTCCAGGCACCATCCCCAATCTTATATGCAAGGAACAACCGGGCGATCTTCGCCTCGCCAATCCGTCTGGAATTTTGCCTGTTGATGCCAACGTGCAGATTGATGGCAACGACATTTATGCAAAAAGTTGCACGGTTTACCGTACGGCACGCCCCCTCATGGCCGGTCAGGTTCTCGTTCCGACCGGGTGACGAAGATCACAGCTAAGTCTTTAATAAAAATGCAAGAATACTTGTCTGGGAACATCCTTAGGGGGATCAAATGAATAATTCTGAGCCAGTATTTGCGGAACGGCGCGCGCATGCCCGGATCGATAGGCCACAACTTTACGTTCGCATTGGCGAATACGTCTATCGGACAACGGAATGGAGTTATGGCGGGTTTGTCCTTGATGACGAAACCGGCAGTCTCGCGCCAGGTGCGTTATTGCGGATCAACGGTCTTGTTGATGATGAAGGGTATCGTCATGGGCAATCGCCGGAAACCGTGGACATTCGAGCCCGCGTGCTTCGGGCAATTCCAGAGACAAAGTCGGCTGCGCTCACGTGTTTGAAACTGGACGATGATGCCTACCGTATTTTACGGGCAATTGAAGACGGCGCGTTTGCGCTAGCAGCAAACCAAGCCTAGGACAACGTTAGTATACATCGTCATCCCGGGCTTGACCCGGGACCCATGTATCAGGTGCGAAGATAGCTTCCGGATAGGTCCAGACCCCGGATCAAGTCCGGGGCGACGTCAGTGGTGAAATAGACACGGATGAACACCGGTTAACACAGATTGAAAAACCTATCCCGAGTTCATCCACGTTTATCTGTGTCGTAAATATTCTAATTTCAGCCATCACCGGAATGACGGCATTTTCAGCGTCAATCAAGCCAGGCACGCCATGCATCCCATGCAATAATTTGATCCGCCATGGCCGCGTAACCGCTGCCTTTTGGGTGAACCCCATCGCCCGCTTTATAATTAGATGCCCAGTCACGAACCTCGGTTAACGGCGTGCAGAGGTCCAGGTAGGGCACGCCCAGATCATCAGCGACTTTTTCGAACATATCAGAAAGTTGCGCATTGCGGCTTGATGACAAAAATCGTTCTCGACCCGGGGCCGACGAAAATGGCATGTCATCATCGTTCACTGGGGGTGGGCCGATCCAAAGTGTTGGCAACCAATCCTTGGCTGCCGAAATTATTCGTGTCGCCGATGCGACGGCATCTTCCGGCGTATTACGAAGCGTTCCGGAATCCATCGCCATATCATTGCAGCCAAATGAGAACACGAGGGCACACGGATTTTCCGCCGGCAGTCGCGCCTCCGCCTCCGCACGCCAGCGTGCCTCGATCATGGTCGTGGTGTCACCTCGAATACCGGTATTATACAATGAGAGATCATGTCCGGCCTTGCGTTCGTGTTGCATAATACGCCCGGGCCAGCCCAAAAATTCTTCATCGCCAGTGCCGAGCACCAGACTGTCGCCGATGAAACACACACGTAATTCAGTCATGTTTGATCCTCAATTTGCTTCTTTAGTCGAGAGAGACAGGTGTCACGATCCGCCTGAAAATCGCCATCGGCCCACCAGTCCTCAACTGATCTGAGCGCAACACCAATATCAGGCCCGGGTGCAATGCCAAGGGCGCGGGCATCATCGCCGCCAACAGGAAAAGTAGGCGGTGTCCAGGCACTTGCGGCTTCAAGTTGGGCGCGCCTTGCCGCCGTCTCATCCGGGTTCAGACGGCCATATTCGGCAAGCCTTCCCGCCCAGGCGATGATCCCAGCGTCTGCGACAGCTTCGTTGCCGTGCTCATGGATAAGCTTGTGTGTCGTCACGGCATCCGATATCGCCGACATTTTGGGTGCCAGCCGGGTCATTGCAATGAGACGCTTTTGTTCCCGGTTGGAGAGTTTCAATCTTTTGGCAAGCGATCCAACATCTACACCAGGCGACATGACGGCACCCAGCCGCCGGATCGGATCTGGTTTCAGACCATCAATCACAATGCCACGCTGTGCCAACCAGGATGCTGCCCTAAGCGTCCCAAATGCCGTCGCTTCGGGAAGAATAACTTCGAGGACATGCGCATCCCGCATCATCGTGAAGGCATCGGTTGGATCCGTTGCAATCAAGGTTTTGAGGATCTCATGAGATATGCGCTCAGCGGAGACCTGACTTAAGTGCTCAGCATTTTTTCGGCACGCGTTAAATGCGGCGGTATTATATGGGGGGCGCCCATAGTGTGCGAAGAATCTAAAAAATCTCAGGATACGTAGATAGTCCTCTTCTACACGCTCATCTGCACGGCCGACAAAGCGAACACGACCATGGGCGAGATCAGATAGGCCATCATGATAATCAAATACATCTCCATCTCGGTTCGCAGATAGAGCATTGAAGGTGAAATCCCGGCGCGACGAATCAACGATCCAGTCATCTGTGTATGCGACAACGGCACGCCGTCCATCTGTTTCCAGATCACACCGAAGCGTTGTGATTTCAAATGCTTTGTCATGCGCGATGGCGGTGACGGTTCCATGATCGATGCCGGTTGGCACCGCTTTGATGTTGGCAGCCTTCAGGCGATCGATAACCTGATCAGGAGGTTCTGGCGTGCCGATATCAATATCGGAAATGGGTTTTTTTATAATCGCATCGCGGACGCATCCGCCAACAAATCGTATGTCCGCGCCGCCGGCGCCAAGCGCGTCCATCACGGATGTCGTTGCAATGTCCGTGAGCCAGGGTTCGGGCGATAGTTTCCCCGTTGGATCAGCCGTTGCTCCCAGTGAAATCACTGGGCAGGGGCTTTCTTGTAGCTGGGCGGGACGATCTTTCCATCCTCAATGCGTGGTGGCACGTATTCGCCTGCATCCGGTGAATACCCTCCGGTGATTGCCAATGTCAGGAACGTGGCAACCAACAGAATGAAACCCGCGACCAGCGACCAGAAAATACCACCTTTCTGCAAGCTGGGTAATTCTTCGCCTTTTTTCTTCGCCCGTGTGCGTGCATAGGCGTTCCATAGTAAATAGAGCACCATGGGGGCGAGGAGTGGCAGGACGTAGGTGAGGAAAAGACGCATAACTTAAGATTGCTCCTTAATAAGAACGTCATAAAGATTTCGGATCATGCCCGCGGTCGCACCCCAGATATAGTAATCGCCAAACGGCATTGCATAGAATTCCCGTTTGGTTCCCTTGTAAACGCGTGAATCCCGACGGTGATTGGAAGCGTCCAGCAGGAATGCCAGCGGCACCTCAAAGACATCTGCAACTTCATACTCATCTGGCGAAATAGAATATTCAGGATGAACAAGACCAACGATCGGCGTTATCGAAAATCCGGTCCGCGTGACGTACTGGTCAAGTCGACCGACAATCTCAACCTGCGTGCGCTCAAGCCCAACTTCTTCTTCTGCTTCACGCAAAGCGGCGTCTTCAGGGGATGCATCATCTTCTTCTATGTGCCCGCCCGGAAAGCTGATCTGGCCCGGATGGTGATCCAGATGGTCCGTCCGTTGCGTGAGCATCATTGTCAGGCCCTCTGGTCTTTCAACCAACGGGACGAGCACCGCCGCTTCGCGCAACTCTGTTCCCGGCACCATACCCGGATTTAAATCATGATCGCCACGAGAGGATGAACGCACACCATAGGTCTCAAACGAACGATCGAGACGGTCTATAATGGCAATTCTATTCATTCTTCCTCCGATGCCGGGCCGAGTACGAACGAAGTTCCGGCACTCTCTATCACCAACATATCCTTACCCATGATATTGGTCTCTTTTGCCCGGTTCACAAGGTCATAGAAAACCGCGCGGTTTATCCGGGCTTCGGTGCCGTCTTCCTGAAGTTGGATGTAGGGTCGCGGCTCATTCGTCGTAGAATCGACCTCGACGCGAACCGGATGATCGGCATCCGCAACGACCCATTTCTCAACGTTTGTGCGGAATTTTAAAGACTTCACACCATTGTCATTTGTCTCAATCATCTCAACGGCCAAAAATGGGGCATCGTCGACCTTGATCCGAGCCATTTCTGCAGGCGTAATAAGCCAGTAGGCTCCGTCTTCATCGCGACGAACGACGGTCGAGAATAATTGGACGAGTTTTTTGCGCGTAATAGGAGAGCCGTGATAAAACCAAGTGCCGTTCGCGTCGATACGCATATCAATATCGCCGCAGACAATCTGCCCCGGGCGAGGTGTCATGCCTTTTGGGGGCGGACAAGGCGTATCGGTCGCTTTGGCGAATGATACATCTTCGATTTTTTCTGGCGTATCGGTCATCCGTTACGCTCCTTTTCAGATTAATGGGTCCTGACCCTAGCTTAAGGAACTTCTGACGTGACAGTGACGACAAGCCCCGAAGACAAAGATAGCCCCATTCCTGCCGGGGACCAAAGCCCTGTTGCAGAAGTTGAAGCATTGGCTGAAAAAATGACAGCGGCACGTGCAGCCGTCGGACAAGCCATCTTTGGCCAGGAGGGTGTTGTTGCCGAAAGCCTGATTACGCTTTTGGCGGGCGGGCATATACTTTTGATTGGTGTGCCGGGATTGGGCAAGACGCGCCTTGTTGAAACACTTGGGACCGTGTTCGGCCTTGAGGACAAGCGTGTACAGTTTACCCCCGACTTGATGCCTGCCGATATCCTTGGCTCAGAAGTTCTCGAGGAAAACGACGCTGGTCGACGTTCGTTCCGATTCATCAAAGGGCCGGTGTTTGGACAGTTATTGATGGCGGACGAGATCAACCGTGCAAGTCCGCGCACACAGTCAGCATTGTTGCAGGCTATGCAGGAAAAGCGCGTTTCGGTGGCGGGACAATATTACGATCTGCCGCGCCCTTTTCATGTGCTGGCAACGCAAAATCCGCTTGAACAGGAAGGCACGTACCCGCTGCCGGAAGCCCAACTGGATCGCTTCTTTATGCAGGTAAATGTTGATTATCCAGATAAGGATGCTGAGCGCGATATTCTGATTAAGACAACGGGTAATGAGGACGTGGCCCCCGGTCAGGTGATGGATCCGGATTCTCTGATCGCAGCGCAAAAGCTTGTAAGATCCATTCCTGTCGGGGAATCCGTTTCAGAGGCTATTTTGAACCTGGTTCGCTCAGGGCGGCCGGAAAGCTCGGACCTTCCGGTCGTGCAGACAAATGTATCTTGGGGGCCAGGACCACGCGCATCACAGGCTTTGATGCTGGGCGTGCGCGCTCGCGCAGTGATCGATGGTCGTCTGGCGCCAAGCCTTGATGATGTCATGGCACTTGCCCATCCAATTCTTCGTCATCGTATGGCATTGACGTTCGCGGCACGTGCCGAGGGAGTGACCCTTGAAGAGATTATCGACGCACTTTGTGAGCGGATTGGCTGACGCCCATGGCTGAGCGCGTCACGCGTTCCCACCATCAGGCCGAGGCACTTGCCGCGGGACTGCCGCCTTTGATGGTGGCAGCCGAACGTGTTGCGACAACTGTTTCTCAGGGTGTGCATGGTCGCCGCCGTGTTGGGCAAGGCGAGACATTCTGGCAGTTTCGTCGCTATGAACCAGGCGACACTGTGCAACATATTGATTGGCGACAATCGGCCAAGAACGATCCTGTTTATATCCGTGAAACGGAATGGGAGGCTGCGCAAAGTGTTTGGCTTTGGCGCGATGGTTCTCCGTCGATGTCTTTCATGTCGTCAGATGAGCTAGAGCCAAAGCGCGCTCGCGCTGATCTTTTACTGATGGCTTTGGCCTCGTTGATGATCCGGGGCGGCGAACATGTTGCGATGCTGGGAACAGGGGCGCCACCCGCCACTGGACGCCGGGTCTTAACGCGTTTATGGAATGATATCGAAGGCGGAAACTTGCCTGATATCGGTTTGCCGGGATTTGAGCTTCTGCCGCGCCATGCACGCCTTGTTATGTTCAGTGATTTTTTGTCGCCCTTGGATGACGTGCAGATGGCGATAAATGCGTATGCACATCATGGTGTTCGCGGACATATCGTGCAGATCGTGGATCCGGCAGAGGAGACATTCCCCTATGATGGTCGGGTTCTGTTCGAAGGGCCTGAAGACGAAGGAACGACAGTCATAGGCAACGTTGAAAATATTGCCGGGCAGTATCAGAACGTCTTTGCGGCCCATATCGATGGTGTGCAATCCATCGCGCACGCGGCGGGATGGGGGTTTACACGACACCGCACAGACCATGCGCCGGAAACTGCTTTGCTGGCTCTTTATCAAGCGCTCAGCACGCAGAGGAGGCGATGATATGTTGAGCCTCGGACCGCTTGCATTTGCCCAGCCTTGGGCCTTGGGTGCGTTGATCGCGCTGCCTGCGATCTGGTGGTTGCTGCGCCTGACACCGCCGATGCCAAAGCGTGTCGTGTTCCCGCCCATTCGGCTATTATTGGGTATTGTCACGGAGCGCGAAACATCTGCGCGAACCCCATGGTGGATACTGTTGTTGCGGCTATTGATTGCGGCGCTGATTATTTTTGCCGCCTCCCGTCCCCTCATAAATGCAGAAGCAGAAATTGGCTCCAACGGTCCGGTTTTGCTCGTCGTTGATAACGGGTGGGCTTCTGCGGATCGATGGGATGTCCGCCGCGATGTTGCACTGGCGATCACCGAGCGCGCTTTACGCAGCAGTCGGCAGGTTCTGTTGCTGGCCACGGCGCCACCTGCAGATGGTAGTGCGATCAGTGTGCAATCTTTGGGCGCTGTGACGGCGCGTTCAAACATCGCAAAATTGACGCCATCGCCATGGCCAACTGACCGGGGACAGGCGACAGAGGCGATTATCGACTGGTCTGGAAGTTTTTCTGGATTGGCGGATATCCGCTGGTTGTCTGATGGTTTGGACGGGCCGGGTGCCGATACATTGTCGGAGCGACTTTCAGCGTTGGGCCGGGTTACTGTTTACGGTGCAACTGGACAGCCGGTGACGTTGCTACGTCCGCCACGAGCCACGCCAAAAGGTCTGGAAATGACACTTGAAAGACCATTCGCGATGTCTCAGCAACCGCCATTGATGGTGCGGGGCCTGGACGACGAAGGGCATGTACAGATTGAAGGCGAGGCTTTGTTTGTTGAGGGTGAACGTGAGACTGAGATCACACTCAGCGCACCATCGGAAATTCTCAATCGGATTGATCGTTTGCAAATTGGCAGTGGCGCACATGCCGGAAGCGTCGTGCTGTTGGATCAGCGCTGGCGACGCAGGCCGGTCGGTATCATCGATATAGAAGGGACCGCCGCAGCCGCGCAGCCGCTGCTTTCCAATAGTTATTATATTGAGCGTGCGCTCGAAGGCTCAACGACAGTACGCCGGGGATCGTTGTCATCATTGTTCGCTCAGCCAATGGCAATTCTAGTGATTCCGGACGGGACCGAATTGGCTGCAACCGAAGTTCAGCAGATTGAGCGATGGATCGCCGACGGCGGTATCCTTGTGCGCTTTGCAGGGCCGGGCTTGGCGCGACGCACGGGGAATGTCCTGCCAGGTGGGGCCGAGGATACGCTGTTACCTGTGACATTGCGGGCTGGTGATCGTGTTATTGGTGGGGCCATGTCGTGGCGACAGCCGATGAGCCTCAAGCCGTTCCCAGATAATTCTCCATTTGCGGGTCTGGCTGTGCCGAACGACGTCCGGATTGGCAGGCAGGTTTTGGCGCAACCAACACCTGATCTAAGCGAAAAGACCTGGGCTGCATTAAGCGACGGAACTCCACTTGTGACGGCAGATCGTCGCGAGCAGGGCTGGGTGGTTTTGTTTCATACATCCCCCAATACGTCTTGGTCCAACCTGCCAATTAGCGGCGTATTCGTCGAGATGATGCAGCGAGTTTCGGCATTGGGGCGTGGTGTGAAAACGTCGGGCGACACACCGCCACTGCCGCCCATCAAGATAATGGATGCGTTTGGTCGGATCGGTGCGCCGACCGCGAATGTGCAGCCAATCGATGCGACGGCGGTCGATACCGAAATCGCATCTGAGAAAAATCCGCCCGGTGTTTACGGCGCTGATGATTTCAAGCGTGCCTTCAACTTAACCACGTCCCTGCCACCCTTGCGCCGCTTGCCGATCGCTGATGGCTGGGTTCAGGCCGGATATGAGAAACCGGCGGAGCGCGATATTACCGGATGGTTATTCCTCAGTGCGCTGGCCTTGTTCCTTTTGGATACGCTGTTGGGCATTTGGGTTCGGGCGGGAGGTGCACGTCTGCGTCAGCAAGCCGCGACCGTGCTCGCACTGGCGATGACGACCTCGGCATTCTTTGTGACAAGTGTAGATGCCGATGAGCAGTTCGCATTGGAAAACAGTCTCGAGACTCGCCTGGCTTATCTCGAGACAGGAAACGCCCGCATCGATGCAAACAGTGCGCAGGGTCTGGCAGGGCTGACTGTAATGTTGGCGCGTCGCACAGCCGCTGAACTTGGTCCGCCGCAGCCGGTCGAGCCGGGCATTGATGATCTGTCATTTTTCCCACTGATCTATTGGCCGGTCACGCCGGATTACGAGCTTGATGATGTCTCCAGCCTCGCCGTGAAAGAATATTTGAGAAACGGTGGCACGATCTTATTCGATACGCAGGATCGTGGGGGCGGGGCGCAGGCGACGGTGCTGCGCGATATCGCTGAGCAGCTCGACCTGCCGGCATTGATCCCGGTCGATGCATCGCACGTGCTCACACGGTCATTTTATTTGTTGGAAACATTCCCGGGTCGATATGCGGGATCGTCATTGTGGGTCGAGCGCGCGGGTGAACGCATAAACGATGGTGTCTCGCCGATTGTTGCGGGCGGTAATGATTGGGCTGCTGCGTGGGCGATGGATGAAGCGCAACGACCTTTGTATCCGGTTGTGCCGGGTGGTGAGCGCCAACGCGAAATGGCCTTCAGGTTTGGTATCAATCTGGTGATGTATGTGCTGACCGGAAATTACAAAGCTGACCAAGTGCATATGCCGGCGATTATCAAGAGGCTTGGCCAATGAACGCGGAAATCCTCTGGACCCCATCGATGCCACCCATGTTGATCGTGACAATGGCGGCGCTGGGCGTGTTGTTGATTTTGGTGCAATGGTTACGCGCCGGCCCACGAGGTGTGGCTTGGCGTGGACTGCTGCTTGCCGCATTGACGTTGGCTTTGATGGAGCCTCGCATCAGCGTTGAAGACCGGACCGCAGAAAACGATATCGCTGTGGTGGTTATCGATGAGACAACCAGTCAGAAAATCGGCACGCGTCAGACGCGCAGCCAAACCGCGGCATCGTCACTGATCGAAGAGCTCGAAGCAACCGAAGGGATGGAAGTTCGGACGGTCACGGTGCGGGATGGAAAAGGAACGGGCACGCGGGACGGTTCAAGGGTTGTCGATGGCCTTGTCGATGCGCTGGGTGATTTGCCACGGTCGCGGTTTGCCGGTGCTGTCTTAATCACAGATGGGCAAATTCATGATGCTGAGCTTGCTGAGAACGGCAATTTGCCGGGTCCCGTCCATGTTCTTGTGAGCGGCGAGAAAAATGAAAAAGATCGCAGGCTAGTGGTTGTTGATGCCCCCGGTTACGGGATCGTCGGCAACGAGGTCATGGTGAAGTATCGTATTGAAGACCGCATAACAGGTGATGGGCGATTTGGCTCCGACCTCGTTGATGTCACGGTGCACGTGGATGGCGAGGCCCGCGAAACCCTGAAGCTTGGGGCCAATCAGGACCATGAATTCGCCCTGACACTTGAGCATGCGGGCGCGACATTTATCGAGATAGAAGTCGCGCCGGGTGAGGGGGAGCTATCTGCTGTCAATAACCGAGCCGTTGTCTCGGTAAACGGTGTTCGGGATAGATTGCGGGTTCTGCTTGTTTCCGGTCAACCGCACGCGGGCGAGCGAACCTGGCGCAATCTGTTGAAATCCGATCCGTCTGTTGATCTGATTCACTTCACGATTTTGCGGCCGCCAGAGAAAAATGATTTTACACCTTTGAATGAGATTTCTTTGATCGCATTTCCGGTGCGCGAATTATTTGAAGAAAAGATCGACGAATTTGATTTGATTGTTTTCGATCGCTACATGGTGCGCGATGTATTGCCGCCAACATACTTTCGAAATATTTCCAGATACGTTCGCGCGGGTGGTGCCGTTCTTCTATCAGTTGGGCCAGAGTTTGGGGGATTGCGATCTTTGGCGCGGACACCGCTTTCGGACATATTGCCCGGTCAACCAACGGGGCAAATATTTGAACAACGCTTCAAGCCCCGCATAACGGATATGGGCCATCGCCATCCCGTGACAAGCGCGCTTCCGGGCGCCGTGGTGCCGGGCCGAAATGATCTCGAGCCTAGCTGGGGTGCCTGGTTCCGCCATATCGGTGTTGCTGAGAGTGTCGCGCCGACATTGATGAACGGTGTTGGTGGACAGCCCTTGCTCATGATGGAACGTGTTGATGAAGGTCGCGTGGCATTGCTGGCCAGTGATCATCTCTGGCTTTGGGCGCGTGGCTTTGACAAGGGTGGACCGCAGGCCGAACTGATGCGGCGTATCGCGCACTGGTTGATGAAAGAGCCCGAGCTCGACGAGGAAGGTCTGTTTGCTGTCGTTGAAGATGGCGAGCTTCGTATTGAGCGGCGGAGCCTTGATCTAGGCCCGGTCGATGTGAGCATTGAAAGCCCAAGTGGCAATAAGACGACGGTGCAGTTGAAACCTGAGTCTGCCGGGCGTGCGATGGCGCGCGTTCCAGTGGACGAGATTGGTCTCTATCGGATTGGCGACGATACAAACGTTGCCTTAGCACCAGCCGGGGCATTGAACCCGTTGGAGCTCGCTGATCTGCGTGCAACCGATTTGCCCGCAAAGATCATCGCCAACGCAACGAATGGTTCGGTCCGTTGGCTGGTTGATGGGATGCCGGGTCTTCGAAGTGTGAAGGTGGACAGGCAAACCCATGGTGCCGGATGGATTGGTATGCGCCGCAACGAGGCCTTCACGGTGACGGGTGTAAGCAGCTTGCCGCTGGCCCCATGGTGGCTTGTTCTGGCGCTTGGACTTGGTCTGCTGAGCCTAGCGTGGTGGCGCGAGGGTCGCTAGGCGTTCATACAATCCCAATACGGGTTTTCACCGAACCTCTCTGCCAGAAAATCAACGAAGGCGCGCACCCGTGGGGAGAGATGACGGCGGTGCGGATATACAGCGTAAATCGAGAGTGGGTCTTCACGGAAATCATTAAGCGCAATTTCCAGTTTTCCGGTCTGTAATGCATCGCAACAGAAAAATGTTGGCGACATGTAGACCCCTAGTCCGCGGAGTGAGGCCTGCAGCAACACCTCGCCATTGTTTGCGTGCAAACGGCCATCCACAGTTACGGAAATATCTTTCTCGCCATCTTTGAATGTCCATGTGTGCGGATCATCCAGATAATCATAAATGAGCGCCTCGTGATCTTTGAGTTCGCGTGGATGAGCAGGGCGCCCCATCCGGTTCCAGTAATCAGGACTGGCGACCAGCACGCGGCGACATGGGGCGAGGCGACGCGCGATCAGGCTCGAATCCGGTAACCGGCCGATCCGGATGGCCAAATCAAATCCGTCTTCGATTAGGTCGACCTGGCGATCATTGAGAACCATCTCGACGCTGACGTTTGGATGTATCTGCATGAATTCGGCAACGGCTTCACCCAGATGTAACGTGCCAAAAGACATTGGAGAATTGATTCTAAGCACGCCGCGTGGTTCCGGGTTTAAACTGTCCAGCGCGTCAACGGCCTCACGTGCTTCATCCAATATCCGGCGACAATGTTCATAAAAGGCCCGGCCCTCGTCCGTCATCGAAAGGCGACGGGTTGTACGATTGAGAAGACGAACGTCCAAGCGATCTTCAAGTTTCTGGATTTGCGTACTGATGGCCGCCTTCGAATATTTGAGTGTGCGCGCCGCGCCGGTAAAGCTCTCCGCCTCAACAACGGCGGCGAAAACCGTCATGCCTTCCAGTGGATCCGTTTCAGCCATGTTTCACCTATTGTTCATTATTTTGAACAATATATTCATATTTATCCTAATTGTCTTGTTTAAATATCACGCCTATCTTCCTTCCAACAGCCAAGCATGGCTCAATATTTATAAGGATAGAACGATGAAGACTTTGATGGTCCTGGACACGAGCCCCAGTAAAAATTCTGTATCACGCACGTTGACGGAACGATTTGTCGACCTGGTCGCTGATAAATTCCCTGACGCACGCATCATTCATCGCGATGTGGGTCAAAACCCGCCTGAGCATATTGATGATGAGCTTATCAACGCGTTGCGTCGCCAGCCTGAAGAACTGACGGAACGGCAGGTCTCTGCGCGTGCGTTTTCGGATGCAATGATTGAAGAAATGAATGAAGCCGATGCCATTGTGATTGGTGCACCATTTCATAACTTCACAATCTCGGGTGCATTTCGAACATGGATCGATCATGTGGCGCGCCCCGGCAAGACCTTTGCTTATGATCCAGATAAGGGCCTGATAGGGTTGCTCGATGATAAGCCTGTATATGTGTTGTCGACGCGCGGTGGAAAGTACGGTGACAGTGATCCCGCCGACCCGCATCCGGCAGATTTCCAGAGCGGGTACCTGCGACATATTTTAAGTTTCATAGGTCTGAAGGATGTACGGATCATTGGCGCAAACGGTCTGGACATGGGCGCAGAGCAGCGCGCCGAAGGTATCGCCGAAGCCCATGCAAAAATTGATGATGCTGTTGCATCACTCGTAGCCTGAAAAGAGGAGAAAACCAATGACACTTAAAACAATTCCTTTCGATAGTCTCGGTGGTGACAATCATGGCTGGCTCGATGCCAAGCATCACTTCAGCTTTGCCAACTATCATGATCCCAAACGGATGGGTGTCGGATCGCTCCGGGTGTGGAACGATGATACCATTCAACCGGGAACCGGGTTCCCGTTCCATTCTCATCAGGACATGGAAATCATTACGTTTGTTCGTGAGGGGGCAATCTCGCACGAAGACAATCTCGGGAACAAAGGCCGTACCGAAGCAGGTGATGTTCAGGTAATGAGTGCGGGAACGGGTATCACGCATTCAGAATATAACCTTGAAGATGAGGTCACGCGGATTTTTCAGATATGGATCATTCCGGACGAGCGTGGCCACACACCAAGGTGGGATGCACGCGCGTTCCCAAAAGACAGCAGTGAAGGCGGCCTCGTTGCCCTGGCATCTGGACGCGCCATTCATAAAGATACAGACGCCTTGATGATCCATGCGGATGCGGCGGTATACGGCGCGACTATAGCGGTCGGAAAAACTGTGACGCATCACCTCGATGCGGGACGCGCAATGTATATCGTGCCGTCGAAGGGGGCAGTTTCGATTGATGATACATTTATCGATACCCGCGATGGTGCGGTTATCACAGCGGATGATGGCGATCTAACGGTTAGTATCGAAGCGGATCTTGACGCCGAGATCGTGGTTGTCGATGTGCCGATGAATTAAGTGAAGGCACGATGTGTCAGCCCCCTCACCTAACCTCTCCCCCAGATTGGGGGAGAGGGATTAGTGGGATAGGGATGGTTATGCGTGGGTCCTTTCTCCCTTGGGAGAAGGGGATATTCAAACAGCAGCGACGGCTTCTATTTCAACAGTCCAGTCAGGATCTGCCAGACCAGATACAATGAGTAACGTCGATGCGGATATATGACCCTCGAGCATGCGATCGCGAATACCCCTGTAGAGAGCCACATCTTCGGCGTTCGTCAGATATGCTGTGACCTTAACAATGTTTTCTTTCTTCATGCCGGCATCTTCGATGATGGTAATGATCCGTTGCCAACATACCTCCATTTGTTCGGCAGTGCCGCCTGCCAACGTGCCATCCGGATGTGTGCCGACCTGGCCAGACACATGAAGCCAGGATTTCGCATGATCAATTTTTATGCCGTGTGCATACGCAGACGAGGGTGCGGCAATGTTGTCTGGGTTGTGAATACTGGTCATGAGGGGCTCCTTTGGAAACGGAAACTGGACTTGTTCTTAAGATCGACCATCATAGTGGCAGATGTATCGACGACTGTCATTGTTGAAGCCAAAGGAGAAACAGTGTGGCAAAAATTTCACTCGCATGTTGGGACTACGACCGGGCGATGCCTGTGCTTGATGGGCGCGTCGGTGTTGAGGGCTTCGACCTCGAATGCCATACGGAGCCACCGGGTACGTTGTTTCCGTTGGCTGTCGGCGATGCCCCTTACGATGTGACGGAATTTTCGTTTGCCAGCTATCTGATCCAGCTTTCGCGAGGTGAATGTCAGTATATTGGACTGCCCGTTTATCTATCCCGCGCGTTTCGGCATGGCGCGATTTATGTTCGGGCGGACGCTGGCATTAAGACACCCAAGGATCTGGAAGGCAGGATTGTCGGTGTCCCTGAATATGCGATGACGTTGGCAGTCTGGGTGCGGGGAATCCTCTCGGACGACTATGGTGTCGATGTTGGTACATTGAAATACAGAACAGGTGGGTTGAATGAACCTGGTCGGATTGAACGCCTCAAGCTCGATATTCCGGCCCACGTGGATATTCAGCCGATGGACCCGGCGGTGAGTTTAAACGACGCGATTTTGTCCGGAGAGTTGGATGCGATCATCGCACCGGCGCCGCCGCGTGCCTTTTCAGAGGGCGATCCACGCGTGCTTAGATTGATTGATCCGGCAGGCCCCGCAGAACGGGCGTATTTTGAGCGGACAAAAATTTTCCCTCCCATGCATATTCTTGCGGTGCGGAAAACACTCGCAGAGAAGTATCCGGCGTTGCCAGGGGCTGTGTACGATGCATTTCTGGCTGCCCGGCGGATTGCCATGGACCGGGTAAAAGCGGTTGGAGAAAGCTCCGCCAATCGTGACATGTCGCCCTGGTATGCAGAAGCCTACGAGCAGGCTGTTGCGCTCATGGGGCCTGAATACTGGTCTTATGGGGTAAACGATAATATTGCTGATCTTGAGGCATTTTGCCGATATTGCGACGCGCAGCATCTGACCGCCCGCGCCGTATCCCTAGATGGGTTGTTTCACCCAGATACGATGGGAAAACCTGGCAAATAGGCAATTTGGCGGGAAAATCCTGCCGACATTGCCGGTCTTGCAGGCCTGAATTGCACATTTTCACTCTTTGATAGCCGATAAGCCTTTGAAAAATAACAATATATAAGTTGGCACGGTGGTTGCTTATGTGTTTGTGGATACTTACGGCTGAGAAACAGCCTTATAGGACACATGCACAGTCAGAAAACATGGCTGGCAACAAAAAAGGAACGGGAAAATGGACGCATTGCGAATTGGTGCCTCTGGCATGATGGCGCAGCAAAGAAATGTCGAGGTTGTTGCAAACAACCTGGCAAATATGAATACGACGGGCTATCAGCGTCGTCGCACAGAATTTCATGATCTGATCTACAAGAATAGCGAGCGACCGGATGGCGCAGGCTCTCGCGCTGGTGAGCAGGTGCCGGGCGGCATTCAATCAGGTCACGGTGTTGATCTGATGTCGGTTTACCGGGTCACGGAGCAGGGAAGCCTGCGGGCCACAGATAGTGCCTTCGATCTGGCAATCCAGGGAAATGGATATTTCCAAATTCAATTGCCGGATGGTGAAATTGGCTACACCCGGGATGGCACATTCCAGCTCGATAGCTCTGGCGCACTCGTGACACATGACGGCTATCCGGTTTTGCCGGGCGTTCAGGTGCCGCCTGATGCGGTCGATATATCGATCAACGCGACAGGCGAAGTCCTTGTGAAACAGGATGGCGATGAGACACCAAGTAATGTCGGCGTGGTTCAACTTGCGATTTTCCCGAACGAGGGTGGTCTGCATGCTGAGGGTAACAACCTCTATACCGCAACGGACGCATCTGGTGCGGCGTCGCCAACCAATCCAGGTGAGAGTGGTGCTGGATCAGTACTGCAAGGTTTTATCGAGGTTTCAAACGTGAATGCGGTTGAAGAGATTGCCGAGATGATCCGGGCACAACGGGCTTACGATATGAACTCGAAAGTCATTCAAACGGCCGATCAGATGATGGCGCCGTCCAATAAGTAATTTAGGGGCGGGGCCCCTATGGTTTCTCCAAGTCCCACCAACTCAGCTGGCAGGTGCGTCCTGCCAGCTATTTCTTTTAGTATGCACTGATCCAACGCTGGATCAGCCCTTCTTCAAAATGCTCGACATTGTTGCGCCAGGTGCTTGAGTGCCGACGTGCGTGCGTTGAGAAGCGTTCAGGATCATTCTCTAACTGATCACGCTTGGCCGGGTCGAATACAAAGATCGAGAATATCAACCGCTTGCCCGACTTTGTATCGAGATAGCCCGCCAAACCCTTAATATAACGCATGGTACCGCTTTTGGCCCAAACTCGATAAGCAAGATCGGGACTTCGGAACCGTCCCCGGAAGTTGTCACGCGCCCCACCCGGTGCCAGTAAGGCATCAAAGCGCCAGCCGCCATAATGCATGTCTTTTGCGTAACCAAGTAGTGCTGTCATCTGACGAGGAGATACTCTGGAAGATGTGGAAAGTCCGGAGTGATTGGTCAGCGCCTTATCAAATCTATTAAGCGTTGGAACGTTTCGATCAAGCCAGAGCCCCAGTGTTTCGGCAGATTGGGCGAGGGTTGTAACCGCGCCCATTTGGTGACGGGCGGCTGTAAGGCCGACGACCTCTGCAACCATGTTGTTTGAGTATTCAAGGCCTGCGCGTGCGATCTCGATCAAGGGCTGGGATTTGATCTGAGCAAGAATGAGAGCATCTTCAGGTGGGGTGCCAGGGGTTGGTTCTGGCAAACGAATGCCTTCCATCGCTGCAAATTTTCTAAAGATATGCGCTGTGAGTTCCGCTGGTTTTCGAACAGGTAACGCATAACGTCCGACAACCTGGCGCGCGTCATTAGGTGTAAATGGCATCGCTTCAGGGGGCGTTGTATAAGCACCTTTGTCCGATCCTTGGGTGGGGCGGGTCAGCAAGGCGCGATTAAACTCGAAATTCAATCCACCGAGGCCCTGATTATATGGCGCTGTTTCAGGTTGGGTTGGCTCAACCTCGGCAAATTCAGGTATCGCACTATGAAAGAGAAACCGGCCTTCGACCTCGGAGATACCGATATCCTTAAGGCGTATCACCAGCGCGCGAAGATCGCCTGCTGTGAGCAGCGGGTCACCATCGCCGGACAGGATCAGATCACCGCTAAGGACGCCTGCGCGCAATGTGCCGCGCGCGTAAATTCGGGTTGAGAAACGATAATCCGGCCCCAGAATTTGCAGCGCTGCGACCATGGTCGGCAATTTGGCTGTTGAGGCCGGTGGAAACGGCATTTCAGGCTGATGCGCCGCGACGACATTGCCGGTCTCAGCTTCGATAACTTGGTAGCCCCAGTTGGCAGTCCCAAGTCCAAGAGCCTGCAATGCCGCATCATCATCCATGGCCGCGATGGCTGTGATGGACGGGCGGGGTGTGGGCTCTGTTGATTTTGTCTTGGGCGCGGGCGACGCCGCGCATCCGATGAGTATGGCGCAAAGAAACAGCGCTGAAATATTTTTAAAGAAATACATGAACAGCAATATAGACCGCATCCGGTTGTACGGCTACGGTTGCCGTCCATGACGACATCAGAAAAAACATCTCCGCCGACCCAAAATCTGGCGCTGGCCACCATCAGCGGTGTCACGGCTGTGCAGGTCATTGCCACGATGGGAATTTTATTACCCGCTGCCATCGCGCCTGAGTTGGCAAGAACGCTTGATCTGCCTGTTTCGATGATCGGATTTCAGGTCAGTCTTGCCTATGTCGGGGCGACATTAATGTCTCTGTGCGCAGGGCTTGTGCAACGCAAACTGGGCGCTGTTCGTGCGAATCAGATTGCAGCAATGAGCATTGGATTGTCGTTACTGATTATCAGCATCCCGCACGTTGCCGCGCTTTTTCTGGGAACGCTGGGGCTTGGTATAGCCTATGGGATGACGAACCCGGCCGCGTCCCACCTGATGATGAAGATCGCATCGCCGACAAACAGAAATCTGATTTTCTCTGTGAAACAGACTGGGCAGCCATTGGGAGGCGTCGTCGCCGGGCTTATGGCGCCACCCATTGCGATTGCCTTTGGTTGGCAATGGTCATTGATAGCGGGTGCGATGCTTGCTTTCACGATGGTCATTCTCATACAGCCCTTACGTTCCAGACTTGATGATGATCGAGATCCGAGTACTAAGTTTCGAGGGGCTGTGTTTAAGGACGTGGGCCTCATCCTACGCCATCGTGAGCTCAGACTTTTGGCGCTTGCTGCGCTGGCTTTCTCGGGCGTTCAACTGGCACTCATGACGTTTGCCGTCACGATGCTGGTTGAAGATGTGAAGCTTGATCTTGTCACGGCAGGCATTGGTCTTGCGGTTATTCAGGTCGCTGGTGTTGCGGGTCGATTGGGATGGGGCGTGGTTGCGGATCGGACAGGCGATGCCCGTAAGACATTGTTGATTGCTCAATCGCTCTCAATCCTCGCGGCGTTGGCCACGGCGACGTTATCAGATGGTATGCCGTTGTTTGCGGTCTTTGGGATTCTGTTCTTGTTTGGGATGTCGGCAGTTGGCTGGAATGGCGTATTCATGGCCGAGATAGGGCGGCTGGCCCCGGAAGGAAAAATTGGCAGTGCCACAGGTGGTGTGCTGGTGCCGACCTTTATCGGCGTCATGATGGGGCCTGTTGTGTTTTCAGGTATTCATGATGTGGCGATGACATACACCACGTCGTTTGCGATGCTGGCGGTCATCACGTTGCTGGGTGTCGTGCCAATTTTGTTGATGCGGAGATCAGGGCAAAAAGGGTGACGCCGTGATACTCTTGTGGGAATATGCGTAATCTTATGGGTTGAGGAGGCGCTCATGCCGTACATTTATCGAGACGCTGAAGGCAATATACTTGCCGTCTATGACCAGCCCGTTGACGGGGGCGAAGAAGTCCCTGCGGACGACCCGGACCTCAAGGCATTTATTCAAAAGAACGTGCCTGTCGTCGTAACCGATGACTGGGTTCAGTCGGATTTGCAACTGTCTCGTGTTCTCGAGGATTTGATCGAGCTGTTGATCGACAAAAAGGTGATCATGTTCACGGACTTCCCCGCGGGCGCGCAAAAGAAACTTCTCGAACGCCGTGGTTTGCGTAAAGAATTCTCATACGTCGAAGACTTGTTCGTGGGTGGTGAAGACTTCGAAGATAACGAAGGCGGTCTTCTATAAGTTATACTGTTGCCGTCTGGCCAGTGTTAGAGGCAGGCTTTTTGACCCGCCCCGGACCCGTGCGCTGATATAAATCTGCAACCATTTTGCTGCCTGTTTTGACGAACAAAAACGGGAAGATCGCGTGCAATGCGCATACGAGTGTTGCGAGGGCCATGCGCCCGGCAAATCCCAATGCCATGAACAGATGTTCAAAATAGGTTTCACCAACGTCACTAGGGTGCTGGGTGAAGAGTTTGAACATTATGGCCTCCGCGTTTTGTAAGTTTCGATGGTGGAAGTCTACTCTAATATGCTTGAAAATAGTTTGCTTTGTTTCTATAAAAACCCTTTAATAATAGAATAATATTCTATCTTAGTACATATTATTGGGATAAAAGTAATGGATCGATTTGATCGAAAGATTCTGGATCTCCTGCAGCAAGATGCGGCAATGCCTGTCGCCGAGATTGCTGATCAAATCGGTCTTTCGACGACGCCGTGCTGGCGACGCATCAAAAATCTTGAAGATACCGGTATCATTCAAAAACGTGTCGCGGTTCTGGACGCCGAGAAAATCAATGCAGGTGTGACTGTTTTCGTTGGCGTCAAAGCCGGGCGACATGCCGCAGACTGGCTTGAGAAATTTGCCGCCGCCGTGGGCGAAATTGATGAAGTGATGGAAGTACATCGATTGTCAGGCGAGATTGATTATCTGTTGAAAATCGTTGTGCCGGACATTTCTGCTTATGATGATGTTTACAAACGGTTGATCGCCAAAGCCGATTTTGCCGATGTGAGTTCCTTTTTTGCGATGGAGAAGATCAAATCAACAACGGCGCTACCGCTGCAATATGCGGAATAAATCCTGCTAACACTCCAACGTGTCACAGTGCCGTTGCAGGACCTTTGATCTCAATACGATTGCCTTCAGGGTCATCCAGATAAATTGACGGCCCTTCACCTTCGGCGCCATTGCGTGCTTTGACGGGACTGGGGTCAACATTGTGCGCTTTCAAATGGGCTGAAATTGCGTCCGGGTCCCACGGCTCAATGCGAAGGCACAAATGATCCATATTGTGACCTTCTTCCCCTGGCGGTGCGCCACCTTCTTCTCCAAGCACGCCATTCATATCGACAAGATCGATC